>Ga0209201_1000557_pt1 | contig 50859 bp, 43 predicted proteins | sample AD_UKC055_MetaG_FD_184411 | JGI IMG/M metagenome (GOLD analysis project Ga0209201, IMG submission 184411) | Active sludge microbial communities of municipal wastewater-treating anaerobic digesters from USA - AD_UKC055_MetaG (SPAdes) (version 2) | ecosystem: Engineered > Bioreactor > Anaerobic >... | reverse complement strand
CCTGAGATTGATTTAAATACCGCTTCTATATCGGTCTTGCCGTCGGTTTCGGCAAAGAGACTCTCTAAAGGCACAGACCTTACCGAGTCCGGATTGGCATGAACTCCAAACGAAAGCAGAAGTCCGGCAGCCAACAGCTGACGGGCCTGTTCCGCACCTCCCCGGAATCCGTGTATCAGCCATTTTTCTTTCGGTTTCAGGGTTTTCCTCAACCTGATCACTCTGTTAAAATCCTTTACAACATGTAAGATCATGGGTTTGCAGTGTTTTTCACTGAGTTCTACCTGACGCAAGAAGGCATCCTCCTGTATTTGTATCGAAGGGCCGCGCAACCGATCGAACCCGCACTCTCCCAGAGCAAGGACATCGGGATGGGCGAGCAGCGACTCCAAAACATCTAGTGAACCCCTGTTGTTTTCCGTTACATACCAGGGATGAAGACCGGCAGAATGCCAATGGCCCTCTCGCAGCAGAGACTCGTCACAGTCTATGCAGACGAGGGCCGAACCGACTTCCAAGGGGAAAGTATGAGTATGTATATCCTTTATCCGCATAGAGTATTAAGGCACCGGGTCGTATCCGAATCCGCCGCCCGGACGACACCGAAGCAGCCTTCGAAGAGCAAGCCAAAAACCCTTGAAAGGACCGTGTTTTTTTATTGCCTCAATTGCATATTCCGAACAGGTCGGGACAAAACGGCAGGAGGGCAGTGTAAAGGGGGAGATAAACTTACGATAAAAGCGTATGGGCAGTATGAGCAACCACCCTAGAATTTCTAAGATTTTTTTTGACAAAATCCGAATAAAACCGACCCCGTCAGATTTAGATGGACGCTTTTTCATACTGATCCGTTTTCGACATTCAAATGAGAGATGAGTCTGTCAACAGCAGACTGTAACCTGACTTTCAGGCGGGCGCTCTCCCAAATGACACTGTCGGTAAACAGAAAGCCCAACAACAGACCGCTCCCACGCTGTCTTACCCTGTTTTTAAGATTGCCGCTGTTAAGCCGGTAAAACTCCCTTATCTGGCGTTTGATGCGGTTGCGGTCAACAGCATGTCGGAAATGCCGTTTAGGAACGCTTACCAAAATCTTTATGCCGTCACAGACATCGGTTGAAACCTCCAGCCATACAAGCCGTATAGGGAAAATGCCGATTGAATGGTTCCCCTCAGTAAAGAGACGGTCTATAAGCTTTTTGCTGCACAGACGCTCATTTTTGCCGAAACTGAAGGTATTGCTCATTTGTATAAAACAACAGAGGTCCCTTCCGGTTACGGCAGTATGGGCTAGGGACCTGTTAAATATAAAAACCTTATCTTGCGATTTCCGACAAATATTTATCAATTGCAGCCGACATGGAGGTTATACCCGGAACCGGAGCCTCAATGTCAAGACGGAATCCTGCATCTGTTATGGCCTTAGCAGTAGTCTGACCGAAACATCCTATAATCTTGTCTCCCTGAACAAAATCGGGAACATTCTCCAGAAGCGAATCTATTCCCGCAGGACTGAAGAAGACCAGCATGTCAAAATCCTTAAGCTCATTAGCATCCACCTCATTGCTGACCGTACGGTACATTACAGTTTCAGTATGAGCTATTTTGTTGGCAATAAGAAGAGACCTGAGTTCGTCGGTATGAACATTGGACATGGGGATAAGGTATTTTTCACCTTTGTGCTTCAAAATAGGAGCCAAAAGATTGTCAACCTTGCCGGTGGTACCAAAGAAAACCTTACGCTTCCTATATTGAACATACTTCTGTATGTATAAGGATACCGTTTCCGTAATGCAGAAGTACTTCATGTCGTCAGGCACATTAATCCTCAACTCTGCACACAAGTTGAAGAAATGATCAATTGCATGGCGGGAGGTGAAGACCACAGCCGTATGGTCCAAAATTGAAACTCTTTGCTGTCTGAACTCCTTGGCAGAGAGCTTTTCTACACGAATAAATGGTTTGAAAACGAATTCGACACCATACTTGTCAGCCAAATCAAAATAGGGTGATTTGCCTGACGTCGGCTGAGGCTGGGAAATAAGAATTCTTTTTATTTTCAAAATTTACGCTTTTAAATGATACAATACTATTTGGTAAACATCAGACCGGCCAAAGCCAAAGGGCTGAATTCAAGCGCACAAAGGTAGAAAAAAAAACTCAAACCGGTATGCTCGTTTTTAAATAACGCACTTTTTAGTTTGTAAATAACTCCTACTTCCATGAAAACCACTATTAAAACGGCCAAAGCCAGACCGAATAAGCCGGGTAGTCTAAAAAAGAAAATAAGTAGAGGAATAACGAGAAAGAGCGCTCCGAATATTGCAAAGACCATGGTAAAAAAACCGTTCCAGCGGGAAGGTTTCACGGTGATTGCCCCTTTTTTATATAAGATCCCGTTTACCGTCGAATAAAGAATGATCTTTAGCAGATAGAACAACAGAGCAAAAATAAAAAAATTGAGCAGGTGAAGCATCTCCTTTCCCACAGGGATATTCCCGGCTGCGGTCAATGAAAAGCACATGAGTGCAAAGGAGAGGCAGGACTGCAGGATCAATAAGACCTTATGAAAAAAACCGGATGCCGGATATCTGATCTCATTATCAGCGCTCTTGAACCTGTACATAGAGGAAAGGGAATCCTGAAAATCTCTCCTTAACGGCTCTACGGTAATTATCATGAGCAGAACGGTCACAATAAAAGTCAGAAGAATCAGGTCATCGGCCGCCAATTCCTCCGAGAATATTTGAAGCAGAGATACAGTCAACATGGCAGACTAATTATATTTTCCAACCGGGCAGGTCCGGTCTTCTTCATCTATGATCTCCATTGCCTCTTCGGGGGTGCTTACAACCCTCCATACAGATTTGTACTCCTCTTTCATAAAGTTGAGTTTGACAGCATTGTCAAAAAAATCCAGAAGCTTATCGTAATAACCGTCGGTATTGAGAATGATCAGGGGTTTACTACAGAGTCCAAGAGTCTTCCAGGTGATTACTTCAAGCAGTTCCTCCATCGTTCCGGTCCCTCCCGGCAGGGTCACAATGGCATCGGCCATATCGGCCAGCTTTTGCTTACGCTCATGCATGTCGTCGGTCTCTATCACTTTGGACAACCCACCGTGCATCCAGCCGTTCTCAACCATAAATTTGGGAATGACTCCTATAACGGTGCCGCCATTGTCCAACACCCCATCTTCGACAGAAGCCATCAATCCCGTATTACCTCCTCCGGTAAGAACGGTTCTGCCCGACAAGGCCATCAGCCGGCCAAGACGGTAAGCTGCATCGGCAAAAGATTTATCGATTTTTGAACTTGAGGCTCCGTAAACCGTGATAGTTTTTCTAAAAGGTTTCATATATGTCTGTAATCTATTTCTGCTCTGTAATTATAACCGCTCTACAACTATATTCTATTCCTGCCTTTTCAATAACGGTAATGTTCAGGCTTGTATGGGCCATCGACAGGGACCCCGATGTAATCGGCCTGAGCCTGAGTCAGTTTAGAAAGGCGCACCCCGATTTGCTCCAGATGGAGCCGGGCTACCTCTTCATCGAGATGTTTGGGCAGACGGTAAACATCGACCGGATATTTCTTGCCGAACAGCTCAATCTGGGCGAGTACCTGGTTGGTAAAGCTGTTGCTCATAACAAAGCTGGGATGACCTGTTGCGCAACCCAGATTGACAAGACGCCCGTCGGCCAGAAGAATTATGCTGTGCCCATCGGGGAAAAAATACCTGTCCACCTGCGGTTTTATATTCTGACATTTTATACCGGGGAACCGTTTGAGCCTCTCTACCTGAATCTCGCTGTCGAAGTGGCCTATGTTACAGACGATAGAGAGGTCGGGCATGACCTCCATGTGTTCCACAGTGATGACATCGATATTGCCGGTGGTGGTCACAAAAATGTTACCCTGCGGAGCGGCCTCCTCCATAGTCACGACTTCGAAACCCTCCATTGCAGCCTGCAAAGCGCAGATGGGATCAATCTCGGTCACCAGAACCCTGGCACCATAGGAGCGCAGACTCTGAGCGCAGCCTTTACCCACTTCGCCGTAACCGCACACCACGCAGACTTTCCCGGCAATCATTATGTCGGTAGCCCGTTTGATACCGTCGGCCAGCGACTCCCTGCATCCGTACAGGTTGTCGAATTTGCTCTTGGTTACCGAATCATTCACATTGAAGGCGGGGAAGAGCAACTCACCGTGTTGACGCATCCGGTAAAGTCGGTGAACTCCGGTGGTGGTCTCTTCGCTCACGCCGCGGATATTTTCCGCCATCTTTTGCCAATAGTCCCTTCCTTTGGCGACTGCCACCTTTTTAAGTATCGCAAGCAGTTCACGCTCGTCCTCGGAGGAAGCTTCATACTCCAGCGCCGACGGGTCCTGCTCGCCCCTGACACCCATATGTGCCATCAAAGTGGCATCACCGCCGTCATCGACTATCAGATCGGGACCGCCGCCGTCCGGAAAATTGAAAGATTGAAGCATACACCACCAGTACTCCTCGATCGTCTCGCCTTTCCAGGCAAAGACCGCAGCGCTTCCCGCAGCCGCAATAGCCGCAGCCGCATGGTCCTGGGTTGAGTATATGTTGCATGAACACCAGCGCACCTCGGCGCCCAACTCATAAAGCGTCTCAATAAGAACGGCTGTCTGTATGGTCATATGCAGTGAACCCATTATACGGGCGCCTTTCAAAGGCTTGGTGTCACGATATTTTTCCCGCAAAGCGATAAGGCCGGGCATCTCCTTTTCGGCCATATCTATCTCTTTCCGGCCGAAATCGGCCAATCCTATATCTGCCACCTTGTAGGGCTGCTCTGTGTAAAGTTTATCCATTTAAAACAAAGATTATGCCTTCTTTATACTTTTAAACGGCAAATTTAATGCAAATGAGAGTAAAAAACAATTTGTTTGCGGTGTTTGCCCGTCAATGTTGAGCTCTTAGTAAAATCCAAAAAAAGAGGGTTGACACTATTTGCCAACCCTTCTCTCTTTTCTGTTTAGCCTTACCTGCGCAGACCCAGCTCCTTGACGATTGCGCGGTAACGCTCAATATCCTTATCTTTGAGATAGTTGAGCAAAGCGCGACGCTTACCGACAAGCTTGGTCAGAGCCCTTTCAGTGCTATAATCCTTACGGTTCTCCTTAAGATGTTCCGTCAAATGGGAAATACGGTATGAAAACAGGGCTATCTGGGACTCGGGGGACCCGGTATCCGTGTTGGACTTTCCGTACTTTCCAAAGATCTCTTGTTTTTTTTCTTTGTCTAAATACATTTTCTCTAACTGTTTATGAAAACTGGTTTAGCGGGCGCAAAGATACGGCTTCTTTTTCAATACACAATGTTTTTCTAATATTTTCACGTAACTTTGCCGCCGAATTCGGAACATTCCCTTGATTGGACCCTGTTACAGTAAGCATAGATAAACGACACTGAATGAACATAAGGAACATAGCCATAATAGCACACGTCGATCACGGAAAGACCACTCTGGTTGACAAAATGATGATAGCGGGAAACCTGTTCCGCGAGAATCAGACCAAAGGGGAGCTTATGCTTGACAACAACGACTTGGAGCGCGAACGGGGAATAACCATTCTCTCCAAAAACGTATCAATTACCTACAAGGAGACAAAAATAAATATCATAGATACCCCGGGACACTCGGATTTTGGGGGTGAGGTGGAGCGTGTGTTGAATATGGCCGACGGCTGTATCCTGTTGGTCGATGCTTTCGAAGGTCCTATGCCGCAGACACGTTTCGTCCTTCAGAAGGCCCTGGAAATAGGACTAAAGCCCATAGTTGTAGTAAATAAGGTAGATAAGCCCAATTGCCGGCCCGATGAGGTGTATGAGATGGTCTTCGACCTGATGTTCGCACTGGATGCCACCGAAGAGCAACTGGACTTTCCCATACTCTACGGCTCGGCAAAATATAACTGGATGAGCGCTGATTGGAAAGAGCCTACCGACAACATATATCCTCTGCTCGATGCCATAATCGAACATATCCCCGCTCCAAAAAGTGAGGAGGGGACGCTTCAGATGCTCATTACATCGCTAGATTATTCGCCATATACCGGCCGTATAGCCGTAGGACGGATAAATAGGGGCAGTCTAAGCGAAGGTATGTCATGCCTTCTGGCACACAGAGACGGTTCTATGGAGAAGGTAAAGATAAAGGAGATTCACACCTTTGAGGGTATGGGGCATAAAAAGGTACGCTCGGTCGATGCCGGAGATATCTGCGCCATAGTGGGTCTGGAGAGTTTTGAGATAGGTGACACCGTTTGCGATACCGATAATCCCGAGCCGCTGCCTCCCATAGATATTGACGAGCCTACAATGAGTATGCTCTTTTCAATAAACGACTCTCCGTTCTTTGGAAAAGAGGGGAAATATGTGACTTCAAGACATATTCAGGAGCGTCTGAATCTGGAGCTGGACAAGAATCTGGCACTGAGGGTAAGCCCTGCCGGAGACGAGAGCAAATGGATTGTTTTCGGACGCGGCGTCCTGCATCTTTCAATTCTGATCGAGACGATGCGCCGGGAAGGATATGAGTTGCAGGTAGGTCAGCCTCAGGTTATCATGAAGGAGATTGAGGGTGCAACATGCGAACCCATTGAAGAGCTTACCATAAGCGTCCCCGAAGAGTTCGCAAGCAAAATGATAGACCTTGCCAGCAAACGGAAAGGCGAGATAACATCGATGGACACCCAAGGAGACCGCGTAGTGATTGTTTTTGAGATACCTTCACGCGGTATCATCGGACTCAGGACAAATGTCCTTACGGCATCGCAGGGCGAAGCCGTTATGGCTCACCGTTTCAAAGAGTATCAACCCTACAGGGGTGATATTGAACGCCGCGTGAACGGTTCGATGGTTGCAATGGAGACCGGAACAGTCTATGCATATGCGCTGGACAAGCTTCAGGAGCGCGGAAAGTTTTTCGTCAGTCCGCAGGATGAGGTCTATGCCGGTCAGGTGGTGGGTGAACATGTCCACGAAAAGGATCTGGTAGTCAACGTGAGCAAAAGCAAGCAGCTGACCAATATGCGCGCAAGCGGTACGGACGAAAAAGCTCATCTGGCACCTCCCATAGTTTTTTCGCTTGAGGAGGCTCTTGAGTATATCAAGAACGATGAGTATGTGGAGGTGACACCCAAAAGCATGCGTATTAGAAAAATAATATTGGATGCCACCGAAAGGAAAAGAGCCGCCAAAGAATAGATTAGGTAAAACAGCTAAGTTATATATGAAGAGGTGTATTGTCCGGTTTCTGCCGATTCTGATTTTGCTCCTGTTGTCGGCGGCTGCGTGCAACAGGAACAGGAATCTGTTTGTCCTGCACGGGACATTAAGCGGCAACAGTTCGGAATCGGTCGTATATGTTCTTGGAATTGACAACCGCTTTGACAGGATAGATACCATCAGCTTTACAGGAGAGAGATTTGTCTGGTCCTTTACCCCCGATACCGTGACTCCGCTGCTGCTGATCCTGCCCGACGGAAGGGAGCAGGCTCTATTTGCCGAAAAAGGCATTGAGGCATCGCTGTTTGTTCCTGACAGCGGCGAGACTATGGTTCAGGGCGGATACTGCAATGATTCATATCAGGCCTTCAAATCGGTGGCCGCGAATGACACGGCCGTAAATCAGATCTGCGCCCGCATTGACTCTTTTATAACAGCCGACCCCTTCAGTGAAGTCACCCCTATGCTGCTTTACGAATATATGGTCAAAAAACACCATGCAAAGCAGTTGGATATTGACAACCTGATAAAAAAGATGAGCGGCAATATGCAGGATTGCCCCTTCATCGGCGATTTGAAATCGGGATTCGGAGCCGAGCTGACCGGCAACTACTATGTCTCGGGGATCTTCCTTAATGACACTACAATGCAGAGGATCTCTTTCTCCAGTGTGGCTGAAAACGAACATCTGGTTGTATGCGTATGGGCATCGTGGAATGAGAAGAGCGATGAGGCCAGAAAAAAACTCTCGCTCCTTTCGGAATACTATGCCGACCGCAAATTTACCATAGCGGACATATCTATCGACACAAATCTTGAAAGGTGGAAAGAGGCGGTAAAAAAGGATACGGTGGAGTGGGTCTCATATTGTGACACCGAAGGGTGGAACAGCCGGCTGTTACGGGACGGCTTAGTAGAGGAGCTTCCGGTCTATATACTCTTTTCCGGCCTGAAACGCATTATTCTGAAGACCGGTTCGCTTGAAGAGATGGATGTCCGCCTTGATGCGGAGCTTCCGCTTAAAGAGAGGACCGACAGGATAACTCCCAGAAAATATCGCATCACAGGTTTGTGATTCTCAGCTCTCTTAACTACCTTTGAAGTGCGGTTTGAACAGCCTTTCCGCACCCGATTACCGTAAAAAACACTGCTTAAAAGAGAAATACCATGCTTGTAAAAGTTTTCGGGGCGGCTGTCCAGGGGATAGACGCCTATGTTGTAACCATCGAAGCAAACACCTCCCGGGGTATCAGATTCTTTCTTGTGGGTCTTCCCGACATTGCCGTCAAGGAGAGCCATGAACGTATTGTATCGGTATTCAATGTAAATGGGTACAAGTTCCCCTCATGTCAGATAATCATCAATATGGCTCCTGCCGACATACGTAAGGAGGGGGCCTCCTATGACCTTCCGCTGGCAATTGGCATTATGGCGGCGGCAGGTCAGATCAATACCGGCAGTCTGAGCAGATATATAATAATGGGCGAAATGGGGCTTGACGGTACTCTGCAACCTATAAAGGGGGCGCTTTCGATAGCCATGAAAGCCCGCACCGAAGGGTTTGAAGGGGTTATACTGCCCATTCAAAATGCACCGGAAGCTGCCGTAATCGAGGGGATTGATGTTTACGGAGCAAGGAATATCCGCGAAGTGGTCGATCTGCTGAATGATGCTCCGGATAAGATAGGGAAAACCTTAAAGCCCGGGTTTGAAGATACGGAATCGGCGGTGTCGCAGAGATGCGATTTTGCCGATATCAAGGGGCAGATTGCAATCAAACGGGCAATTGAGGTGGCTGCCGCAGGCGGACATAACATGATCATGATCGGTCCGCCCGGAAGCGGCAAATCCATGATTGCCAAGGCACTTCCCTCCATCTTGCCTCCGCTGACCGAAGACGAGAGCATAGAAACCACCCGAATACACTCGGTAGCCGGCTTTACCGGTCACGGCTCAACACTTATCACCGAGAGGCCTTTTCGCAATCCTCACCATACCATAACCGGTGTGGCGCTGACCGGCGGGGGCAGCAACGCCCGCCCCGGCGAGATAAGTCTGGCCCACAACGGGGTTCTCTATCTTGATGAACTTCCGGAATTTGCACGCTCATCACTAGAGGTACTGCGCCAGCCGCTTGAAGACAGGACAATAGTGATTTCAAGAGCCAAATACAGGGTTGAATATCCCGCATCGTTTATGCTGGTGGCATCGATGAATCCCTGTCCCTGCGGTTATTACAACCACCCCACCAAGGAGTGTCACTGCACTCCGCCCCTTATAGAGCGTTATCTGAGAAAGATTTCCGGTCCGCTGATGGACCGCTTTGACCTTCAATGCGAAATCCTCCCGGTAGGCTTTGAGGATATTTCGTCAAGTCAAAAAGGAGAGTCAAGTCTCTCGATACGCGAAAGAGTGATTGCTGCCCGCCGGATACAGGCCGCCCGTTTCGCCGCTGAAAAGGGTGTTTACTGCAATGCCCAGATGAGTTCGCGTCTGTTACGCAGATACGCCATGGCCGAACCCGCCGGCTTGCGTATTCTGGGTGAAGCTATGAACCGGCTCAACCTTTCGGCACGGGCATACGACCGTATTTTGAAAGTGGCCCGCACCATAGCCGACATGGAGCAGTCCCGCACCATAGAACCTTCCCACATTGCCGAAGCTGTCGCATACCGCAGTCTGGACCGCGGAACGTGGGGACACTTGTAGTCCTCCGGACCGTGAAACGTGCAGACACTTATAGCCGTCAACCCATGTCGCTCTCAAATAAAGGGAGCCAAAATCACGGATTTGTCTGAATAATAGTGTAAATTCGCGGGTTGAAAGAAAAAAGAGATTGAAGATGAAAAAATTCAAGAGGATTCTGGTTACATCGGCCCTGCCCTACGCCAACGGGCCGCTTCACATAGGACATCTGGCCGGCGCATATGTTCCGGCCGACATATACGTGCGTTACCAGCGACTCAAAAAGGCTGACGTATTATTCATAGGCGGCAGCGACGAACACGGTGTGCCTATAACCATCCGCGCCAAGAAGGAGGGTGTCACGCCCAAGGAGATAATTGACCGCTACCACTACCTGATGAAGGAGACCTTCAAGGGTATGGGTATTTCATACGATTTTTACGGACGTACCAGCTCCGAGGTTCACCATAAGCTGGCATCGGATTTTTTTCGCAAACTTTACGATAACGGCAAGTTCATAGAGAAGACCTGCGAACAGTACTATGACGAAGAGGCGCGTATGTTCCTTGCCGACCGCTACATAACGGGTGAATGTCCCTGCTGCCACCACGAAAAGGCTTACGGCGACCAGTGCGAGAAGTGCTGTACTTCACTCTCGCCCACCGATCTTATCAATCCGGTAAGCACCGTTTCCGGCAGCAAACCTGTGATGAAAGAGACCACACACTGGTATCTGCCGTTGGAACAGTATCAGGAGTGGCTGGAAAAATGGATCCTTGAGGAGCATAAAGAGTGGCGTCCCAATGTTTACGGTCAGTGTAAGAGCTGGCTGGATATGGGTCTGCAGCCGCGTGCCGTGAGCCGCGACCTGGACTGGGGAATCCCCGTACCGGTGGATAATGCCGAAGGCAAGGTCCTTTACGTCTGGTTCGATGCTCCGATAGGCTACATAAGCAACACCAAGGAGTTCTGCGACCAAAACCCCGAACGCGGCAGTTGGGAGACCTGGTGGAAAGAGCCCGACACCCGTATTGTACATTTCATCGGCAAGGACAACATTGTCTTCCACTGCATTGTCTTTCCTGCCATGCTGAAGGCCGAGGGCACCTATACACTGCCCGACAATGTGCCCAGCAACGAGTTTTTGAATCTGGAGGATGACAAGATCTCCACATCGCGCAACTGGGCAGTCTGGGTGGACGAATATCTGGAAGACTTTCCCGGCAAGGCCGATGTGATGCGTTATGTGCTCACAGCCAATGCCCCCGAGACAAAGGATAACAATTTTACATGGAAAAATTTCCAGGCTCACAACAATAACGAGCTGGTGGCCATCTTCGGCAACTTTGTAAACCGCGCTCTTGTGCTAACCGACAAGTATTTTGACGGCATTGTGCCCCCTCGCGGAGAGCTTACCGACTATGACCGCAACACCCTGAAAGAGTTTGACGAAGTCAAACAACAGCTGGAGTCGCTTCTGGATAACTTCAAGTTCCGCGATGCTCAGAAAGAGGCTATGAACCTGGCCCGCATCGGCAACAAGTACCTTGCCGACACCGAGCCCTGGAAGCTGGCCAAAACAGATATGAAACGTGTGGAGACCATACTTAATCTGTCGGTCCAGATGGTAGCCAACCTCTCCATAGCTTTTGAGCCGTTCCTGCCTTTCTCATGCGAGAAACTGCGCAAGATGATAGCCCTTGAAGAGGTCCGGTGGGAAGATCTGGGCAGCTTTGACCTGCTGGAAGCCGGACACAAACTCTGTAAGCCCGAGCTTCTGTTTGAGAAGATTGAGGACGATGCAATTGAGGCACAGATTCAGAAACTGTTCAAACAAAAGAAGGAAGCGGCGGAGAATGGGGCAGAGTCACAACCTGCAAATCCGATAAAACCCGACATAGAGTTCCCGGAGTTTGAAAAAATGGATCTGCGCATAGGCACTGTGCTGGAGTGTACCAAAGTACCCAAGGCCGACAAACTGCTACAATTCCGCATTGACGACGGACTGGGATGCCGCACAATAGTTTCAGGCATAGCGGATTGGTATAAACCTGAGGATCTGGTAGGCAAACAGGTCTGCTTCATTGCCAATCTGGCTCCGCGCAAGATACGCGGCATAGAGAGTCAGGGTATGATACTGAGTGCCTCTGATGCCACAGACGACTCCTATGCAGTGATCACAGTACAAAGAGCTGTCAAGCCCGGCAGCGAGGTCTGCTAAAAGAGATATGAGTACGGTCGGAGTCATACTTGCCGCAGGCTCCGGTTCAAGAACCGGTCTGACCATCCCCAAACAGTTTCTAAAACTGGGCGGCAAGACCGTTTTGGAACATTCCGTACAGACTTTTCACGATAATAAAGGCATAGACGAAATAGTGATTGTGACCGCTCCGGAATATATGGAGCAGGTAAAGGGTCTGGTTCAGAAGAACAGTTGGAGCAAAGTGACGGCCATATTGACCGGCGGCAAAGAGCGTTATGAGTCAAGTCTTGCGGCAGTAGGCCATTTCAGCCACGCCCCCGAAACAATTATGCTCTTCCATGATGCCGCACGTCCGCTCGTATCAAAGCGCATAATAGACGATGCACTGAAGGCTATGGAGAGTTTCGATGCCATTGATGTGGCCATTCCTGCAGTTGACACAATAGTACAGTGTGACAGCAAAGGAACCTGTATGACCGCCATTCAGGACCGCAGCCTTCTGTGGCATATGCAGACTCCGCAGGGATTTCGTCAGAAAACCATAGCCAAAGCTTACCGTATTGCGCTGAAAGATGCCCGGTTCAACACTACCGATGACTGCGGCACCGTGCTGCGTTACCTGCCCGAAGTAAAAGTAGGTATAGTGCCCGGAAGTAAGGAGAATATCAAGCTGACCTACGCTGACGACCTCTCCTTATTAAAGTTCCTGCTATCAAAGAGAGAACGGTAGCATACATAATCCCCACAAATATTCCGGAAAGTATATCGCCCTTCCTGACACTTTCGGGACGGAACTCGAAACGTATCTCATGCTCTCCTGCAGGAATATTCAATGCCCTTAGAAGATAGTTTACACGGAATATCTCGGCCTTCTCGCCATCAATATAGGCCTTCCATCCATGTGGATAGTAGATTTCGGAGAACACCGCCGTTCCATCGGCCGATGAAGAGGAACTGTAGGTAAGGACATCGGGTGCATAGGTGTTGAGTCTGACGGTTGCCGAACCGTCATGACTCGGTTTGAAGCCGCTCACGAAATCCGAAAACTCCCGGTCCAGCACAGCCGTGTTCCTCAGGTTTATCTCTCCAAGTGCAGCACACTCCTCAACCGGACCGCCAACCACTACAATGGAATCGACAAACCAGGCGTTACCCATAGCATTGGGGTTGCGTAGCGGAAGGGGCCTGCCGTCATCATCGGCCGTTATTATATATTTTCCGTTGAGCATGCTCACTATATTCAGATCGAATTTTGAAAGATACTGATCTATTATATCCTGATAGCGGCGCAGTTTGGCGGCGCTGTATCCTCCCAGCGACTTGAGGTAGTACGAAGTACGGGCATCGTTGAAGGTGTTGGTAGTAAGATTGATCACACGGTAATGCGGATCGGGGTCATCCAATATGGCCTTCTCATAGGACTGCATTGCAAAGCTGCTTTGGTTCTGTTTGGGAGTGACATAGTTGCTGTCGTTAAGGAAGCGTCTGTCAACAGGCCACATATCCAGCAGCACGATAGCGCCCAATGCAATAAACATTGCCCTCTCTCTTATCTTTCTGTTGGAATAGAGCCATACCACACCGGCAGTGAGCAGGACAAAGAGCAGCGAACGGAACGAATCGTTACGTAGAATGGAGGCGCGCTGCTCAATCAGCGCCGCATAGAGCCATTCCGGCCAAGCATTCTGAATGGCGGCATCATAGGACGATGTGAATGAGAGGATGGAACCGCCGAAGAGGGCCAGAATCAGACATATTCCTCCCGTCACCCCCGCCGCAATATATATGCTTCGGTTAAGTCTCTCCTTCTCCACTCTGTTATCCATGATCTGCTTTATGGCAAGGAATCCCAGCAGTGGCATAGTGATTTCGGCAACAATCAGGATTGAAGAGACCGAACGGAACTTGTCGTACAGCGGGAACCAGTTGAAAAAGAATTCGGTAAGCCCCATCCAGTTCTTGCCCCATGAGAGTGCAAAAGAGAAGAAGGTGGCTATAAGCAGACCCCATTTATATGGTCCTCTGACTATGAGCAGGCCCAGCAAAAAGAGGAAACAGACTGCGGCACCGGCATAGACCGAGCCGACTGTAAAGGGCTGCTCCCCCCAGTAGGTCGGGGCGGATTCGGCAATCCGTCCGGCATCGGATTTCGGCACGCCGTTCTTTACCATAGTCTTATACAGCACGGACTCCGTACCTACATTATTGCTCGAGGCTGTTCCCATATAGCCCGGAATAAGGAATGTCAGGGATTCGTCAATACCGTAACTCCAGGCTGTGGCATAATCCAGGTTCAGCCCGCTGGTTTTATTGGCATCGGAATCCGATGTCAACTCGGAATGGCCGCCCCGCATCGTTTCGGCGGCATACTCCTGGTTTGCGAAGATGTTGGCGCTGCCCGTTCCCAGACCAACTATGACGGAACCGACAAAAAGGGCTGTGGCAATGGCCAGATCCTTATACCTTTTTTCTTTTACATGGATAATTATTTCGGTTAGGAAAAGTACTCCTATGAGCATGAACATGTAGTAGGCCATTTGAGGATGGGGCGAAAATCCCATAGCCGTAAATATCATGGTCAGGGCTACACCCCACCCGTATTTTTTTTTGAAAATCAGATAGAAACCGGCCAGTACCACCGACATCATGGCAATAGACCATGCCTTGCCGTTATGTCCGGCCGCCTCGATTATGAAGAAATAGGAGGAGAATCCCGTAGCCAGCGCCCCCACTATCGAGAGCCATTTGTCAACTTTGAAAGCTCTTAACAGTATGTAAAAACAGCAGAAGAACATAAGGAATACCAGATGCATATCCGTTGACGAGGGATGGCATATCTTCAAAAGTGGTTTCATAAGTTTTGCCGACAGGTATTTGCCGCCGCCTATCTGGTAGTTGGGCATTCCGGCAAACATGGAACCCGTCCACCACGTATAGTTTCCGGTATCCTTATGGTACTGTCTGGCCTCCTGTACGGCCGAAAGAGCCTGAACATCATCACTCGTATGGATGACTTTCCCCTGAAATACCGGAAGACAGTAAAGTGACGATATGATGGCGAAGAGTACCAGAGCCACAATATAGGGCAGATATCTTTTGTAGTTGTTTTTATCCATAGTTATTGGGATTACATGTGGTTTTGTTGTGCGAAAATACTATTTTTGCTTTATAAAACCCTTTTATAAGTTATGAAAATAGTGATTTTAGGCACAGCATGGCCATACAGAGGCGGACTGGCTATTTACAATGAGCGCCTTGCACGTGAATTTTTGGCTGAAAACGACGACGTTACCATACATACATTTTCTCTGCAGTATCCTTCTTTTCTCTTCCCCGGAAAAACGCAGTATTCATCGGAACCGGAGCCGACCGACCTCAATATCATACGGAGCCTTAATTCGGTAAACCCGTTTAACTGGATAAAGACAGGGCGTACCATAAGAGAGATGAAGCCCGATATTCTGATTATCAAGTTCTGGCTGCCTTTCATGGCTCCCGCTCTCGGCAAGGTGGCCCGTATGGTGCGCAGGAACGGTAAAACGCGTGTCGTCTCTATTCTGGACAACATAATCCCGCATGAGCGCCGTCCGGGCGACCGTCTGCTGAGCAGATATTTCACCCGCTCGGTTGACGGTTTTGTGGCAATGTCCGAATCGGTTCTGGAAGATCTTGGACAGTTCGACACCGCTAAGCCGCGCGTCTTCTGCCCCCATCCGCTATATGACAACTTCGGCCCCAAGGCCACACGCGAGGAGTCGCTCAGCTCCCTCGGCCTGGATCCCTCGAAGCGTTATATGCTCTTCTTCGGGCTGATACGCGACTACAAGGGGCTGGATCTGATACTCAGGGCATATGCCGACAGCCGCTTTCGAAAAATGGATGTACGCCTTATAGTGGCAGGCGAGTTCTACAGCGGTTCGGAAAAATACTTCGAACTTGAAAAGGAGCTGGGGCTTGAAGGCCTTGTGGTCTGGAGGAGCGATTTCGTGCCCGACAGTGAGGTGAAGTACTGTTTCGGTGCAGCCGACATAATAGTCCAACCCTACAAATCGGCCACACAGAGCGGTGTGACCCAGATAGCATATCACTTTGAGAAACCTATGCTGGTAACCGATGTAGGCGGTCTGGCCGAGATTGTGCCCCACGGAAGCGTAGGCTATGTGGTAAAGCCGGACGTGGATGATATAGCCGATGCCCTGACAGATTTTTTCAAAAACAACCGTCAGGAAGAGTTTTCCGAAGGGATTCTAAAGGAGAAGAAGAAATACTCTTGGTCAAATATGACCAGATCGGTCAGAAAAGCCGCCGAATAGCAGAGCTCCACATATAGGAACCGGCATCACTCCCACCGGAGAAAGTGCATCCCGCAATTTTGTGCAAACCGCCGGTCCGACGGCTGGTCGCCTATCATAAGCGAGCGGTCCAGTCTTACATCGGGGAACTCCTCTGCTGCCTTAAGAGCCATTCCGGGATTGGGTTTACGCATAGGGTCGCTGTCGTCAACGGCTGTAGAAAAGTATATGCGGTCTATTCGGCCTCCTGCCCGGGATATTGTATCCATCATACGGGAATGTATCTCCTCGAGCTGCTCCACCGACATCAGTCCGCGGCCTACTCCGCGCTGGTTGGTAACTATAAATATATGGCGGAAACGGCTTGAATAGCGGCCTATGAAATCCAGGAACCCCTCGTTGAAGCGGAACTCGTCCCAGCTCTTTACATAGTCGCCGGGGAGCCATACGTTTACCACGCCGTCACGGTCCAGAAAGAGCGTGTCACATTTTTCAATAAGCGGTTCGGGTATAGTCATGACGGTTTCAGATGTTTGCCGGAAGAAAAGTCTGCGCCCGGGCGTAATCTTCGGGTATTCCTATATCTATGAAAGGGCCCTCGCTCACAAATCCGTAAAGGCTATTTTCGCGCGACATGGGCTCCAGTATCTCCTTCTCGAACGAGAAGCTGTGCGGCATGCCTTCAAACAGTCCGGCGCACGGGTCGATGCAGTAAACGCCGCCGTTTATCAGACCCCTGTCACACCATCCTTTCTCATTGAAGGAGACAATTCTGCCGTCATCGGCCAGCGTGACCGAACCGTAACGGTCAAAAGCTGTCATGGGCTTTAGAGCCACCGCCAGCGGGGTGTCTTTCCGTTTACCGAATGCTATGAAGGAGTTCAGGTCAACATCAAAAAAGGTGTCACCGTTAAGCACTATGGCACGGTCGGCTTTGACTTTCGACATGGCCAGTCCCATTCCCCCGCCGGTGCCGAGCGGAGTCTCTTCGATAACCCAATCTATGGAGAGCGAACTGAAACGGCTGTCCGATTCAATCCAGTCGGTAACAGCATGACTCTTATAACCCAGGGAGAGTACAATAGTGCCCGCATTATCATATTTTTCGAGCCATTGCAGGATCCAGGCCAAGAAGGGACGGCCTGCGACCGGAGCCATGCACTTGGGCAGATCGCTCACCACGCTGCGCAGCCGTGTGCCCAGTCCCCCTGCCAGAATTACAACGTCGAACATTTGCTCTCTCCGAAAAGGTTCTCTTCGACTATGGCACAGATTATATGGCCTATCAGAATATGCGACTCCTGTATGCGGGGAGTAGAATCCGAAGGTACCTTTATACAGAGGTCGGCAAGAGTATCCATTGGAGAGGGTTTGCTGCCGGTCAAAGCAATCGACTCAATGCCTTTTTCACGACAGACCTTAAAGGCCTCGATTATATTCTCCGATTTTCCCGATGTGGAGATGCCTATAAAGACATCGCCTCTTACACCCTGAGCCTGCACCTGACGGGCAAACAGATATTTGAATCCTATGTCATTTCCGATGGCTGTCATAACCGAAGTGTCGGTGCTAAGAGAGTGTGCGGGGATACCCGGACGGTCAAAGTAGAACTTGTTTACAAGCTCGCCTGCCAGATGCTGGGCATCGGCTGCCGATCCGCCGTTCCCGGCCAAAAGAGCGCTGTGACCCTCTTTATAGGCGCGTGTCAGCATCCGGGCCGCCTGCTCAATCTGCGCCAGCAGATCTGCATTGTCCAGAATGGCCTGTTTGGTCGCTATTGAGCGGATTATCTCTTCTTTTATACTTATCATAACTGTTTCAATCATATATTTTCCAGCCGTGAGTGCCCTCTTCGCTGAAATTAAAACCTACCACCTGACCGGGCATACCGTTCAGAGCATTTATCACAAGACGCCGTTTTACGGGATCGGTCATAAAAATAATGAATCCGCCGCCGCCCGCTCCGCTCACCTTTCCGGCTGTGGCGCCGGCAGCGAAAGCCGTTTCGAAAGCCTCCTGGATCATGGGATTGCTTATGGCCGAAGCCATCTTCTTCTTGTCCTCCCAGGCCTGACCCAAAATCCGGGCAAACCCTTCGATGTTACCCTCCAGCAGAGCTCTTTTCATATCAATCGCGCTCTGGCGTATGCGGTGCATGGCCTCAATGGCCCGGACATTGCCGCTGCTGGTATTCTTCTGCTGCTCCTCAATAATGGCTGCCGATGAGCGGGAGGCTCCCGTATAGTAGAGCACTATCGATGATTCCAACTCATCGACTATCCAGCGCTTGACACGCAGAGGATTGACTATCACATTGCCGCCGGTAAGGAACTCCATGAAATTGAAACCTCCGAAGGCAGCGGCATACTGATCCTGCTTGCCGCCGCTGAGCGCCAGGTCGATCCGCTCGATCTGATAAGCCAAGTGGGCTATTTCATAGTCGCCCATAGGCAGGTTATACCACTCGACAAAAGCCCTGAGTATGCAGACCACCATAGTGGATGAGGAGCCCAGACCGCTGCCGGCGGGAGCATCGGAATAGGTGGTTATACGGCATGCCCTGGGTTCTACTTCGAAATCCTTGATAACACGGTTGAACACCCCCTTATGGAGATCCAGCCTCCCGTCCAGAGGAAGCGAGTCGGACAGCGGATATGAGACGGTGAGCCCTAAGTCGGTGGCCGACAGGGTCACTGTTCCGTCAAAGGTCTCCTCAATGGTGCAGTATGCATAAAGATTGATGGTGGCATTCAGTATCAGGCCGCCATAGAGTTCACTGTAAGGGGAGACGTCACTGCCTCCTCCCGCAAAACCTAAGCGCAACGGAGCTTTACTTCTAATTTTCATAGAGTCAATATAATCTGGTGCAAATGTATCAATTATCCCTGAGAGAGGAAAACTCCTCGGTATGGAATCGGATCATACGCTCCAGAGAACGCCTGCAGACGGGACAAAATTCAGGATACAGATTTGTATGCATACGGCAGTCGAACGAAGCCCGCCAGACCCCTTTGGAGAGATATCCGCCGCCCTCGTAAAGTCCTATCGGAGGCAGCTTGGCCACCTCCAGACGCTGATTCTCGTCCATCCTGTCACGCGGGGTGCCGACTGGAACGGGTGTGGGCTGCTTCACATCGGCCGGGATCATATCCTTCCACTTGGAATCAAAATCGACAAGCGTGGTCAGATTGGGTTCCCACGGCTCGGTCTCGGAGTTGTAGTACTGTTCAAACTGGTCATCGTAATAGTATTCATCGGCCAGTCCGCCGAAGCTGTGTCCGAACTCATGGACCACCACCGGCGCAAATTGGGCATGATGTGCTGTGGTAATGGTGTAGGAGTTGAAAATACCCCCGCCGCCATATATATCTGTATTTGCCAGTATGATGATATGTTCGTAAGGTATGCCGGCCAGATGATCGTGAAGCTGCCGGAGTCGCGATGTGGTGAGGTAGCGGTCGGAGTAGAAGGTGCTGAAATGTGACGACAGCGCCGTCTCGGTCCAAACTCCGTTCTTGGGACTGCTGACAATGTCATCTTCGGATGCCAGTTCGACCGCCAGAAAATTGAACCGGTTCTGCATGGTCTTGAAAGGCTCATGCGAAAGCAGGCTGCTTACTGCCTTCCCGGCATCCTCATAAAAGAGGTCCATACTGGAGGCTGCATAGCCTTCAGGGACTATGATCACATCGATACATTCCTCGGGAGAACCCCCATTGTGCAGATATTTCCACTCGGGCGGATTCGTGCCTGTCCTACGTATCAGAATATCCTCAGGATCGACCGTATGGCGCAGGGTTGCCACCACCTTATTATAATTATTCACCAGTTTTACCTCAACCTCAGCTTTTTCCTGCGGCATGGGGAGCAGGAAGACGTTTTCAAAACTGCGACTCACCTTGGTAGCCTCTTCGGTGTTCTGCCACTCCTGAAAAAGGGTGCTGAACGAGGTACGGTAGAGGGTGTCGCCCGTAACTTCATCTCTCATTGTTATCTGACCGTTACCCTCAAGGCAGAGTCTGTTCATATTCACATTCCGGCCGGCCCACCCGTCAAAGAAGTTCAAATCATCAAGGAAGATATAGGTCTCTTTACTGTTGCCCGAAAAGGTGTAATTTACGCGCAGTGTCCTGCTGTAGGAGGGATTGGTTCCTCCGTACGCCTCCGCCGTCGGCACGCATAGCATAAAAAGCGTGGCGGAATGCAACAAAATCCGTTTTAAATGCATTTTCTCTCTTTTCTATATTTCTATTCTATTATCGTTTTCTAAATTCCGTAAAATTCTCCGGTGATTCCAAGCGTTCCCTATCCTTAGGGTTCCGGAGTGTCCACTGTTCCCGGTTTTTCCTGATATACCCCGTTATTCCTGCTCTATATTGTTTTCCGATGAGACCAGATCATAGTCTATCTGCTTCTTTTCAAGATTGCACCGCGCCACTCTGATGCGCACCCGGTCGCCCAGCCGGTAACGCTTACGGGTACGCTGGCCTATCAGAGAGTAGTTCCTTTCGTCAAACTCGAAATAGTCACCCTCCAAAGTGCGTATGGGGATCATACCCTCGCACTTGTTTTCAATGATTTCAGCATAGATCCCCCACTCGGTAACTCCGCTTATAACAGCATCAAAGACCTGTCCGAGACGGTCAGCCATATACTCCACCTGCTTGTACTTAATACTGTCGCGTTCGGCCTGTTCAGCCAGTTGTTCGCATGCGGAGCAGTGCTCACAGTGCTCTTCGTATTTAGCCTTACCGACACTGCGTCCACCGCTCAGGTAGCGGGTCAGAAGTCGATGCACCATAAGGTCCGGATAGCGCCGTATGGGCGAAGTGAAGTGGGTATAATACTCGAAAGCAAGTCCGTAGTGACCTATGTTGTCGGTCGTGTAGCATGCCTTCTGCATAGAACGAATTGAAATAGTTTCTATGAGCTCCTGTTCCTTTTTTCCCTTGACCTCGGTGAGCATGCGGTTCATGGATTTGGCCATTTCAACGCTGTCACCGCTAGTCTTAAGCTTATAGCCGAATTTGGCGACAAACTTCTGCAGGTTAGCCATGCGCTCAGGGTCAGGCTCGTCATGAACCCGATAGACAAATGTCTTGGGTTTTGCCCCACCCCGGGTTTTGCCAATTAATTCGGCCACCGTACGGTTGGCAACCAACATAAACTCTTCAATAAGGTTGTTGGCATCTTTGGACTCCTTGAAATAGACGCTTACCGGATGTCCCTTCTCATCAATGTCGAAACGGACTTCAACACGGTCAAAACTCAGAGCGCCATCGGCAAAGCGTTTGGCACGCAAAGCCTTGGCCAGCGAATCGAGAGTCATTATCTCGCTCGCAAACTCATCGCCCGGCAATCTCTCTCTGCCGCCCTGCTGCTCACGTTCAATGATAGCCTGCACCTCCTCGTATGTGAAGCGACGGTTACTGCGAATTACCGTACGGACAATCCTCGACCGTTTGACCAGACCGGTATCGGTCATCTCCATAATGACGGAATATGTCAGTTTGTCCTCGTCCTGACGGAGCGAACAGAGGTTGTTGGAGAGCTTTTCCGGAAGCATGGGTATGGTGCGGTCAACCAGATAGATTGAGGTAGCGCGTTTATAGGCCTCCTTGTCTATAATACTTCCCTCCTGAACATAGTGACTGACATCGGCTATATGGACTCCGACCTCCCAAAGCCCCTTCTTTATGGGGCGCAGGGAGAGCGCATCGTCATAGTCCTTGGCATCGTGCGGATCAATGGTAAAAGTGGTAACGTTACGGAAATCCTCCCGATTTGCAAGAGCCTCATCCGTGATTTCGGAAGAGATCTTTTCGGCGGCTTTCTCGATTTTTTCGGGATAGCTGTAGGGCAGACCGTATTCGGCCAGAATGGCATGCATCTCGGTGTTGTTCTCGCCGGCAGGGCCGAGTATGTCAATGACCCTGCCCACAGGATTGCGATCGGGCGTATCGGGCCAATCTATTATCTTTACGACAGCCTTCTCGCCGTCCTTTCCCTTATTGAGGTTGGAAATGGGAATGAATATGTCGCGGTCCGATTTGTCGGGAGTGACCAGATAGGCAAATTTGCCTTTTACCTGAAGTGTGCCTACAAAAACATCCTTGGCGCGTTTCAGGATTTCGACGACTTCGCCCTCAGGACCGGAACGCGGTCTTCGGGCAAACTGTGCTATACGCACCCTGTCGCCGTTAGCCGCACCGGCCGAGTTGCGGTCGGCAATGAATATCGGGTTGCTGCCGTCATCAGGCACGAAATAGTTCTTGCCCCCTGCTCTGCGCTGTAAGATTCCCTCCAAAAACCGGCTCTTATGCATGAGCTGAAACTGCCCGCCCTTCTCTCTAAGAAATCCCTCTTCGACCAGGTCCATGACAATATCCGCACACATGTTGCGCATTGGATGAGTCTTGAGTTTCAGTTCATCACAAAGTCTCTTTACAGTGACAGACCTGTCCTGATTTTCATTAAACCAGTCCGTTATGAGATCTGTCATGGCTCTTCGGTTCAACCGGACGCCGCCTCGAAATGATCTACCCATATTCTTTTCTCTCTGTTGTTTTTTTATCAATCACCAAAGATAATGATATGTTTTCGATTCTTCAGAAGGCAGTGTGCCCTATTTTCAACCGGAAATGTTGTCTTATGCCATGCAAACTACTTTATACGATAGTAGATTAAAACCGGATTGTTCATTTTTTGGGTACTCACAACCTGTTTAATTTCAGCCGAAATGGAGCTGAATGATTGTTGTGTGCAGATGTTTTCAATCACTCCGTCATTCCAAATTGGTCAATCGCCTGCCTGCTGTTCTTTCTCAGTGAGAAACTTAATTCTTTCCAGGCCGTTCCTTCGATACCCGTTAAGGTAATTCCATCCTTTGTTTTTGTAATAATGAATAAGTAATCTGCAAGTTTAGGATCTTTATTAGTTGACACCTCCTCCAATTGTGTCATTCCATATTCGTCAATTGCTTGTGATTTGTTTTTGGCAAGATTAAAACTCAATTCAGGCCAAGCACTTCCCTTATCACTCTGCAATTTAAATCCTCTGTCAGTTCTTTCAATTGTAATTTTAAATTCTTTAAGTTCATCTGAGACTTTTTCTTGTGCGATTGATTCTGAACCGGCCATAATTACTAATAAGGCAAATAATGTTGCCATTAAGGGCCTCTCATTTTTCCATTTTGTTTTCCTTCTTTCCATTTTATTGAGTTTTTAAAGTTAAACAGTTTTATTTTACACTTACACAAAACGCGGCCATCACGACTTTTCCAAAATGCTTCATATTGCCTGTTTAAATGTTAATTATCTTTGTCACTATACTATTGCACCTTTCATTTACTTGAAGCAATTATCGCTTACAGCCGGGATTATTCCGGATGAATATCCCGGGAACCTATGAAAAGGCTAAGCTCCGGACCTGTTATTTAAGAAAATCCTTTGGATCCAGTCCCAAAAGCTCCATCCGGCGAAGGATTTGCGGAAGTTCATTTTCCAGAAAATCGGCCCTCGAATTTTTCAGGGCTGCACTGCGCGCACCATCGGCCACAAAATATCCTATTCCGCGCTGGTTGTAGATTATGCCGTCAAGAGTTAGCTTCTCATAACTGCGCATTACCGTGTTGGGATTGACTCCCAACTCAGCACCCAGTTCGCGCACGGAGAGTATCCTGTCGCCCTCTTTTAACTCGCTGCTTAGAATCTTTTCCAGGATTCCGTCGGCTATCTGTAAATATATTGGTTTGTTCTGATTAAATTCCATAATACATATCTGTAGCGGTTAGTGTTTAATTTTCTTAAGCCGGAGCCATACAAAGAACATGAGCAGGCCGTTCATGAGAGTATCGGATATTGTGTCCAGAATAGCCAGATTTCTCAGGACCCATGAGAAAAAGGGAAACATCTGCTCCATGGTCCCAAGGGTGATATCGGCATCGCTCATCTCTGCCATCATCTTAAACTTGTCAAACATGGTGAGTGACATGATAGGAGTAAGCAGAAGAAACAAAGAGAAGGATATTAAAATAAGGGAGCCTAAAGTTTTACCTGTCTTGGACTTTTTGAATATAAGAGCACCCAGAAGGAACAGGAGCGAAATCTGAATGATGTCATCAAAGTAGAGCCAGGGCGTCAGAATTGAGCGGATACTCTCCTTATATATAAGTATATCGGGGGTTGTATCGATGAATGACGGCGAGTTTTTGAAAAAACTTTTAAACAGGGAGTCGCCGCAGGCAGGGTCAATAAAACAGACAAAGGAGTCCAGCGTCATATAGACGATTCCGAACAGAAACGGTGTGATAATGCAGGATATCAGCACCATTGAGACAAACTTCTCGAACCGTGATGCCGGAACCAAAAGGAATGCCGAACCCTCTTTGCGGTCGGTCAGATGTCCGTAGAGTTTGGCAGGTGAACCTATCAATACCGTTAATCCGAATATTACAAAAAGCACAATACGAAGCCATGAACTCATTCCATGCCATTCACCCGTGGCGGTCAGGAAAAAAAGGCCGTGTAACAGATATGCAGTGACAGCATGTGTACTGAAGACCAGAATTGTTATTCCGTAGTTTGAGACGGCGGAACGAAAATCGGAGCGAAAATAACGCCGGAATCTATTCATATTAAAAACATTACTTCTCATAATTATGCCATTTCGTTGTTAAACATCTTTTTTATAAGCTCTTTGTGTTTGTGAACTGCATTGAAAAGGGCCTCTATATTGACTTTGCTCTCCTCGCCGCTCCTGTTGACCAGCACCTGAATGCAGCCTCCGGGTATAAGTTCGGAATAGAGAGCTTCGGGAGAGATTGTAGTTGAATAATCAAAATAGATCTTTTTCATGATTTCACTGAGCGAAGCGTTCAGCAGCACATCTTGGCAGTCCAAAATTATTATTGGGTCAATTATCGCTTCCAAGTCCCGCGCCTGATGGGTGGAGATGAGCAGCGTTGATTCTTCGGATGTATATTTGGACATCGCCTTACGGAATTGAGATTTGGAGGGTATATCCAATCCGTTGGTCGGCTCGTCCATAAAGAGGTATCGGGTGTTGCAGGCAAGCGCAAAGCTGATGTAGGTCTTTCTGAGCTGGCCGTATGACATCTGATCCATGCGCATGGATGTATCGGTTTCCAACACTCCGGCAATTTCATTGAACTTGTCCGGGTCAAAATTGACCCAAAACTGTCCTCTGTCCGTTGCAAAGTCGATAGCTCTCATGCGGCTTGCAGGAACCTCATCGGGCAGATAATAGATTTGCGAAAGAAATGAAGGCGTGCGGTCAAACGGATTCTGACCATCTATCTCAATTGAGCCGCTGCCGGGCTCCTTCAGGCCTGCAAGCAGGGTAAGCAGAGTGGTCTTGCCCACTCCGTTCTCTCCAAGAAGACCGTATATCCTGCCCTCTTTAAGCTCCATCGAAATGTCCTTAAGTACGACATTATTGCCGTAACTGAATCTTAAATCCCTGATTTTAATCATATTAATATAATGTTTACTTGTTTGTTGGTGTATTAGTTCACTAATACGCAGCAAATATATAGCAGTTTTTTTTATCCGCAATAAAATTAACGTTATTTAACGCTTGGGGTTGTGATTGGCTGCTCATCGGACAAAGTCCGGCTGTCATATACTTAGGAAAAATAAAAACAACTGCTACCCGAAAGGGCAACAGTTGTCAGTATAGTTCGGTTATTTCCTAATCTAATCGAAAACTACTCTTTTTCGGACTGGGGAGTTTTCAGGAATGCTACAAATCTTTTCCAAAAGCGAATTACCTTTTTATGCTCGACGATTCCCCATACAATCAATCCCGCCAACACGATAAGCCCTACAACACCGAGTGCCTTGATCCATGCAATCATCAGGTTATTGCTGTGTACGATTTTGCTATGCTTCTCGGGAGTAGCAAAAGAGAGTTTGGTTATTTGTGCAATCTTGGTCAGCATGCGGTTGGGAATGGTGCCTTTTGGAATATCGCGGTGACAGGCAACACAACTGTTTTTGCGGGTCAACAAATCGCGTTGCTCCAGGGTAAGCGGCATGGAAGTGGGCCAGTGCGTATCGATGGTCTGCACCTGATCTCCATCGAGGGTGAGCAGCCTCATAAAATCGCCGTGCAGTTCTCTTATAGCGGCGATTTGCGCCCGGGTATATCGGCTTACGTTATTCCCTTCGGCGTCAACCACATCGGCATAACGGGGTTCACCCGGCGTTGCATCGTAAATTCCTCCGTCAATACCGTATCCCGCTGCAACAGGGTTACCGTGACAGTCCACACACTCTCTGGATTTCAGTGATGTGGTATGCGGGTTGAGCGGCGCCAGCTCGATGGCATTATAACCTGCCTCCGTCTGAGCCACACGGTTCCATACAACCGTTTCTCCATCTTTGTCAATTACGGTGCTGACCGTCTGGATCACGCCGACCAGGGGCGAAACCCTTCCCTCGCCATTGATGCCCAGGGGTGCATTTTCCCAACGGATATGGCTGTAGTCACCGTAAGTCGGTGCACCGGGTTGCATTGCAAATTTTCGGTGATAATCGGCAGTCGTGCCATCGGCCCCGTAGAGTTGCGGGGAGCGAAGCCAATCGACAGAGGATTTGGAATAGTCAATCACATATTTATATCCGTAGTATTGCGGCACCCATGTAGAGTGACAGGCATAACACTCCATTTTCTCTATGTGCCCGGTGGAAACCATTGCCACCTTGGCATCTATCGGATTTTGCCAGCTCTTAGTCTTCGCTATCTCTTTTAAGGTGATCAGTTCAAATTCGTTGTTACTGCCGTCAGAGTGGACAATGACACGGTTGCCCCGCCTTACCACATTGCCCAGAGGATTTCCCCGTGCCGAAAGCAGGTAGCCGTCCTCCTTGGGATAGGTAATGCCAAACTCTTTGGTAACCTCGAGCGGTTCATCGGCCACACCGCGGGCAAGCTTCATGTCAAGCGTTTTGCCGAACTCGTCGCCATAGCCCAAAGGCAGTTCCCACGGATAGTGTGTGGGCGTTCCATGACAATCGGCACATTCAATCTCTATCGCCGCCAGCGTGGCAGCCTCGATATTTCCGCTGCCGTGCATGGAGTTGGTTGTGTGACAGTCCTGACATAGCAGTCCGGGAACCATCTTTTCATCCTTCTCTATCTGCCGGTGTACATCGCCCTGCATATACTTAAACACATAACCGGCATTGGACTTTTGCGGCAGTCCCTTTTCGTCGAAAGGTCCGCGATTGTATGAGTCATCTAAGGCCATCAGTCCCTGATAGGCATGTCCGATCCTGCGTCCTGCCGCGTGACAGGCTGCACAAGTGGAGATCTGCACACCGCTCAATTCATGATCGTTGAAGCGGATACTTGACTTTCTCGTTCCCTGCATGGCGTGTACCATCAGATGTCCGGGTTCATCTGTCGGTATTTCGGGATCACCGCCCTCGTAAAAGCCCTCATTGCTGTAAACGCTGTGGCAAGCGGCACAGCCCATTCCCCTGTAATGTCCTCTGCCCTGATTTCCCTTGTTGCTCAGATGGCAAGCATTGCAGTTACGCAAATAGGTAAAGGCGGCAAGCTCCGGATTTGTCTCTATATCTTTGGCAGAAACGGCAGGGATCTCTTTCAGCTCGGTAGGAAATTGCCCGGGGAAAGTGGCCGCCATCTCCTTCATATAATCGATATATTGCCCGGTGCCGAATCGGGGAGTCTCTCCGTCGGTATCAACAAGCGTGCTGTTGGCATAAACGTGATCGTAATTTTCAGTGCCGATGCCGAAACTCCAGGAAATTGCCTTCATCTTGCCCGCATCGCTGTTCATCATGGAGAGGCGAACGTTATAGACATGGTCCTTGTGACACTGTCCGCAAGTATTGTCATTCACTTGCAACGCGCCGGGAACCGGCGTAAACGCAGTGAGCAGACTGCCTTTGGGAACTCCGCTGTGTGCTTTGTCTTTATCCTCCAACTCGTCAGGCGTACCTCCGTGACAGATAACGCAGCCGTTGGGATCGCCAAGAGCTGCACCTTTTTCGAGTATCTGCTGCATCATTTTTGAGCCGATGGGACGGGTAGGTTCAATACCCTGATGGCAGGCGAGACAGTACTTGTCCTCGGCCGGGAACGGTTCACTCGCAAGGACATATGAAATGTCGGGATGCACAATTTCCGATGTCTGCTGTGCGAAAAGTCCGCTTTTTCCGCGTGAGCCGCCAACGACACCGGCATAATAGTTTACTATCCATCCGGCAACAAACAAAACAACAAGCACCAATAACAGATTGCCTATTTTTCTGTTTATATTTTTCTTTTGCTCAGACATAAAGCCTTCTTGTTAAAATGACAGTGCAATATCTTAATTTCGTTTTAATTTTACAAATTATATCACAAAAAATCGCTTGATTTGTAGTTGATTTTTCCACGAATTATTGATATTGCTCAATATTTGCAGTGAAATTGTCTAACTCTACATAACATAAGTAAAAATCAAAAACAACATGAAACAGAAGTATCGTTTTTCTATCGTGCTTGCCTTAATCTGCTTTTGGGGTTGTTTAAGCAGCTCATCGCTGTTCGCACAACCGACCGATGAGACTCCTAAATCGGTTAATCTCTCACTCCATTTACGCCCCGCCTTTCACGCCCAATCTAACGGAACACCGTTGGAATTTGAACGCGGCGAATTTAAATTCGACCACATTATAGTTGATCTTGGCGGAGAGGTTACGTCAAAGCTTTCTTACAGGTACTTACAGCGGTTGAACAAAGTTTCACCCGTGTTCACCAAAGAAAATCTGCCCTCCTCAATTGATTATGCTTATCTGAAATATTCGTTTAACGGTCTCTTCTCAATGACTGCCGGCAAGCAGGCCCTCTCGATAGGCGGCTTTGAGTACAACAAATATCCCGTAGATGTGTATGACTACAGCGGAATATCAAATCTTGTTACATGCTATTTAACCGGGATACAGATAGCATTTACCCCAACGCAAAATCAGGAATTTTCTTTCCAAATTGTTAACAACCGTATGGGAACATGGCGGGAAGCCGTCGGTATTCCACAAACAGCTTTGCAACTTGAACCGCCTGTATTACCTCTGTACTATTCGCTTGGCTGGAACAGCAGCTATCTGGACAACAGCCTTCAACTTCGGTATGCGGCGAATATCACCTCGCCCGCAAAGGGCAAAACACTGATTATGGTAAGCGGCGGACAAATGTGGCAATCGGGTCCTTTCACCATTTACATTGATGCCTTCTATCAGCACTCCGAAATTGATTTTCTGGGCGGGATCAGAAGTTTGACAGCCAGACCGCAAAATGTTGTGGAAAACGTAAACTATTTTTCTCTGTTGGGAGAGGTAAATTACAGGTTTCTGCCTCAATGGAATATTCTTTTGAAATGTTTTTACAATAATTTTTCAACTTATGAAGCAAGCGGTTCGCTGGACAAAGGCAATTGTCTGACCTCATGGAATTACCAGGCCGGAGTGGAGTTTTATCCGATGAAAGATGACAATTTGCACCTGTTTTTAACCGCAACTTTTAAAAATTATCTCGAACCCGCCGTAACGCAAGTTGCCACTCCGGACAACAGCTTCAGAGTCTCGGCAGGCTTCGTTTACCGTATTCCCGTACTCTCATTATAGCACAGAGCGGGAGCAGACGGAGTTTCTAATCGAGCGGTTTAGGTCACGCAGTTCCGGAAGCGGGGTGCGGCTCCGGGCGGACAGTATGAAATTTACCATATACCTTTGTAAATGCATCTATGGAAAAAGCAAAACGTTATCTCTCCTCATACAAGACAACCATCATCCTGCTGCTGATATATGCAGCGGTAATGGCTGTCGCTACATTTATTGAAAAAGATCATGGAACCGATGTTGCAAAAAAGTGGGTCTATTACTCGCCCGCTTTTTTCCTGTTGCAGTTTTTGCTGGTACTCAATTTCATTGCCGCCTGGGGCAGACAGGGCTACGTAAAACAGAAGCGATGGGCGCTGTTGACCGTGCATCTGGCTTTTGTTGTGATCTTGGGCGGGGCCTTGACAACTTTCCTTTTCGGGAAAGAGGGCACAGTACACATTCGGGAAGGGAGTAAAACCGATGAGATGATTATCCGCACTGCCGACGGAGTCAGCGTTGAAAAGCTGCCGTTCATGTTGGAACTGACCGACTTCCGGTTAAACCGCTATCCCGGTTCGGCAAGCCCCTCATCTTATGAAAGCGACCTGCTGGTACATATTGACGGCAGAGTACAGGAGGCAAAAGTCTTTATGAACAATGTGCTGGACGTGAAAGGCTATCGGTTTTTCCAGGCTTCGTACGACCGGGATGAGCTCGGGACAATTCTCTCCGTAAACCGCGATGTGGCAGGCAGAGCCATAACCTACACGGGTTACTTTTTACTCTTTTGCGGATTTTTACTTACGTTTTTTACGAAAAACTCCCGTCTTCGCCGGTTGGGCCGTCAGCTTAAGAGTTTGCGGGAAGAGAGCAAACATCTTACCCTCGTTTTGATATTGCTGATCATAGCAACTGTTTCACGGGCGCAAGCCGCAGAGAGCACCCCGAATCTCTTGATCCCACCGGAACATGCCGCCCGATTTGCAGCATTGCCCGTACAATCGGACGGAAGGATCATGCCGATGCACACCCTCTCATCCGAAATAGTGCGGAAAGTGTACAAGGAGCTAAAGATGGGGCAATTCAACCCTGAGCAGTTTCTGCTCAGCCTCCTTGCAGAGCCGCAACTGTGGATTCATGAGCCGATTATTGCAATAGATAACCGCGAAATCTCATCGCTCTACGGTCTGCCCAAAGATTGGGCCTCTTACGCACAGTTTTTTGACGGAAACGGCAACTATAAATTGCTTCAACAGATGCAACTGATTTACGGGAAATTACCTGCAGAGCGCTCGGCAACCGATAAAGATATGATGAAACTTGATGAAAGGGTAAACATTATCTTTCAACTGTTGGATTACAGCTTGCTGCGGATTTATCCCGACCCGGGCGATGAGACGCACACCTGGTATCCGCCGAACGTCAGTCCCTCCATCTTCCCAAAAGAGGATTCTCTGTTCGTTGCTGACTGTTTCAGGAACTATCTTGCCGAAGTCAGCCGCTCGCTGCAAAGCGGAGAGTGGAGCAAACCCGGACAACTGCTTGCCGAAATAAGAGAGTTTCAATTGAAAAACGACATCGGAGCACATATCGATGTAGGAAAGATACAAGCTGAGATCAGCTACAACAGGATGCGAATTTTCGACCGCAGCAAGCTGTCCTACTTTATTCTGGGCGGTTTGATGCTTGTTTTGGCCTTTATGCAGCTTCTTAAAAAACGAAAATGGGCGGATACAACCATAAAAGTCTTATCAGTCGCTATTTTATGTGCTTTCCTGATTCATGCTTTTGGTATGGGGATGCGTTGGTATATCGGCGGTTACGCTCCGTGGAGCAACTCCTATGAAACGATGGTATATGTGGCTTGGGCAACCGTTTTGGCGGGTGTTGTTTTTGGCAGGAAAAGTACCATTACCATGGCATTGGCAACACTTTTCGGAGGGATCATTCTGTTTGTTTCGGGGCTGAACTGGATGGACCCGCAAATAGGGACCCTGGTGCCTGTGCTTAAATCACCCTGGCTCATGTTTCACGTAGCGGTTATTGTGGCGGCTTACGGGTTTTTCGGCATCGGGTTCCTGCTGGGCATTGTCAACCTGTCGCTGACGGCCTTTGCAAAAAAAAGCGAACTGATACGCTTCCGTATAAAAGAGCTGAGCATCACAAACAACATGGCTCTGCTGGTGGGTCTGACGCTGATGACCATCGGCACCTTCCTTGGAGCTATCTGGGCAAATGAGTCATGGGGACGCTACTGGGGCTGGGACCCTAAAGAGACCTGGGCGCTTATAACCATGATAGTCTATAGCATCGTAACGCATATCCATCTGGTGAAAAAGAGAGATAATCTGTGGCTTTTCAACCTGCTCTCGGTACTGGCTTTTGCATCGGTTTTGATGACCTTTTTCGGTGTCAACTACCTGCTGAGCGGCATGCATTCCTACGGAGTAACGGATGGCGTTTCCACCGTCTTTATCTATATCGTCCTTGCCTTTGCGGCTATCGGCGTATTGGCTCTGCTCTCCTACCGAAAGAGAGATACAATCCTTAAATGAGCAAGTCAAATTAGTTGTAAGTCTGTTCACTTGCAAAGAGCAATCTCAAGAACCGGCATACCAAGAGCCGGCATACCTTAAAAAGGGAGTTACAGAGATCAAAAAAGTTTAGGATTTTCTATGTTCGGCGATGAGTCGGAGAAGCTCGGGGCCGAACTGTTTCCATTTGTTGGCGCCGAATCCGGGCACGGCAAGCAGTTCCTCTTTGGTTGCTGGTGCGGCATCGGCAATGGAGAGCAGAGTGCGTTGGTTCAAAATCAGATACGCGGGCACATTGCGGGTTGTATATTGTACCTTGCGCCACTCCGTCAAGGGTTCTATAAGTTCGGGATGGCGGTTGTCGGAATAGATTTGACTAATATCGGGTTTGGGCGTTTTCTCCTTTAAAACAGACTCCCTTTTCGTTTTGCTGCGTCCCTTATCGGATTGGGAATCGCTTAAGATCATCTCATTACGGGTTTCAAGACAGACCTCGATACTGAAGCCCTGCTCCTGAATTTTCTCCATATACTGAATGCGCAGCGAGAGTTCCAAAAGGAGCTCATCCGATGCATTTGAAAGGCTTTTCTTAACCTCTTTGTTATCTATGGAGACCGAGAGCGCAGGCCGTGCAACCGATGAGACATCAAACAGTGTCGGCAGAAAAAAATCCGATGCTCTGGAAACTCTCTCTGCCAACAGATCCCTCTCTTTGGCTCCTATACGGTCAAGTTCCCGACGGAACTTTTTCGCCACATCTTCCATGTCGCGGATTTTCCTGCGGCACTCATCAAGCCTCTCAGTCTGTTCGGGATAGGTGCGTTGTAAATGGCTGCGAAATGTTCCTGCCGTCCAACCGAACAGTCTCAACAGTTCCCCAAAACTGAAACAATCTTTCAGAAGGTTCATGTAGTAGGTGTCGTGTGCCTCCTTCAGCAAATGTTCCATCTCAGACACCGGTTTGGAGTCACTGCCGAATTGTGATACATCGGCGTTATCGAAGAGGCAGGACTGCGATATGGGGCTGCTCAGGACAATGCCCTCCAGCGAACGGCAGCGCGAAAGCGCCACATAGACCTGGCCGAAGCTGAAAGCCGATGCCGCATCTATTATCACGTTGTCAAACGTGAGGCCCTGGCTTTTATGGATAGTGACAGCCCACGCAGCTTTTAACGGATACTGAATGAATGTACCCTCAACTTTAGGGACTATCTCCTTACTGTTTTTGTCAATCTCAAAGCTGATGTTCTCCCATTTCTCCTTTAAAACAACAATCTCATCGCCGTTTTCATCGGTTACGGTTATTCCGTTAAATCTGTCTATCTCTGTTACGGTCGCTATTTTGCCGTTGTAATAGAGACCCTCGCGGGAGTCGTTGCGCAGGAACATGACCTGTGCCCCCTCCTTAAGCCGGAGTTCCTGCTCGGCCGGAAATGAGTTCTCGGGAAAATTGCCTTCAATTTCGGCAAGGAATGTATGAACAGGGGTTCCCAGCGCTTTAAGTTTCTGCTGATTGATCTTTTCGGCCTGACGGTTGTGTGTGGTAAGCCGGATCCATTTGCGGCCCGAGGGGCTGTCCGTATCATCGGGATCGAAGAGCGGATCCAGACGGCTGTTGAGCTGCCTGTAGGTAGTGTTATCCATAACACCTCCCCTGATATTGTTCAGAATGTTGAGGAAGGTTATGTCGGATTGACGGTAAACGGTCTGCAGCTCAATGGTTACATACTCCAGCCGCTGCATCACCTTTGAGTGGAAAAAGAACGGTGATATATATACCTGCCTCAACCACATCTCATCCTGCCCCGTCACAACGGGCGGGAGCTGATGGGCATCGCCTATCATGAGCAGCTGCACCCCGCCGAAAGGCCTGTCGTTGCGACGATACTGGCGCAGCGTCGCATCAACCGCATCCAGCAGGTCGGCCCTGACCATAGATATCTCATCGATTATGAGCAGGTCGAGCGTCCGGATGATCTTTATCTTCTCCTTGCGCAGCCGACGACGTTCTTCGGGCATCTGATACTCGGTAACAAGCTCCTTGACATCGGGCAGATAGGGGCAGAGCGGCAGCTGAAAAAAAGAATGGATGGTCACACCGCCGGCATTGATGGCAGCCACACCGGTAGGCGCAAGTACCACACAACGTTTAGGTGTATTCTCAACGACATGCCTAAGAAAGGTAGTTTTCCCTGTGCCGGCACGTCCGGTAAGGAACAAGGAGATATCTGTACGGGAGATGTAATTCTCCGCCAGTTCAAAAAGACGGTCTTTCTTCAATTACTGTTAAACTTCGGTTTTCACATATCAGAACTCTGCCAGACGCATATCGCCCTTTTCGGCCAAAGCCTTGTGGAGAGCGAAAGCCTTATCCAGAGCATGGCTGGTATGACCTTTCCTCGCTACCTTAAGGTAGTCCCACATGAGCTGCCTGTAATCGGGATGCACGCAGTTCTCAATTATGGTCTTGGCGCGCTCGGCAGGAGACTTGCCGCGAAGGTCGGCTATGCCCTGTTCGGTAATGATAACATTGACGCTATGTTCGTTATGATCAACATGTGTGCACATGGGAACAATGGCGCTTATCTTGCCTCCCTTAACCTCCGAGGGGCAGCTGAATATCGAGATAAAGGAGTTACGGGTAAAGTCGGCCGAACCGCCCACGCCGTTCATCATCCTGGTTCCGCCCACATGGGTGGAGTTCACATTGCCGTAGATATCGGCCTCCAGAGCAGTATTCATAGCAATCAGGCCCAGGCGACGGACAACCTCGGGATTATTGGAGATCTCTGTGGGACGGAGTACCAGCTTGTCCTTAAAAAACTCCATATCATCATAGATACCATCAAGGGTTTCGAGAGTCACGCTCAATGACGAACCGGAACCGAAAGTACAATGTCCTGTACGTATAAGGTCAATCACGGAATCCTGGATGACCTCGGTGTACATCTTGAAAGGAGGGACTGAAGGCTCTTCACCCAAAGCGCCTAAAACGGCGTTTGCGACATTGCCCACACCGCTCTGCAGAGGCAGGAAAGTAGAGGGGATGACACCGCGCTTCAGGTCGGAGATGAGGAACTGTGCCACATTGTGAGCTATCTGAAGGGTTATCTCGTTGGGAGCGGTCAAATCGCGGGCCTCATCGCGGATATTCACCTCGACAACACCCAGAATTTTGGAGGGATCGACCTGTATGTAGTCCTTACCTATGCGGTCGTCGGGCTTATATATGGGTACTTCGCGGCGATAAGGAGGATCGGTAAGTTCGTAAATGTCATGCAGACCCTTTGCACAACGGGCGTGTGCAGCATTTAGCTCGACTATGAGTTTGTCGGCCAGACGGGCTACGGTAGGTGCAATACCCACGCCTGCCGTGACCCAGATTTTACCGTCGTCGGTAATATCGAAAGCCTCCAGAATACCGATGTTTAGCTTGCCGTAGAAACCGTAACGAAGCTCCTGTGCCATGCAGCTCAGGTTAACATCATTATAGGCTATCTCACCCCTGTTCACGGCTGCACGGAAATCCTCGTTGGTGGTGTAGGGAGCACGGAAACGGATAGCATGCTTACGCGACAGTATGCCGTCACACGAATCACCGGTCGATGCGCCGGTAAATAGATTTATCTGAAACTCCTGACCCTTTTCATGCAGTTCTCGGGCCATAATTCCAATCTCATGAGTGACAGCCTTGGGAGTTCCGGCAGGTGTGAATCCGCTAAGTCCCACATTGTCGCCATTCTTAACAAAACGGGCTGCCTCGGCAGCCGTTATTCTCTTTAATGCCATTAAATTTATGTTTAAACTTTTTCAATGGTGCAAAATTAACAAATACCTTCATGATAAGCAAGACTTACCGACAATCTTTGAGGGCCCGATTCAACCAAATTTGATAACTTTGCAGCCACAACCCGGGAAGAGCATTGAAAATGGAGAAGAGACTGTTCATAGAGACCTACGGATGCCAGATGAATGTAGCTGACAGCGAAGTGATTGCCTCGATAATGAGGATGGCCGGCTACATACCTGTCGGGGATATTGACGAAGCCGATGCAATATTCCTGAACACCTGCTCCATACGCGAAAATGCAGAACAGAAAATATGGGCCCGGCTGAAGGTTCTCAACAGTATGAAAAGGAAAAAAAAGGGCCTCTTGATCGGAGTTATGGGTTGTATGGCTGCACGAGTCAAAGACGAGTTGGTTGAGAAACATAACGTAGATGTGGTATGCGGCCCCGACGCCTATCTTTCACTGCCTGGCCTGATGGCTCAAGTAGAGTCAGGCCAAAAGGCTATGAATATAGAACTTTCCACCACCGAGACCTATCGCGACATAATCCCGGAACGTATATGCGGCAACCGGATAAGCGGGTTCGTTTCAATAATGCGCGGCTGCAATAATTTCTGCCACTACTGCGTGGTGCCCTACACCCGCGGACGAGAACGCAGCAGGGACCCGCAAAGCATACTCGGTGAGGTGCTTGACCTGCAGGCAAGGGGCTACAAGGAGATCACGCTGCTGGGACAGAATGTCAACTCATACAGGTTTGAAAACGGCAAATCCACCGTAGGATTTCCCGACCTCCTAAGGATGGTGGCAGAAACCGTTCCCGACATGCGGATAAGGTTCACCACCTCACATCCCAAGGATATGGACAACCGGACTTTGGAACTCATAGCCGAAGTCCCTAATCTATGCCGACACATACACCTGCCGGTGCAGAGCGGCAGTTCCCGTATTCTGAAACTGATGAACCGTAAATATACCCGTGAGTGGTATTTGGAACGGGTCGAGGCTATAAAGCGTATAATTCCCGACTGCGGCTTTACAACCGATATCTTCACAGGCTACCATTCGGAGAGTGAAGAGGACCATGAAGAGACGCTCTCCCTTATGCGGATTTGCCGCTTCGACGCCTCTTTCAATTTCCGTTACTCCGAACGCCCCGGTACCTATGCAAGCAAGAACCTGCTTGACAACGTGCCCGAAGAGGTCAAGATAAGGCGGCTGAATGAGGTGATAGCTCTGCAGAGCCAAATCTCACTGGAGCGCAACCGCGAGTGCATAGGCCGTGAATACGAAGTGCTGGCCGAAGGATTTTCCAAACGTTCCCGCAAACAGCTGTACGGCCGCACGGAGCATAACCGCACTGTGGTGTTCGACAAGGGAGACCACAATCCCGGCGATTTTCTGACCGTAATAATAACCGATGCGACATCGGCCACGCTTTTAGGCCATAAAACAGAGTCCTGAAAAGTAAAAAAACCTTAAAAGACTTGACAAGGGGTATCGTCAGATATTAACTTTGCATTTCTTCTTATAAAGAAGTACGCATGTACGCGCGAATTACGAACGTTTGATGAACATTCAGGATCTCACCAAATGCCCCCTGTGTGGAGCACCCGAAACCACTGTTTACGCTTTCTGTACAGATTTTGCGATAAGCAAAGAGCAGTATCTGCTGCTCCGTTGCATATCGTGCGGAGCAGTCTTTACAGTCAATGCTCCCTCTGAGGATAAGATGTCCGGATATGACAGGATAAACCAAAGGCTCAAACTCGGTGACAGTCCTGAAGGTCTGACCGACAGGCTCTACTACCGGGTACGCGCATTGATGCTTCCCAAAAAGGCGAAAATAGTCGAATCTCACGCATATCGCAAAGAGGGCAGTCTGCTCAACTACGGTGCAAAAACCGGATTTTTCTCCCATCACATGGAGAGACGCGGCTGGAAAGTCACATCGGTTGAAAAATCACATGAAGAGAGGCTTTTCTCGCTGGAGATGTTCCACCACCGCATGATTGAGGTTCCCGAAGTTGATTACCTGAAACCTGAATCATTCGACGTAATAACGTTATGGCACGTCTTTGAACATTCTGCCAACCCGACAGAGCTGTTGGACAGATTCCACACGTTGCTGCGCCCGAACGGGATACTTGTGATAGCATGCCCGAACATACGCTCTACCGATGCCATGCATTATGGCCCCTACTGGGCAGCCTACGACGTACCCCGGCATCGCTGGCACTTCGACCCTATCGCACTCAACCGGCTGGCTTCCAGACATGGGTATATACTTATGCATCATGAAAAGCTCCCTTTCGACAGCTTCTACATCTCCATAATGTCGGAGCGACAGATGCGCAGCCGGGCTGCTTTTATCAGAGGAGTTGCTTTCGGATTCTACTCGTGGCTGATCTCACTTACCCACCGCGGCCGCAGCAGTTCATTGGTATATATATTTAGAAAACGACAAAAGAAAAGAGATGACAAAAAAGAAGAGAAAAATTGATCTGCTGTTCATAACATCCTGTATCAGCACATCGCTCGTATTGATGCTCATCGGAATAATCACGCTGATGCTGCTGACGGCCAGAGACATCGCCGCGCATGTCAGACAGGAGATGAAAGTTGAAGTCATTCTTAAGGAGGATATATCCGACTCGCAGGCGAACGCTTTGAGAAACAACATCACCCGGGCGCCCTACTGTGCCGAGCTGACAGTCATATCAAAAGAGGATGCTCTAAAGGAGATGACTGTTGCCATGGGCTCCGATCCGACCATGTTCCTTGACTACAATCCTTTTTATGCATCACTGAACATAAAGCTAAACGAAAATTACGCCAGCAACGACAGTCTTGTGATTATAGAAAAAGAGCTGTCGGCAATGGCCGGCGTGAAAGAGGTGACATGGCAGAAAGAGATACTGGACTCCATGAATGACAATATCAGGAAGATAGCCGCAGTATTGCTGGTCCTGGTGTTTATTCTGTCGCTCATCTCATTCACTCTGATCCGGAACACCATCAGACTTACAATCTACTCCCAACGTTTCATTCTCTACTCCATGAAACTTGTCGGTGCAAAATGGTCATTCATACGTCAACCATTTGTCAAACGCAACCTGCTGATAGGCTTAGCATCATCGGCATTGGCCTGTCTTGCAATCTGGGGCGGACTTAAGCTGGGTGTCAACCATGAACCCTGGCTGACTCCGTTGCTGGGAAAAAAAATAGTGATAACGGTATCGGCTGTTATACTGCTGACAGGACTTACCGTTCCCTATCTCTGCGCTCTGGGTTCCGTAAACCGTTTCCTAAGGATGAAATCGGGCGAGCTGCACTATCTTTAAAACAACGTAAAACATTTATTATATGGACAAAAAGAAATTGGCATTTACAAAAACCAACTACATTCTCACAGCGGTGGGAATGGCCGTGATCATCATCGGACTTATTCTGATGACAGGACCTATATCCACCGAACAGGCATTCGAACCGGATATTTTCAGTGCCAGACGGATCAAGGTGGCGCCGTTTGTAACACTATTGGGATTCCTTACCATTGTCGTGGCTATAATGTACCGCCCCAAAGAAAAGGAGAAGGAGATAAACGAGGATAAAGAATGAGTTGGCTTGAATCACTCCTGCTGGGACTGCTGCAAGGATTTACGGAGTACCTGCCTATAAGCAGCAGCGGCCATCTGACTATTGTTTCATCGCTGTTCGGCATAGACGGCGAACAGAATTTGGCATTCGCCGTTCTGGTTCATGTGGCAACTGTAATGAGTACATTGGTTATACTTTGGAAAGAGATTGTCTGGATCTTCAAAGATCTGTTTACCCGACAGTCTCTGAAAAGTTACAGCGGACTGAATGAGGGGACGCGATATACCATAAACATCATTATTTCCATGATTCCAATTGGAATAGTGGGACTCTTTTTCAAAGATAAAATAGAGAGCTTTTTCGGTGCCGGTACGACCCCGGTCGGCATTTGCCTGCTGATCACAGCCCTGCTGCTCACCTTTTCATACTACGCCAAACCGCGTCAAAGAGAGCATATTTCAGGCTGGCACGCCTTTATTATAGGCGTAGCTCAAGCTGTTGCGGTACTGCCCGGCATCTCCCGCTCCGGTTCGACGATTGCGACCGGCATCCTGTTGGGCAACAAAAAGGAGAAGCTGGCACAATTCTCGTTCCTGATGGTCATTCCCCCTATTCTGGGGAGTGCTCTTATTGACATGAAGGATCTGATAGAATCGGCATCGGCAGGGGCTTCGGGAACACCGGCCGGCAACGGTGTGCTGCTCATCGGGTTCCTGGCTGCATTTATATCGGGATGCGTAGCCTGCAAATGGATGATATCCATAGTCAGCAAGGGCAAACTGATATGGTTCGGCATCTACTGCGCAATAGCCGGAATATTGACTATACTGTTTCTTTAAACGTTATGGATTTTCAGGAAGGAGTGATACTTGCTTTTGATAAGCCTTACCGCTGGACATCGTTCGATGTGGTCAGTAAGGTCAGACGGCTCATCTGCAACAGGATAGGAGTCAAAAAGCTCAAAGTGGGACATGCAGGTACCCTGGACCCGTTAGCCACGGGGGTACTGATTGTCTGCACCGGCCGGGCCACCAAAGAGATTGAGAAGCTTCAGGCAGGCATTAAGGAGTATGTTGCAACAATCCGTCTGGGGGCGACAACCCCATCCTTCGATCTGGAAAAACCCATTGACAAAATCTACCCCACGGAACATATAACTCAAGATCTGGTGGAACAGGTTCTAAAAAGCTTTAAAGGCAACATAGAACAGGTGCCGCCCAAATTCTCGGCCTGCAAGGTTGACGGGAAACGCGCCTATGAGATTGCCCGCAGCGGGGCCGATGTCAAACTTAAGCCCAAGAGACTCGTAATAGATGAAATTGAACTTATAACATGTGACCTTCCGGAGATTACAATCAGAATAGTGTGCAGCAAAGGCACCTACATAAGGGCTTTGGCACGCGATATAGGCCGGGCGCTTGAAAGCGGAGCGCATCTGACATCACTCAGGCGCACCCGCGTAGGAGATTTCAAGGTTGAGGATTGCCTTGACCCCGAAAAATTCGAAGAGTGGTTAGACAGAAACCGACCGGCAATCGACTGACAGAACAGAGAAAAATGAATAATAACAAAAATTAAAATAATTGGAATGAAACTTTCACAATTTAGATTCAAACTCCCCGAAGACAGGATAGCACAGTTCCCTGTAGAATACCGCGATGAATCAAAACTAATGGTCGTTCACAAAAAGAGCGGTAAGATAGAACATATCATATTCAAGGAAATACTCCAATATTTCGATGAGGATGACGTATTCGTACTCAATGATACCCGTGTATTCCCTGCCCGTCTGTTCGGGAACAAAGAGAAGAAAGGGGCCGCCATTGAGGTCTTCCTGCTGCGCGAACTCTGTGAGGAAAATCTTCTTTGGGATGTTCAGGTTGACCCTGCCCGCAAGATCCGCATCGGAAACAAACTCTATTTCGGCGAAGACAACTCGATGGTTGCCGAGGTTATAGACAACACCACTTCACGCGGACGCGTATTGCGTTTCCTCTACGACGGACCTCATGACGAATTCAAAAAAGCGCTTTACGCTTTGGGCGAGGCGCCCATACCAACCTATCTGAAACGTAAGGTCGATCCTATGGATGAGGAGCGTTTTCAAACCATTTTCGCCAAGAATGAAGGAGCTGTCACGGCGCCTACCGCAGGAATGCATTTCAGCCGCGAACTGTTGAAACGTATGGAGATAAAGGGTATTCACCGCGCCTTTATAACCATGCACTGCGGACTGGGCAACTTCCGCGGCATTGATGTCGAGGACCTGACCAAACACAAGATGGAGTCCGAGCAACTGATAGTAACCGAGGAGTGCACAAAGATTGTGAACAAGGCCAAAATGGAAGGTCGCAAGATATGTGCGGTGGGTTATACCTCAAATCGCGCACTTGAGACCGTAGTGGGCACAGACCATCTGATCAAACCCTATGACGGCTGGACAAACAAGTTTATCTTCCCCCCCTACGACTTCAGTATGGCGGACAGTATGATAAGCAACTTCCAGTTGCCCGAATCCATCGAGCTTATGCTTGTCTGTGCTTACGGAGGCTATGAACTGATAATGGATGCTTATCACCAGGCAGTGAAAAAGGGATACCGGTTTGGCTGCTACGGCGATGCCATGTTAATTATTGACTGATGCCTACACTCTACCTTTCACTGGGAACCAATTTAGGTGACAGGCAGTCCAATCTTAAGACAGCCTTAAGCCTTGTCTCCGATAAGGTAGGGACCGTTATCTCCCAATCCGGGGTCTTTGAAACCGAGCCCTGGGGATACAGGAGCAACAATGCATTCCTGAATCAGGCGGCAGCAGTCATGACCGAGCTGACTCCGCCTGAAGCACTGGAAGCGATAGAGACTATTGAAAAAAATATGGGAAGGAGCAAGAAGAGCAGAGAGGGAGATTACGCGGACCGTATCATCGACATCGACCTGATAATGTATGACGATCTGGTCATTGAAACTCCAACGCTGAGAATTCCGCATCCGCTTATGCAGCGGCGGCGGTTCGTGCTGGAACCTCTGGCTGAATTTGCATCGGACCTGATCCATCCCCTGCTGAAGAAGAGCGTAGGAGAACTGCTGGAGGAGTCATGCGGGTACGAATTTTGAACAAGAACCTTATATGTTGATATTATGAAAGCTATAATACTGAATTCAGGAGTAGGACAGAGAATGGGAGCCATAACCGACACCCAACCCAAATGTATGACCGAAATCTCATCGGACAACACCATACTGAGCCGCCAGCTCAAAAATCTGGTCTCATTCGATATTGACGAGGTGGTAATGACCACCGGCTATTACAACTCCGTTCTTGAGGAGTATTGTGAAGGACTTCATCTGCCAATCAAATTCACCTTTGTAAACAACCCTCTATACGACAAGACGAATTATATATACAGCATATACTGCGCCAGGGAGCATCTCAAAGATGATGACATAATCCTTTTGCATGGAGACGTGGTCTTTGAACCTCTGGTTTTGGAAGCCATTCTGGAAAGCAAACATAGCTGTATGGCGGTAAGCAGCACGCAGCCCCTGCCTGAAAAGGATTTTAAGGCTGTCATTGAGAAGGGACGGATAAGCAAGGTGGGCGTGAACTTCTTCGAAAATGCCATGGCAGCCCAGCCGCTCTACAAAATTAAGCATGAAGATTGGCTTATCTGGCTGGAAAATATAGAACGTTTTTGCAACGAAGGCAGGCGCAACTGTTATGCCGAAGATGCTTTTAACGAGGTCTCCGACCGCTGCAAGATATATCCTGTCGATATCAAAGAGATGCTGTGCGCCGAGATTGATACGCCACAGGACCTGAAAACGGTCAGCGCCCGTGTAAAGGAGGTCAATAAACGCAGGGTATATATGTGCTGCTCAACGGACTTCATACACAGCGGCCACATTGCCATCATACGTAAGGCCTGCCGTCTGGGGCGGCTTACAATAGGAGTCCTCTCCGATGAAGCCGTGGCCAGCTACAAGCGTTTCCCCCTCATACCTTTCGACGAGCGGAAAAGGCTGTTTGAGAATATTGCGGGGGTGGACAAGGTGGTGGAACAGCAGAAATTGAGCTATACCGATATTCTCAGAACCCTGAAACCCGATTATGTTGTACACGGCGATGACTGGGTGAGCGGATTCCAGAAACCCATTCGCGAAGAGGTTATAACTGTTCTGGATGAATACGGAGGCCGGCTTGTGGAATACCCCTATTCTAACAATCCCAAATACAAACAGATGGATGCTCTGCAGCGCGCCGAGCTGGCTATGCCGGATTTAAGGCGCGGCCGGCTGCGCAAGCTCATAGATATGAAAGGGCTGATTACGGCAATTGAAGCTCACAGCGGTATCACAGGCCTTATAGCCGAAAAGACCACCGTGCTTCAGGATGGTAAGACATATCAGTTTGACGCCATGTGGCTAAGCTCGCTTTGCGACTCCACGGCCAAAGGGAAACCGGATATTGAGGTTGTTGACATGACCAGCCGCTTCCGTACCATCGATGATATAATGGAGGTGACCACCAAACCCATAATATTCGACGGCGACACCGGCGGACAGACCGAACATTTTGTCTATACCGTCCGTTCGCTTGAGCGTATGGGGGTTTCGATGATCATCATAGAAGACAAGATCGGACTGAAGAAAAACTCCCTGTTCGGCACAGAGGTCAAGCAGGAGCAGGATACGATTGAGCACTTCTGCGAGAAGATCAAAGCCGGTAAAAAAGCCCAAAAAACAAAAGACTTTATGATTTGCGCCAGGATTGAGAGCCTCATACTGGAAAAGGGTATGGACGACGCTCTGGAACGCGCATTTGCATTTGTGGAGGCCGGAGCCGATGCCATTATGATCCATTCGCGTAAAAAAGATCCTGCCGAAATTTTCGAGTTTGTGACCAAATTCCGGGCAACGGACAGCACCACACCCGTTGTGGTTGTTCCTACATCGTTCAATACCGTTACCGAAGATGAGTTTAAGGCATGCGGCGTCAACGTGGTCATCTATGCCAACCATCTGACCCGTACCGGATTCCCCGCCATGCAAAATGCCGCCCGCACCATTCTTGAACATCACCGTGCAAAAGAGTGCGATGAGATGTGTATGCCTATAAAAGAGATAATAAACCTTATCCCCGAAGAATAACAGCCATGATACGACCAGGATTTTTCATTGATACGCTAAGGGCAAACGACCTCTCTTTCTTTGCAGGCGTACCCGACAGCCTTCTTAAAAACATATGCGCCTATATTGCGGATAACATAGATGAAAGTCACAATATTATCACCGCCAACGAGGGGGCAGCAATAGCCCTTGCGGCCGGATATCATCTGGCTACCGGCAAAACCGGAGTGGTCTATATGCAAAACTCCGGTCAGGGCAACACCATAAATCCCCTTGCATCACTCACCGACAGGGAGGTTTACAATATTCCAGTACTGTTGCTTATAGGATGGCGCGGATGCCCCGGCCTGCATGATGAGCCACAGCATGCCAAACAGGGTAAGATAACAACCTCTCTGCTGGAGGTCATGGGTATAGAGTATGATATTCTGGATAAAGATGAAAAGAGGGCTGCCGAGCAGATACCCAAAGCTGTTAAGGCTGTAAGAGAGAACAACGTATATGCTTTGATAATAGAAAAGGGGACTTTCGAGGATTACGGACTCAAAAGTACAGGGAACAACAACCTGACAATGACCCGCGAAGAGGCCGTAAAGAGTGTTGTCTCGGCTATCGATCCTAAGGATGTCATCGTCAGCACCACCGGAATGATAAGCCGCGAACTGTTTGAGGCCCGTGAGGCATGGGGGGAGGGGCATGAGAGAGATTTCCTCACGGTAGGCTCAATGGGACATGCCTGCCAGATAGCCCTGGGTATAGCGCTTGTACAAAAAGAGCGCAGGGTTTGGTGCTTTGACGGCGACGGAGCCGTGATAATGCACATGGGAAGCATGGCGATAGTGGCAAGCAGGGCCCCTGAAAACTACGTTCACGTAATATTCAACAACGGAGCACACGATTCCGTAGGCGGCCAGCCCACAGTAGGGCTGAAAATCGATTTTCCGGGTGTAGGCAGAGCGGTGGGTTATGCCGGATGCTATTCGGTCGATAACCCTGCCGACCTGAAAAAAGCATTGGAAAAAATCAACGGACAGGCTCACGGTCCCCTGTTGCTTGAAATAAAGGTCAAAAAAGGGAACCGCAAGGATCTGGGACGCCCCACAACCTCCCCCATTGAGAATAAAGCGGCGCTTATGGATTTTTTGAAAAGATAACTCATGCATAAGATTGTATTTGGCATAGAAGAACTGGATGAACTGCTTACAATAGTAAACAGCCGTAAACTGTTTGTTGTCACAGACTCCTCATTTCCTCTTCTCAACATCAGGGAACGGATCGACAATATTGCCGTTGAGAAGGCATTCTTCTCGGACTTCAGCCCCAACCCCCTGTTTGAGGATGTCTGCAAAGGAATAGAGTTCTTCAAAAAGGAGGCATGCGATGCCATTCTGGCCGTTGGAGGGGGTAGCGCAATCGATGTTGCCAAATGCATAAAACTGGCTGTTCTGGCCAGAGAGGGCAGAGATGCCATTATCCCGCCGCTCGTATTGGAAAAGGTTGGGATAGATGGCTCAAGAATACCGATTATAGCCATTCCCACCACTGCCGGGACGGGCAGCGAATCCACGCACAACGCGGTCATCTACTATAAAGGCGAAAAACAGACAGTGACCAACGACGGTATATTGCCCGATTGGGCTCTGTTGGAGCCTAAGGTCCTGAATACACTGCCCGTTTATCAGAAGAAATGTACCATGATGGATGCTCTGTGTCAGGGAATAGAGAGCTGGTGGTCTGTCAACTCCACCCCCGACAGCAGGGAATATGCGCAGCAGGCACTCCGGCTGATAAGGGAGAACTGGCGTTCCTATATTTTGGAAAACAGACCCTATGCCGCCTCCAAAATCATGCTGGCGGCCAACTTTGCCGGACGTGCCATAAACATATCGGCCACCACGGCGGCCCACGCCATGAGTTACAAGATCACATCCATCTATGGTCTGCCCCATGGCCATGCCGTAGCGGTCTGTCTGCCTGAGCTCTGGGATCACATGATAACTCATACAGGGGATTGTATCGACCCGCGGGGAGAGGAGTATATGGCTCACATATTCGGCAGGATTTCCGCAGAACTCGGTGCCGGATCGCCGGCCGAGGCCATAGAGCGGTTCCGCAAAATAATGGATGAGATGGGGTTGGAGAATCCCGTTTCGGTCAACCGCAGCGAGGAGCTCCGGCAGCTTGCCGGTTCCGTAAACCCTATCCGTCTGAAAAACAATCCCGTAATGCTTTCAGCCGAGACTCTGTACGGCCTTTACGATAAAATAGTCAAACCTTAAGCTCTATGACTGTAATAGACCAGAAAAGAATAGCAAGGAACACTCTGATGCTCTACTTCAGGATGGGCGTCATCATGCTCATCAACTTCTACACCTCAAGGCTTGTGCTGAAAGTGTTGGGTGCGGATGACTTTGGCCTTTACACCGCAGTCGGGGGTCTGGTAATTGCCTTCGCTTTTATCAGGTCCACTTTATCATCGGCCAGCAACAGGTACTTTGCCTATGAGTTGGGACGGAACCGTTACGATGAACTGCATAAACTCTTCTGCCTGAATGTCACAATATTTATAATACTGGCTGCCATAGTGCTGGTTCTTGCCGAAACGGCAGGTCTATGGTTCCTTTACAACAAAGTGAACTTCCTCCCTGAACGGAGAGGTGCAGTCGGCTGGGTTTACCAGTTCACAATAATAGCCCTTGTTTTCAACCTCGTCTCTACCCCCTATCTTTCACTTATATTCGCAAAGGAGAAGATGCATGTCGTTGCCTACTCCAGTATTATTGAGACGGTTCTAAAATTGATTATCGTTTTCCTGCTGGTAAGGACCACAATGGACAAACTCGTTCTATATTCCGGTCTCATGGCACTTATTACCATAGGAATAAGCCTGTTCTATATTTTTTACTGTACCCTGTTCTACAGAGAGAGCAGATTCCGTTTCTACTGGAACAAGGCAAAGTTCAGGGAGATATCGGAATATATAGGATGGAATACCATAGGCGCTCTGGCCGATATGGGAAGAACACAGGGATTGAATCTGCTGCTCAATATGTTCTTCGGAACGGCGGTAAACGCCGCCCGCGGTATAGCATATCAGGTCTATGTCAACATCAACGGGTTCATAGTCAATTTTTCCGAGGCTTTCAAACCCCAGATTACAAAGTCCTATGCCAACAATGAGAAAGAAGGCATGATGAAACTTGTCTTTCAAAGTTCGAAGTTCTCATACTTTCTGCTTTTCATCCTTATTTTGCCGGTGTTTCTTGAGACTCCGATAATACTGGACATCTGGCTGGTCGATGTACCCGAACATACCGTCATATTATGCCGTCTGATGCTCATCACAGCATTGATAAGCAGCACACATGTCCCTATGGCTACTGCTGTAAGAGCCACCGGTGACATCAAATGGTATCAGATTTTTGTATGCGGAGCTCTTCTGCTTCCGTTGCCCGTATCCTACATAATACTCAAGATGGGGTACGGCACTCCCGCTCTTGTCTATATAATCGATCTGATAGCTGCCGCTGTTGCCCAAATCATGAGATTTGTGATCATGGTGGTGCAGATGAAGATGAACTTCAGGGAATATGCCGGACAGGTGCTTTTGCCCACAGCCATCGTCTCCCTGATATCGGCAATAATTCCGGTAGCACTGGTCCTAAATATGGATGCCGGTATAACAAGGTTCATTGTCGTCACCCTGACCAGCTTCCTGACAACAGCCGTTGCCGTCTATACATTGGGGTTGACAGTTACCGAAAGAAAACATATATTGGAAACCATAAAACTAAAAAGCAAAATATCGGGATGATTGAGAGTAAAATACAATCGGAACTAAACAAAAAGTATAATCCGGAGGGAAGCCCGTTGAGAAATCAACAGCTTCATGTTCTGGACATCCTGGTCCTTTTTGATAAAATTTGCAGGGAGAACGGCATTGACTACTGGCTCCATGGCGGCACTCTGCTCGGAGCCGTAAGACACGGAGGATTCATTCCCTGGGACGATGACGTGGACGTATGTATCAAAGCGGTTGACTACCGTAAATTCAGGAAGGTTTTCCTGCGCAACCTCCCCAAAAGATACCGGTTGGTGGATTACAGGACCTCTCCCAGAGAGTGTCACCGGACCTGGATAAGGATTGTTGATACGAAATATTCAGTTAAAAGAATTTATAATGAAGAGATAGTTACTGAACCTGTCTGGATTGACGTTTTCACAATGATCAACGGCACTGTTAAAAAGAAGAGATTTCTGGAAAACACCCATGGCAAAATATTACGCCGCAGGATGAATGTGATTCTGGACGGACACGCCAAGCGTAATGTGGCGCTGCTGCTTTACCCCTTTTCTGCCTTCTTGACCGATATTGTCAAACTTTACGACAGAATATTTAACAAAGACCTATATGTGCAGAATTACGGCTGTTTCTTCTTTTTCAAAGAGTTACCTGCAAAAAAGCTGTTTCCAACAAAAGATATTATGTTTGAAGGCCACCGACTAAGGGGACCGGCAGACAGTCATGAGATATGCCGACTCATATACGATGACTATATGTCATTGCCCGATGAAAATAACAGAGCTACACACGATATTTTAGAATTTATCTCCAACTGACCTATGGATGAGATTAATATGATAAACAGTCCGGGTACTCCGTTGAGAAAGGCTCAGGAGATCATGCTTGAAATGCTGATTGAGTTTGACCGCATTTGCCGTAAGCATAGACTTACCTACTGGCTGGAATGGGGGACCCTGCTGGGCGCCGTACGCCATAAAGGATTCGTGCCCTGGGATGATGATATGGACCTGGCTATGCCTGCCGAAGATTTTGAAAAGTTTATGGCGATAGGGCAGACTGAGCTGAGTGACGGCTATATGCTTCAGACCGAAGAGCTGGACAGAGGATCGGGTGTTTGCGGAGGTCTGTTCCGTCTGAGACACAAAAACTCACTGTTGATAGGCACTCTCGATGATTTCGAAAAAGGATATTGCAAAGGGATTGCCGTCGATATCTTTAAGGAGGTACCATACCCGACAGTATCCCGCCGCACCTTTAAGTTCTTTAGCCGGAGAATAAACAAATCCCACTCGTTTTTCCGGTTCAGTCAGAAACTGACCTTCAAAAATGTGATCTCTGCTCTCGTCTACCCCATTTATAACCGTTTCTATCTGCTTCTGTGGAGGATCGTCTGCATAGGCAGAAAACGCAACCGCATGATGCCGGAGATCAATAAGGCCACTTACGGATATCCCACATTGCTGTCGGATATTTTCCCTCTTTCGGAAATTGAATTTGAAGGACATATGTTCCCGGCGCCGAAAAATCCCGATGCCCGGCTGAAAGATCTGTACGGAGACTACATGACGATGCCTCCCCCCGAAAAGAGACGTATTCACGCCAAATTCATCTGTCCGGATACTGCCGATTGTTACAATAATTTCACCCCTGACAAATAACAGTAGAGCCATGAACATTCTTTTTCTTACAGAAAACGAGATCAGCCCGCTGCAGGGCGGAACAGAGCGCATCACCCATACTCTGGCACAGGAGTTTATGGAGCGGGGCCTGAACTGCTTCTCTGCATGGTGCATACCGTGCACTATGCCGGTCGTCTCAAATTTCAGCGGCAAACAGAGAATTGAGGAGGGAAAAGAAGAAACTGCTCTAAATAGTTTTATTAAGAAAAATGAGATTGACATTGTTATCTGTAATCTGGTCA
>Ga0209201_1000553_pt1 | contig 51207 bp, 35 predicted proteins | sample AD_UKC055_MetaG_FD_184411 | JGI IMG/M metagenome (GOLD analysis project Ga0209201, IMG submission 184411) | Active sludge microbial communities of municipal wastewater-treating anaerobic digesters from USA - AD_UKC055_MetaG (SPAdes) (version 2) | ecosystem: Engineered > Bioreactor > Anaerobic >... | reverse complement strand
GTGTTCAGAACCAGTATTCCAGCACACCTAACCAGGGCGGGTGGTTCCTGGTTGGATCGAGCCTGCCGTTTGTGGCCGGCTCGAGCGGGTATGTCGAGTTAGGGAACAACACGCCGGACACGCTGCTAGTGAGCGCCGACGCGGCGAAGTTTGTGTTGGTGGCCCCGTTCACGCCGCCGGCCATCACGCTGCAGCCGCAGCCGGCGGCGCAGAGCGTCAACGTTGGGCAGAGCGCATCCTTCACGGTGACGGCTGCCGGAACGGCGCCGCTCAGCTACCAGTGGTGGTTCAACGGGACGCCGATCGCGGGAGCGACGGAGCCCGGCTACACCCGCAACAACGTCCAGACCGGCGACGCCGGCAGCTACTCGGTGGTCGTCACCAATATCGTCGGCAGTGTGACCAGCTCGGATGCGGTGCTTTCTGTTACCATGCCATCACCGCCTCGGATTGACGGAATCCGCCTGTTGCCTGACGGCCAAGTCGAGCTACAGGTCAGCGGGTTCCCGGGGCATTACGCCGTCGAGATCACCACTAACCTGACGAACTGGATGGAGTTGACCAATTTCACCACCTCGGACAGCCTTTTCAAATACGTGGATGTGGACACCAACCAACCCCAGCGCTTCTATCGGATGCGGGTGATTCCGTAGCCCGGGCCGATTGCTCCACTCGACACAGAACTGCGCCCGGGGCGGGACTTACGCAGGGCCGCCGCGGCTGAACCTGCACCGAACCGGGCCGCCCGGCATAGGCGTTGGATTGACGCCTGTTCCCAAAGACGTAAATTGAGTGTGTATTCGGCAAACCGACCATGCAGCAACATAACTGTCGCCGGCCAACTCCCGGCTCCTTTCACCCATTTCCATTTATGAACTTCCTCCTTATCCGGGCAGCCATGTTCGCTGCCTTTCTCTTGTTCGTGTCCGCAGGCCTGGCGAGTGCAGCCGAGTGGCGCGCGTTTTGGGTGGACGCCTGGGGCGCGGGCGTCCTGAAGCAAAGCGACGTTGACACCTTGCTCGGCGTTCCCGGCACAACCCAAACCGGCAGAATCCGCGACGCCAACTGCAACGCGCTCTTCATTCAGGTGCGCCGGAACTGCGATACCTGCTACCCCTCCGGCATGGGAGAACCATATATGTCCGGCTTGACGCCCTCCGAATTTAACGGCTTGCAGGCGGCAATCAACGCCGCCCACGATACCACGGGCGGCAAGAAGCGCATCGAGGTCCACGCCTGGATCGTGACCTTTCGCACCAGCGGCGGCGAAGTCTATAAGCGGCACATTGACCCTCCCACGGGCAGCCTCACCCAATTAGATAACTACTGGCCAAGTCTCGACGACTCAGGGGACGTGGTCAGCGACAAGGCCTTTGACCCCGGCCACCCGCTGGTCCTCCAGTACACCGTCAATGTTGCCATGGATCTGGTGAACAACTTCGACCTGGACGGCATCCACTTCGATTACATCCGTTTTACCGCCAACGATCAGGGTTACAACCCGACCAGCATCGCGCGTTACAACGCCCGTTACGGCCTCACGGGGCAGCCCGCCCCTAACGATGAACAGTTCAAGCAATGGCGCAGGGATCAAGTCAGCGCGGTGGTGCGCCAGATCTACGCCAAGGTGCAGAAGAGCAAGCCCTGGGTGAAGCAGTCTGGGTCTTTCGTCACCTGGAACCCCTCGCCGGTTTCCTCAACCCGGCAAGGCTTCCAGGGCACCCGCCCCTACTACGATGTGTATTGCGATTGGGATAGCTGGCTTGAGGAAGGCATTGTGGACATGGCCGTCCCGATGACCTACTACCGTGAACATCAACTCCCCGACGATTACGTTCGTTGGATCAACTTTGAGAAGGACCGGAAGTTCAACCGCCAGATGATCATCGGGCCCGGTATTTACATGAACTACCTGACGAATGCCATCCTGCATCTGCAGATGACCCGCACCCCATCCCCCGCCGGCAACTACGCTCATGGATTCAGCGGCTACTCCTACCGCAGCCCGTACCTGATCAACCCGAGCCCGCTGACCTATGGTAACTGGCCAGGCTTTGCCCCATCTCTGGTCTCGGGCGTTACCCCAACGTGGGATGACATCCCCGCCATGCCCTGGAAAGTGAATCCTGCCCGGGGCCACCTGATGGGCGTGGCCACAATTGCCAGCACCGGGGCTTGGGCGGACGGAGCTGCGGTCAGCGTCACCGGCCCGACTAATCGCACCATGTATGCGGACGGCACAGGCTTCTACGCCTTTATTGACCTGCCGCCGGGCAACTATGCTGTCACCGCGAGCCACCCCGGGTGTTTCAGCGCATTTGCGGAGGTTGATATCTCCCTGGGCGCAGTCACCGGCAACATGCACGAGCAGAACCTTGTCCTGAGCAACACCAATCCCCCCTCCATCAAGCGCCAACCGCAGACCATTGCCGTGTTTCCCGGTCAGGCGGCCGCATTCTCGGTCACTGCCGCCGGCGGGTGCCTCTCGTTTCAGTGGCAATTCGACGGGCAGGCACTGCCGGGTGAAACCGCGAGCACGCTCACCATCCCCGCCGCGGGTTTTGGCAATGCGGGCGCCTATTCGGTCTGGGTGACTAATGCTCTCGGCCAAGTTCTCAGCTCCACCGCGCTGCTGTCGGTCCTGCCGGTGGGGGCGTGGGGCGACGACACCTTCGACCAATGCCGCACACTGGATTTGGCAACAAACGCGATCGCGGTGGCCGCGGGGGCCTGGCACACATTGGCCCTGCGTTCTGACGGCATGGTACTGACCTCGGAGAACGAGGAGGTGCCCTTGACCAACGCGCTGGCGGTTGCCGCGGGGGGCTATCATAGCCTGGCCATACGGACTGACGGAACGGTCTTCGCCTGGGGTGCCAACGATTACGGCCAGGCTTCTGTTCCGGCCAATCTCAGCAACGTGGTGGCCATAGCCGCCGGCACGTGGCACAGCGTGGCCTTGCGAGCCAACGGCACGGTGGCGGCGTGGGGCGATGACAGTTTTGGGCAAAGTAGCACGCAACCGGCCGGGCTGGGGAACGTGGTGGCGGTGGCGGCTGGCGGCAACCATACCCTGGCGTTGAAAGCCGACGGCACGGTGGTGGCCTGGGGCGAGAACACCGATGCGGAAGGGAAGGTGGCCGGACAATCCGTGGTGCCCTGGGGTTTGACGGATGTCGTGGCCATTGGTGCCGGGGATTATCACAGTCTTGCGGTGAAGGCTGACGGCACGGTGGTGGCCTGGGGAGACGACTCGCAGGATCAGGCGAGCGTGCCGTTGGGGCTGAGCGACGTGGTGGCGGTTGTTGGTGGCGGAGCGCACAGTCTGGCGCTCAAGGCGGACGGTGGGGTGGTTGGGTGGGGAGCGAATTGGAACAACCAGTGCAACATTCCATCGGGTCTTCCGCCTGCGATGGGGATTGGCGCGGGGAGTTCTCACTCGGTGGGGTTGCTCGAGGGCGTTTTGCCGGAGGCGCGGCTGCTGAATGCGGTGCGGAAGGGCAGCCGATTCAGCGCGCTGGTGCAGACGGTGAACCGGAGGACCTACGTATTGGAGCGGTCGGATTGCATGCCGGGGACGAACTGGACGGGTGTATGCACCAACGCGGGCAATGGCGCGTTGCGCGTGTTGACCGATCCGGAGGCGACCGCAAGCCAGCGCTTCTACCGCATGCAACAGTGGTAGCGGGCTGCGGCGTTCCATTTTCAGGTGCCGGGGTTGGCTGAGTGACGCCGGTTTTGCGGCTGGTTTGCCGCATTGACCCCCCACCGAAAAGTCGTAAGATGCTCCCGTATTTGACCACCTGAAGTCGCTATGAACACACTCCGTTGTCGCCAGCAAGCACGCAGCACCACCAGGACCTTGTCGTTCCTGCGCTGGATATCCCGGCGGAGGGGGGTGCTTCCCGCCCTGCTTCTCCTCGCCCTGGGCGCGACTCCTTTGCCGGCGCAGGAGTTTCGCGCGGCGTGGGTGGATATCTTCCATGCCGGCATGAGCAGCAAGGGGGAGGTGGACACCCTGGTTTCGACCCTCGCCAGCGGCAACTACAACGCGGTCATCGCCCAGGTGCTTGGCTACATGGATATGAACGGCTCCGCCTCGCATGGGGCCCATTGGCAATCGAACCTCCTGCCCTGGTCTCCGCGCGTCAAGGCCGACTTCGACCCCCTGGCTTACTTGTGCACGCAGGCGCATGCCGCCGGCATTGAAGTCCACGCCTGGATCGGCGGCAGCGGCGGCGCCATGTATCGCGTCTCGCTTCCCCCGCCTAATGGCACCTTTCCGCCCGCCGGCAACGCTACGCTTGCCGCTCATCCCGAGTGGTTCATAGCACCCCGCGCCAACAGCGAGGAAGGCACACCCTTGCCCGTTGATGGCTACTACTCTCTCGACATGGGGTCTCCCGATGTGCAGGAATACCTTGTCAGCATTGTGAGGGAATTGGTGACGAACTACCCGATTGATGGCATCAACTGGGACGACGAGATCAACGGCGCGGGCTACACTGCGGGTTTCGGCTATCCCGCTTACAATCACGCCCGCTCCGGCCTGGCCCGTTACCGCCTCAACACCGGGGCGACCGGCATTCCCGGCAACACCGACCCCGCCTGGGCCAATTACCGTCGCCGCTTCAAGAATGAATTGATGGCCCGCGTACAGGCCGAAATCCAATCCATCAAGAGCAACCCACGCCAACCCCTGCGTCACACCACCGCGGCGCTCGCCTACGGTTCGCCGCCGGGCAACTGCGACTTCACCACTTCCACCCCCTATCTCTACTTCTGCGATTGGGCCGGGATGCTGCAAAATGGCTGGGTGGACGCGGTGATCCCGCAGACCTATAGCAAGAACACGTTCAAGTCATGGGCGGACCGCATCACATCCTGTTGGATATCCGTCCGTCCGGTGTTCATGGGCATGAGCTTCAGCGGTCTGGACATCCCCACCATCTCCAGCCAGATCAGCTATCTCCGCGACAAAGGGCTCAAAGGCTACGCGACTTACTCCTACTTTACCGCTCCAGCCGGTTGGTGGCCCCATGCTGCCGCAAACGTCAATACGAGCGTGGTCAGCACCCCTCCCATGCCGTGGCGCAATCCTGCCACCGCTACCGAAGGCATGATGTGGGGCCGCGTCAAAGATGGCGCCACCGGGCTTTACGTGGACGATGCCACCGTAAGCATCACCGGCGGGCCGACCGTCCAGACCGACGGCAACGGCTACTACGTCGCGACGCTCATTCCGGCAACTGCGAGCGGCACCGTCTATGCGACCACCGCAACCAAGGCGGGATTGGGTTCACACACAATCCCCAACACCACCGTTCTCGCGGGCGACGTTGTCCGCTATGACTTTACCCTGGTCGTCCGCCCGCCCTCGCCCATATCGGTTTGGGGCGATAATACCTTTGGTCAATGCACGGTGCCGGAGATGGCCACCAACGCAATTGCCGTGGCTGCGGGCGCCTGGCAAACCCTCGCGTTGCGGGCCGACGGGATGGTGGAGGCCTGGGGAGACAATTCGAGCGGTCAGTGCGGGGACGGGGAGCCTGTGACCAACGCGCTGGCGATTGCCGCGGGGGGCTATCATAGCCTGGCCATACGGACTGACGGAACGGTCTTCGCCTGGGGCGCCAACGATTACGGCCAGGCTTCTGTTCCGGCCAATCTCAGCAACGTGGTGGCCATAGCCGCCGGCACGTGGCACAGCGTGGCCTTGCGAGCCAACGGCACGGTGGCGGTGTGGGGCGATGACAGTTTTGGGCAAAGGAGCACGCAACCGGCCGGGCTGGGGAACGTGGTGGCGGTGGCAGCTGGCGGCAACCATACCCTGGCGTTGAAAGCCGACGGCACGGTGGTGGCCTGGGGCGAGAACACCGATGCGGAAGGGAAGGTGGCCGGACAATCCGTGGTGCCCTGGGGTTTGACGGATGTCGTGGCCATTGGTGCCGGGGATTATCACAGTCTTGCGGTGAAGGCTGACGGCACGGTGGTGGCCTGGGGAGACGACTCGCAGGATCAGGCGAGCGTGCCGTTGGGGCTGAGCGACGTGGTGGCGGTTGTTGGTGGCGGAGCGCACAGTCTGGCGCTCAAGGCGGACGGTGGGGTGGTTGGGTGGGGAGCGAATTGGAACAACCAGTGCAACATTCCATCGGGTCTTCCGCCTGCGATGGGGATTGGCGCGGGGAGTTCTCACTCGGTGGGGTTGCTCGAGGGCGTTTTGCCGGAGGCGCGGCTGCTGAATGCGGTGCGGAAGGGCAGCCGATTCAGCGCGCTGGTGCAGACGGTGAACCGGAGGACCTACGCATTGGAGCGGTCGGATTGCATGCCGGGGACGAACTGGACGGGTATATGCACCAACGCGGGCAATGGCGCGTTGCGCGTGTTGACCGATCCGGGGGCCACCGCAAGCCAGCGCTTCTACCGCATGCGACAGTGGTAGCGGGAACATGAACGAGTGGAACATCCAGGCCCGCGCCCATGCGTGCGCCGCCTGCGTCCGCCCCTTCGCGGACCAGGAGGTTTACCATACGCTGCTGTTCGACGAGAAATCTGATTTCCGCCGCCTGGATGTTTGCCGGGCGTGCTGGCAGAAGCAGTTCAGCGAGGGGGCGCGCGATCGCAAAGGCTTCGTCTCCTATTGGCAGGGCGTCTATGAAGCGCCACCGCCACCGGTGGAGGCCATCCATCGCGAGACCGCCGAAACGCTCCTGCGCAAGCTCATCGAGCTCAACGACCCCCGCAACCTCCCCGCCGGGTACATCCTGGCCGTCATGCTCGAGCGCAAGCGCCTGCTCAAGGTCAAGGAACAGATCATGCGCGAGGGGCAGCGTGTGTTCATCTACGAACAACCCGCCACCGGTGATGTGTTCACCATCCCTGACCCCGATCTGAAGCTGGATCAACTCGAACAAGTCCAGCGTGATGTCGCCGCCCTCCTCGAACACGGCTTGAATCCCCCGCCGCCGCCGGCTTCGCCAACCGCCGCCCAGGTTGCTGACGCCGGCGCCGGCCTTCCCGCTCCCGCCGCCGAGCCCGCTGCGCCTTCAACACCGGCCCCGGCGCAAACATCCTGAATCACATGGGGATGCCCGGATGACCGATTCATTACCCGCCGCCACCGGATACGAGGGACTGGAGGAACGGCTGGACTACAGGTTCCGCGATCCCGCCCTGCTGCGTCTCGCCCTCACCCACCCTTCCGTCGCGCATGAACAAGGCGCGCCCATGCAGAACAACCAGAGGCTCGAATTCCTGGGCGATGCCGTCCTCCAACTCGTGCTGACGCGCGAGCTTTACGACAAATTCCCCGCCTTCGGCGAAGGCCCGCTGACCAAGGCCCGCGCCAAACTGGTCAATCGCTGCACCCTGGCGGAGCGCGCCCGGCAACTGGACCTTGGCCAGCACCTGATCGTCAGCCGGGGTGAACACCTGTATGGCGGCCGCGAGCGGCCCTCCGCGCTGGCCGACACCTATGAGGCCCTCCTCGGCGCCATCCTGCTCGATGGCGGGTATGACGCGGCCCGCCACTTTATTCTCCGCCAGTTCCAGGAGGCCTTTGGCGGACTCTCGGCGATTCCGATACTTGAAAACCCCAAGGGCGAACTCCAGGAACTGCTGCAAGCCGTCTCGCCTGAAGCCCCCCACTATCTGGCGGTCTCCGCCAGCGGGCCGGACCATGACCGCATCTTCGAATGCACGGTGCATCATGGCGGGGTGGAATTGGCGCGCGGCCGCGGCAAGAGCAAGAAGGCCGCCGAAAGCGAAGCGGCCCTGGCCGCGCTGACAAAGCTGCGCTCGGCAAAGCAAGACAAGACGTGAAGACACTGTTCGAACAGCACCGGAAGGTCCTCATTGGTGTCGTCCACCTCCGGCCCCTGCCCGGTTCGCCAGGCTGGCGCGGTGATTTGGAGGCCATCATCGAGGCGGCGCTCAAGGACGCCCGCGCCTATGAACGCGGCGGCGCGCACGCCCTCTTCATCGAGAACTTCGGCGATATCCCCTTCACCAGGGGCCGCGTCGCGCCCGAAACCATCGCCTCCATGGCCGCCGCCGGTCGCGCCATCCGCCAGGCCGTCAAGCTTCCCATCGGCTTCAACGTCCTGCGCAACGACGCCTGCGCCGCGTTGGCGCTCTGCGCCGTCTGCGGCGGCGCTTTCATTCGCGTCAATGTTCACACCGGCGCCATGCTGACCGACCAGGGCCTGATCGAGGGCAACGCCTATGAGACGCTGCGGTATCGCCGCCAGGTTTGTCCCCGCGCGCAGATCTTTGCCGACGTCCACGTCAAACACGCCGTGCCGCTCGGAAACTGGACCATCGAGGACACCGCCCGCGACACCGCCGAGCGCGGCCTGGTTGACGCCTTGATCGTCTCCGGCGCCGGCACCGGCCTGGCGGCAGACCTCGGCGACCTCGAACGGGTGCGTTGCACTGTCCCCGCCGCCAGGATTCTCCTCGGCAGCGGCGTTACTCTCGCCAACGTGCGCGACTATCTCCCCGCGGCCGACGGCTTCATCGTCGGCAGTTCGCTCAAGGCCGGGGGCAGGGTGTCCAACCCGGTTGACTCAAGGCGCGTCGCCGCACTCGCTCGCGCCCTCGGCAGATAGGCCAGGCGGGGCGGTTCCCGGCATAGGAACAGCCTCAAGACCCCGGATTTGCCGCATGGGCGCCCAGGTTGTGAGGAATCCTCCTGAACCCTTCACAGGGGCTTGCACGGGATAGCGGCTCGCGCGGCCGAGACTGCACCTCCCGCAGCCGCTACTTCAGGACCAGGCTCTTGTCGGTGATGAGCGCTGGGGCGTCGTAAACCGGGATGTCTTTGAAGACAACCGTCTCGCCGTCCACGGCGATACTGTCCGCCGGGAGGGCATAGATGCCGCCCGTGATCAGATCCACCCACACCGGTTCGGTAAACGAGCCTTTGGCGATGGTGAATGTGGCGGTCACGGTATCGTTGCGGTCCGACGGCACGCCGCTCTTGTCCCAGAACACGAGCACCTGCCGGTCGGTTGGCTTGTGCTTGTAGGCGTACCACGCCGTCGGCTGCCCGCATTGGACTTCGCAGGGGTAATCCGCCACCCGCTCGAGTGTGTCGTCGAACACCGCGACCACATTCTGTACGGCGTAGTAGGCTACTTTCACCTTGAGCACACGGTACTGCTTGTCGGTCTTAACCAGGCCGTAGCGGTCCATGTCGCCCAGGCGGTAGCCCTCCCAGCGGTTGTAGTCCAGGTCTGCGATGCAAAAGACCAGCGATTCGACGTCGTGTCCCAGGTCGCCCAGCATGCGGCGGGTCTGCCACTTGGCCTGCGTCAACTCCGTCCACGGATACTTGCGCAACGCGCCGCCCAGGCAAAACTCCGACTGCGTGCCCGCCTCGCCCTGCCACAGCTTGATCGCCGGCGCGTATTGTTGGATCAGCGCCTTGACCTTCTCGACGTTCTCGTAATGGCCTTCATCGGGATTGCGCGTGTAGCCGTGGTACACGAACCAGGTGAAGAGCGATTCCTTCTTCTGCGCCGTCACACGTTTGAGCCATCCCTCCGCCCAGTCGGGCTTGGGGCCGCAGAGCACCGCACCGGCAATCCGCGCGTCGGGGATGACGCGCTTGATGATCTCCGCGGTGCGAATATTGAGGTCGGCGGTCATCTCGGGCGTGTGCGCCTTGTTGCCGTCCGGCTCATTCCACATGCCCCAATCGCGCACCTTGCCCTTGTAGCGCGCGGCCATGATTTCCACCCACTTGTCCCAACCTGCCAGCGCCTCTTCCGAGGTTGGGAATCCGCCGGACAGTCCGCGTCCGCCGCCGCCGGGGTAGATTGGATTGCCGTAGGAGGTTTCCAGGAGGATTTCCAGCCCGCGGCCGCGGGCGTCGTCTATGACCCGGTCCAGCCAGCGGAAGTCGTAGCGTCCCTGCTCGCGCTCGGTGGTGGCCCAACCGCCCTGGAGCCGGATCTTTCGGATGCCGAGCGGCAGCAGGTAATCTTTGTAGGAATCGTAGTTGGCGAAGCCGCGGTCGAGTGTCTCGCAGCCCAGGGACCAGTTCTGGCCGGTGATCTGGCCGACGCTGCGGGGCGTGATGGTTCCGATCCGCTTCAGGCCGGGATTCAGGGTGGTCTGCACCCTTGTTTCCGTGTTGTCAATCACCTGCGCCGAAGCCGACGCAAGCGCTGTCACCGCGGCCAGTATCCATAGTGTTGTAATCTTCATTGCTGACGCATCACCCGGTATCCATTCTACGCCGGGAAGCAACGCCCAAACCCCGCCCCGGTTTGAAACGTCGTTTACCTATTTCTTCAGGCGGACCAGGACGCCGCCACCAGGGGGCAGGTCGAGCTTGATTTGTTTGCCTGCCGTCGGCCTTTGCCACTCTCGCACGGGCGCTCGGAAGAGTTCCTGCGGCCCCGGTCCATTCAGAGTGAGGGTGGCTGCGTTTTTGTAGTTCAGGTTCACCACGACGACGTGCGTGGGGCGGCGGGCGGACTTGCCGAAGTAACCCAGCAGAACGTTCTGCGCTGCCGGGTCGGGCGCAAAGACGCTCTTAGGTGGCAGCGCCTGTCCGCCCAGAGGGACGGTTCCGCAGTGGTAAGCGCCGAGCGATTTGAGCTGCTGTAGTTCCGTGGCGATAGCCAGGAACTCGCGGTTGATCTGTGAAACCGCCCAGTAGAGGGGCAAGGGGACAGTCATGTCATTGGGGTCCTTCCAAAAACCCGTGTCGTAGCGAAAGTGTGCGATCCCCTGCGCCCCATAAGCGAGGGTGGTGTAGGTGAGCCAGCGCACCTCATTTTCGTTTGGGCCGCGCCAGCCTTCGGCAGGGGAGTCACAGGCCTGAATGATGTTCAGGAAGGGCTTTCCGCTCGCCAGCGCCGCCGAGCGGATCAGCTCGAGGTTGAGGAAATACTGGGTGCCGTCGCTGGACTTGAGGAAATGGTAATGGTCGTAGCTGATGAGGTCAGGCTGGACGGTGTGGATAAACTGCCGAAGATGCTCGCGGTAGCGCAGCGCCGTCTTGTCGTCGGCCTGGATGCCGGCGAAGTCTTGCGGGCAGCCCACCCGGGCGCGTTCGGCGGCATCGTCACTGACCTGGAGCTGTCCATCGCTGGCGTAGGTCGGCAGCAGATTGATGTAGGCCAGATGCAACGGATCATGCCGGCGCAGCCAGGCGACGAGCTTGCCCAGCTTGGGAAACGCCCCCGCGCCGGGCTCATCCACCAGGTAGTAGGCGTAGAGGGCCGGATGCGAGCGCACGCGCTCGATCAGGGTCTCCAACGCCCTGGCCTGCGCGGGGTCATCAACGTCGGGCGTCGAGATCTCCAGCATGACCCGCAAGCCGTGCTGGTGGTAGAGATCAAGGTCCTCGGCTCGCTGCGTCCAGCCGAGGTTCCAGCCCCCGGCCCGGAGCTGAGCCACGGTGCGGTCGTTGACCGCGATGGTGGATCCCGGCCCGGCCCAATAGGTGATGATGGGGGCGCCAAGCTGCCACCTGGTCTCCGGCCTTCCGGCCCGCGCCTCTAATGACAGCGCGCCGCAGATGCCCACGCACGCGCAGATGGCTGCGATTCGCGCCTTGCGCGCGCGCGGCCTTGACGGAGAACCAGGACCCGCGCTCACGGCTGCGGTTCTGTCTTTGCCGGTTTGCTCCACAGGTCGTTGATGATTTCCACGGTGCGGTTCACGAGTTCCTGTCCGCCCTCGGGGCCAACCTTGCTGCTCTGGACGACGGCGCTATAACCGCCGCCGGCGACAGCGCGCGCGGTAGGCAAGTAACTGCCCGAACCTCCGGTCAGCTGGATCACAAAAGTCTGCACGGCCTTGCTCTGGCTCTTGATTTGGGTCCCGTAGTCTTGGAACAGCTCGAACGGATTGGTGGCGATGGCAATATCCCCAATCCGCAGGACATGCACCTCGACAGTAAAAGTTGGCTTGGGCCCCTGTGTTTGATGGCGGGTAATGGTCGCCTGGTGCCACGCGGTCATGTGGGTGGCGTCGCCCCGCTTCTTGAGGGTTTCGACTTGTTTCGCCGCCTCCGCGGCTTCCGCGTCGGTCACTTTGCGCGCGGGCAGCACCAGGTCCACCACCTTGTGCGCGAAGGGAACATCCTTCCGGATGTCGCCCCGGGTCAGTTCGCCGACTTCGAGGACCTGGCCCGCAATCCGGCGGCCGATCTCCTGGGTGCGAGTGATCCCGCGCAGCTTGAGCATGCGCTCCTCAGCGGCTTTGCGATACAGGAAATGGGGCGAGAGATCACCGGCGGCGCCGGGCCAGCCGAGCACGCCGAGCTCCGCGCCTGCGCCGGCGCGCAACTGTTCGCGCACGTCGTGCCAGAAATCGGCGTTGACGGTCGAGCGGCCTTCCACTTCCTGCGAGGGGCAGGACAGGTTGACGCCCGCCGCCAGCAGCTTCTTCTCCGGAGTCCAAAAGAACAGCATTTCCACGCCGTGGTCTTCGCCACCCTCGATGCCGCGGAACTCGGGCACGCCGGTGGCGCCGTACATTTTGGCCGTGCCGTCGGCATAGACGGCGCGCCGATTGTGGCCCACCACGGCATGGCCCAGCCCCCAACTCACGCCGCCCGGCTGCCGCTGGTTCCAGGCGCGGACGCTGACCTCCGTCAGCCGATCCATTAGGAATTCCACATATTCCCGGGGCGGCATTACGCCCTCCTTCGGAATGTCGTATTTCCCTTCTTCGGTAACCGGTCCCGTATGGGTGTGCGTGGCGGTCGGGACCAGTTTGCGCGGATCGAAATCGGGCAGCTTCTCGCGCAAACGCTCGCGCAGCAGCGGCGGGATGGCCGTGCGAAACGCTACGAGGTCGGCGGAGAGCAGGATGGCCTGGTCCGTCACGCGGTCGCCCTCGCGGGCCTCGATGGCCACAGCCGTGGCCGTGACGGGGTTGTCCACGCCCCGGGAGACGCGCAGGTTGAACTGCCCGTCGAGAGCCACGGGTTTATCAGGCGTGATGCTGATGGTGGCCGTGCCGATGCGCAACTCAGCTGCGCAGCAGTTCACAGTGACGGCCGCCGCCAGGATCAGCATGGCTGACTTCGTGGTTTGCCCTCGGGTTGCGCCGGCGTGCGGCGCGGAGTGGCTGGAAGAACGAATTGCAGGTATCATAAATCGTCAAATCCCGGGCCTTCAATCGGCGCGGACGCGGTAGAATTGCACGTTGGCAGGGGACGCATCCACCACGGAAATGTCGGCTCCCGTTCCGTTGGTGGCGCCGTTCAGGTCGGACCAGTTGGCGTCCGCGAGCGAGCGCTTGTACTGAGGCTGGTAAAGGAAGCCGGCGGTGGAGGGCCAGGTGAGTGTAGGTTGGCCGGCGGGCGCGGTTATCTCCACCGGGAAAGGTGCCAGGGTGTTGGTGGAGAGGCTGAAGGCCATCAGGCCGTTGTTGGAGTCGAGCGCGAAGACGGCGTCCGGGCTGAAGGCCACGGCGCCGGTGAGATTGCCGTTGGAATTGGTGCCAGGGAAGGGGATCGTGGCGTCCTGCTGCACGAAGCCGTTGGCCGTAAGTCGGAACAGCCGAAACTCGTGCCCCATGCCGCGCACGACACCGAGGAGATTGCGGCTGACATCAAAACCGAGCGGGCCGCCCGGAATATTCAGGTGGTTTTGGACAAGCGTGGCGGTAGCGGTGCCGGTGTCGTAACTGAAGTATTGCAGCGGCTGATTGGTGGCCGCGCTGTTCTCCACCTTGGTCCAAAAGGTGTTACCGGCCCCAAACGCAATGGTTGCCATGGCGCTGATCCCTTGCAGGTCGGGGGCGTCGAGTTTCTGGTGCTGGAAACTGTAACCGTCCGGGGTGCTGAACCACGCCACCACTTTGCCGGCGCGCGTGCCCGCCAGCAGCTCCGTGTTCGCGCCGCTGCCGCGCACGGCCAGGCTGTCCCCGAAACGCCGGTGGTTGATGTTCGTATCCGTGTCGCTTGGGTCGCCGACATACGCCACGGTTGGGGCCGCGCTCTCGTCAGCCCACCGGTAAAGGCGGAATGGACCGTTGTTGCCGGCAGGCGTATTGGTGGAATCCACCGTCAGGTTGCAGGCGTAAATCACGCCATCCGACGCGACGCCGACGCAGTTGACCGGGAAGTTGATTTCCAGGAACAGGCCGTTGGTGTCGAGCTCGCCGAGGAGCGCGCCCGTGCTGCCCTCGAGAATGTAAATCGCGGCATTGGTGGCAGGATAGCGGCTCACAGTCAGCAGATGACCGGTGGCCGGATTATAGGCGATGCTGCGCTGGGTGTGGTTGGTGTTGGCCCACTCGTAGGTTGTCAGCGGCGGGACGCTCCACAAAGGCGCCAGACTAAACGATTGGGCCGCCCGCGCGCCAGGTGCGATGAACGCCGCAAGCAAGGAAAGCAACAACACGCAGAGAACTGCCGGCTGGCGGCTGGCTTGAAGCGGGTGAGGGAATGGATTCATGCGTAGAGCCTGCGCTCTTTCGCGACGCGTTTCAAGCGCAACTTCGGCTCAAGCTCGGCGACGATTTGAGTAGCCCAGTGTTATTCCAACACCACACGCACCGGGGCGGGCCCGCCACGCGTGAGGTTCAGTTCAAGCTCGCGGGTCTGGCCGCCGCGCTGCACCACCACCCGGTATTTCCCGTAGAAGCCCCGGAACCGGGCTTTGCCCTCCGCGTCGGTTTGGACCTGGGCGCGCGTTTTCCAGGTTTCGTTGATGAGCTGGTCGAGCGCGCGATAGGCCGCCTTGGGCTGAAACTGGGCGTCCAGCAGGCCGCCCAGGGCCTCATTCTCACCCTTTACCGCGGTCCCGTCGCCCAGGTTCCACCAGGTGATGCCCGCCATCCGGGGCACGCTGAACCAGAGCCGGTAATGATCGCGGACCACCGCGGCCTGGAGTTCTTCCCCTCCTTGCCCCGCCGACGGGAAGGTGATTTCCGTGATGTAGAGCGGCAGACCGAAGCGTCCGGCCTCCTCGTACAAGTCCAGTAGCCCCTGCGGACTGCAATCCTTGCCCGCCAGGTATTTATCCAGCGCCTCGCGGCGCATATAGTGGTACTGAAAGCCGATTCCGCGAATCGCGGCGCCCTGGGCGAGCAGTTGCCTGATTTGGGCCAGGTATGGGTTGGTCTTGACAGGACGAAAGTTGAAGCTCGTCACTTCATTAATCATCAGAATGGTCTGGGGCGGGAACAGCGGCGCCACTTCCTGGAAGGCCCAGCCGACATACTCGCGCGCCGGGCTGTAGAGCGGGTAATTCGTCGTGCAGACCAGCGATTCGTTGACCACGTCCCAAATGGGAATCTTGTCCGCGTAGCGGCGGCTGATGTCGCGGAAGCGCTTGCGGTAGAGCTCGCGCAACTCATTCGCATCCTTGGGCAGCCACGCTGGATTATAGGCGTGCCATAGCAGCGGATGGCCTTTCAGCGTGATGCCGTGCTTCGCGGCAAAGGGGAGAAAGCGGTCGGGCGGCGGGCGGCGCCAGATGTCCCGCGCCGGCTCGGAATACCGCAGTTCGCCGCGCGCCGGCTCGAGGCCTTCCCAGTAGAACGGCACGGTGGCAAAATTGAACAGGCGCGCGAAGGCCGCCTCGTAGCGCTGCTCCAGGTCCTCCGGTTTCAACTGGCCCAACACGAACGCATTGCAGCCAAACAGGAATTCGTGGCGGGTCTGGCGCGCCTCGACCCGCGCGCCCGGCACGGGTTTGCCGGCCGCATCCACCACCTCCAGCAGGCAATCGCCTTTGCGAAACTGCTCGATGTTACGTTCAATTCGGGAGTTGACCTCGGGGCTGTTCCACGCCGCGCGATACGGTTCCGGGACAGCCGCCCGGACCCCGCCCGCCAGCACGAGGGCCAGCGCGAGAATACCCTGAACCGGCATAGTCGCTTTCCTGTTCCTCCTCTGTTGCGGACAAGGTTGGCCGCAGCGCGCCAGGGCGTGCCTCCGCACTGGTATAGGCATCATCGTCATCAAGACCGATTCTGGAGGAAGCGCCGGGCATGTCAATGTGACAAGCCTGCGAGGGACACTTCGCACTATCAACCGGGATGATTGCGCCTACTCGCCCAGGTTGCGGCGCAGCAGTTGGCGCAGCTTCAGCGGGGACAGGACAGTGATGATCCGGCCCGTCACGGAAACCAGATTCTGCTGGCGGAACTTGGCGAGCGTGCGGGAAAAAGTCTCACTCACAGTGCCCAGCTCCGAGGCGAGCACGCGCTTGGTGGTCTTCAGTTCGATGGTCACGGTCCGGTCCGATTCGGGGTCGGGGCAGCGCTTGATCAGCCAGTTCGCCAGGCGGGTCTCGACGTCCTTGAGGGTCAGGTCTTCGAGCTGCGCGATGAGCGTGCGCAGGTGCTGGCTCATCGAGCCGAGCATTCGCAACCCCAGCTCGGGCTGACGTTTGAGCAGGGAGATAAACCCCGACTTCTCCACCAGCAGCACCTGCGAGGATTCCAGGGCGCGGGCGTCCGCCGGATAGCCGGTCGCGGTTGCCAGGGCCGCCTCGGCAAAGGACTCGCCGTCGCGAAAGACGCGGATAACCTGCTCCTTGCCGGCGGCGTTGACGCGGTGGACGTTGATGGCGCCCTTCTGCACGATGTAAAAGCCCTGCGCGGGAGCGCCCTCGCGAAAGAGGTAATCGTCCTTGTGCAGCGACTTGACGAGGGTGATGGCCGCGACGGATTTCAAGTCCGCCGTCCCCAGGCCCGCAAAGAGCTGGCAGCCGCGGAGCGTGCTGACAATCGCGGCCTGCTTGAATTCTGCGATCGAGTTGGCCATGTCGGTCAGTGTTCATTTGAACCCCTGCCGAGCTGAAAGTAAACCCTTCAATCCGGGGGCGGCCGCTTCCGCCGGCCGCTTCCTGATGCCTGTATCACGCGCGGCTGGCGGTCTCCCCCCGCCCCGGTCGCCTGGAGCCGTGACCTCTCCAGCCGTGCGAAAGGGATATCAGTGGAGCTAATTCTGGTTCATCCGGTGCTTGCCTGCCAAGAAATGTCCATTCTTTGACAAGCATCGTGTAGTGAGTGGCTGGCAGCGCGGCCAAGGTAGCCTAGACATTGTGGAAGAAGCCATTCATAAGCCCATAGCCCCGGTTGAACCGGCGGAAAGGAAGCGGAAACTCCCGGATCGGACCAATGGCTGCCAGGAGACCGCCTTCGGCTCCCCACGTGATTTTCTGGACAACCGTTTCGTGTACGCGGTGGTGTCCGCGCGCGCCTGCGGCTTGTCGGTAGGCGTCAATTTGAGCCCCGACAAGACCTGCAACTTCCAGTGCGTCTATTGCGAGGTGCACCGCGAGGGGCCGCAGCCCGAGGAGTTGCTGGACGTTGAGGCCATGGCCGCGGAACTGAAGACGACGCTGGCCCTGGTGCGCAGCGGCCGTTTGCGCGAGCGGCCACATTACCGCGCGCTGCCGGATGATCTGCTCCAACTGCGGCACGTGGCCTTGAGCGGGGACGGCGAGCCGACTCTCTCGCCCCGGTTTGCCGAGGCGCTGCAAGCGGTCGTGCATGTCCGCGCCATGAGCGGGTCCCCGTTTTTCAAGCTGGTGCTGCTGACCAATGCGACCGGCCTGGACCTGCCCCACGTTCAGAAAGGGCTCAAGCATTTCACCTCCAGCGACGAGGTGTGGGCCAAGCTCGATGGGGGCACGCAGGCTTACGTGAACAAGGTCAATCGGCCGGCGGTGCCGCTCGATAAGATTCTGTCCAACATCCTGATGCTTGCCCGGCAGCGCCCGGTGATCATCCAGAGCCTCTTTCCGGCCCTCCATGGAGAGGAACCGCCGATGGAGGAGATCGAGCAATACGCGCTGCGGTTGGTCGAGCTGCAGCGCGCCGGCGCCCAGATTTCCCTCGTGCAGATTTACTCCGCCACGCGCCCGTCGCCCAACTCGGAAAGCGGGCATTTGCCGCTCAAAGCCCTCTCGCGCATCGCCCAGACCGTGCGGCAAGCCACCGGCCTGGCTGCCGAGGTCTTTTAGTTCTCAGGCGACCGTGCCGGCCGCGTCGGCCTCGTAGTCCAGCCAATACTCCTTCAGAATCCGGACCTTCTCCCGGAGCTCGGAAAAGCTCAGCGGCTTGACGATGCACGCCTGAATATCCATCGCATAGGCCATCTGAGTCTCGTTCGGGAGCTCGGTCGAGCTCAGCACCACCACCGGCAATTTGCTCGGGATTTCGGGATGCTGATGCAGCCAGCGGAGCACCTCCAGGCCGTCCTTGACGGGCATCTTCAGATCGAGCAGGAAGAGCGCCGGGAAGGGATGAGCGGCGCGGTCGGCGAACCGGCCTTCGCCGGCCAGGTATTGAATCGCCTCCTCACCATTGCTCACGACTTGCAAGGGGTTGAGCACCTGGTTTTCTTCAAATGCCCGACGCAGGAACAACACGTCGTTCGGGTCATCTTCGGCCAACAATACCGGGCTGCGATTCAGCATAATATACCTGCGCATATTAATAGCTGATCGCCCCGGCGCTGGCAAGCCCCCCCGACAAGCCCCCCGAAGCCCAGGGCGGCGGGGACCTGTTCTCCAGCCCCAAGAGACTGACTCACGTCAGCCCGATAGCCCGGCCTGACGGCAGCATCTTGATGCGCGCTGCGGCGGGCACTTTCGGCAAGCCCGGCATTGTCATGATGCTCCCGCAGATTACCACGATGAAGCCGGCGCCGGCGGAGATTCTCAGTTCGTTCACCCTGATCCGGAAGCCGCTCGGCCGGCCGCGCCGGGCCGGGTTGTCCGAGAGTGACATCGGGGTCTTGGCGATGCACACCGGCAGCCGGCCAAAGCCGTGTTGGTTGAGCAGGTCGAGATCACGCCGCGCGTTGGGCTCAAAATCCACTCCCTCCGCTCCGTAGAGCCGGCGCGCCGCCGTCTCGATCTTCCGGTCCAGGGGCATCTCCAACGGGTAAAGGAACCGCAGCTTGCGCCGGCGGTTCTTCTCAACCATCCGCAGCACAGCCTGGGCCAGATCCAGGGCCCCTTCGCCCCCGCGCGAGTAATGCGTCGCCACCACCGCCTCAACACCCTGGCGGTTGCAGAAGCGGATGATCCGGGCCAGGTCTTCCGGCTTGTCATCCTTGAAGTGGTTGAGGGCTACGACGGGCTCGAGGCCGAACAGCCGTATGTTCTCGATGTGCTTGGCAAGATTGCCCAGCCCGCCGCCAGCAGTGAAACCGCCGTGGTAAGCCACCGCCTTGGCCGTCGCCACGATCACAGCTCCGGCGGGATTAAGTCCGGCCAGCCGGCACTTGATGTCGAAGAACTTCTCGGCGCCCAACTCGGTGGCGAAGCCTGCCTCCGTCACCACATAATCGGCCAGCTTCAGGGCCATGCGCGTGGCAATGGTGGTGTTGGTTCCCTGCGCGATGTTCGCAAACGGCCCGCCATGAACGAAAGCGGGGGTGCCCTCCAGCGATTGCACCAGGTTCGGGTGGATGGCCTCCCGGAGCAGGACCTGCATGGCCCCAACCGCTTCAATCTGAGAGGCCCGCACCGGCTTGTTCCCGTAGGTGAACGCCACGATCATCTTGCTGAGCCGTTCGCCCAAGTCCCGAAAATCCCGTGCCAGGCAGAGGATCGCCATCACCTCGGACGCCGGCGTGATGTTGAATCCGTCCCGGCGGGGAACGCCGTGCTTGACGCCGCCCAGCCCAATGATGATGTCGCGCAAGGCGCGGTCGTTCAGGTCAATGACCCGGCGCAGAACTATCTGGCGCGGGTCAATTCCCAGCTCGTTGCCGTGCTGGAGGTGATTGTCCAGCATCGCCGCCAGCAGGTTGTTGGCCTTGGCCACGGCGTACATGTCCCCCACGAAGTGCAGGTTGATTGCCTCCGCCGGCACCACTTGCGCCCGCCCCGCCCCAGTGCCGCCGCCCTTTATGCCAAAGTAAGGTCCCAGCGACGGTTCCCGGAGGCAGAAGATGGCCCGCCGCCCCAACTGCCGCAGCGCATCCGCCAGCCCAATGGTGGTGGTGGTCTTGCCGATCCCTTCGGGCGTGGGGGTCATGGCGGTGACCAGGACCAGGCGGCCATCGGGCTGGTTCCGGCGGGCCGCGAGTTCGTCAACAGGCACCTTGGCAATGAAATGCCCATGCGGAAGAATTCTGTCCGTATCCAGGTGCAATTCTTCTGCCACTTCCACAATCCGGCGTGGCGGCAGATCACTGGTGACTAGTTGTGCTTCAGACATGCCCCCCTGATACCAGCAAACCGGTGGCCAAAGCGAGCCCATCCTTCTCGGTTGGGCGCGGAAGCCCCGAACCCCTGCAGCCCCTCAGCCAAATCGTAACCCCGCGCTCAACTGCCGCCGGGGGCACATCCGACCCACAGCCAGGACACGGTCTGGCGGGGTTTTGCCTGCGGTTTCCGCTCCGCACCAACCCGGCAGGGTTGGCAGATGGTAGCCGGTTGGTCGTTTCGGGGTGACAGGGGGAAACGACCACCGGTACGCGGGGCAAAAAGTGTTCCACCCCGGCAGGGGTGGCAGAACCAACCCGCATGAAGCCGCCGCCTGGCACTCGGGACGATCTGCCACCCCTGCCGGGGTGGTGGGGTCAAAGGCGCTGGTTTCCGGAGGTCGCCGCCCCCTTTCCCACGGCGACCTCCGGCTACCTTCTTTCATCCTTGTCAGGATGAACTGGCTCGCAAAAGGCAGCCCAGGACCGACTTGTTCCTCCCATGGGCGCGGCACATTCTGAGCTTGATGCACCCCTCAACTGCCGCCCGCGCTGCCCCCGCGCGCTTGACTTGCCGTTGCCGCTTTGAAACGATCTAGCCTGTCCTATGCAGGAAATGTGCACTGCCACGCGCAAACCGCCGGCCCACAGAAGAATACCGGGGCCGGGGGCCAGAATGAGAGGCAACATCACTTGAACGTCACCCTCCACGGCCGCGCCCGCCATTTTCGCACCGTCACGTTCGATGTCCGGCTCAACGCGGTCCTGCTGATCGAGCAGCGGCTGCTCCCGCACGAGTTTCGCATCGTCGCCGCGCGCGACTTCCGCCAGACCGCGCGGGCCATCCAGGACATGATCGTGCGCGGCGCCGGCGCCATCGGCGCCACGGCGGCCTACGGTCTCGCCCAGGGCGCGCGCGCCTTTCGGGGACGCCGCCTGGCGGACTTCCAACGCCATGTTGGCGTAGTGTCCAGGACTCTCAAAGCCGCGCGGCCCACCGCCGTTGATCCGGTCAACGCAATCCACTACGTCGCCCAGGCCATGCGCGCCGGACGGACGGTCGCGGAACGGCAGACCCTGGCCCTGGCGGCGGCGGAGGAGTTTGCCAACCAGGACGTGCGGCATTGCGAGGCGATCGGCCAGCACGGCGCCCGGCTCATTCGCAACGGCATGAACGTGCTCACTCACTGCAATGCCGGCTGGCTGGCCTTCGTGGACATCGGCAGCGCCACCGCGCCCCTCTACGCGGCCCAGGCGCGGGGACGGAAGTTCCACGTCTATTGCGACGAAACCCGGCCGCGCTCGCAGGGCGCCACCCTCACGGCGTGGGAACTGGCGCAGCAAGGCGTTTCGCACCAGATCATCGCCGACAACGCCGCCGGCCACCTGATGCAGCGCGGCAAGATTGACCTCGTCATCGTGGGCAGCGACCGCACCCTGGGCCGCACGGGCGAGGTGACCAACAAGATCGGCACCTACACCAAGGCCGTGCTGGCTCGGCGGCATGGCATCCCCTTCTACGTCGCAATCCCCCTCTCCACCATTGATTGGCACCTCAAGTCCGGGTTCGACATCCCCATCGAGGAGCGGCACGAAAGCGAAGTCCTGGGCGCGTGGGGGATACAGGCAGCCTCTAGCCGATCGCGTTCGAGGCGACGCGCCTATGTGCGCGTGGCCAATCCCACCAGCGGAGCCCTGAATCCCGGGTTCGATGTCACCCCGGCTGAGTTGATCACCGGCATCATCACGCCAGTGGGGATCCTGAAGCCGCGCGAGCTGTGGACCCGGCGGCGGGAGCTGGGCTGGCCGGGTTAAGCCAGGCCCAATTTGCCCGGCAGCCGCCCTCTACCCCGCCCAACCCAGCCCGGGGGGGCAGGTTTCCCGCGTTCGCGAACCCAACCCCAGCATGTCCGTGCGACGCAGCGCAAGCATCTCTGGAATGCAGCATTACAGACCATATCGGCACGCCGGGTGAGGGCACCCGGCCTACATCCCCCGCGAAACCGCTATCCTGTAGGCCGGGTGCCCTCACCCGGCGGGGGTTGGGAGAGTCATGATGAGAATTGCTGATGAGCAACAGCTCTCAATCCACCTTGGTCATTCGGTATATCCCCCAGTAAACCCCTCCTAAACCCCCTGTATACCCCTCGTATACCCCTCGTATTTAAAATACGAGGGGTATACGAGGGGTTTAGGAGGGGTTTACGAGGGGATATGGAGAGAATAAGGGCAGACCGAGGCTAAATTGGTAGGCTGAATCCGGCAGACGCGCCGTGCCGACAGGCACCATGCGGTGTGCTTTGAATGATCGTAAGTTGAAGAATCTAAAATACTTCCGTCCTCTATCATCCCCGTTCTAGCCGACAGTGCAAGCGTTCTCGCCAGCCCGGACTCGTCAGATGTGTCAGAATCAGGGCTCGCGAGGACGCTTGCCCTCCCGACCACACGGAGAGCCTGCCGATTCAATGCGGGCGGTGACGGGACTTTGAAACTGCTGGCGGGAGATGCCCATGCCACCCCGCAGTTGTGCAACCGTCCCTCAGGCGCCTTTGCCTCCGAAAAGGCCACTCAAAAACTGAAGTGCGCCCCCGGTCGCTCTAGCCGCCAGCTTTGCCTTGATTCCAAATCCGGGGGAGGCAGAATCCCCGCGGCCTTCGGTCGAACGTTTGCCTTCCACCCTTTCGCGTCTTCCCCTCGCGGAGAAGACCTGGCGGTTCGGCTACGGTTGGCGTCACAAGCCCCCGGCGGGAACCTTTCATCCCGCAAGACCAGACACCTGCCGGGCACACTAGCCGCCGACGCCAGTCGGCGCATTCTTTCACCGGGAAGGGAATTAGCGCCAACTGGTGTTGGCGGCTACACCTTCTTGAATCCACCCTGGCCCCGATCCACCGACGCCACACTACTCTTGACAAACAGGGCCGGGAGGCAGCTAATGCCCCTATTCTATGAGAGTCCGTCTGAAGACCAGTGGCAGGACTTGGAGGACCATAGGCATCGCCGCAATGCTGTTGCTTTCCGCGGCGGCTGGTCGCGCCCAGAACGTCATCGCTTGGGGCGCCAATACCCTCGGACAGACCAACGTGCCGCTCTCCGCAACCAATGTGATCGCGGTTGCCGCCGGGGCATTTCACGCTCTGGCTTTGAATGCCGATGGCCGAGTGATTGCGTGGGGAAAAAATTGGGACGGCCAGACCAACGTGCCGCCCGGGCTAAATAATGCCGTGGCGGTCGCCGCCGGGGGCCGCCACAGTCTGGCGTTGAGAGAAGACGGTAGCGTGATCGCCTGGGGCCGCAACTGGGACGGGCAAACCGGTGTGCCCCCGACGGCCACCAACGTCGTCGCGATCTCCGCCGGCTGGGCACACAGCCTGGCCTTGCGGTCGGACGGGACGGTCGTGGCCTGGGGAAACAACGATTTCGGTCAGAGCGGCTTTTCCTTATTTGGCATTAACATCGTGGCTATCTCTGCCGGGTACTATCACAACCTGGCCCTGCGGGCGGATGGCACGGTAGTGACCTGGGGATTGGACTACCCCACCCCGTCAGCCGCGAGCAATGTAGTTGCGGTCGCCGCGGGTTGGGAACATTGCCTGGCGTTGCGGACCGACGGCACGGTGGTCGCCTGGGGTGACAACTCTTGCGGACAATGCGAGGTGCCTGAGTCGGCGACCAACATCCTTTCAATCGCCGCCGGCTATTACCACAACCTGGCACTGCGCGCGGACGGCACTGTCATCGCGTGGGGTAAGTCCGCTCTCGGGGTCACCAGCGTGCCCGAGAGTTTGACGAACGCCACAGCCATCTCTGCCGGCGAAGATTATTGCCTGGCCCTGGCCGAATCGGGACCTCCCCGGTTTGGGCATCAGGCAACATCAGTTGCCGGCTACCTTGGCGGTCTTACAATTCTTACCGTCAACGTCATGGGCGCGTATCCGCTGACCTTTCAGTGGTTCCATGACGGAGCGCCTATCGCTGGCGCTACCCATCGTGAGCTGACGCTGACTAACACGCAGCCGGGCGACGCCGGCAGCTACGTTCTGGCGGCCACCAACGCCGCGGGGCAAGCCGAGAGCCAGCCGATTGAATTGGCAGTGCAGCAGGCGCCCACAATGATGGCGATCGGTGCGTGGGGTGACAACCTGAACGGGCAATGCAATGTGTCCCATGCAGCGACAACGCCGTGCGCCATCTCCGCTGGGGCTTTCCACGGTCTCGCGTTGAACGCGGACGGAACAGTGGCTGCCTGGGGAAAGAATTGGGACGGCCAGACCAACGTGCCGCCCGGGCTGACGGATGCCGTGGCGGTCGCCGCCGGGGGCCGCCACAGCCTGGCCTTGAGAGATGACGGCACCGTGATCGCCTGGGGCCGCAACTGGGACGGGCAGACCAATGTGCCGCCGGCGGCAACCAACGTGGTGGCCATTGCCGCGGGCTGGGCCCACAACCTGGCCTTGCGGGCTGATGGGATTGTGGTGGGTTGGGGAAATAACGACTTGGGCCTGACCAATTCTCCATTCCTGGGCGTCAATGTCGTGGCGATTGCCGCCGGCTATTACCATAACGTGGCCCTGCGCGTGGATGGTGCGGTGGTCACTTCGGGATTTGACTACGCCACTCCCCCAGCCGCAACCAATGTCGTCGCGGTCGCGGCGGGCTGGGAACATTGCCTGGCCTTGAAGGCTGACGGCTCAGTCATCGCGTGGGGTGACGACTCTTACGGGCAATCCGAGGTGCCGGAGTCGGCGACCAATATTGTGTCCATCGCCGCCGGCTACTATCACAACGTAGCCCTGCGCGCAGACGGCAAAGTGATCGCCTGGGGAAGCGCATACTGCGCGGCCACCAACGTGCCCGGGGGGCTTACCAGCACCGCCGCCATCGCCGCCGGCGAAGATTATAGTCTGGCCCTGGTGGCATTGGGGCCTCCCCGAATCTGGCGCCAGGCAACCTCGGCGGTGGGGCAGATTGGCGGTCTCACCGCGCTGACCGTCAATGTCACGGGCGCCTATCCGTTGGCCTTCCAATGGTACCACGATGGGGTGGCTATTGCCGGCGCCACCAATCGCTTCCTGGCCCTGGCCAACACCCAGACAAACGACGCGGGAAGCTACCTTGTGAAGATCTCAAACGCCGCGGGGCAAGCCGAGAGCCAGCCGATAGCGCTCGAAGTGCGGCAGGGGCCGTCAACGATGTCCATTTGCGCCTGGGGCGACAACAGCAACGGCCAAACCAACGTCCTGAATGCGGCGACAAACGCGCCGTGCGCGATTTCCGCTGGGGCGTTTCACTGCCTCGCAGTGAATGCCGACGGCACGGTGGCCGCCTGGGGGAAGAACTGGGACGGCCAGACCAACGTGCCGCCCGACGTGACGAATGCCGTGGCGGTTGCCGCCGGCGGGCACCATAGCCTGGCGTTGAGAGAGGACGGCACCGTTGTCGCCTGGGGCCGCAACTGGGACGGGCAGGCCGATGTGCCCGCGACCGCCACCAACGTGGTGGCCATTGCCGCGGGCTGGGCCCACAGCATGGCGCTGAAGGCCGATGGAACCGTGATCGCCTGGGGCAACAACGCCCTGGGCCAGACCGATGTCTCCTTCCTCGCTCTTAACGTCGCCGCTATCGCTGCCGGTCACTACCACAGCATGGCCTTGCGGTCCGATGGGACCGTTGTGACCTGGGGGCTCGACTATCCCACGCCGCCGACCGCCAGCAGCGTCGTGGCCATCGCAGCCGGCTGGGAGCATTGCCTGGCGCTGCGCTCCGACGGTTCGGTAATCGCGTGGGGTGATGACTCGTATGGGCAGTCGGCGGTTCCAGCGGCGGCGACGAACATCGTCGGGATCGCCGCCGGCTACTATCACAACCTGGCGCTGAAGGCGGACGGCACCGTCCTCGCGTGGGGCAAAGGCTATCTGGGGGTGACGAATGTGCCGAGCGAACTGGATCACGTGGCAAGTGTCTCTGCCGGGCAGGATTATAGCGTGGCCCTGGTCGCTTCAGGGCCTCCGCAACCGGGCCGCCAACTTGCGTCGCTGGTGGCTCACGCCGGCAGCGCGGCGCTCCTGACCGCCAATGTCGCGGCGCCGGCTTCTGCCACCTTCCAATGGTACCACGACGGCAATGTCATCGCCGGCGCGACCAGCCGCTGCTTGTTGCTGACGGCCTCTGAAGTGGCCGACGGCGGGGCCTATGAGCTGGTGACCGCGACCCTCTCGACGCAAGTAACCAACCAACCGGTGGTGTTGACGGTGCAGCCGGACCCCGTGAGCATCTCCGCGATTGGGGCCTGGGGGGACAATCTTTTAGGCCAGTGCAACGTTTCACACGCCGCCGTCAATCCGCGTGCCATCGCGGCGGGAGCCGCCCACGCGCTGGCCCTGAATGCCGACGGCACGGTGGCCGCCTGGGGACGAAACAGCTATGGCGAGACCGATGTGCCGGCGGCGGTAACGAACGCCGTGGCCGTGGCCGCCGGCCGGGATCACAGCCTGGCGCTGAGGAATGATGGCTCAGTCATTGCCTGGGGACGCAACTGGGATGGGCAGACCGATGTGCCGGCAGAGGCGACCAACGTGGTTGGCATCGCCGCCGGGGAGGCGCACAGCCTGGCCCTCCGGGCCGATGGCACGGTGGCGGCCTGGGGAAGCAATGAATACGGACAAGCAAATACTCCGCCCCGGGCCAAAGGGGTGGTCGCCATCGCCGCGGGCTACAACCACAACCTGGCCTTGCGTTCGGACCACACCGTCGTTGCCTGGGGATCGTGGAGCACCGTGCCGGCGGCGGCGACGAACGTTGTGGCCATTGCCGGCGGTTGGTGGCACAGCCTGGCCCTGCGTGCCGACGGCACAGTGGTTGCCTGGGGCGACAATTCGTACGGCCAGTGCGAGGTGCCGGCGCCAGCCACCAACGTGGTGGGGATTGCCGCCGGCTATTACCACAACCTGGCGCTGCGGTCCGATGGCACCGTTGTCGCCTGGGGAGGGGGGGACGGTGCGGTGGCGCTTTGGGGGGTAACGAATGTCCCCGCCGGTTTGGGCAATGTGGCGGGCATCGCCGCCGGAGAGGACTTCAGCCTGGCAATGGTCGAGCTTGGGCCGCCGCGGTTTGGCCGGCAACTTGAGCCAGCCGCGGCGCATGTGGGTGGCCAGGTAATCCTTGGCACCGGCGTGAGCGGGACGCACCCCTTAAGCCTGCAATGGCTGCATGACGGCGCGGTGGTGGGGGGCGCCACCAGCTCTTATCTCCTGCTCACCAACGCGCAGTTGGCCGACGCGGGCACTTACACCTTAGTCGCGGCGAACGCGGCGGGCCAGACCAACAGCCAGGCGGCAATTCTGACGGTGCTGCCCGAACCGGCCGTCGCGGAAGATATCACCTCGCGGAATGTGCTGATTGGGACAAGCATCTGGCTGCCGGCGAGCGTTTCGGGCGCAGAGCCTTTGAGCTGCCAGTGGCGGTTGAATGGCAGGGATTTGACGGAAGGCGGACGCATCAGCGGCGTGAACTCAAACGCGCTCTGCCTGAGTGCGGCGGCCGTCGAGGACAGCGGAAGCTACACCCTGGTGGTGAGCAATGACTTCGGCTGCGTGACCGGGCTCGTCGCCCGGATATCCGTGAGCCCGATCGTGGCCTGGGGCGACAACTCCGCGGGGCAGCTCGAAGTGCCGGTGGGAACCACGGAGGTGGTGACGCTAGCCAGCGGGGGCGACCATAATCTCGCGCTGCGCGCCAACGGCACGGTAGTCGCCTGGGGCGACAATTCTTCCGGCCAAAGCGAAGTGCCGCCGGCCGCCGGCAACGTGGTCGCGATTGCGGCCGGCGACGCTCACAGTCTGGCTCTGCGGTCAGATGGCAAAGTAGTGGCCTGGGGCGACAACTCCCAGGGTCAAACGAACGTGCCACCGTCCGCAACCAACGTGGTATCCATCGCCGCCGGCGGGTTCCACAGCCTGGCCCTGCTCCTCGACGGCACCGTCCTGGCGTGGGGTTCCAACTGCTTTGGGCGGGTCGCAGTGCCATCCTCCGTAAGCAATGTCATGGCCATTGCGGCGGGTGGCGACCGCAGCCTCGCCCTGCAAGCCGACGGCACCCTCCTGGCGTGGGACCGCACCAGCGCGTCCACCCTGGCCACCAACGTTGTCTCTGCCGTCGCCGGGGGCAGTCAGACTTTGGCGTTGCAGGCCGGCGGAGCCGTATTTGCGTGGGGCGGCAATTACTACGGCCAAGCTTCCGTGCCGACCTTTGTAACGAACGTTGTTGGCCTGGTCGCAGGCGGGGACCATAGCCTGGCCCTGCTGGCCGACGGCACTGTGGACTGCTGGGGCGCCAACTACTTTGGCCAGGCTTCGGTGCCATCCTCGGCGGCGAACATTTCCGCCCTAAGCGCCGGCGGCACCCACAGCCTGGCGCTGGCGGGCAACGCGGCGCCCCGCCCCGCCTTCCAGCCCTTCGCCACAGCGGTCACCATAGGTCAACCGACTACTCTCACCACCGGCTCGGCGGCTGACGCGACAACCAGCTATCAATGGCAACTGAACGGTGTCGCTCTGCCCGGAGCCACCACGCCGGTGCTTCCCATAGGATTCGTCCACTGGACGAACGCGGGCGTCTATCGCCTGGTCATCAGCAATGCGGCAGGACAGGTCTTGGGCGCCGCCGTAAGCTTCACCGTGCTCCGCACCCCGCTGCGGTTCGACGACTATCCCCAGGGCCTGCAGTTGACCAACGGCGAGGCGCATCTCCGTCTGTCGGGCGCTTCTGGCGTCGGCCCGGTCGTGCTGCTCGCCAGCAGCGACCTGCGGGCCTGGGAGCCGATCCTCACCAATCCGCCTGCCATTGGGGCTGTGGAGTTTGGCGATGCGGGGGGCGGGAATCCGACGGTGCGGTTCTACCGCGCCGTCGAGGGGACGGCGGCCGGGACGCCGCGCGTCGAGATTGCGCCGCTGTATTCATCAACGGGCGGCGGGCCATTCCTGTTGCGCGTGACGGGCCTGGTGGCGGAAGGACCCGTGGTCATCTACGCCTCCTCAAACCTGGTGGATTGGCAGACGGTATTCACCAACCCGCCGACGATCGGCCCGCTCCAATTCCTGGAGGACCTTGCCACCGTGCCAGCGCAGAGGTTCTATCGAGCCTGCGAAATTCGTTAAACTTAGAGAAACTACCATCACCTATGAATAACATGCCTAAACCGAACCACGCCTTCACTCTGATCGAGCTGATCGTCGTTGTCGCCGTCATTGCCATGCTGGCCGTCTCCGTGTTGCCCGCCCTGGCCGCCCGCAGCCGCCCCCAAGTGCTGCGCATCACTTGCAGCAACAACCTCAAACAGGTCGGGCTCGCCTTCCGGACCTGGGCAATCAGCCACAACGGCTTCATGCCGATGCAGGTGTCCGGAGCGCAAGGCGGAAATGCGGAGGATGTGCAAACCTACGCCAGAACCTTGGGCACCACTCAAGCTGGCAGCCACGGCGCCTGCAAGATGTTCCTGTGCCTTTCGAATGAGTTGACCACGCCGAAGTTTCTGTTCTGCCCGGCGGAATACGAGACCTCGTATCGCCAGATGGCAACCACCTTCAGCGGAGTCAGCGCCCCCGGCACGGTTCCGTACACCAACGACTTAAACACCAGCTACTTCGTCGGGGTGGATGCGTCGGAAGCCTATCCGCGAATGCTCCTGACCGGCGACCACAACCTGGGCGGCAATGCGAACCCGCCAACCGTTGCGTATCTGGCGGCCCCTTCCACCGGAATGCCGAAGGTTTCCCTCGGCACCAACTTTACCGCTAATGCGGGGCCAGCCTGGATGGACAATATGCATGGCAAGCAGGGCAATGTCGGGATGGCCGACGGCAGCGTGGAGTGGTTCGGCCGTACCAACCTGCAAGACGCGCTCAAGAGTTCGGGCGACAGGGGCCGTGTGCCGCTCAGTTACGTCCTCGCCACTGGCGCGTCTGCCGGCGCAGGCTGTAACCGCATCCTGCTCCCGTAGCCCGAACCTGGAAGTTCGTTCTTCGCTGTTTTGGTGGAATACGCTTCCAAGAAAGCTCCGTTAGGAGCGCCGCGTTTATAGCACACGAGCCGGAACACCACCCAAGCTCCGTCAGCGGCATGCTTGAGGTTCAAGGCTCGGCCGCGACTGTGTTGGCAGCGTTCGCTTCCGTGCCGCTTCTGACGGAGCCGTGTCCCCGCGCCAGCGCTCCGTTCAACTGAAACGAAGAAGCCGGTAAAAGTTCTTAACCCGGATATATTACGCTGCCTTGGGCCGTCTCATTAACACCGGGGCTTTAGCCCGGTGTCGGCGAGCGCACCCCGACGGGGAACTGTTTTAACAGTTTGCCGCCGCGGGTGGGAAGCCGTTGAAACGGCTCGCGGGTCGTTGCGCGCAGTGGCACCGGGCTAAAGCCCCGGTGTTAATGGGAACTGGCTTACTTAAGTGTAAACTATCCGGGTTAAGGGCTGACACCGGCCACGCGATACGAGTCCTGCCCGATGTTCCAGACCTCCAGGAACTTGCTCTGCTTCACCCATTGGGCGTGGCCGTCGCAGAACGAGAAGTTCGCTCCCGCAGCGCCGTGGTTGTCGTTCAAGCTGTCCGGCCAGTTATTGACGTCGTTCGGGGAGAAGCCGTCGTCCGCGTCCGTGATCAGGAAGACCCGGGATGGCCCCGGCTTCATTCCGATGGCCGGGGTGTAGTAACAGATGGTGAACGCATTGACAGTATCTTCCTTCTTCTTCGTGTTAATCGCCGTGCCGGTCATGCGGAGGGTGAAGTTGCCGAGGACTTCGTAGCTGGTCCCGTAGGATTCGAACGTCCGGCCGTTGTTAGCCAGGTCAATGAGGACGACTCTCCCGGACCCGTCGGGTATGGTGTATAGGTTGGTGCGGATGCGGTTCTGAGTGCTGGGGCAGATAAACGTGCTGAGCGACTTCACGTAGCGTGGGTAAAGCCAGTTCAAGTCATCATCCGAGCCGGAGCGATCGGTGTACGCCGTAGGTATGAATCCCGGCTCAAACCAGGTGTAGCTGGAGTAATGGCCAGAGTAGTCGTGGGCATACATCTGGCTTCCCAAGGCGAGCTGTTTGAGGTTGTTGAGGCAGCCGAGCCGGTGGGCCTTATCCTCCGCCGGCGCCAGCGCGGACAACCGCACGGTCGCCAGCAGGGCGATGACCGCGATAATGACCAACAGTTCGGTAAGGGTAAAAGCGGCTCTCTCCGGATTCTTCGGCGATTGAGCAAGCATAACGTTTGACGACAGGTTGCAGGTGCGACCGACTGCCTGAGCCTGAAACCGCGCCGGCCCTGTGTCAACAGCAATGGGCCGAATAATTGGCGACCGGGCCGGAGCACGCCCGATGCGGAACCAGGCGCGCCGCGTACACAAAGAGCCGATCTGAGCCCGGTTCAGTTAGATCGCCAGAACTGCCACCAGCGCTTTCGGGCACGCGGGTTCTTCCACTCCGCGTAGCGCCGGTTGATCACCGCGGCAATCTTCTCATAGTTCTCCCAATTGTCCGCCACATGCCAGAAGCTCGGCAGGCGCGCGGTCAGCACCTTCTTGTAGTCGGCGAAGTACTCGCCCCGCCGTCCGGCCTCGTCCACGTAATAATGCTGGACGAATTGGTTGCCCTCGTCGTTCAAGTCCTTTTCCGCGAACCGTTCCTGGCAGGCGGCTTCAAAGAAATGGCGCCCCGTGATTTCGCGCTGGCGCAATCGCGCCAGAAGCCCGGCGGAATGCGCGCGGTGGTGATCACTCTCCAGCCCGTTGAGCACCGCCCAGGCGAGGAACATGCCGATATGCGTTCCAGCGTGCCCTTTGGGCAGAGGGTCGGCCTCCGTGCTGTAGTCGAAGTCTGCGCGGTCGTAGGACATGGTGAGGCCAATCATGCCAGGGCGCGCTGCTGGGCGCAATCCGCGCTGAACCGGGATGCCAGCGCACAGCTCCACCATGCTGCGCACCGCCTGCCGTGCTGCCCGGAGTCTTCTGGAGCACGCAGGGTGGTGCGACGGCTGCTAGCTTTGTGCCTTCTCCGGGCTACCGCGGCTGGGGCTGCGCCTTCTCACCGGCGAGGCCTTCGGCCAGGCCGGAGCGATGGCGGTTGCGGCGTTCGATAATGTGCTTGTCCACCGCGGGGTCGAAGGGCACCGGGTAGTCGCCGTCGTAGCAGGCCATGCAGAAAGAGTTGGCTGGCAGGCCGGTCGCCTTGACCATGCCCGCCTGCGACAGGTAGCACAGGGAATCGGCGTTCAGATAGGTGCGGATCTCCTCCAGTGAATAGTTTGCCGCCATCAGCTTGTTGCGGTCGGGGAAGTCAATGCCATAGACGCACGGATTGCGGTGCGGCGGGCAGCTCACCAGCACATGCACTTCTTTGGCGCCCGCTTCCTTGAGATTGTTCACGCGGGTCTTGCAGGTCGTTCCGCGCACGATGGAATCGTCCACGACAATCACCCGCTTGCCCTTCACCAGTTCCTCGATCAGGTTGAGCTTCACGCGCACGTCGAAGTCGCGGATGAGCTGCGAGGGTTGGAGGAAGCTGCGCCCCACGTAGTGGTTGCGCACGAAGGCCATCTCGAAGGGGATGCCCGATTCGAGCGAGTAGCCGAGCGCGGCGCAGTTGCCGCTGTCCGGCACGGGCACGACGACGTCGGCGTCGAGGGGAAACTCGCGCGCGAGCTGACGGCCCATCTCGACCCGCACCTTGTAAACGTTGCGGTTGGCGATGGTGCTATCCGGCCGGGCGAAATAGACATATTCAAAGATGCAGAAGGCGCGGCGGTCATGCCCGGGAAACGCCTGCACACCGCTGAGGCCGTCCCGGTTGATGGTCACAATCTCCCCCGGCTCCACGTCGCGCACGAACCGGGCATTGATCAAATCCAGGGCGCAGGTCTCGCTCGCCAGCACCCAGGCGTCGTCAATCCGCCCGAGGCACAGCGGCCGGAAGCCGTGCGGGTCGCGCAGGCCGATCAGCTCGTTCTCGGTCATGATGACCAGCGAGTAGGCGCCTTCGATGCGGCGCAGGCTGCGCGCGAGGTTGTTCTTCTCGCCCTGCTGGGTCGGCTGGGCCAGCAGATGCAGGATGATCTCGCTGTCCACCGTGGTCTGGAAGATTGAGCCCTTGGCCTCCAGCTCTTCGCGGAGCTGGGCGGCGTTGGTCAGGTTGCCGTTGTGGGCGATGGCGATCTGGCCGCAGGCGCAATCCACCGTGAGCGGTTGGGCGTTGCGCAGGTGCGACGAGCCGGTCGTGGAGTAGCGGGTGTGGCCGATGGCGATGGAACCGGGCATGTCGCGCAGGACACTCCCTTTGAAGACCTGCGGCACGAGCCCCATGCCCTTATGCGCATGGAACTGGCTGCCATCAGAGGTGACTATGCCCGCGCTCTCCTGCCCGCGATGCTGGAGCGCGTAGAGGCCGAAGTAGCTCAACTCCGCCGCGTTCGGATGACCGTAAACACCAAAGACGCCGCAATAGTGTTTCGGATGATTACTCATCGTTCAGACTCAATTCTGGCTAACGCATCGCGCGGGCGATGGAATTCCACCACCCGTCGTGCAGCTCGCGCACGTCGCAATTCAACGTAATGCCAGCGGCCTTGATTTCCAGTGCCTGGCCGCCCACAGTGCCGATGCGGGCCGCGGCCACGCCCAGAATCCTGGCCTGGGCCAGGACCTTGCCGGCATTGGCTGCCGCCACCGAAATGATGATCCGTCCCTGCGACTCACCGAAGAGCAACGCATCCAGCCGCAACCCCGGCGCGCCCTGAGCCTCGGCGAGGTCAACCTGCGCCCCGATCAGGCGCGGGGTCTCCCGGGCAATCTGCTGGCTGATGCAACTCTCAGCTAGCGCGACCGCCAAACCGCCTTCGCTGCAATCGTGGGCGCTCTTGATCACGCCGGAATGAATCAGAGCCCGCAGTGCGAGGTGGAGTTCCTTTTCCTTCTCCAGGTTGCACCGCGGCGGAGTGCCGTTCTTGATGCCATGAATGCGCTGCAGATAGGCCGAGCCGCCCAGCCCGGATAGCGGGTCGCCCGCTTCAGCGATGTCGCCGAGCAGGATGATTGCGTCGCCCTCGTCCTTGAACCACTGCGTCGTGATGTGTTCCGGCTTCTCAATCAAGCCGACCATCGCCACCGTGGGGGTCGGGTCAATCGGACCGGCGGGGTGCTGGTTGTAGAGCGAGCAGTTGCCGCCCGTGATTGGAGCGTTGAAGACGCGGCAAGCATCGGCCAGGCCGCGCACGCTTTCCCTGAGCTGCCAGAACAGCTCGGGATTGTGGGGATTGCCGTAGTTGAGGTTGTCCGTCGCCCCCAACGGCACCGCGCCGGCGCAGGCCAGGTTGCGCGCCGCCTCGGCCACCACGATCTTGCCCCCTTCGTAGGGATCGAGCAGGACATAGGCGCCGTTGCCGTCCACCGACAGCGCGACGAACTTCTCGGGCACAGCCGCCGGCGTTCCAGGGATGGAATCGCCTTTGATACGCAGCACGGCGGCATCGCTGCCGGGGCAGACCGCCGAGTTGTCGCGCACCATGTGGTCATATTGGCGATACACCCAGTTCTTGGAGGCAATGGTCGGCCAGGCCAGCAGCGCCTTGAGGTTTGCCGCCGGGTCCTGCGTGTCCGGCACGCCGCTGAGACTGAAGGCCCGAACCTGCTTGAGATACTCGGGCTCCCTCGCCTCGCGCTGATAGACGGGCGACTCATCAGCAATCTTCCGGGCAGGAATGTCGGCCACCACCTTGCCGTGGTGCCTGACGACCATGCGTCCCGTATCGGTGACCGTGCCGATCTCCGACCACGGCAGGTCCCACTTGTCGAAGATGCGCTTCACTTCCTCCTCGCGGCCCTTGTGGACAATGATGAGCATCCGCTCCTGCGATTCGCTGAGCATGATCTCGTAGCTGGTCATCCCGGGCGCGCGCTGTGGGACCTTGTCGAGCTCGATCTCGATGCCCGTCCCGGCCCGCGCAGCCGTCTCACAGGTCGAGCAGGTCAGGCCCGCCGCCCCCATGTCCTGGATGCCGGCCACCGCGCCCGTGGCCAGCAACTCCAGGCAGGCTTCGCAGACGAGCTTCTCCATGAACGGGTCGCCCACCTGTACCGCGCCGCGCTGCTGCTCGGCCGATTCCTCCGTCAGGTCCTGCGACGCAAACGCCGCGCCTGCCAGCCCGTCCCGCCCCGTAGCCGGGCCAACATAGAACACCGGGTTCCCGACGCCTTTGGCCTGTCCGCGCACAATTTGATCGTGGCGCAGCACCCCGAGGCAGAACGCGTTGACCAGCGGATTGCCTTCGTAGGACTTGTCGAAATAGACCTCGCCCGCCACGGTCGGAATCCCGAAGCAGTTGCCATAATGCGCAATCCCCGCCACCACGCCGCCGAACAAGCGGCGGTTATTGGCAACTGCCTGCTCGCACTCCGCACTCCCCACTCCGCACTCCGCACTTGAAGTGATCGGCCCGAACCGCAGCGAGTTAACCGAGCAAACCGGGCGCGCGCCCATCGTAAAGATGTCGCGGACAATGCCCCCCACGCCGGTTGCCGCGCCCTGAAACGGCTCCACCGCGCTCGGGTGGTTGTGGGACTCGATCTTAAACGCGATAGCCAAGCCGTCCCCGATGTCAATGATGCCCGCGTTCTCCTCGCCCGCGCCCACCAGGATTCGGGGCGACTTGGTGGGGAAGGTCTTGAGCAGCGGGCGCGTATTCTTGTATGAGCAATGCTCGCTCCACATCACCGAGAAGATGCCCAACTCGGTGTAGGTTGGCTCGCGCCCGAGAACGGCCTTAAGCTTCTCGTATTCCTCGGGCGTGAGGTTGTGCTTCTGCACTAACTCGGGAGTAATGGCTGGTTCGGTCATTGGAATTCCAAAACGAAGGTTGCGGCTCGGAGGGCGGCCAAACGCGCCATGCCTACCCGGCGGTCGCCGTCTGCCGGGATGTCAATGTCTGGATCATGCTCTCGAAGATCAGCCGCCCGTCCGCGCTGCCCAGGATTGACTCGCTGGCGCGTTCGGGATGCGGCATGAGGCCGGCCACATTGCGTCCCTCGCTGCAAATGCCGGCGATGTTGTCCAGCGCCCCGTTCGGGTTGGCCGCCTCGGTGGCCTCGCCCTGGGCATTTACATAGCGCCAGAGGACCTGGTTGTTCGTCTTGAGCCGCGCCAGGGTCTCCGGGTCGGCAAAGTAGCATCCCTCGCCGTGGGCGATCGGCAGCCGGAGCAGCTTGTCCGGCGGAATCCGGCTCGTGAAGGGCGACTCGGTCGTGGCGGTCTTGAGGAAGATATGCTCGCAGCGGAACTGCAGCGAGCGGTTGCGAATCAGCGCCCCCGGCAACAGCCCGGCCTCGCACAAAATCTGGAACCCATTGCAGATGCCCAGCACCAGCCCGCCCTCGGCGGCGAACCGCTGCACCGCTTCCATCACCGGGCTGAACCGCGCAATGGCACCGGTGCGCAGGTAATCGCCATAGCTGAAGCCGCCCGGCACCACGACCGCGTCCGCCGCGCCCAGGGACGGCTCCTTGTGCCAGAGCATCTCAACCGAGTGCCCCAGCACATTGCGCAGCACGTGAACGACATCCTGATCACAATTGGAGCCCGGGAATTGGAGAACAGCGAAGTTCATCTGCGCTTTGCGTCCTTACTCGATTTCGAACCGGTAGTCCTCGATCACCGGGTTGCTCAGGATCTTATGACAGGCGGCGTCAATCTGCTGGCGCGCGGCATCCTTGTCGGTGCCCGCCAGCTCGATTTCGAGGTACTTGCCCACATGCACGGCGCCGATCCCGCTGAAGCCCATGTGGGCCAGGGCGTTCTGGACGGTCTTGCCCTGCGGATCGAGCACCGCCTTCTTCGGCATAACAACAATCTTTGCTTTCATGGTTGAAAGGGGGGCCCAATGATTGAGCCACGCTGATGTTGGACAAGCCGCCCCTCCGAAGCCAGAGTTTTTTTCTCCGCGGCGGCGGCCAGGGCGCAGGGTCAAACGAGCCTAAACACCAACGACCTTGAATGATCGGAGCCCAAGCTGCCTGCGCCATGCGGAGCGTTCCGCACGGGGACTACCCCTTAGTCCGCAGGGCCAAGCACCACGGCATCGCTGAAAGTCGCGCCCTGCGCCTTGACTTATCCCTGAAAACGGAAAGAGCCCATCTTACGACAGGCTCTTTCCTCGTTATCCCACTACTTCATCACCCGGCCGAGGCCGGGTGAGAGCATCGCGGCCTCGCCACGGCGGGGTTATGGCGCCGGTTTGACGAGCCGGAAGAAGGTGGCGCCGGCGCTGGCCGGGTAATTGGTTGAATAGATGCCGGTGGATGAGACGTTTCCAGTGAATGCGGAATGAGTCACCCAACTGGCGGGATTGATCAGATTATCGCTGGTCTGCAGGAAGACGCCCGGGCGCCCCAGCCAGGAAACGGGGATACTGCCCGCCGCGGGAGCGCCGATGGTGAGGTTGCCGAACGAGTCTTCGACGGTTGGCGCGCCGAAGTAGTCGAGGGCTAGGGTGTAACTGCCAGTCTGGCGTATGTAACGGACGTGGTCAGCGCCGTAGCCACCTTCGTTGTCCAAACTGCTCGCGCCGTCGTCCATGCCGTACTTGTAGACGAGCTGCACCGGCTTGCCCTTGGGAATGAGCACCGTCTGGGAATAGAGCCAGTCGCCTGACGTGCCGTTGGTCAGAGTGTATTCCAACGGGGCCGCAGCGGCCCAGTTCCACCAGGGGACCCAGTTGCCGTTGACGGCGACTTGTTGGGACCTGTCGAATACGATCAAGGGCTCGAAGCCCTCGTAGGACTGCACCGGGTTGCCCAGGTTATTGGTCATGCTGACGGTAAACGTGACGTATGTGTCTGCCGGAAGATAGTCATTGGTGTTGGCCTGCCAGTTGTCGAACAGGGTGGGGCCAAGGACGATCATGTGGTAACCGGCGGAGTTGGTGGGTTCGTTGCCGACGAAGGCAACTGACTTGTCCGCGCCGCCTTCCCAGATGGTGTTGGCGTTGCGGAAGTAAGTGTATTTGTAGGTGAAAGCGGCGCCGGTCAACTGGTTGTCCTTCAACCAGGTATTCGTATAGATGCCGGGCCGGGCGGCATCTTCGAACAACTGGAGGCCGCTGCCGGGCGGATCGCCCCAGCCAAGGTCCCCGCCACGAACGGAGGCCAGATCATTGAGGGGGTCAAAGGCCCCAACCAGGATCTGCGAGCTCATGTCCAACTGGAAGTAGATGCCGGCTTTGATCGGGAGCCCGGAGGCATCGCTGAAGAACTCCACCGGGAGGACCTGGGGGGAAACATCGGCAAGCAGGAACGCGCGATTGTTGTCAGGATAGCCGCTGATGCTCTCATAGTCCAGGGTGCCGCCACCGCCCACGTTAATGGCATACTTGTACTCCATCCGGGTGCCGGGCGCGCGGGAGGTTTCGACGTAAGAGTTCGTGTAGATGCCCGGGCGCGCGCTGTCACTGTTCAAAACAACCCCGCTCCAGGAACCATTGAAGGGACCCATGGCTTGGATCAAGTCGCCGGCGCCCGGGTTGAAGTTGCCAACGCCGATCTGGGCGGACATGTCAACCTGGAAGGTGACCTCGATGGACTGGGCCCCTCCAGAATTGTCAGCGAAATAGGCGGTCGGGATGGTTTGGGGCGAGTTGTCGAGAGTGAAGCGGCGATTCCCATTGGGATACCAGTCGAGCGATTCCCATGTATCCTGGGTGCCATAGATGTGGAACTTATACTCGACTACGTTTCCGGGGGCGGGGGTGGTAATGTCAACAGTGTTTTGGTATAGGGTGGTGTTGGGAACGTTGGTCATTGCCACGCCGTCATTCCAGCCGGTATTGAAGCTGCCTTTGATTTCCACAGTGTCAGAGGGTGGGTTGAAGGCCGGTGAAGCATTGTTGATTTGATAATCCATGTTCACCTGGAATGTTACCGGGACGGCATAGGTCCCGACGGCGGTGCAGAGCAAGAGCCCTGCCCATATAGCGAACTTATTTGTTTTGGTCTTCATACTATCTATTGTTCTAACTCCGGTTGCGGTTTGAGGGGTTCAGTGAATGCGGCGCTTGCGGAGAACGGTCGAACCGCGCGCGCCGTTTTGGTTTACTATGGTTTCAAAAGCATGGCGCAAGGACTGTTAATGACCCCGCGGCGTATGCGCCGCGATCCAGGCCAAATCAATGCTGAAGGTGCCGATGGATATGCGTTGCACAGTCGCGTAGGTGACGCCGCGAACGGTGCGGGGATCTCTCCACCGGTGCACTTCCGCGTGCCCGTCGGCAAAACCGATGCCGCACGAGCCGCCATGGTCGCTGGAGGGCAGTTCCGTGAACTGCCCGACGCCGTTGGTGGAGCCGGGATTCGAGTACAGAATGGCGTCATCAATGCTGTCCGGGTGCTCGTCCGTGAACAGCCAACTGTCGCTCGGGCCTGGAATGAGCAAATCGCCCATTTTCCTCGCGTGAAACTTCAGCCAGGGAAACTCCGTGGTCTTGGTGCCGTCGCCGATGGCGGCATTCATGGCAACGCTGCGAACGCGATTGGCCCACCCGGCGGCGCGCTGAGGCGAGCTCAGGTAAATATCCGTGGGACACCAGTAGATCTTGGCGGCGCGCGCCGTGTAGGGCCCCATGGAGGAAAACCGGTCGTCGGTAAGCCGCAGGGTGTTGGTATTGTCCCGGGCCGTGTCCCAGGTCAGCCAGCCGCTTACCCAGGAGTGGGTCCCCCGCCAGTCGGCCGACTTGTCGCTGTTGATGACGAGAACGTCATTGTTATCCCCGGCGTACATCATCCAGGCTAGGCCCAGTTGCTTGTTGTTATTCATGCACTGGATCGCCTGCGCCTTCGACTTGGCCCGGGCCAGGGCCGGCAGCAGCAAAGCCGCCAGAATGGCGATAATGGCGATCACCACCAGCAACTCAATCAATGTAAAGGCTGTCCTGCGGAAACGCATGTCAAGATCGCATCAGACTTCTTAGACTCTTCGTCAATGCAACAATCACACACTGCCTCGCTGCGCACAAGTGTTCAACCCGCATATTTGTGCGGTAGCTCGCAGAACTCAGAAGGTCCGGCTGGCTCTGCGGAGGCCGGAACGCCGCCGCCGACCTTGCGGCCACGATCTCACCCCCTCAAGTACTTCACCACCGCCTCCGTCCGGGAATGGACGTGCAGCTTCTCATAAACCGTCCGCACATAGCTGCGCACCGTATCAATGCTGATCCCCATCCGGTCGGCGATCTCCTTGTAGGCATAGCCCTTGGCCAACTGTTCCAGGAATTCTCTCTCCCCGGGAGTCAGGCGAGAAACCGGGTCATCCCCCCCAACCGTCCGCGAGAAGTATTGAACCACCCGTCGCGCCAGTTGCGGGGTCATGGGCGAACCTCCGCCGTGCACGTCCCGAATGGCTTCCAGGAGCCGCGTGGTCGCGGTTCGCTTAAGGAGGTAGCCGCTCGCCCCGGCCTTCAAGGAATTAAACAACGAGTCGCTGTCCTCGTAAACCGTCAGCATGAGGAACTGCACGGCGGGCAGGCTACCCTTGAGCTGGCGGACACATTCCACGCCGTCCATTCCGGGCAGGTTGATGTCCATCAACACCACATCCGGCGGCCGTTGCGGGATGTCTTTCAGGGCGGCCTCGGCGTCAGGGTAGTCACCGACCAGCCGCAGAGCCGGTGCGCGGCGGATCAGGCTGGCGAGGCTGGACCGGATGCCATCGTCATCGTCAACAATCGCAACTTTGATCGGCATGTCGTCTGCAAGTCTGGCGCTCACACGCCTACTGTGACACGGCGCGCGGCGCCTTGACCACCGCATGAATGTGCGGCCAGCAGCGGGCCGGCTCAAGCCGGAAAAGTCACCGCCAGTCTTACCGTAGTTCCTTCGCCGCGCGCGCTTTTCACGGTCAGGGCCCCTCCCATGTCCTCGGCGCGCCGGCGCATGTTTCCCAGGCCGTGCCGCTTGCCCGGCGCCGAGGGCAGGGCTTCGGCCTCGAATCCCTGCCCGTCATCTCGGACGACAATTTCCAAAGCCCGCGCCGTGGCCCTGGCCTGCACTTGCACCTCCCGGGCCTGGCTGTGCTTGAGCGCATTGGTCAGCGCCTCCTTGACCACCAGGAAAATGTTGTGTCGCATCTCGGGCGGCAGCAGGCGCGGCGGCAGGTCCTGCGGCAAGTCCAGGCGGCAACGGGTGGTGTCGCCCTCGAACAGCTCGATGGCGAAGTGCGCGATGTACTCGACCAGGCTCTGCAGCGAATCACTGCCCGGCCGCAGGGCCCAGACGATTTCCTCCAGCGCCCGCACCGTCTGGCTGGCGGTTTGGGAGATCTTCTGCGCGTGAGTCTCGACCTGCCCCGGGTTGTCACGGTCCGCCCGGGCCAGGTCGCTCAGCAGCGAGATGCGGGTGAGCGAGGAGCCCAGATCGTCGTGCAGGTCCTGCGCAATGCGCGCCCGCTCGTGCTCCAGGGCGCGCTCCTGTTCCAGCAGCTTCAGCCGGCGCTGGTGCTTGCGCTTCTCGAACAGGCGGACGGCCCCCCCGACCAGCGCCAGCAGCCCCAGCGACGCCAGCCCGATGAACCACCACGCCTGCCAAAAACGCGGCAGCACGACCAGCACCCGGCTGGCTCCAGCTTCGCTCCAGGCGCCGCTGCCGCTGCACGCGATGACGTGGAAGCGGTATCTGCCCGGCGGCAGGTAGTTGTAGGGGGCGACCCGCTGCGCGCCGGCCTCCACCCACTCTGACTCGAGCGGCTCAAGCCGGTAGCGAAACCGGACCCGCTCAGGCGAGCTCAAGCTCAAGCCCGTGTAGCGAAACTCGACGCGATGTCTGCCCGGCCCGACGGTTAGCTCCATCTCCGGCGGGGAGGCGGCCCGGCCCGGACCTTTGGTGTGCCCCGCGGCCCGGGCCGGCCGCAGGTCCGCGGCAATCCCGTCTATGAGAACTTCCTCCAACACCACCGCGGGCGCCGGAGCGCCGGCGCCCGGCGCGACCGGGGCCGCCACGGCTACGCCTTTGAGTGTGGCAAAGCAGAGCTGGCCTGATTGGGTCTTCAGGCCGGCCGGACAAAAGCCGCCAGTGCATTCCTCCGACAGCATCCCCTCCCCCCGGCCATAGACCTGCGGAAACAGCGAGAGAGTTTGGCCCGCGACCAACTCGTCCACCTCCTGCTTGCTGACACAGGCAATGCCCCGGCTGCTTCCCAGCCAGAGCCGCCCCGAGTCGTCCTCCAGGACTTGCGATATTGTGTTATCCGGAAGCCCCTCACGGACGGTGACGGTGCTGAGCTGCCCGTCGCGCCACCGGCTCAAACCACCGCCCGCGGTGCCGATCCAGAGCGTGCCGTCGGCGTCCAGGTGCAGCGCGCGAATCGAGTCGCTCAATAGCTCGCCTCCTTTCGCAAAGTGGGCGCGCGTCTCGCCCTGGTAGAAGCAAAGCCCGTCCCCGTCGGTGCCGATCCACATGGTTCCATTGCCAGCCTCCAAGAGGACCGTGACGGGGCGGGACTGCCAGTAATTGGTCCGGGCCAGCCAATGGCCCCGCTCCAACCGCCATACCTGCCCCTCCTTCGTGCCGGCCCACACGCCGCCATCCCGCGCCTCCGCGAGGGCGATGACGTTAAGCCCCGGCAGAGCCGCCAGCTCCACTTCCCCGGGCGCATCCTTCGGATCCTTGAATCGCCACACGCCCCCCGCCCCGCTCATCCAGCAAGTCCCGTCCCGAGTCAGGAGCAGCGACATGGTCTCCGAATAGCGCCCTGACAAATCGGCCGTAGAGAGGCGCTGGAAGTTTCCGCCCTGCCACCGATACAGGCCGTCGTTGGGTTTTCCCGCCCAGATCACGCCGGGCGCGACCTCCGCCAACCCCTGCACCGCGCCATAGCCGAGTCCTTCCTTCTGGCCAAACACCAGCAGGTTGCTCCGCCGCAGGCGATTCAAGCCCGCACCAGTGCCCACCCACAAATTGCCCTCCCGGTCAACCAGCAGGGCCATGACAGAATTGTCCAGGAGCCCGCTGCTGGCGTTGACGATCGCCAGCTTGCCCTCCTTGAATTGAAACAACCCCTCGCTGACCGATCCGGCCCACACAGTTCCGTCCGATTCCTCGACCAGGGCGCTGATGTAGGGTCTGGCCAGGTGCCGCGGAATCCGGTAGCGCCGCCATTGGCCGCCATCCCGGCACAGCACGAAGTCGTCGCCGGCGCCGATCCAGATTCGCCCGGCTTTGTCCTCCAGGAGGCAATGAGCGTTCCGCAGCAAGGCTGCTACCGAGGCATCCGGCAACGCGATGAACCGGCCATCCTGCCACCGGAAAACTCCCGCGCCCCTGACACCCACCCACAGGGCGCCCTCCCGGTTTCCGCTCAGGAACGTAATCGGCTGCCCTTTGAATTGCTCCGCCGCGCCCGCGGCCCCCCACCGCCCGTCCTGCCACCTGGCCAGCCCCGCTTCCGTCCCCGCCCAGAGCCGGCCCTCCCCGTCCTCAGCCAGCGCCGTGATCGAGTCAGACGGCAGCCCTTCGCGCATCGTGAACGTGGTCGCCCTGCCATCCTGCCACCGCCTCAAGCCGCTGCCGGCTGTTCCAATCCAAAACGCGCCATGAGAGTCCTCGTAGAGCGTCCGCACCGGGCCGCCCCGCAGGCCTTCCCGCTCGCCAAAGGAAACAAAGCGCGTGCCGTCAAAGCGGGCCACGCCGTCATCGCTCCCAATCCAAAGATAGCCATCGCGTGTCTGGGCGAGCGCCCGCACCACATTCTGCGGCAGCCCCTGCTCGCGTTCCCAGGAACGGAAGGTCAACCGCCAGCCCTCGCTCCCGCCGCCTGCCCCGCCGGGCCGGCTGCTGCCCGTGGCACCGAAATCGCCAAAGACCGTTGCAATTTCCATATCGCTGAATGTCCAGCCGCCTCCGCCGCCGCCATGCCGCAGGCGGATCTCATTGAACGAAGCATTGGCGCTGAAGGTCGTCGTTAAGCTCGCCGCCTGGCCAGCCTCAGTTGCGTCCGGCCCCAGGTAGGGGTTCAGCCATACCGTCACGAGGTCGTCCCCGCCGGGGACATAGTTCACCTTGAATACGATCGTTCGTCCCGCGCCGCGACGGGGCAATTCGTAGGGCAGGAAGACTCCGGGGCTGGAGGATTCCGGCTGGGAGGACCGCAGGTCCATGTCGCCAAACACCCTGTTGAACTCGCCGTTGGTTGTCGTGTTAAAGGCGCTGTAAGCCCAGGCCTCCAGCGAGTTGCCCACCCCCAGCCTTTCCCGGTCCCCCTCCCAAAGCTGGAACGCCGCGAAGTACTCTTCCGTGCCGGCATCCGACAACGGGTCCGCATGGAACTTGAAGTAGAGCGTGTCGGAGGCGGAGTCATCGCGCTTCAACGCTCCGCTCAGGATGTCGCTGCCGGCGCCGGTCTCGTGGGCCAGCGTTGCCCCCAGGTCGCTCCACAACACAGCGCCGCGGGCTGTCTCACCCCAGCCCAGAAACGCCGCCGCTGCCAGCGCCAGAAGCCAATGACGCTGCATTTCCTGTCGGGCGGTCAATAAGCCGCCCCCGGCCAGCAGCCGCCGCAGCAGGCGGCTCCACCCGCCGTGGAGAATCGAGAGTTCCAACATCGAGCGCAGCAGCCGGCCGCCAAATTCATGCCCCGGGCTGCTCCCGGCGCGGGGCAGGCGGCGGGGCTGCGGCCGGCGCCTGCTGGCGATGAGCCGAAAAGCGCGTCCACAAGTCATACAACCGCGCGGCCCACCTGGCGACCGCCGTTGCCCGGCTGAGCCAGGACCCTGAACGGCCGGGGCTTCTGGCCAGCAGAAAACCGGCGAGCGGCGCCAGAACGAGCATCGCCGCCAGAAGCCCTCCCGTCTCGCCCCTGGCCGCTTTGATCCACGCCGCGGAGGACCGGAGATTCTGCCAATCGCCCCGCAGGACCAGCCGGTTCAGGCTGCTCTCCACCAGCAGAGTTTGCTTCTGCGCGGCCAGGTTGTTTAGTTCTCCTCTTCCAAACACGCCTTGTCCCTCTTCAGTTCAGCCAGGGTCGCCGAGAATGGCTCCCAACGCTGCATCCGGCGGCGCAAACACCAGAAGCCGGCGATCGTGGCTGCCAGGTAGACCAGGATCAGCCCCGCGACCAGGTCGAGCCGATCCGCCCGCACGCAGACCACGACAATCGCCGCCGTGGCCGCCATCATCGTCATCAACGCCAGGGTCAGCACCACCCCCGCCAGAACCAGCGTGTTGAGCAATTGCCACCGGCACTCATGCAGCTCAACCAGCAGCAGCTCCACCCGGTTGTGGAAAACGCCCACCAGCGTCCTCAGCAACCGCCGCACCGACGCGGACATTCCCTCGCCTGTCTCGCCCCGCTCGGCCATGCGCCCTACCTGCGCGCCACCAGCACGCCCACCAAAATTCCTATGCCAAACGCGATGCCGATTGATTCATACGGATGCTCGCGAATCGTGCGGTCCGTTGCCCGGGCTGCGACGATCGTCTTCTCCTCCAACCTGTGACAGGTGGCTTTAGCCGACTCCAGGGCCACCCCCAGGCGGTCGCGCAATTCGTGGACCTTCTCCCCCGCCTGCCCGGCCGTGGCCTTCAATAGCGCTTCCGCGTCGTTCACCACCGCCTTGAGATCCTGCGCCAGTCTTTCGTTAGCATGTTCTGTCGTCATTTGCTTCCTTTCTCTTCATTTGCTCCGCCACTTACACTATTCCCTAAAGTTCCCAAATCGCAACGGGAAAAACCCAACCCCCCGCGTATCCGGCGCGTATGCATCAAGCAGCGCGGGCATTCCCGTCCATCCTGCCCGCAATCCGGGGGGCGGACAGGAATAGCCGCCCGCCAATTACGGATTGGCAAGCGGCGCGCGAGGTATTACATAGACAGCGCAACCAGAATAACTATGCAACCTTCAATCCGCCGCCGGCCTGCAATGGAATGAACCTGCCCAACAAGCTGACCATCTCCCGTTTCATTCTCACCATTGCCTTCCTGGCCGTGTTGTACTCGGGGATCAAGTTTCACCGCACGATTGCCCTCTCGCTTTTCGTCGCCGCCGCCCTCAGCGATCTTCTGGACGGCCAGATCGCCCGGCGCCGCAAGCTCATTACCAACTTCGGCATCCTGATGGACCCGCTCGCCGACAAGATCATGGTCTGCTCCGCCTTCATCGCCTTTGTCGGGCTGGGCTGGATGCCGGCGTGGATGGTGGTCATTATTGTCGCCCGCGAGCTGGCCATCACCGGGCTGCGCCTGCTGGCCGCCGCCAGGAACGTGGTGCTGGCCGCCGAGGGCTGCGGCAAATTCAAGACCGTCGCCCAGATCGTCGCCATCATCTCCATCCTCGTCCTGGCCAGCTATCTGGAGTGGGGCGCCCTGGGCCGGGCCGTCTTCGGCTTCCAGTGGCCCGGCCAGACCCCGTGGTCGGTTTGGTTCACCGAGGCGGCCAAGTGGACCGCCGTGACCCTGACCTTCCTCTCCGGCTGGCTCTACCTCTGGCGCAACCGCGCCATCTACCTCCAGGACCTGTGAAGCTTTGGATCGCTCAAGGCTTCGGCATCGGGCGCATTCCCCTGGCGCCCGGCACCTTCGGCTCGCTGCTGGGCCTGCTCTGGTTCGGGTTGCTCCTCCTGACGGGACACCTTTGGCTCTTCATCGCGGGCACCCTCGCCGCCATTGCCCTCTCCGTCTGGCTCTGCGGCGCCGCCGAACAAGCTCTCGGGCGTACAGACCCCGGCTGCGTCGTGCTGGATGAAATTGCGGCCATGCCCCTTTGCTTCCTCGGCTGGGTGGCGGTCCAGTCCTCGAACACCGGGGCGCTGCCCGCGCTTCCGGCGTTCTTCTCCGCGCGCACCTGGCCTATGACGCTCGCGGTCTTTGTTGCCTTCCGCTTCTTTGATGTCCTCAAACCCTGGCCGGTCCGCCAGAGCCAGTCGCTGCCCGGCGGCTGGGGAGTGACCATTGACGACGTGCTGGCGGCTCTTTACGTCAACGCGGTCGTGCTGCTGGCCTGGGCGGCCAAAACGCAGCTCTGACCGCCGCACCGGGGCTAGCGGCGCGGCGCCGGCGCGGGCAGCGGCAAAGTATCCCCCGACGTCGCCGGCGAGAACTGATACACCCCCGGCTTAACCCCCTTCAGCGGATCATGGTGGCGCCAGGCGACCCAGCACCAGAGCACCGCCACCAGGACGGCCACGGCCCCCAGGGCAATCAACCATTTCTGCCAGGCCACCCGCGAAAGCTGCAGCATGATGAAATCGGCCGGGCCGCGCGGATGCTCAGTCAGCGGCGGAGGCTCGGCGAATTTGGCCGTGCGCCCCAGCTCCGTGTCCAGGACCGCCATGACTTGCGGCACATCCAGCTTGAGCAGGCCCGCATAGGTGCGCACAAAGCCGCGGATATAAACCAGCGCGGAAAACACCTCGTAATTACCTTCTTCCACCGCCCGGATATGGTCGGCCCGCACCTTGGTAATTTCCGCCACCTGCTGCACCGTCAGATTTCTGGCCTCGCGGCCCTGGCGAAGTTGTTCTGCGACTGTGGACATGACCCCCATCCTTTAACGCTTTTCGCCCCCTCTTGGCAACCCCGCAGGTAATGGCCATTCCGCCGAAGCGCCCACGCTCGCCCGGCCCCCTCCGAGTTCATGCCCTGGCAACCCGCTGCCAGCGGCCGCTACACCCGGGTGAGAACGCCGCGGTGTTCATAGACCTTCTCGAACGCGCGCGCGATGTCGTCCATGTCCGAGCGGGAGCCCAGGAACAGGCTTTGTTCGAGCCATGCGCCCTGCTCGGCGCATATCTTCTCGCAATTGGGGCAATGGACCGCCCCGTAGTCCAGACTGGCGGCGGCGCGCGGAAGGTAAGGGCCGAAGGCCTTGTTCAGGAACAGCGGCTGGCGATAGAGTGGCAACGCGTATCCGCCGCAGATGGGAATCCCTTCGGCCTCGACGGCCTTGAGAATGGCCTCGCGCGGCGCGCCGAATGCCGAGGCGTCAATGCGGAGCAGGAACAAGTGGTAGCTGTGCCGGGTGCAGTCCGCCGGGCGCTTTTGCGGGTGGAGGCCGGGAATGCGGCTGAGTTTTGCGGCGAGGTATTGGCCATTGCGGTCGCGGGCAACGGTCTGCGCCTCCAGCCGATCCAGTTGCGCGTTGAGCACCGCTCCCTGGAACTCTCCCAGCCGGTAGTTGCCGGACATGACATGGTGCTCATACCATCGCCCCCCGGCGACGCGTCCGCAGTTGTGGACCGAGCGACAGGCCTCGGCCAGCTTATCGTCGGAGGTGGCCACGATGCCGCCCTCGCCGCTGGTGAGGTTCTTGGTGGATTGGAACGAGAACGAGCTGAGGTGGCCAAGAGAGCCGACGGGGCGCCCCTGGTAACCGGCGGCGTGGGCGTGGGCCGCGTCCTCGATCACGACCAGGTTGCGCTTTCGGGCCAGCGCCATGAGGGCGTCCATGTCCGCCGCCTGGCCGCCGATGTGGACGGGGATGATGGCGCGAGTGCGCGGGGTGATCGCCGCCTCGACCGCCGCCGGGTCGAGGTTGAAGGTGTCGAGGTCCACATCCGCAAAGACCGGAACGGCGTTGGCCTCGACGACCGCGGTCGCCGTGGCCAGGAACGTGTAAGGCGGGACGATCACTTCGTCCTCCGCCCGGATGCCGGCGGCCATGAGCGCAATCCGCAGCGAGACGGTTCCATTGACGACCGCGATGCCGTGCCGGCAGCCGTGCATGGCGGCGAACCGGCGCTCGAACTCGGCCACTTCATCGCCGTTGAGCTTCCCCCATTTGCCGCTGCGCAACGCCCGCAGCAGCCGTTGTTCTTCCCCGGCCCCGAACACCGGCCAGGCGGGAAACGGGCGGGTCCGGGTCTTGTTTCCGCCAAAGAGGGCGAGGGATTGGCCCGCGGGATCGCGGGCGGGGGCCTGCGCGGGGGCGGGTGGCACGGCGCAATCGCCGTTCACTGAGGCTTTTCGGCTCATACCGGCAAGTCTAGTTGAACGCGGGCGGCATTCCATCCCCCAATCGGGTAGGAAATCCGAAGAGATTTAGCCAGCCGCTCTGCCGGCCGTTAACCTGTTTGACCAGCCTGCGCGCGCCTGCCGTGGCCAGCTCCTCGACATCATCCGCCCAGCGCAGCGCCGGCAGGCCGAGCACTTTCATCGCCTGGCAGCCTTCGTAGCCCCACAGCGGCGAGACGAGAGCGGGGCATGGTTCGTTCAGGTCCTCCTCAACAGCCCCGGCCAGCTTCTGGCCGTAGCGCCGCGCCAGATCGAGGCTCCCGCGCACCAACGGGTCCTGGTCCCCGGCGCACCCCACGAAGAACACCGCCATGGCGCCCGGGTGGCTTTTCTCGAGAACCGCCTGGGCAAACCCCGCATAATCCCCGCACCACTGGCAGAATGAGCCGGTCAACGTCGTATTGTGGCACGCGTAACCGAACAGCACCGCGCGCACCTTGCCATCCGGGCGGTAGGCTCCCAGCACCGGCACCGCATGGTCCACCGGTCCGGCCAGCGCCCCTTCCGCCGCCAGCCGCACCCGCTCAGACTCCCGGTTGTTCCGACGGTTGGCGGCAAAGTCTGTCTTGCCCCCGCCAGCCACGAGCCGCGCCGGCGCGAGGGCCGCCAACGCCCGGCCCGCCGTCTGGATGATCTTCTCCTCAAGCGCCGCTTCGTATTCACCCGTCAGCCCGCGATCCTTCGCGGCCAGCCCGCCCAGGCTGCCTCGCCGGTTCGAGCGCAATGGCCCGCAATGCGTGTGCGACGCGGTCAGAAGAATCTGCGCGGGCTCGAGCCCGAACTTCTCCTTGAGCCGCGGCAGGCACCGGCGATAAAGGCCGCCCCGGATGGCCAACAGGTCGGCGCTGACCACGACCGCCCGGTGCCCGGCAGTGTCTTGGAGCGCCAGCGCCTTGAGCCAGAGCTCCGTTGCTTTGCCCTCCGCAGGCCGCGTGCGAGCGGCATAGCCGGCCATCCAAAGTGAATTGGTGGGCGTGATGTTCGACCGCGCCACGCCGACCTTCCATAGCCTGGCAGACAAGCTGGAGGCTGCGACCCGCACTCCTGGGCCCGGACGCCTTCCCCAGCCCAAGCCAGCCAGGCCCTGCCGGGAACCTATCCGCGCCCCTGCGCCCCGAACCGGGATAACTGCCTGTCCGGACGGCACTTCCGCCCATTTTCCATCCCCGCGCCCCACCCTCCGCTCATCGTCCGCTCCCCATCCCAATACCATGGTACCTCTGACCCGGGGTTAGAGGTACTATGGTATTGGGATGGGGAGCGGACGGCGGGACTGCCCATCCCTGGCGGGGGTGTGGCCGTGCTTGGAAGATGGGGGGGGTCAATGTAACACCGTGGTTGCTGAGCCGCTGCGCTGGCGCCTTTGCCAGGAAAACACCGCTCGAAAACTGAGATGCGGCCCCCCTAAAATCTCTGGAGGTTTCTTGTTGACAAGACCGGCGGTTTTTCACACAGCCGCGCTTTCGGCGCAAGGACGGCAGGCGCTCGCACCTGCGCGCCCTTATGTTCACCAAGGCCCCGGTTTCTTGGCGCTCACCAGGTTAAAAAGGTGGGCCATGTGCAGCCCGGCGCCGCGTCCTTCATCGCAAGGTGCGTGATTTCCGGCTGCTTACCGCTGCCGCACGTTATAGCCTCCTCCGAGGTGCCGCTCCCACCTTCAGCCACTTACACGTTTGGCAAGATCGGGATGGCCCAGGTGGAGTAAGACTGGAATATTACTGCGCCTCTTATTGGCATTGCCCTGTGGTGGGCGTATCGCACAATCAAGCCACGCACCGAACCCGGCGCTTCACCGAAGGGCGGCCCGGCGAAGCAGCTTGGCAATACTGGCGTCAGCGACGTGCCGCCATCGGTGAGCTGAGCGTTCGGCGAGCGTCTGACCATGAGAACAATATGAAAGCCCGAGATTGGTTTGGATTCACTCCGTTCCCATAGCTTGGGAAAAGCAGGGGTGAACCGATTGATTTCCGAGAGAATCAAGGGTCTTGTTGCAGAGCGGCGTTAAGACTTTGTTCAGGATTGTATGACTACGGGGGGATTTTTGAG
>Ga0209201_1000552_pt1 | contig 51233 bp, 39 predicted proteins | sample AD_UKC055_MetaG_FD_184411 | JGI IMG/M metagenome (GOLD analysis project Ga0209201, IMG submission 184411) | Active sludge microbial communities of municipal wastewater-treating anaerobic digesters from USA - AD_UKC055_MetaG (SPAdes) (version 2) | ecosystem: Engineered > Bioreactor > Anaerobic >... | reverse complement strand
ATCACCGCCACCGGCACTCCGTCCTTGTGCGCCTCCACCGTGATGTCGACGGGTGCGAAGCCCGTGTTGAGCACCGCCAGCCCCGTCCAGTCCATCCACGGCCGCACCGAGTTGGGCAGGATCCATTGGGTCTGCACGCCGCCCTTGAGGTAGAACTCGCACACGCTCGGCGTGTCGCCGAACTGGTAGGCCACCTTGACCACCAGGTTGTCGTCCGAGACGATCTGGGCCGAACCCTCGTAGTTCAGCGTCTCGGGAGGGATGGTGATCCAGCCGTTGCCGAACGGGACGGTGCCTGTTTCTGTGCCGATGGGGGTGCCGGTTGCGTCGTACTTGAACAGCGTGTAAGCGATGCCGAAGGGGCGATCCTGACCGGGATTGAACACCCGGATGCTGGTCTTCCAGCCGGCGGCGGCGGTGACGTGGGCGGCGCTGACGTAGGTGCCGGCGGCGGCCGAGCCGGCCAGCAGGGCCAGCAGCGCCGCCAGCCCGATCAGCCGGGCGCTCGTTGAGACGCGATGGATTGTCCACCGATGGTGTTGAAGCATATCCTTGTCCCTCCGGATGATGGTTGCAGTGTTATGGGTACGTCCGCACGAGGCGGAAACCGACCACTCTGGAGCGACTGTCCGGACCGAACTCCTGCCGCATCGCCGAACGGCAGAGTCTGGCGTCGCTGCCCCAGCTCCCGCCGCGGACCACCCGGTTGGTTCCGGATTCCGGGCCGGTGTAGTCTTTCTGGGTACTCGCGGGGTAGGTCGCGTACCAGTCCCAGCACCACTCCCACACGTTGCCGTGCATGTCCGGCACACCCCACGGGCTATACCAGGGCACCGTGCCCACGACATGCGTCTTGCCGCCGGCGTTGTCCTTGAACCAGGCCTGGTGTTCAAGATTCGGGTACATCCCGGGCGTGGAGGCGCTGTTGCAATTGGCCGCCGTGTAATTCGGTTCATCATAGCTGAACGGTCCCGTGTTACCCGCCCGGCCCATGTACTCCCATTCCCCCTCGGTGGGCAGCCGGAAACCGGGGCTGTCAAAATCGCAATAGAAGGATCCCGTCGTGTAGTTGGCCGCCGTCACCGGTTCCGTGAAGGCCGCATCCTTGAAGTAGCATGGCGTCAAACCGTAGTAGTCCGACAGGAGGTTGGCGAAGAGGACCGCCTCGTACCACGTGACGTTCTGGACGGGCTGTCCGGCGACATCGCCACCGAACAGGTGACTGGGATCCGCCGGGAGAGTGGGCTGCACGGCTTGGAGGGCCGCCCACATCCTGCGCGTCACCTCCGTCCACGTGGTGATGAAATTCCGGGCGATGGTGTGAGTGAACTGCGTCTCGTCTTCAAACCGGCACGGCTCGTCCGCCGGCGAACCCTGGATGAACACCCCCCCCCGCATGTACAGCAGGCCGCCGATGAAGTCGTCGATCCAGCACATCTGGCCCATGTCGTTGGGCGGCAGGGGCTGCGCGGCGAAGAACAGGTGCCGGTCCTGGGCGGTGTTGCCGGTGATGCTGATGGGTGCGGGCGTGGCGTACCACCGGTACGCGATGATGGTGTCCAGCTCCGGGTAGTCGATTTCGCTCCAGATGCCGTTCGTCAGGCGGGCGTACTTGCTCAGCGGGGCCATCATGGGCGCCCCGTAATCCAGCAGGTTGCCGTTCAAGTAGGCGGACAGTCCTTCCTGGTTGGTGACCGGGTTCGGATTCACCACGGCCAGGCCCGTCCAATCCATCCACGGGCGGACGGTGTTGGGGATGATCCAGGTGATGTACCGGTCGCCGGTGAGGTAAAACTCGCAGACGCTGGGCGTGTCGGCGTACTGGAACTCCACCTTCACCAGCAGGTATTCGAGGGCGGTAACGCGGGCTGATCCCTCATACTCGAGCAGCCAGGGATCGAACGCGTGCCAGGCGTGCGGCGCGACGGTATCCCCGGTGTGGGCGCCGAGATCACCCCCCGTTTCGTCATACCGGTACAGGGAGAGCGGCACGGCGGCGCTGCCCGGGTTGTACACCGAGAGCCCGGTGTGCCAGCCCGCGGCCGCCGTGATGTGGCTGGCCCATACGTCCGTCCCCGCCGGGTTGACACCATACAAACTGTTGACTGGCGTGGAGGAAAGGGCGGCGAAAAACAGGTGCCGGTCCTGGATGTAGTTCCCCGTGATGCTCAGCGGCGCCTGGATGGGCGCGCTGGCGGTGACGACGAACGAGTCGGCGTCGTCGTAACCCACCCCCGCCCAGATCTGGTCCGACACGCGCACATATTTGGCGTGTGGCTCCAGGGAGGCTTTCCCGGCCAGAGTGCCCACGGTGATGCCATCCTTGCGCGCTTCCAACGCGATGGTGATCGGGCTGTTCGTCGAATTGAGCACCGCCAGCCCTGTCCAATCCATCCAGGGGCGGACGGTGTTGGGCAGAATCCACTGGTTCTGGACGCCGTCCTTGAGGTAGAACTCGCACACGCTCGGCGTGTCGCCGAACTGGTAGGCCACCTTGACCACCAGGTTGTCCGTCGACGTGATCCGGGCCGAGCCCTCGTAGTTCAGGGTCCCGGACGGAATGACGGTCCACGCCTGGCCGGTGACAGTGCCGGACACCGAGTCGAGATAGCCGCCCTGCTCGTCGTACATCTGCAGCGTGTAATCGAACACGAGATCCGTGTGGGGATCTTGATGGACGTGGTCGCAGCCGAACAGCGCGATGCTGGTCTTCCAGCCGGCGGCGGCGGTGACGTGGCTGGCCCAGACGTCGGTGCCGGCGGCGACGGCGCCGGTCAGCAGGACCAGCAGCACCGCCAGCCCGATCAGCCGGGCGCTCGTTGAGACGCGATGGATTGCCCACCGATGGTGTTGAAGCATATCCTTGTCCCTCCGGATGATGGTTGCAGTGTTATGGGTACGTCCGCACCAGGCGGAAGCCGATGGCGGGGTAGCGCGACGACACGACACAGTACTCCCGGTTGCCCGCGCGGCAATGCTGGGCGTCGCGGTCCCAGGCCCCACCGCGCACCACCCGGCCGATCCCCGAGGCCGGGCCCGCATAGTCGGTCACGGCCTCCGTCGGGTAGGTGCCGTCGTACCAGTCCCAGCACCACTCCCACACGTTCCCGAGCACATCGCACAAGTCCCACTGCCCCGCAAACCACAAATCCTCGCTGCCCACCACCTGTGTCCGCAACCCGGAATTCTTGACAAACCAGATAAACAGGTCAATGGTCTCCCACGTCACCGAGGTGGAGGGCAAGCCGCATGTGGCATCCGTGTAGTTATGTTCATCCCAACTCGCATCATTCGGAAATGGATTATTCCGATTCCAGCCCCGGACCATGAACTCCCATTCCCCTTCGGTGGGCAGCCGGAAGCCGGGGGCGCCGAAGTCGCAATAGAACGATCCCGACGTGTAGTTGGCCGCCGTCACCGGCACGGTGAAGGCCGCGTCCTTGTAATAGCAGGGCTCCAGGTTGCGATGCGCCGACAGCAGGTTGGCGAACAGCACCGCCTCGTACCACGTGATCCGCTGGACGGGATGCCAGTCGGTGTCGCCGCCCCACAGTTGGCTGGGATCCGCCGGCAGGGAGGGCTGCACGGCTTTGAGGGCCGCCCACATCCCGCGGGTCACTTCCCACTGCATGGCGACATAGTTGCGGCTGAAAAAGTGCGGAAACTGGTCCTCGTCCGTCCCCCGGCACGGCTCGTCCGCCGGCGAACCTTGATAGAAGGAACCGGCCCGGATATACCTCATGGGGCCGACGATATCGTCGTTCCAGACCACTTCGCCCGACTGGTTCTGGGGCAGAGGTTGGGCAGCGAAGAACAGGTGCCGGTCCTGGGCGGTGTTGCCCGTGATGCTGATGGGCGCCGGACTTAATGGACCGCCTTCGGCTACGATGGTGTCCAGTTCCGGGTATTCGATGCCGGGCCAGATGCCATCGGTCAGGCGGACGTACTTGGTGTGGGGATCCAGAGGACTCCATTTGTTGCCCAACCAGCTCTGGCCCAGCGCCGCCCTGAAGCCGAAACCGCCGGCCACCGTATCATGATTGACGGCGGCCAGCCCGGTCCAGTCCATCCACGGACGGACCGTGTTTGGCAGGAGCCACAGCCAATGCCGGTCGCCGGTGAGGTAGAACTCGCAGGCGCTGGGCGTGTCGCCGTATTGGAATTCCAGCTTCACCAGCAGGTACCGGCTCGACGTGATGTGCGCCGAGCCCTCGTACTGCAGCCACGTGCTGTCCAGCCGCCGCCACGAGTACGGCGCCACCGTGTCTACTTGCGCCCCCAGGTCCGCACCCGCCTCGTCGTACCGGAACAGGTCGATGTGCCCGTTGGCGTTGCTCGGGTTGTAGATGCTGATCCCCGTGCGCCACCCCGCTGCCGCCGTGATGTGGCTGGCCCACACGTCCGTCCCGTCCGGCGTGATGGCCAGCGGATCCTGAATGGGCAGGGCCGGCTGGGCGGAGAAGAACAGGTGCCGGTCCTGGGCGTGGTTCCCCGTGATGCTCAGCGGCGCCTGGATGGGGGAGCTGGCCGTAACCACGAACGTGTCGGCGTCGGTGTACCCGATCCCCACCCAGATCTGGTCCGACAGGCTCACGAACTTCGCCTGCGGCGCCAGCGTCACCGGTGTCGCCATCACCGCCACCGGCACTCCGTCCTTGTGCGCCTCCACCGTGATGTCGACGGGTGCGAAGCCCGTGTTGAGCACCGCCAGCCCCGTCCAGTCCATCCACGGCCGCACCGAGTTGGGCAGGATCCATTTATCCTGCACGCCACTCTTGAGGTAGAACTCGCAGACGCTGGGCGTGTCGCCGAACTGGTACGCTACCTTGACCACCAGGTTGTTGACCGAGACGATCGCGGCCGAACCCTCGTAGTTCAGTTCCTCAGGGGGGATCGTGCACCACGAGTTCCCGTGGACCAGGCCGTCCACCTGGCCGAGGGGCGCGCCGGTGGCACTGTACTTCAGGAGCGTGAAACTTTGATCTCCGTTCACGGGCCAGGTCCGGGCATACACCATGATGCTGGTCTTCCAGCCGGCCGCGGCGGTGACATGGCTGGCCCAGGCGGTGGTGCTGGCGGCGGCGCCGCCGGTCAGCAGAGCCAGCAGCACCGCCAGCCCGATCAGCCGGGCGCGGCCAAGCCAATGACCCGATCGTTGGACGACTGATTGATGCGACATCAAGCACCTCCCCTGACTATACAGTTGTAGGGATTATCGGAAGGGTCCGACTTCTGTTGCGTTTCCGGGCGGGTGGCGTGCGCGTTCGTACTCCCCTGACTCCTGCCGGCGCCCGCGCTGCGATGCGTGCGCCGGATTGATCGACGGGCCGAAAAGCCGTTCCACCGACAGAGAGACCGATCAGATCACTCGGATATTTGTCCCAATTATCACGCATGTATCATACCAACACAATACTTATTTGATCGTCGATCAGCGCCAGCCAGACCGTTCGGGGTGGCGATCGGGGTGGCTGGTGCGAGCCCTGGCGGGCGAGCGGGATTGCGGGAGGGAGGCTGTGCGGGCGGCCGCACAGGATGGGACGGGGCACGCTTTCCGGGAGCCTGGCCGAGGCTTGAACCGCTCCGTCACTACTCGCAGTGAGCCTGGCGGTCTCACGGGCCGCCCGCGCCGATGGCGGCCGGCGGCGGAGCCGTCGCAGTCGGCGGAGGCGCAACTGTAGCTTGAAACAACGAGGGGGGCGAAACGCCCCCCTCGTGGGTGATGATTTGGTTAATACAGTGTCGCCGGGTTACGGTTTGGTCAACGAGGTGTAGTAGGTCAACTTCGTCCGCTCGATGAAGCGGTGGAAATTGATCACCACCGACTCGCCCGCCTTGAGGCTTCGGACGCGCTCCACGAACGCGCGGGCCGTCTCCACCCTGGCGCCGTCCAGCGTCATGACGATGTCGTTCTTGATGAGCCCGGCGTCGTCGGCGAGTGAGCCCGGCTTGACCTCGGTCACCAGGATGCCGCCGGCGTCCGCCTTGAGGTCGAGCTGCTCCGCCAAGCGGGGCGGGATGTCCTCGACGGTGAGGCCGATCTCGGGCTTCGGCGTCTCGTCGGCCGCGTCGATGTCCATGGGCCGGCCGCTGCGGGCCGCCAGCTGCCCCGGCCGTTCCTTCAGCGTCAGCTCCTTGGTGATCTCCCGGCCGTCGCGGACCAGGGTTACCGGCACCTGGGTGCCGGGGGCCAGGTTGGCGACCACGCCGCGCAGCGCGTCGGGATCGCCCACCGGCTTGCCGTTGACGGCGATGATGACGTCCTCGGGCTGGATGCCGGCGGCCTTGGCGGGTGAGTCGTCGCCGCTCAGGTCGGTGACCAGCACCCCGCTCTTCCCCTTGAGCTTGAAGTGCGCCTTCATGGCGTCGGTCATGGGCAGGGTGTTCATGCTGATGCCCAGGTAGCCGCGCCGGACCTTGCCGTGCTCCACGATCTGGTTGTAGACGCCCACGATCACGTCGGACGGCACGGCGAAACCGATGCCCAGGTTGCCGCCGGTGCGCGTCTCGATGAAGGTGTTGATGCCCACCACCTCGCCGCGCAGGTTCACCAGCGGGCCGCCGCTGTTGCCGGGGTTGATGGCGGCGTCGGTCTGGATGTAGTTGCTGAACAGCGACTGGCTGGGGAACGCCCGCCCCTTGGCGCTGACGATGCCGGAGGTGACGGTCTGCTCCAACCCGAACGGACTGCCAATGGCCACCACCCACTCGCCGATCTGGAGTTTGTCCACGTCCCCGATCCGGGCGAACGGCAGGGGTTTGGTGTCCTGGATCCGGATCACCGCCAGGTCGGCGCCGCCCTCGGCGCCGCCCGGGTCGGCGCCCACCACGGTCGCCTCGAACTCGCGGCCGTCCCGGAGCTTGACGGTGATGGAGTCGGCGTCCTCCACCACGTGGTTGTTGGTGATGATGAAGCCCTTGCTGTCCACGATCACGCCCGAGCCCAGGTTGCGCTGGACGTAGTCGCGGGGCATCTCGTCGCCGAAGAAGCGCCGCCAGAAGTCGTCGCCGAAGGGCCCCATCTCCTGGTGCATCTTGCTAAGCTTCACCTTGGTCTTGGTGCTGATGTTGACCACCGCCGGGCCAACGGCGTCGGCCACGCCGGCGAAGCCGCTCACGATGTCGAGGCGGCTGGACACCGACAGGGGGCTCCCCTCGCCCTGGATCCGGATCTTGTCGGCCACCGGCTGGTGTTCCGCCGAGGCCCGGTAGGTGATCACCGTGCCGATCCCGATGCCGATGAGCAGTGCCAGCACCAGAATGGAGAGGTAAACCGCTTTCTGCTTGCCCTGATTCATAACGTCCTCCGTTGGCCGCGTCTCACGCTTTGGATTGTCCCTGGGGGGAAAAGTTTCAGCCGTCCCCCGGACCGCCGGCGCCGCGCCGGGGCTCCGGCGGTACGAATCATCGTATTGTACGTTGGGGAAACCGTTCGGTTCCCGCCGCCGGGCGGTCCGCATCCTATTATTATATGTTGAAGCGCACGTGGAAGACGTCGCCGTCCGCCACGATGTACTCCTTCCCCTCGAGCCGGAGCAGCCCCTTCTCGCGCACCGCGGGCATGGACCCCAGCGCCACCAGGTCCTCCTGGCGGCAGACCTCGGCGCGGATGAACCCCTTCTCGAGATCGGTGTGGATCACGCCGGCGGCGCGCTGGGCGTTGAGTCCCTGCGGGATCGTCCAGGCGCGGACCTCGTCCTTGCCCACGGTGAAGAAGGAGATGAGCCCGAGCAGCCGGTAGTTCTCCCGCAGCAGCCGGGCGGTGCCCGGCTCGGCGATGCCCAGCTCGGCCATGAACTCCCGCGCCTCCTCGGGTGCCAGCCCCGCCAGCTCTGCCTCGATCTTGCCGCAGACGCCCGTCACCACCACCGCCGGGCGGCCGCACCAGTCACCCAGCCCGCAGTGCGCCGCCACGTCGCCCAGGTGGGCCACGTCGGCCTCGTCCAGGTTGGCCACGACGAGCAGCGGCTTCTGCGACAGGAAGGTGAAGCCGCGGACCAGCCGCTCCTCCTCGGCGGCGAGCGCCAGCTCCCGCAGCGGCCGCTCCTCCTCCAGGTGGCCGCGCACGCGCACGAGCAGCGCGTGCTCCGCCTCCAGCTCCTTGTTCTTGATCTTTTTCAGGTCCTTCTCCAGGCGCTCGAGGCGCTTCTCCGCCTGGAACAGGTCGGCGAAGATGAGCTCGTGCTCCATGTTGAGGGCGTCGCGCGCCGGATCCACGCTCCCGAGCGGATGCGGGACGACAGGCGAGTCGAAGGCCCGGACCACGTGCACCAGCGCCTCCGCCGGCCGGAGGCTCCCGAGAAAGGTGCTTTCCTTCAGCTCGTCGGCCTCGACGCCCGGCAGATCCACGTACTGGGCCGTGGCCGGCGTGGTCTTGTGCGGCTGGTACAGCGCCGCCAGCCGGTCCAGCCGCGGATCCGGGATGGGGGCCACCCCCTGGACGACCTCCTGGCGGCCGGACGGCTGGGCCGGTCCCTGCCCCCGGGTGAGGATGTTGAAGATGGTGCTCTTCCCCGTGTACTTCAGACCGACAATGGCTGATTTCATGAGCGACTCCGCAAAGTGAGAAAAATCACATTTTTACTTGACAGTGGTGGGTCGGTGGACTAAAATTGACCTAAATTGGACCAAAGTGGATCATCGTGGATCGACTCGGTCATCGCTTGGACGGGTTCAGTTTAAGATGTTTAGAGGATTCGAGCAAGCGAAAATCGACGAGAAAGGCCGGCTGAAAGTTCCGGCGGTCTTCCGGGAGCGCCTGTTCCGCGACTACGGACCGGACGTGTTTCTCACGGTGCTGCGCGACCACCAGCTCTGCATCTACCCCCTCAAGGTCTGGGAACAGAAAGAACAGCGCCTCATGGACGTGCCGGACTCCATGCCCGAAAAACAGCGCTTCCTCATGACCGCCAACTATTTCGGCGCCGAGCGCACGGTGGATGATCAGGGCCGGCTCGCCCTGCCGCAGCACCTGCGCGACAAGGTGGGCCTCGACGCCGAGGTGGCCGTGATGGGCGGGATCAATTTCCTGGTGGTCATGGACCGCCAGCATGCCGACCGCCGGGCCGAGGAGGACTTCCCCTCGCCCGAGGTGTTCGAGAAACTGCAGGGATTTGGAATTTGATCCGATGCACATGTCATTGGAAGGACTATTGACCTGCAACGCCGAACCATCGCTCCAGCACCGGACCGTCCTGGCGGACGCGGCGGTGGCGCATCTGGTGCGGGACCCCGACGGCCTCTACGTGGACGGCACCGTGGGCCACGGCGGCCACGCCGAACTGATCGCCCGCCGCCTGTCGCCGCAAGGCCGCCTGGTGGCCGTGGACCGCGACGAGCAGGCGCTCACCCTGGCCGCCACCCGGCTGAACGGCTTCGGCAAGCAAGTCACCTTCTGCCGCGACAACTTCAAGAACCTGCCCCTCATCCTGAACCGGCTGGGCATCACCGCCATCCACGGGCTGCTCCTGGACCTGGGCGTCTCCACCCTCCAGCTCCTCGACCCGGAGCGGGGCTTCTCCTTCTCCACCGAGGGCCCGCTGGACATGCGGATGGACCAGACCCAGAAGGTCACCGCCGCCCAGCTCGTGAACAGCCTGCCAGAGGAGGAGCTGGCCAACCTGATCTTCACCTACGGCGAGGAGCGCCACTCCCGCCGCATCGCCCGGCGGATCCGCGAGGTGCGGCAGCTGCGCCGCATCGCCTCCACCGCCGAGCTGGCCGACATCGTGGAGCGGGCCCTGGGGCCGCGCCGGCCCGGCCAGATCCACCCGGCCACCCGCACCTTTCAGGCGCTGCGGATCGCCGTGAACAACGAACTCGAAGGGCTGGGCGACCTGGTCCAGAAGATGGTCGACCTGCTGCTCCCCGGCGGACGGCTCGTGGTCATCAGCTTCCATTCGCTCGAGGACCGGATCGTCAAGCAGAATTTTCAGCTCCTGGCCGGACACTGCATCTGCCGGCGGCCGCCCGACCTGTGCGGCTGCCCGCGCCGGGAGCGCGTCCGGCTGATCACCCGCAAGCCGGAGGCGCCGACGGCCGAAGAGATCCGGCTCAACCCGAGGGCGCGGAGCGCCAAGATGCGGGTCGCGGAACGGATTTGAGCCCGTGCGCCCGGCGGGGCGCGCGGAAAGGGGAAACAAATGGTTGGCCAAGTCATCGACAGGAAAGTCAGCAACTATCGGGTCAAGCACCGCAACCGGGATGAAAGCACCCGGGAAGTCATCTACGTCGTCCTGGGGATCATCCTGATTTTCCTGCTGGGGCTGGGGTACATCTACATCCCCAACCGTCTGGTCGCCCTGGATTACCAGATGGAGCAGGCCAAGGCCGAGCTCGGCCGCCTGGAGCAGGAGCGTTCGGCCATTCAGATGACGGAATGCGCGTTGACCGCGCCCGCCCGTCTCGAGGCGGAGGCGCAGCGCCTGGGCTTCAAACCCCTGGATCTCGCCCAGGTGCATTTCGTGGACACATCCAGACTCTCGGCCGGGCAAGCCGAGCGGCTGGCCATGAACGCCGCGCCGACCGAGGCGGCGAAACAGTCAGGCGAGGCAAGGTAAGGCACGTTCAGGTTAGGGCAAGGATCGGATGGACAACACGCTGCTCCACAAGAAGCGGCTTCTCCTGTTTGTAGGGGTCGTCTGCGCGTGGCAGCTCCTGGTGCTTGGGAAGGTCTTCTATTTGAAGGTGTTCCAGGCTGACGAGCTGGCCCGGCAGTCCCGCGGCCAACAGGAGGACATCATCAAGGTCCCGGCCACCCGGGGCCGGATCCTGGACTGTCGTCTGGAGCCGCTGGCAGCCAGCATCCCGTTCGATTCGGTCTACGTGTACACTCCCGAGATCCAGGACAAGGACACGGCCGCCCGCGAGCTGGGCCGCGTGCTCGGGCTGGACGCCCGTCAGATCCTGGTCAAGATGAACGGACCGCTCAAGTTCCGTTACATCCGCCGCTTCATCAGCCACGACGAAGCCCAGCGGATCCTGGCCCTCAATCTGGCCGGTGTCGGCCTCCTCCAGGAGAACCGCCGGGTCTACCCCAACGGCCGGCTGGCGTCCCACATCCTGGGGGCGGTGAGCCTGCGGCAGGATACGGAGCTCGGACTGGAAGGCCTGGAGCGCCAGTACCAGGATGAGCTCCGCGGCCAGCCGGGCGAGCTCTTCATCCAAAAGGACGGCCGGCTCAACGTGCTCACCACCACCACCCTGCGGTCACCGCAGGTAGGCCACTCGCTGATCCTGAACATCGACAGCCGGATCCAGCACGTCGCCCAGCGCGAACTGGCCGCCGGCATCGAAACATACAACGCCGCCTCCGGCATGGTGATCGTCATGGAGCCGGAGACGGGACGCATCCTCGCCCTGGCCGCCTGGCCCGATTTCGATCCCGGCAACCTCAAGGACACGCCGCCGGCCAACCTGCGCAATCTCGCGGTGGAGCGGTACTTCGAGCCCGGCTCCACGTTCAAGATCGTCACCGCCGCCGCAGCCCTGGAGGAGGAGATCGCCTCGCCGGACGACGTCATCGACTGCGGCAACGGTTACATCTCCCTCTCCGGCCACATCATCCGCGACCACCGTCCGTTCCAGAACCTGTCCTTCAACGAGGTCCTGGCCAACTCGTCCGACGTGGGGGCCATCAAGCTGGGCCTCCGGGTGGGCGAGGAGGGCCTCTACCGCTACATCCGCACCTTCGGCTTCGGCCAGCGCACCGACATCGACCTGCCCGCGGAGGAACCGGGCCGCATCCAGCACCACTCGGGCTGGAGCGGCATATCCATCGGCGCCATCTCCATGGGCCAGGAGGTGGGCGTCACGGGCGTCCAGATGCTGCGCGCCATGGCGGTCATCGCCAACGGCGGCTACCTCGTCCGCCCCTACGTGGTGGACCGGGTGCTGGACAGCCAGGGCCGGCTCGTGGAGCGGGAGGAACCCGAACGCGTCCGCGTCCTGTCGTCCCGGACCACCGGCATCATCCGCAACGCGCTGGAGATGGTGGTGTCGAAAGGCACGGGCAAGAAGGCCGCCGTCGCCGGCTACCGCGTGGCCGGCAAGACGGGCACCGCCCAGAAGTACGATCCGGAGCTCCGGACGTACTCACCCACCGAATTTGTCTCCTCGTACGTGGGCTTCGCCCCGGCCGACCGTCCGGAGTTCGTCATCGCCGTCATCTACGATTCACCCCATCCGCACTATCACGGCGGCGACGTCTCCGCGCCGGTCTTCGCCGAGATCGCCCGCCAGGTGCTGATGCTCCGGAAAGTGGAGCCGACGGAGCCCGTCGCCCCCGAGCGGCTGGCCGCGGTCGAGCCGCCGCCCGACGCCACGCCGGCCGTTGCGCCGCCGCCGACTCCCGTCGACGTCCTGCTCCCGGTCGAGGAAGCCTCCCGGGAGACGGTGATCGCGCTGATTCCTGAAAATTCGTTCACGATGCCGGACTTCACCGGCAAGAGCCTCCGCCAGGTGATGAAGGAGTGCGCGCGGATCGGGCTGATCCTGCAACCCAGCGGGTCGGGCCTGGCCGTGGAGCAGATCCCGCCGCCGGGGGCGTTGATCAAGCCGTCCACGCGTTGCACGGTGTGGTTCACCAACGAACCGCACCGGCTGACCGAGCTGTCCCGTACCGGCACCCTGGCGCCGGCGGCCGACGGCCGGCTGGCCGAGCGGCAGTAGACGATCGGCACGTTCCGTTTCGGTTTCGGGCATCACATATATGCGCGTATTTGACATCTTACAGCAACTCCGGCCCGTGGCCTTCCATGGCAATCCGGGCGCGCCAGTGGGCGGCATCGCCTGCGACTCGCGCCGGGTGTGCCGCGACGGCATCTTTGCCGCCGTCCGCGGGGAGAAGCACGACGGGCATGATTTCCTGGCTTCGGCGCGGGAAGGGGGCGCGATCACCGTTCTATCCGAACTGCCCCCTACTTTTTATCAGATTCTCGCCTGGAACTGGATCCAGGTGGCCGAGATCCGGCCGGCGATGGCGCTGGTCGCCCGCGAAGTGCACCGCCGGCCTGATCTGGCCGTGCCGTTCGTCGGCATCACCGGCACCAACGGCAAGACCACCCTGACCTACATCCTGGAGGCGATTTTCCGGCAGGCCGGCCGTCGGCCCGCCGTGGTGGGCACGGTGGCCTACCGCTTCGACGGCCGCGACATCCCCGCCGACCGGACCACGCCCGAGGCGCCCGAGCTGCTGGCCTTCGCCCGCGAGGTGGCCGACAGCGGCGGCGGCCCGCTCATCATGGAGGTGTCGGCGCACTCCCTGTCGCTGCACCGCGTGCACGGCCTGGTGTTCGACACCGCCGTGTTCACCAACCTGACCCGCGACCATCTCGACTACTACCCGAACCTGGCCGCCTACGCCGACGCCAAGGCGCGGCTGTTCGACGGCCGGAACGGCCCCCTGCCCCGCCGCGCGGTGTTCAACGTGGACGATCCGTTCGGCCGCGAGTTCAAGAGCGCGTTCCGCGGCGAGGCGGTGGGCACCGGCACGTCGCCCGACGCCGACTTCCGCATCCTGGCCTACGATTTCGATCCGCCCGGCCTCTGCGCCACGGTGCGCTGGGACGGCCGGGACCGCGAGCTCGCGGTGCCGCTCACGGGCCGGGGCAACTTGCACAACGTGGTCCAGGCCGTGGCGGCGGCCGTGCTGGCCGGCGTGGCCGAGGCGGACCTCCTGGCCGCGCTGGCGGCGATGCCGCCCGTGCCCGGCCGCCTCGAGGAGGTGCTCCCCGGCCACCCGGTGCGCGTGTTCGTCGACTACGCCCACACCGAGGACGCCCTGGCCAACGCCTGCGCCATCCTCCGGACGCTCACCACCGGGCGGCTGGTGGTGGTGTTCGGCTGCGGCGGCGACCGCGACCGCGGCAAGCGCCCGCGCATGGGCCGCGTGGTGGCCGAGGCGGCCGATGTGGTGCTGGTGACCTCCGACAACCCGCGCAGCGAGGATCCCGACGCCATCATCGACGAGATCGTCGCCGGCATCCGGGGTGTCCGGCAGGACTTCCGGCGCATCACCGACCGCCGCGCGGCCATCGGCGCGGCCATCGGCCTGGCCCGTCCCGGCGACACCATCCTGATCGCCGGCAAGGGCCACGAACGGTACCAGATCATCGGCACACAGGTCATCCCCTTCAGCGACTACGCCACCGCCCTGGCGCTGCTCCAGGCCTCCGCAGGAGGCCGGCCATGACGGCGCCCCGCCTCACCGTGGCCCAGTTGGCGGCCGTGATGGGCGGCGCCCTGCTCCGGGGCGGCGGCAACGTCGCCGTCGCGGGGCTGCAGAACGACTCGCGCCACCTGAAAGCCGGGGAGGTGTTCGTGGCCATCGCCACCGCGGCCGCCGACGGCCACGACTACACGGCCCATGCGCAGGCCGCCGGCGCGGCCGCCGCCGTGGTCAACCGGGTGCCCGACGGCGTGCCGGAGCTGCCGCTGGTGCTGGTGGACGATACCCGCCAGGCGCTGCTGCGCTTCGCCGCGTGGCGGGTGCGCGGCTGGAGCGGCCGGATCGTGGGCATCACCGGCAGCTCAGGCAAGAGCACCACGAAGGAATTCACCGCCGAGCTGCTGGCGGCGCGCTACCGCGTGTTCCGCTCGCCCGGCAACTTCAACAACACCCTGGGCATCCCCATGGCGCTGTTCGGCCTCCGGCCGGAGCACGAGGTGGCCGTGCTGGAGATGGGGATGAGCTCCAGCGGCGAGATCGCTGCGCTCTGTGCCGCCGCGCCGCCCGACGTGGCTGTGGTGACCAACGTGGGCAGCGTGCACCTGGAGTTTTTCCCCAACCGCGAGGCGCTAGCCGCCGCCAAGGGCGAGATCGTGGCCGGGATGAAGCCCGACGGCGTGTTCGTGTACAACGCCGACGACCCGCCGGTCCGCCGGCTGGCGGCCTCCGCCGGCCGCGCCGCGGTGAGCTTCGGCCAGGCGGACGGGGCCGACGTCCGGCTCGTCCGCTGGGCCGTCACCGCCGACGGCCGCACCGAGGGCACCCTGCGCTGGCGCGACCGGGACATCCCGGTGAGCCTGCCCATGCTGGGCGGCCACTACCTGCTCAACTTCGCCGCCGCCGCCGGCGTGGCGCTGAGCCTCGGCCTCGAGCCGGAGGCCGTCGCCGCCGGCGCCGCGGCCGTCCGCCCCTTCGCCATGCGCGGCGAGCTGCACGAACTGCCCGACGGGGTGCGGCTCGTCGACGACGCGTACAATTCCAACCCCGAGGCCATGCGCTCGGTTCTGGAGACACTCGCCCGCTGGCCCGGCCGCCCGCCGACGCTGATCGTGGCCGGCGAGATGCGCGAGCTCGGCCCCGAGTCCGCCGCGCTGCACCGCGAGGTGGGCGCCCTGGTGGCCCGCACCGGCTGCCGCCTCCTCATCGGCGTCCAGGGCCAGGCCGAGCAGATGGTCAACGCCGCCGCCGCCGCCGGCCAGGCCGCCCGGTTCGTGCCCGACGCCGCCGCCGCCCTGGCCGAGGTGCGCCGCGAGCTGGCGCCGGGTATGCTCCTCGTGGTCAAGGGCTCCCGCGGCGTCGGCCTGGACCGGCTGGTGCGCGCCCTGCGTGCCGGCGATTCCGTCGAGGGGAGGCAGCCATGAATCCGCTGTTCGTGCCCGAGACGTACGTGGTGATGGGCCTGGCCCGCAGCGGGCTGGCCGCCGCCCGGCAGCTGCTCCAGCGGGGCCACCGGGTGCTGGTCACCGACACCAAGTCCGCCGGCGAGCTGGGTGAGGCGCTCACCGTCCTCGAGGACACCGCCCGGATCGCCCCCGGCGAGCTGGAGCTGCACCTCGGCGGCCATCCCGAGGGCCTGCTCGCCGGCGCGCGCGCCGTGGTGCTGAGCCCCGGCATCCCGCTGACGGTGCCCTTCCTCGTCCGCGCCGGCGAACAGGGCGTGCCGATCTGGAGCGAGGTGGAGCTGGCGTCCCGCTGGATCCGCGGCACCATGGTGGGCATCACCGGCTCCAACGGCAAGAGCACCACCACCGCCCTGACCGCCCACATCCTGGCCCTGTCGGGACGGCCGGCCTACGCGGTGGGCAACATCGGCCAGGCGCTCAGCGATTTCGTCGGCGTCGACCGGCCGGGCGCCTGCTTCGTCACCGAGCTGTCGAGTTTCCAGCTCGAGACCATCGTCACGCTGCGCCCGCGGGTGGCGGCGATCCTGAACATCACCCCCGACCACATGGACCGCTACGCCTCGCTCGACGCGTATGCCGAGGCCAAGTGGAACCTCTTCAAAAACATGGAGGCTGGCGACGCCGCCGTGCTGAACGCCGGCGACGCGCGGCTGACCGCCGGCGCCGCGCGGCTGCGCTGCCCGGTGTACACCTTCGACGCCCGGCCCGTCGGCGACCCCGCCGCCCTGAACGGCGCCGGGCTGGCGGACGGCACGATCTGGGTGCGCACCGGCGGCGAGCCCGTCGCCGTCATGCCGCGGAGCGACATCCCGCTCCCCGGCCGGCACAACCTGGAGAACGTCCTGGCGGCCGTGCTCATGGGCCGCCTGCTGGGGCTGGAGCCGGAGCAACTGGCCGCGGGCGTCCGCACCTTCGAGCCCCTGCCCCACCGGCTGCAGCCGGTGGCGTCGATCCGCGGCCGGACGTTCTACAACGATTCGAAGGCGACGAACGTCGACTCAACCTTGCTGGCCATCGAGTCGTTTGACCGGAAGATCCTGCTGATCCTGGGCGGCAAGGACAAGGGGAGCGACTACGCGCCGCTGGTCCGCCCCATCCGCGAGCGGGTCCGCCACGTGCTGCTCATCGGCCAGGCCGCCGACAAGATCGAACGCGCCCTCCCGACGGATGTCCCCCGCTCGCGCTGCCGCGACCTGGCCGACGCCATCCGGACCGGCTTCGCGCTGTCGGCGGAGGGCGACGTGATCCTGCTGTCGCCCGCCTGCGCCAGTTTCGACATGTTCGACAACTTCGAGCACCGGGGCGAAGTGTTCCGGCGCGACGTGCTGGCTCTGAAACGGGAGTTGGAACCATGATCCGGCTGGATTGGAATCTGGACCGCTCGATGCTCCTGGCCACCCTCATCCTGGTTTGTGTGGGGCTGGTGATGGTGTTCAGCGCCTCGATCCCCACCAGCCAGGCCAAGTTCCACTCGCCCCATTTCCTATTCTACCGCCAACTCGCCTGGGCGGCGATCGGCGTGTTCGTCTTCCTGCTGGTGGTGCAGATGCGGCTGCAGTGGCTGACCAACCGGTGGGTGGTCGCGACCGCCCTGGTGGTGACCTACGTCCTGCTGGCGCTGGTGTTCACCCAGTCGCCCATCAACGGGACGCAGCGCTGGCTGCACGCGTTCGGCGTCTCGTTCCAGCCGTCGGAGCTGGCCAAGCTGACCACAATCCTGTTCCTGTCTTACTACCTGAGCCGTGCGCCCGACCTGCGCGAGCGGCCGTTCCTGCACCTGCTGCGCATCGCCGCCCCCATCGTCCCGATGCTGGCGCTGATCGTGTTCGAGCCGGACCTGGGCAGCGTCGTGATCCTGCTCGTGATCGTCCTGCTGTACCTGTTCCTGGCCGGGTTCCCCGTGCTCAAGCTCGCCCTCGCCGGCGCCGCCGTGCTGCCGGTGCTGGTGGTGGTGGTCCTGTCGTCGCCGTACATGCTGAACCGGATCCGGACGTTCATGGCGCCGGACGCCGATCCCCGCGGGATCGGCTATCACATCAACCAGTCGCTCATCGCCATGGGCCACAGCGGCTTCTGGGGCCTCGGCCTCGGCGAGAGCACACAGAAATTGTATTTCCTGCCCGAGCCGCACACCGACTTCATCTTCGCGGTGGTGGGCGAGGAGCTCGGCTTCCTGGGCTGCCTGGCCATCGTCGCCCTGTTCGGCTACCTGTTCTGCCGGGGGATCAAGGCGGCCATTCAAAACCCCGTGCCCATGTTCAACTGGCTCGGGCTCGGCCTGATCACCCTCATCGTGATCGAGGTGCTCATCAACACCTCCATGGTGATCAGCCTGGGGCCGACGAAGGGCATCCCCCTGCCCTTCATCAGCATGGGCGGCACGTCGCTGCTCATCAACCTGCTGGCCATGGGCGTCGTGATCAATTTCTCGCGGGAGTACGCCGAATGATGCACGCCGTCCCGCAACCGCCGCCGGGCTGGCCCACCGGGCCGGCCCAGACCTACGCCGCCCTGTACCGCCGGGCGCGCCGGGTGCATTTCGTCGGCGTGGGCGGCATCGGCATGAGCGGGATCGCCGAGGTGCTCCTGAACCTGGGCTTCGACGTGTCCGGCTCCGACCTGCGCGACACCGAGATCACCCGGCGGCTGGCCCGCCTGGGGGCGCGCATCACCGCGGGGCACGCGGCCGGCCACCCGGACGGCGCCGACGTGGTGGTCGTCTCCACGGCCATCGGCCCGGACAATCCCGAGGTGCAACGCGCCCGCGAGCTGCGGATCCCGGTGATCCCCCGCGCCGAGATGCTGGGCGAGCTCATGCGGATGAAATTCGCCGTGGCGGTGACCGGCACCCACGGCAAGACGAGCACCACCTCCATGATCGCGGTGCTGCTGCACCACGCCGGCGTCGATCCCACCGCCGTGGTGGGCGGCCGGCTGAACATCTTCGACAGCAGCGCCCGCCTGGGGCAGAGCGAGTTCCTGGTGGCCGAGGCCGACGAGAGCGACGGCTCCTTCCTCCAGCTCTTCCCCACCGTGGCCGTGGTGACCAACATCGAGCCGGAGCACATGGAGCACTTCGGCACCCTGGACCGGCTCCTCGACGCGTTCACCGCCTTCGTCCACCGGCTGCCCTTCTACGGGACGGCGATACTGTGCCTCGACGACCCCAACGTCCGGGCCATCCTGCCGCGGCTCGACCGGCGGATCCGCAGCTACGGGTTCCGGCCCGACGCCGACATCCGCGCCGAGGGGATCGCCATCGAGTCCGCCGGCAGCCGCTTCGACGTCGTGCAGCAGGGGACGTCGCTGGGGACATTCCGCCTGGCCGTACCGGGCCGCCACAACGTCCAGAACGCGCTGGCGGCCGTCGCCGTCGGCCTGGAGCTGGGGCTGGCGCCCGACGCGATCCGGGCGGCGCTGGCCGAATTCCAGGGCGTGGACCGGCGCTTCCAGCTCCGCGGCATCGGGCGGGGCGTGCGGGTGGTGGATGACTACGGCCACCACCCCACCGAAATCCGCGTCACTCTCGAGGCGGCGCGCGCCACCGGCCCGCGGCGGCTGATCGCGGTGTTCCAGCCGCACCGGTACTCCCGGGTGGCCGCCCTCGGCGGGGAGTTCGCCGCGGCGTTCGGCGGCGCGGACACCGTGTTCGCCACCGCCATCTACCCGGCGGGCGAGGCGCCCCTGCCCGGCGTGTCCGGCCGGGCGCTGGCCGACGCGATCCGCGCCGGCGGCCATCCCGACGTCCGGTACGAGGAGGATTTTCACCGCCTGGCGGGGGCCGTGGCGGAACTGGCCGCCGCCGGCGACCTGGTGGTCGTCTTCGGGGCCGGCAACATCAACCAGGTCACCCCGCTGATCCTGGAAGCCCTGGGCGAGGACAACGGCCATGAGTAATCCCGGCAGCCGCGACAACGACGCGATCCGGACCGGCATCCCCATCTCGGACGAATCGGCGTTCCTGCGCAAATTCTCCCCCCTGGACGACGACAACCGGCCGGAACCGCCCCGGGGCATCCGGCGGGCGCTGCTCGTCGCCGCCAAGCTGGCGGCCGTGGTCCTCGTGCTCACGGCGTTGTTCCTGATGTACACCTACAGCCGCGACCGGAGCCTGTACAGCGTCAACCAGGTGGTCCTGGAGGGCTGCCGCAACCTGAACCGGCAGGACGTGCTGACGCTCATCCACAGCGCCTTCCCGCGCAACCTCATGCGCCTCGACATCGACTCGCTGCGCGACCGGCTCGAAAAATTCAGCTGGGTGCGGGCGGTGACGGTGCGCAAGGTGTACCCCGACCGGCTCTACATCAAGGTCGTGGAGCGGGTGCCCGTGGGAATCGCGCGCATGGACAAGCTGTGGCTCTTCGACGCCGACGGCGTGTTCCTCGACGAGTACGTACCCGCCGTGCACGCCATCGACCGGCCCGTGCTGGTGGGGCTGCACGACGGCACGGACCCCATGGCCGCCGACGAGAATCTCGAGCGGATCCGGATGTACGTCGCCTTCCTCACGGCGATCGACGACCGGCCCGACAAGCTGTCCGCCCAGCTCTCCGAGGTGGACCTGACCGACCTGGCCAACCTGACCGTGATCCCCCTCGATGGCAATCCCCGGGTGCACCTGGGCAACGAGAAGCAGGCGGAGCGGCTGGAGCGGTTCTTCCAGATCGTGGACCGGGCGCGGGCCGAGAACGGCCCCATCGCCGTCATCGATATGCGCTTCGACGACCGGGTGATCGTCCGGCCCATGGAGATCCCCCCGGAGACCCCGCAGGAGGCTCCCCATGGCACTGAGTAAAAAAGACCGGCTCATCGGCGTCCTGGACGCGGGCTCCACCCGCGTGTACGCCGGCATCGCCCGCCTGGAGTCCGACCAGTCGCTGGCGCTGCTCGGCTTCGGCGCCGTCGCCGCGAAGGGGACCCGCAACGGGCTCATCGTGGATCTCGACGAGGTCAGCGGCTCGATCCGCGCCGCCCTCCAGGAGGCGGAGAAGTCCGCCCAGGTCGAGGTGAACCGGGTGTTTCTCGGCATCAACAGCCGCGGCCTGAAGAGCTTCAACAGCAGCGGCACCCTGATCATGGGCTCGAACGCGGTGCCCATCAACACCGCCCACTTCCAGAAGTGCATCGACGCCGCCTCCAACGTCAGCCTGGCGCACACGCTGGAGACGCTCCACATCATCGTCCGCCAGTGCCTGGTGGACGAGAACATGGAGGTCGACAACCCGCTGGGCATGGAAGGCAAGCGGCTGGAGGTGGGGCTGCACATCCTGGCCCTGCCCAAGACCCAGATCACCCACTTCACCAAGGCGGTGAATCAGGCCGGCTTGAGCGTCGAGAAGATGACCCTGCAGACGCTGGCCGGGGCCGAGGCGGTCCTCAGCCCGGAGGAGAAGGAGTTCGGCGCCATCTTCCTCGATTTCGGCGCCTGCACCACCACCGGCCTGCTGTTCCAGCGCGGCAAGATCCAGCACAGCTTCAGCGTGCCGGTGGGCGGCGATCACATCACCCGCGACATCATCGTCGGCCTGCGCACCACGCTCAAGGAAGCCGAGCGGATCAAGTGCCAGCACGGCACCCTGAACCCGCAGGCCGGCGAGGATGCCGGCCCGTTCGAAGTCCAGGGCACCGGCACCGGCCGGGTCCGCCAGATCGCCCCGCAGATCGTCACCGAGATCATCCAGCCGCGCATCGAGGAGATCCTGGAGATGACCCGCACCGAGATCACCATGGCCGGCTTCGAGCCCGGCCAGTTCGCCGGCTGCGTGATCGCCGGCGGCGGCGCGGCGCTGCGCGAGCTGGCGGGACTCACCGAGCGGGCCCTGGACGTGCCCACCCGGCTGGGCGAGCCCGTTCCGCTCGAAGCGTGGCCGGAGGAGTTGCGCTCGCCGGCCTACGCGTCGCTGGTGGGCCTGTTTCAGAAGGCCCGGCTGGCAATGACGCGCCGCGAGTCGTCGCTGGACGACCGGCTGGTCGACGGCCGCCCCGGCGTCGCCCGGACGACGCACCGGGTGAAGAACTGGATCCAAGAATTATTCAGCATATAGCTGGAGGAGGAGCAACATGGAAGGCATGAACAAAGTTCCGAACCGTCTGTTCACGTTCGAGGAGGAAGGCCGCGTCGGCGCCAAGATCAAGGTCGTCGGCGTCGGCGGCGGCGGCTGCAACGCCGTCAACCGGATGATCCAGGCCCGGGTCGAGGGGATCGAATTCATCGCGGCCAACACCGACCTGCAGGCTCTGGAGCGCAGCGCGGCCCCGATCAAGCTGCAGCTGGGCGGCAAGCTGACCAAGGGCCTCGGCGCGGGCGCCAACCCGGACGTGGGCCGCGCCGCCGCGCTCGAGGACACCGAGCGGATCATCGAGCAGCTCGAAGGCGCCGACATGGTGTTCATCACGGCTGGGCTGGGCGGCGGTACGGGCACCGGCGCCGCGCCCATCATCGCCTCCCTGTCGTCCGAGCTGGGCGCGCTGACCATCGCCGTGGTCACCAAGCCGTTCACCTTCGAAGGCCGGCGGCGGTCCTCCCAGGCCGAGATGGGCCTCAAGGACCTGAAGGATTGCGTCGACACCGTCATCACCATCCCCAACGACCGGCTGCTCCAGGCGCTGGACCTGAAGACGCCGCTCATGCAGGCGTTCAACGTCTGCGACGACGTGCTGCGCCAGGCCGTGCAGGGGATTTCCGACCTGATCACGGTGCCCGGCATGATCAACCTGGACTTCGCCGACGTCCGCACCATCATGCAGGACATGGGCATCGCCCTGATGGGCATCGGCGTGGGCGAGGGCGACAACCGCGCCGCCGACGCCGCCCGCCGGGCGATCTCCAACCCGCTCCTGGAAGACTGCCAGATCCACGGCGCCAAGGGTGTCATCATGAACGTGACCGGCAGCGACTCCATGACCATGCACGACATCAGCGAGGCGGCCGCCGTGCTGCAGGACGCCGCGGATCCCACCGCCAACATCATCTGGGGCGTGGTTTACGACCAGGGGCTGGGCGACAAGATCAAGATCACGGTCATCGCCACCGGCTTCGAAGCCCAGGCGGCGAAGGCGGCCATGCCGGCGCCGGGCCAGCAGACGACCGCCGCCGTCGGCAAGCCGGTCGCCGAGACGGCCATGGAGCCGGTCTGCGTGGCCGACATGCGGATGGCCTCCGGACTCGACGTGGCGCCCGGACGGCTGGACATCCCGGCGTACCTGCGCCGGAAGCTGGAATAGGCCGGCGCGCTGGCGCCGCCGGCCCTCCGGGCGGAATGGCCGCGGCCGGCGCGGGCGCTGTCCGCGCCGACGGCCGCGGGCGATCCGCCCGCCTTGGGAGGTTGAACATGCCGAAATCTGCACCCCGCCCGCTGACGCCGTGCGTCGCCGGACTGCTCGTCGTCGCTCTCGGCCTGAGCCTCGGGACGCATGCGCTGGCGCTGAGCCGCACCAAGACCGTGAGCCGCGTGGCCAACGCCACGGCCGTGCTGGAGGAAGTGTTGAACATCCCCGAACAGGGGATTCCCGACAAGCTGCTGGCGGGCAGCGAGGCGGTGATCGTCATCCCCCACGTGGTGGAGGGGGCGTTCCTGTTCGGCGGCCGGGCGGGGTACGGCATCATGGTGCGCCGGCAGAAGGACCGCTGGAGCAATCCGTGCTTCGTCGCCATCAAGGGCGGCAGCTTCGGCCTGCAGCTCGGCGGCCAGGCGGTGGACCTGATCCTGCTGGTCCAGAATCCCCGCGGCGTCGATGCCATCCTGTCCGACAACTTCACCTTCAGCGGCGACGCGGCCGCCACCGCGGGTCCGGTGGGCCGCAACGCCGAAGCGGGCACTGACCTGACCCTGCGGGCCGGCATCCTGTCCTACTCACGCAGCAAAGGCCTGTTTGCGGGAATATCGATCCAGGGCGCGACCCTGACCATCGACCGGAAGGCCAATTACACTTTCTATCAGAAGTTGATCGACCACCGGAAGATCCTATCCGATGCCCTCATGCCTGTACCGGAGGAATTCCAGGGATTCCTCCGGCTCCTCCAACCTTACCTCAACCAATAGGGGTAAGCCTCCGGGGCGCCGGTTGCCCGACCGGCGCCCTTTTTTTTCCCATCTGAATCGACGCGGCTGGAGACTTGAGGCCAGAGGCTCGAGGCTCGAGGCTCGAGACTAGAGGCTCGAGGCTCGTTGCCGTGACGCGGAAGTCGGAATTCGGAAATCGGACTTCGGAAATCGGATTTCAGATTTCGTGCTCGTGATTCGTAATCGTAATCGTGATCGTAATTCCTAATCGTGATCGTAATCGAGGCTCGAGACTCGAGGCTAGAGGCTCGTTTCCATAACGCGAACTTCGGACATCGGACCTGGGTTCTGGGTCCTGGGATCTGGGTCCTGGGATCTGGGGTCTGGGTCCTGGATCACAGAACCTAAATCCTCTTACTCATTCACCCATTCACCCATTCACCTACTCACCCATTCACCCATTCAACATTCCCTTCCTTTTGCACAATCCACCGGTTGGTAACGTGGAGGTGCCGGTCGCGGTACATCCACCTTGCCAACCGGTGGGTCGTGCGCACGGTCTCAGGCGCTGAACCGATCGATGAACGGCTGGAGGGACGAGTGAATTCCGGTTACTCCCATTCAAAGGATTCCGGTCAGCATCGATTGGTCCCGGCTCCGCCGGATTGGGAGTACGAATCCGAACGCCGTCAGTCCAGCAGGCCCTTGGCGCGCGCCGTGGAATCTTTGAGCACGTCGTCGTGCAGGCTGCCGCCGTGGGCGTCCATGGTCACCACCGCGGGGAAGTCCTTCACCTCGATGACCCAGAACGCCTCGGGCGTGCCGAACTCCTCGAGTTTGAACACGTCCATGATCCGGACCACGCGGCGCGCCAGCAGCGTCCCCGCCCCGCCCACGGCGTGGAGGTAGACGGCCTTGTGCTGCATGAGTCCGGCGCGGGTCTTTTCCTTCATCCCGCCCTTGCCCAACACGGCGCGCACGCCGTACTCGCCGACGACCTCGGCCTGGTACGGCTCTTCGCGGCTGGAGGTGGTGGGGCCGGCGGCCACGAAGTGCCACCCGCCGGCTTCGTCCTTGCGCACCACCGGGCCGCAGTGATAGATGATCCCGCCGGCCAGGAACGGCCGGATGAAGTCGGGCTTCTCCTCCACCATGCACTTGTGCCCCATGTCGCGGGCCAGGACCATGGTGCCGTTGAGCTCCACCTCGTCGCCCACCTTCAGCTTCAGGATGTCCGCTTCCGAAATCGGCGTCTGGAGCTTAATCTTCATAGCGCACCTCCCCGTCGCGGATGGTCATGGTCTTGCGCCGGTACGCCCAGCACATGTAGGTGATGGCGACGAAGAAAGTGGCCGGGTGGCGGTGCTGGGCGCCGATGTGCACGCCCAGGACGGTGGTCTTGCCGCCGAAACCCATGGGGCCGATGTTCAGTTCGTTGAGCTTGGCGTAGAGTTCCGTCTCCATCTGGGCCAGGGTCGCGTCCTCGTTGACGGAGCCCAGCCGGCGGAAGAACTGCTCCTTGGACAGCAGGTACGACGTCATCCGGTCGCCGCCGATCCCGACGCCGATGGCGCCCGGCGAGCAGCCGAACCCCTGGGCCTTGAGCACGGCGTCCAGGATGCATTTCTTGATCCCTTTCAGGTCACGGCCGGCGCCGATGCTCGTGTCGGGCAGCCGGTACTGGGCGCCCACGTTCTCGCTGCCGCCGCCCTTGAGCATCACCCGGACGCGCGTGTACGGCTCCTCCCACTGGTGGAAGTGGAAGAACGGGGCGTTGACGCCCACGTTGTTGCCGGAGTTTTTGCCGGTGATGGGATTCACCGCGTTGGGGCGCAGGTAGGTCCGCTTCGTCCCCTCGGCGGCGGCGGCTTCCGCCGCGGCGCGGTAGTCCTGTTCCCGCTGGCCCACCGGGAAGTCGATGTAGAAGTTGATGGAGCCGGTGTCCTGGCAGATGGGCGTGGAGGCCTCGCGGGCCATGGCCACGTTTTCCAGGATGGTCCCGAACACGCTCTTGGCGGGTTGGCCCGCTTCCTCCCGCTCGTAGGCCTGGCGCAAAGCCGCCTCCACGTCGGGGGGAAGGTCGCAGGCGGCGCGGCGCAAGAGCTCCAAAAAGGCGTCCTGCAGCATGCTCGCACCTCGGATGGAAAAATTTAAGTGCACTATAAACGGCCCGCCCGGCGGTGTCAAGGCGGCGGGACAATCACCGCACCACCGGCGAATGGGTGAATGGGTGAATGAGTAAGAGGATCTAGGTTCTGTGATCCAGGACCCAGACCCCAGGACCCAGAACCCAGGTCCGATGTCCGAAGTTCGCGTTATGGAGACGAGCCTCTAGCCTCGATTACGATCACGATTACGAATTACGATCACGATTACGATTACGATTACGAATTACGAGTACGAAGCCCGAAGTCCGATATCCGAAGTCCGAGGTCCGCTTACCCGATCGGCGGTTTTCCGCTGGACGGGATCACTGTCCCGCCGCGACCGAGTTCGCCGCCAGAAAGAAGAAGACGGGGATGTCAGCCACCGCGTGGATAAACCAGGCCCAGCCCAGGCCCTTCGTCTCGATGAGGCTCTTGGCCAGGAGCCACCCCAGGAAACCGGTCATCACGAGGGTGGGGAAGACGGCCAGCGGGACGCCGCCGGCGTAATGGGCGAGCCCGAAAAACACCGCCGTCAGCGCCATTGCCTGGTTCTTGCCCACCGCCCGGTAGAGGGGCGCCACGAGCGACGCGCGATAGCTGATCTCCTCGCTGAAGCCGTTGAGCAGCGAGTAGAACAGGACCGTCCCGGCCAGCGGGATGGTGCGCGCGAAGACGTCCGCGGTGGGCTGGTTCGCGGCCCACATGAACAGCCCGATCATCGTGGCGGCCGTGACGGCGACGATGGGTCCGAAGGTTTTCCACGGCGCCGGATGCATCAAGCCCAGCCAGGGCACCCGCGCCGCCGGCGCGCCCAGGTCGCCAATCACCAGAAAGGCGGCCTGCCGCCGCCGCATCACCAGGAGCAGCGCCAGGATCGTGACGGCCGCCAGCGCCAGCTTCAAGAGCTGGATCGCCATCATCCCGGCGACCCATCCCGCGTCCCCTTCCCACGCCGCCACCGCGGGCAGGGCGCGCACGCGGTCGATGGCCCACCACCCCAGCACGTTGACCAGCAGCAGGGTGAAGTAGGCGCCCAGGTGCCGCAGGTTCTTCCAGGCCAGGCCCAAGACGACCAGCCCAGCCAAGAGCCCCGCTTTGAACACGATCATTCCCGGCGGCACGGAGCCGATGTAATGGACCCACGCCATGTCGGGAATGGTGGACACGCCCAGCGTCACCAGCCAGGCCACGCCCACGCCTGCCACCGGGCCGGTCGGGGCCGGCGAGGGAGATTCGTTCGGTTCGGGAGAATCCCCAGCCGGATGATCTGTTGCGCGATCTTCGGAGTCTCGGGGAGGTTCCGCCATGTCACCGCTCCACTTGGATTTCATGGTGCCACCATTTTAGCACAGCAATCGGGGCTCGGGGTTCGGGGTTCGGGGCTCGGGGCTCGGGGTTCGGGGCTCGGGGCTCGGTTTTATTCGTTGATGAGAGTTGAGGGTTGATAGTTCGTGCTCCTGCTCGTGCTCGTAATTCGTAATCGTAATCGTGATCGTAATCGTGATCGTAATCGAGGCTCGAGACTCGAGGCTAGAGGCTCGTTCCCGAAATGCGGACATCGGACTTCGGACATTGGATTTCGGGTTTCGGGGTTCGCGGTTCGGGTCTTCCCGTTTATCTGATGCTTCTCATCTTACGTTTCTCGTCTCTCGTCTCCCGATTCACCCATTCACCTTCTCATCATATTCGATGGGGCGTTCGTGTGGAACCATTCGCCCCTGGCCCTGTGGTATGATCCCTCCGTCGCGCGTTCCAGCACGGCCCGCGGTTTGGAATATTCGGCATGCGTCTGGAGAGATCATGGAGAGCATCCTCGCCTGGATCAACGACCAAGCGGCCGCCGCCCGCGCCCAGTACAGCGTGAACCCGTGGATCTTCCTCGGGCTGATGGTCGCCTGCGCCCCCTTTTTCTACTATTCGATTTATCGCCTGGTCCGCGCGGTGGCCCATAAAGATAAGGGCCGGATCACGCTGTGGAGCTCGGTGTTCCTGGCCGCCACCGCCACACCGTATCTCTACGTCCTGCTCTTCGGCCGCAATCTGCCGTGGTACATCTACCTGATCCTGGCCGCCCTCGTCGCCCAAGGCGTCTACTCGCTGGTGAAAAAGATCCGCGGTCCGCGGGGATGAAACCGGCGCTCCGGATCAAGCGGCCGCTCGCCAAGTCGCCACGACACCAAGCAGCGACGCCGCGATCACGATCTCCCGAACGTATCGAACCGGAACCGACGCTGATCGGAAATCCCCCAGGCGCTTTGCGCCCTCTGTGTCCTCTGTGTCCTCCGTGGTGAATCCGTCGCCGAGTCGCCGGGTCGCCGGCTCGCTGATTCGCCGGCTCGCCGATTCGGTCAAGCGTGCCAGACGAACTCGCGGCCGGAGGCCGCGAGGTGCGCGGCTGACCGCTCAGTCCTGGCTACCAGGCGGGAATTTTGTTTGCAACGGCAGGCTTTTCACGACGCCCGTGCCGGCGACGCTCACCACGAGCTCCCCCAGGGTTTCCGGGTGGTAGCCCGTAAAGCCCTTGTCAAAGACGATCGTCTTCGATTCCCCCGGACCGAGCTTGACCATCAGGTACTGCTTGACGACTTGCGGCTCGTCCTTGAAGTAGACGCCCGGGTGGGTCAGGCCCAGGTAGAGGCAGGTCACCGCCGCTTCGGTCGGTTGGGCCTGGGTGTTGCGAACCTGCACCCGCACCGTGAAATCGCCGAATGCCGGTGCCTCCGGACTGAAGACCGGCTGGATCTTCACGATCTCGTATCCGCCCGTGGCCAGCGCCATCGCCGAGCACGCGGCGACAAGAAGCAGCACAGCGGTTCGTCTCATCACTCCCCTCCACAAAGCCAAAAACTCATAATTGAGTCGGAAACATGAACTCTAAGCGTCCTCGGGCGCTCTGTGTCCTCTGCGTCCCCCGTGGTGAATCCGTCGCCGGTTCGCCGACTCGCCGATTCGGTTGGACGTGCCGGACGAACCCGCGGCCGGAGGCCGCGAGGTACCTCTACTTGATCCCGCCGTCGACGCCGCGGTCCACGGTCACGTCCGCGCCGGCCGCCTGGAGCGGCTTGCCGTTGTAGAACGGGCGGCCGCCCTGCGACGCCAGCGACACCTTCTGGAAGTCGGTGATCTCGATCCGCGGCGTGCCGTCGAACTCGATGCCGGCGGCGCGCACCGGCGTGCCCGGCGCCGCGTCCACGGTGAGCACGCCCAGGGCGTCGGCCGACGAGGCCGCCAGCAGCATGCCGTTGCTCTCCTGGCCGCGCAGTTGCGCCGGCTTCAGGTTGGCCACCACCACGAGGTTCTTGCCCGTGAGTTCCGCGTCGGTGTAGAACCCCCGGATGCCGGCGCAGATCTGGCGTTGCTCGGCGCCGAGGTCGATCTGGAGCACCACCAGCTTGTCCGCCTTCGGGTGGGAGGCGCAGGCGAGCACCCGGGCCACGCGCAGGTCGATGGCGGCCATGGGGTCCTTCTGCACGATGTCCACCTGATCCACCTTCTGGATCAGGATGGCCGGCTCGCCGATCCGGTGCCCCTTCAGGTCGAAGGCCAGGTGCTCGAACGTCTGGTGCGGCAGCGCCAGCTGGCGCTCCAGGTCGTTGGCCAGGCGCGGCACGATGGGCTTGAACAGCGTCCCCAGGATCCGCACCAGGTTCACGGTGAAGCTGGTCACGGCGTGGGCGCGGGCGCGGTCGGTCTTGACGAGCGCCCACGGCGCCTGCTCCTGGAAGTAGCGGTTGCCGATGTCGCCGATCTCCAGGATCTCGCGCACCGCGGCGCGCAGCTCCACGTCCCGGTAGTGCCCGATCACCTTCGCCGCCTTATCCAGGATCCTGGCCTCGAGCTCCGGCTCGGCGAAGTCGCCCGTGACCCCGTCGAAGTTCTTGGCCAGGAAGGTCAGCGACCGGTTGGCGAAGTTGGCGAAGTTGCCGATGAGCTCCGCGTTGACGCGGCGCTTGAAGTCCTCGAGGTCCAGGTCCACGTCGGCCATCTTCGCCGACAGGTTGGCCGCGTAGTAGTAGCGCAGGTAGGCCGGGTTCAGCTTGTCGAGGTACTCGCGGGCGGTGATGAAGGTGCCGCGGCTCTTGCTCATCTTCTCGCCGTTGACGGTGAGGAAGCCGTGCACCAGGATGCTCTCGGGGAGGTTGAAGCCGGCAGCCATGAGCATGGCCGGCCAGAACAGGAAGTGGAAATAGATGATGTCCTTGCCGATGATGTGGCGGACGCGCCCTTCGGGCCGGCGCCAGAACGCCTCCCAGTCGCGCCCGGTGCGGGTGCAGTAGTTGCGGGTGGAGGCGATGTAGCCGATGGGGGCGTCGAGCCAGACGTAGTAGTACTTGTCGGTCTCGCCCAGGATGGGGAAGCCGAAGTAGGGCGCGTCGCGGGAGAGGTCCCAGTCGCGGAGCCCCTCGTCGATCCAGGTGAGGATGTAGTTGCGGATCTCGTCCTGGATTTTGGCGTTGCCCGTCAGCCACGCCCGCAGGCGCTCGGCGTAGTTGGCCAGCTTGAAGAAGTAGTGGCCGGACGTCTTCCGCCCCGGCGGCGTGCCGCACACCACGCAGAACGGGTCGCCCAGGTCGGTGGGGGCGTAGGTGGCGTTGCAGCGCTCGCAGTTGTCGCCGTACTGGTCCGGCGCGCCGCAGCGCGGGCAGCGCCCCTTGACGTAGCGGTCGGGGAGGAAGCGGCCGCATTTGTCGCAGTAGGTGAGCTCCACGTCCTTCGTGTAGATGTCGCCGTTGGCGCGGGCGGACGAGAAAATGAAGTCGCTGAACTCCTTGTTCTCGGGCGAATTGGTCGTGTAGAAGTTGTCGAAGCGGATCTCGAAGTCGGCGAAGTCGCGGCGGTGCTCGTCGTAGTACCGGGCGATGAGCGCCTCGGGGGTGATGCCCTGGCGGGCGGCGTTCACCTCGATGGGCGTGCCGTGGGTGTCGTCGGCGCAGCAGTAGATGGCGTCCTCGCCCATGAGCTTGAGGGCGCGGACGTAGATATCCGTCTGGATGTACTCCACCAGGTGGCCCAGGTGGATGGGCCCGTTGGCGTACGGCAGGGCGCTGGTGACGACGATCGGGTGCTTCGGCTCCATGGGGTGCTCCGGGTGACAGAATGACGGGCGATTCTACTGGAATCAGCGCGGGGTGTCAACGCGGGGAAGCGAACTGTGAACAGTAAACAGTAAGGGGATAGGAGATAGGAGTCTCGGGCCCGTCGTATTCGTAATCGTTTTTCGTAATCGTAAATCGTAATCGTAATTCGTAATCGTGATCGTAATCGGGGATCGGGGATCGGGGTTCGGGGATCGGGGCTCGGGGCTCGGGGCTCGGGGCTCGAGGCTCGGGGCTCGAGGCTCGAGGCTCGGGGCTCGAGGCTCGGGGCTCGAGGCTCGTTCCCGTAACGCGGACATCGGACATTGGAAATCGGACATCGGAAATCGGACCTGGGCCCTAGGTTGTGGATCCCAGTTCCCAGCACCCAGCACTCAGCACCCCGGTCCCCCCCATTCACCCATTCACCTATTCACCCATTCACCCATTCACCCATTCTCCATGCCCCGATCCGTGGCCGAATCCGCAGCCGGGCCCGGCTGATTCAGCGCGGCAGCGGTTCCACGATAAGACCGCTCTCGGGGTGGCGCCGGTCGTAGCGGATCGCGACCCGTTTCAAGCCGTCCTTGCCGTACCGAGTGGTGACAAGGGCGAGCCGGCCGTCCCGGAGCACCGGCTGAAACTCATATTCGCATCCACCGTCGCCCCCCGTGTACATTGCCTCCCCCCGGGTGCCGCCGTGCGGTTCCATTTCCTCCGTCTCGATGGATTCGAAACACGATTCGTAGCGCACCGATTGCACGTTCAGCGCCTTCCCGTCGGGAGACAGGCACAGCCAGATCAGGTCGCCCTCGGTGCCCGCTCCGCACATGGTGCTACCCCCCGGCCAGCGGGAGCAACCGATCACCCAGAGCAGCACATACACGCAGCCGCCGCCGGCCGCCCGGTCCAGCAGCCCGTAGGTCCAGCCGCCCGCGGCGCCGATGCGCTCACCCAGGTCGGTCACGACGCCCTCGCCCGGCCCGACGAGCAGTTGCTTTTCGTACAGCCACAGGCGCCAGTCCGGCTCGTCCGCCAGGCGGGTGACAGTCGGCCGCACGTAGGGCGCCGGCAGGAGCATCCGTTCGATGCCGTAGCTGCCGCTCTGGGGATCCTCCCCGCGGGTGACCCACTGGAGAGATCCTCCGGCCAGGCGCAGGTAGCCGGGGACCAGCCGGGCCATCCGGGCCGTCTCGTCGGTCATGGGCAGGCGGACGGGCGTGCCGAACGCCATCTCCCAAAAGGTGGCTGCGTCGGCCCACCGCCGGCTCGTTGATGAGGAGACGAGCTTTTCCTGGACAGTGGCGGCGGGGTCGTCCACATCCAGCGCGTCCACGAGATAGAGCAGGCCGCCGAGCTCCAAACCGCCGCGGCTGATGGCGCCGGCGAGCTCCACGCGGAGCCACACGGAGTAGCCCTCCGCCTCAGGGCGGAAGAGGTGGCGGACGGCGCCCGCGACGGGCTCCGGATCGGCGGCGCATGCCCCGGGGTGGAGCCGGAGCTGGGTCAGGCCCAGGGGCCGCCGGAGGGCGCGCCGCGTGGCGCTCAGGCTGGCGTTGACTTTCCGGCTGAAAGAGTCCGCCTCGCCGCCGGTCTCCATGTCGGCGCCCAAGTCGTCCACCGCGGCGCGCAGGACGTCGATTTCCTTCACCACGGCGGGATCCGCCAGCCAGACCTCCAGGTGGTCGGACACGAGCGCGGCGCCCTCGCCGAAGCACGGGCGGTCGTCGCGCACCCGGGCCTGGAGGTAGAAGACGCCCTCGTGCACGGTCAGCCGGTAACGGAGGGACAGATCGTCGGGACCGCGCCATGGCGTGCGCTGCAGCCGGACGTGGGCGGCCGTGGTGTCCGTCCATGCGGCGGCCCCCAGCGCCGACTCCACCTCGGCATCCAGGGCCGGCGCCTGGGCCATGGCGGCGGCGGTGGCGACGACGATCGACCCGATGGTCAGGATACGAATGACAGAACGCATGGTCACCTCCGGAAAACATTCAGGCGGCCACGGGTACCGCCGGCGTCCATCATGGCGGCCGCAGTTGAAAATAATATGAAGTCGCGGCGAAATCAAAGTGGAATAAATTCGGTGAATGGGTGGGGAGGTGAATGGGTGGAGAGGTGAATGGGTGAATGGGATGGGTGGGACCTGGGTGCTGGGTGCTGGGAACTGGGATCCACAACCTAGGGCCCAGAACCCAGGTCCTAGGTCCCAGAACCCAGGTCCGGTTTCCGATGTCCGCGTTACGGGAACGAGCCTCGAGTCCCGAACCTCGAGCCTCGATTACGATCACGATTACGAGCACGAGGGATCGGGAACGAGCCTCTAGTCTCGAGCCTCGAGCCTCGATTACGATTACGATTACGATTACGATTACGATCACGATTACGATTACGATTACGAATTACGAGCACGATATCAGATGTCCACCTACCGCACGCACGCATTGAACCAAAGGCGGAGTTGGTGCATCATGAGAAAGGGATAATCCGGTTTTCGGGAGGCCAACATGGCACGCTGCTTCGTTCGCAACGTCTGGCTGGTCTGGATCGTCGCGGCCATGGCCGCCTGGATCTGCGCCGCGCCGCAGGAGACCGCGGCGACCGCCGCCCCGGCCGCCACGCCGGACACCGAGACCACGCTCCGCCTCACCTGCGCCGGGATGGGCTTTCAGAACGGCTACCTCGACGGTTTTGAGAACGGCGTCAACGACAAGCGCTACAACCGCTACAGCGACTTCAAAACCCACCCGCTCTATGAGAAGGCCACCCGCGGCTACAACGAGAAGTGGATGTACGAGGTGATCTACCAGATGGCCTTCCGCAACGGCTTCGGCCGGGGCTATGAGGACGGTTACAACGGCCGAACCAACATCGTGGTCGAGCGGTTCACCCAGCTCGAGGAGGCCCTCCAGCAGGCCGGCGCCACCGGTGCGGTCGGCGAGCGCCGGTCCGCGACGGGTCCCGTGGTGCTGCCCGCCGGAACATCGCTGCTGCTCCAGCTCAACGACTACCTGACCACGCGCATGAACCAGCGCGGCGACCCCTTCACTGCGGTGGTCGCCCGGGACATCTTCGTGGGCAACGCTCTGGCCATCCCCGAGGGCTCCATCATCGAGGGAACCGTGGGGGCGGTCAGCCGGCCCGGCCGAGTGTCCGGCCGCGGCGAGATGACCCTCAAGTTCGAGCGCCTGAAGCCGAAGTACGGTTCCGAGACGGTCATCTCGGCCACCCTGATCGGCGTGGGCTCAGACCAGGGCCAGGTCGTGGACCGCGAAGGCCGCTACGAAGGGAAGGACAACGCCGGCCGTGACGCCGCGGTCATCGCCGGCGGCGCCGGCGCCGGCACCGTGGTGGGCGTCATCGCCGGCGGCGGCAAGGGCGCGGCCCTCGGCGCCACCATCGGCGGCCTCATCGGCCTGGCCGGCGTCCTCACCACCCGCGGCGAGGACGTGGAGCTCGTCAAGGGCACGTTGCTCGAAATCATGCTGGATCAGGATCTCCAGCTGGAACCCGCCACTCCGAAACAGCCCTAGCCGACCCTTCGGGCCGGTCGTCTGTCGGTGGCTGCCGGACCGGATGCGCGCGGCCGTCAAAAAACAGTACCGGTTTCACGCAATCGTGATACAATTTTTTCAGTATCACACGCCTTCCGACACGGCCGCGAATGAATCCCCTCGCCGACAGCACCTGTCGTCCGACGGGATGTCCGTGCCGGAACGTTGAACCGACAATCGTGCGGTAAGGAGGGAGATATGGCGGACAAAAAGTACAAACGGATCATCGACGGCAAGTTCGACGGCAAGACGACGTTCAAGGAAGTGGCGGGGATGACCGACGCGGAGTTTCAGGGGCTCCTGCAGCTCGGCCATCTGTACTACACCCAGGGCCGCACCGAATCGGCCCAGAAGGTGCTGGAGGGACTGGCGGTGCTCGATCCCGACCACAAGCTGGTCCAGTCGGCCCTCGGCGCCCTCTACACCCGGACCGGCGACAACGAGGCGGCGCTCCAGGCGCTGAACAAGGCCGCCAAGCTCAATCCCAAGGACATCACCATCTACGTCAACCGCGGCGAAGTCCATTTCCGCCTGGGCAAGGTCAAGGAAGCCGCCGATGACTTCAAGCAGGCCCTGGCCATGGACCCTGATCGCAAGAACCCGGCCGCCAACCGCGCCCGCCTCATCCTGGTGGGCCTGGCCGCCGTCGCCCAGAAGCTCAAAGACAAGAAGTGAACCCCCTGCCGGCGGCCTCTCCCCGGAGGCCGCCGGTCGCCCATTGATTCCCAATCCGTCTTGTGAAAACATGGCCGTCTGAAATTATCCAGGAGGCGGCCATGACCCATCGCGAAGAGAACGACAGCCTGGGCGCCCGGCAGGTGCCGGCCGGGGCCTATTACGGCGTGCAGACCCTGCGCGCCGTCGAGAACTTCCCCATCACCGGCGTGGCCATCGGCCGGTTCCCCCTGCTCATCCGCGCCCTGGGCGCCATCAAGAAGGCGGCGGCCCAGGCCAACATGGACCTGAAGATCCTGCCGCCGGACCTCGGCGCGGCCATCGTCCAGGCCGCCGACGAGGTGATGGACGGCCGGTACAACGCCGATTTCGTCGTCGACGTCATCCAGGGCGGCGCCGGCACGTCCACGAACATGAACGCCAACGAGGTGATCGCCAACCGGGCGCTGGAGCTGCTGGGCCGGCCGCGGGGCGACTACGCCGCCTGCCATCCCAATAACCACGTGAACCTGTCGCAGTCGACGAACGACGTGTACCCCACCGCGCTCAAGCTCGCGGCCATCTGGAAGATTCGCCGCCTGCTCGACGCCATGGGCCAGCTGCAGGACGCCTTCGCCCTCAAGGGGGAGGAGTTCAAGGATGTGCTCAAGCTGGGCCGCACCCAGCTCCAGGACGCCGTGCCCATGACCCTGGGCCAGGAGTTCGCCGCCGTGGCCATCACCATCGGCGAGGATATGGAGCGGCTGCGCGAGGCGGCGCGACTCATCCACGAAATGAACATGGGCGCCACCGCCATCGGCACCGGCGTCAACACCGTGCCCGGCTACACCGACCGCGTCCGGGCCCGCCTCATCGAGATCACCGGCCTGTCGCTCATCACGGCACCCAACCTCATCGAGGCGACGTCCGACGCCGGCGCCTATGTGCAGCTGTCCGGCGTGCTCAAGCGGATCGCCGTCAAGCTCTCCAAGGTCTGCAACGACCTGCGGCTGCTGTCGTCGGGGCCGCGCGGCGGTATCGGCGAGATCCTCCTGCCGGCCATGCAGCCCGGCTCCACCATCATGCCCGGCAAGGTCAACCCGGTCATCCCCGAGGTGGTGAATCAGGTCTGCTTCGAGGTGATCGGCCTGGACGTGGCCATCAGCATGGCGGCACAGGCGGGCCAGCTGGAGCTCAACGCCTTCGAGCCGCTGATCGGCTTCAACATTTTTCTCTCCATGGACATGCTGGAGCGGGCGGCCACGGTCCTGCGGGAGCGCTGCGTCGCCGGTATCCGGGCCGACCGCGAGCGCTGCCGCGAGCTCCTGGAGCGCTCCACCGGCATCGTGACGGCGCTGGTGCCGGTCATCGGCTACGAGGCCGCCGCCCGGCTGGCCCACGAGTCGCTGCACACCGGCCGGCCGGTGCGGGAGCTGGCGCTGGAGCAGGGCCTCCTGGACGAGGCCGCGCTGGACGAGCTGTTGAATCCGGTGCTGATGACCCATCCGCGGGCCATCCCGGGGCGGTGACGCTGCCGGCGGAGTGTTCCACCGGCGCCTCGATAGGCAGACGATGGGTCCGGCCGGTTCAGGTCCGCCGACGGGACCAGCGGCGGCGGACGATGACGGGCGCCGCCGGCGCCCGCTGGGCCAGCAGCTCGCGGAAGCGCGCCTCCCTCCCCTCGCCGCCGAAGGCGCGGCGCGGCAGGATGTAGAGGAAATCATCGTTCTGGCGGAGGATGTAGATGTCGGGCGTCTCGTAGACGCGCCGCAGATCGGCCCAGGCGGCCGTCTTTTCCAGCGCGGCCGCCCGCAGGGTGACGCCGTCGTCGCCCAGGAGCACCGTCCGCTGGTCGGCCAACTGCGGGTTCGCCCGCCAGGACCGGGCGATGAGGCGGCTGGGCAGCCGCAGGAGCACGATCCCCGCCAGCAGTCCGGTCACCCCCAGGGCGTAACCCAGCAGTTGATGCGGCGCCAGCACGACAAACCATGCGGCCGTCGCGCCGGTCAGCACGATGGTGAGCCCGCCGGAAATCAGCATCCACAGGAACAGGCCGCGCTTGAGCACGCGCAGCGCTTCGGCAAATTCCTCAAAGCGGTAGTAAAAACGCAGGCGCATCACCGGTTGGGTCACGGCCGTCACTCTCCCGGGGGACGTGCCGCCATGAATACCAGAAATCGGCCGCCGGATCAACGCCGGCGTGATTCCGCCGGCCGGCCGAGTGATGCCGATCACATCCCGAAAAATCCGTGCGACAAACGTGCAACTCCCGGATTCAATTCTCGTATATTCACTTTCACAAATGCGAATCCGGACGGAGTACATGGTCATCGGCAGACAATCCAAAATGGCACAGTTCGCCCGACGTACGGCATGGTTGATCCTGTTCCTGGCGGCCGGGATCGCCTCCCCGGCTGCCCAACCGGACACGCCGCCACCGGTGGTTGAGATCCCCCGGCTCAGCGCCGAGCCGCGACTGGACGACTTTCTGACCATGCGGCCCGAGGGCGCGGTCGCTCGGGAGATGGCCCGGGTGGAGGGTTTCGTCCAGGCCAGCCCCCGCGACGGCGAGCCGCTCTCCGAGCGGACCGAGGTGTACCTGGGCTACGACGCCGAAAATTTGTACGTCGTGTTCCTGGCGTTCGACCGCGAACCGGACAAGGTCCGCGCCCGGCTCACCCGCCGCGAGAATGTCTTCCTCGACGACAATGTCGAGATCATGCTGGACACCTTCAACGACCGGCGCCGCGCTTACATGTTTCTGACCAATCCCTTCGGCATCCAGTGGGACGCCATCTGGACCGAGGGAGAACATTTCGACGATTCCTTCGACACGCTCTGGTACTCCGAGGGACGCCTGACCGCCGAGGGTTATGCCGTCTGGTTCAAGATCCCGTTCCGGTCGCTCCGGTTTTCCAACGCGCCCGAACAGGAGTGGGGCATCATTCTGAACCGGGCGATCCCGCGCACCACCGAGAACGCGTTCTGGCCCCGCATCTCCAGCCGGTTCTCCGGTCGGCTCAATCAGCAGGCGCGGGCCACCGGCCTGCGGGGCATTTCCCCCGGCCGGAACCTGCAGTTCATCCCCTACGGCGTCCTGCGCTCCTGGCGGAGCATCGACGAGGATGCCGTGAACGGCCCGGCCTGGACCAGCGACTGGGCCGATGTCGACGGCGGCCTGGACGCCAAGGTGGTCCTCAAGGACAGCCTCGTGTTTGACGTGGCCGTCAACCCTGACTTCAGCCAGGTGGAATCGGACAGCCCCCAGGTCACCGTCAACAGCCGCTTCGAGGTGTATTTCCCGGAGAAGCGTCCGTTCTTCCTCGAAAACGCCGATTACTTCAACACGCCCGTCGACCTGGTGTTCACCCGCCGGATCATCGATCCCCAGTTCGGCATCCGTTTCACCGGCAAGGCGGGCCCCTGGGCGGTGGGCGCCCTGTGGGCCGACGACGAGGCGCCCGGCGAGATGGCGGATCCGGATGATCCGGAGTTCGGCAAGCGGGCGCAGTTCGGCATCATCCGGGTGCGGCGGGACATCTTCCACCAGTCATCGGTGGGTTTCATCTTCACCCAGCGCACATTCAACGGCGGATTCAACCGGGTGGGCGGACTCGACGCCCATTTCAAACTCAACGACAACTGGGCGCTGGACCTGCAGGGCGTGGCCAGCGCCACCGAGCGTCCCGACGGCTCCACCAAAGCCGGCCCCGCGTACCAGGTGGAGCTCGAACGGGAGGGCCGGTCGTTCGACTACGTACTCCGGTACGAGGACCGCAGCGCCGGTTATGACACCCAGGTGGGCTACAATCCCCGCAGCGATATCCGCGAGATCGGCCAGAGTGTCGAGTACAGCTTCCGGCCCGAAGGGCCGGTGCTCATCGCCTGGGGCCCGGATGTCTGGGCTTCCTGCACCTGGTCCCACGACGGCACCCGCCTGGACTGGGAGATCATCCCCGAACTGGAGTGGGAGCTTGCGGGCAACACCCGGATCGGCCTCGGACACATGTTCCTCCGCTCCTGCCTGCGTCCCGACGAATTTGACAGCCTGGAAACCGACCGGGACTACGGGTACGGCCGGACCTATGTATCCTTCGGCACCAACCTGTGGTCCTGGCTTGGCGTCGAAACCGATCTCAACTGGGGCACCGGCATCAATTACGTCCCGGCCGAAGGCGCCGAGCCCGAGGTGGCGAACCGGATCGGCAGCGAATTGAACGTCACCCTTCAGCCCAACACGTGGCTGCGGGTTGACAACACCTACCTCTTCTCCCGCCTCACCGACCGCGCCTCGCCGGCCGCCATCTACAACAACCACATCTTCCGCTCCAAGTGGAACCTGCAGTTCACGCCGGAGATGTCCCTGCGGCTCATCGGCCAGTACGACACCACCCTGCCCTCCACGACGCTCTCGTCGCTGGAAAAGACCAAGCGGTTCAACATCGATTTCCTCTTCACCTACATGTGGCACCCGAACACGGCGCTCTATGTGGGCTACAACTCCGACCACGCCAACCTGAACCTGGTCGAATCGCATGGCAGCCGGGAGCTGATCCGCACCAGCGACGAGTTCATCAACGACTCCCGGATCTTCTTCGTGAAATTTTCCTATATGTTCAGGCTGTAGTTCGTAATCGTAATCGTCATCGTCATCGTAATCGTGATCGTGATCGGAATCGTAATCGAGGCTCGAGGCTCGAGGCTCGAGGCTCGTTCCCAACTGACGGACATCGGACATCGGATATCGGACCTGGGACCTGGGTTCTGGGACCTTGGCCCTAGGTTATGGATCCCAGTTCCCAACACCAATGTCCTGCCTTTCCCCTTCACCTATTCACCGATTCACCCATTCACCGATAGCCCCACTGACTGTTACCCGACGATGAAAAAACACCAGCCGGGCGCCTGGAGGGACGCCCGGCCGGTTTTCAATACTCAAATTCGAATCGTTTGACTGACTGCCCGTGGGTCTCCTAGCGGCCCATGTACTTGATGGTGCCCGTGAGCGCGATCTCGGTGCCCACCTTCTCACTGCATCGCAGGTAGCCGTCGACCTGCGTGCCCGTGACTTTCAGGTACATGTCCTCGCAGCCGAACTGCTGCTTCTTCTGCTCCTGCTGACGGGCGTAATCAGGCGAGGCCATTTTCGCGTACTCCGCCTGCAGTTCCTGTTGGATTTGTTCCATGCGAGCCATCAGCTTCGTCATCTCCGCATCGGACAGGTTGCCCGACTGGAACTTGCGGGCGATCTCCTCCATCTCTTTCTGGGCGTTGCCCCCGGCATACTCCTCTTCGATGTCGAAATTGTACGGCGTCGTGGTGCTGTACTGATCGTAGCGCAGCGTCGCAGTGCGGGTCTCGAACGGCTTGGTCTCCGCGCCGCGGTAGAACTCCACGGTGTACTTCATCTTGCCGCTCTCCACCTGGCACCGGTTGTCCTCCAGCAGGAAGGCCCGGATCCGCCAGCCGTTGGCGGCCTTGAGCAGCCACTCGTACTTGCCGGTGATCACGACGACGTTGTTCCGATTGGCGTAGGCGGCGCTGACCGGGGTGATGACCTCGATGCGGACCGACATCGGCGTGATGTCCGGCGGCACCTTGACCGTGGCGCGGTACTCGGTGGGCGTAATGTTCTCCCGAAGCACCTCGATCCGGTCCGAATCGAACAGAACCTTGGTGCCGGGCGGGAACTGGCCCTTGAGAATCACTTCTCCGGTCTCGCCCGGCGCCAGGCAGGCCGCGGTCACCAATCCGATCTCCGGCGTCGGATACTTGGCGTACAGCGTCTTCCGGTCGTTGATCCCCAGCCGGTTCCGCTCCGCCTCAGCCTTGGCGATGATCGCTTGGCGCTGCTGCTGAAACTTCGTCAGCGCCCCCCGGGCAAAACCGAGCACCAGAGCCAGGCCCACCAGGGCCACGGCCACCTTGCGAATCAAACTACCACTCATACGGGTCCTCCTGTATTGGCTTCCGGAACGGCCTGCCGGGAAACCGCCTGCGGTTTCGACGGCGCCGTCGGAAAAGATAAGATCGCGTCGCATACCATGCTTAGATAGAGCCAGTAGAAAAACGTTTCAGTCGGCCGGTGAAATGGGAAATCCGCGAAGGCCACGGCCAGGACGCCCACCGCCCCGGCGGCCGCCCCCTCGGCGGCCGCTGCCGGTTCGGTCTTGCGGGCGGCCGCGAATCGCCACAGCATCACCGCCGGGAACGCCACGAACAGCACCAGTCCGATGACGCCGTGGTCCACCAGCGCCTCCACGTAGTCGTTGTGCGCGTGGGCCGCCAGTCCGGCGAACCGCCGGTCGGTTTCGGCGGCGGCCAGCCGGTCGGTTTCCCAGCGCGGGAAGAAGAGCTCGAATCCGCCCGGACCGAAGCCGAGCCACGGCGCTTCCGTCGCGTGGGACAGCGCGGTACGCCAGATGTGGACGCGGCCCCGTACGGTCTCGTCCAAAGGCCGGGCCGTCGAAAGCGCCACGACGAGCGCGCCCGCCGCCGCCAGCCCCAGCGCCAGCCCCAGCGCCAGCCGCGGCCGGCGCGCCGCGCCGCGGAGCAGGGCCCAGCCCGCCCAGGCCAGCACGGCCGCGACCGGAGCACGGGATCCGGTGGCGAGGATGCCGCCGGTCACCAGGGCGGCACCCGGCAGGACGAGAGCCAGGCGCCACGGTGGCGCCAGCGTCCGCGCCGCCGCCCACACGGCGGGCAGGGCTGCGGTGAGAAACGCGGCGACGAAGTTGGGATTGCCCAGGGTGGCGAACACCCGCAGCCGGTCCGAACCGCCCGCCGGCCCCGTCCACCCGAACAGGCGGAAGGGGTCGGCCCCGGCCCACTGCAGCACGGCGATGAGGGCCACCGCCAGTCCGGCGGCGGCCGCGGCGCGCATCAGCCCGTCCGGCTCCGGGCGCAATCCCAGCAGCACGATGAACGCCGCCGCCGGGAGCACGGCCGCCAGAAGCGCCGCCGGCGACGCCGCGGCGCCCGTCAGGGCCGACAGGCCGACGACCCCCAGCCAACCGGCCAGGAGGGCGAACAGGACCGGGTCCAGCCGCGCCAGCGGGTTGACCCGCGCCCAAACGAGCGCTGCCAGGCCGAGCGCCACCCAGGCCGCGAGCACGATGGTTTTGGGTGTCGAGAACGGCGTCGCCAGGCCGGGAATGACCATGAGCGGAACGACGACCACCACCGCAGATGCGGCTCCCCGCATCCAGCCGGCCAGTTGGTGGTGCGAAACGTTGTCTGAGTGCCCTGCCATACGGCATCCAAGTGTTCGAATGAGACGACGGCGCCACCGGGGCGCGTCACAAAACGCTAATGGTACCGCGCCGTTCCGCCGGGCGCAAGCACCGACACCGCGCCGCCTGCAAAATGTTGATGCGAAATAGGACATGGCGACAGGCACCGGATTTTCGCGATACAATAGAGTGAATCCAACCGGAGGACACCGCCATGCCCAGAATCCTTGCCTTCTCGGGAAGCGCCCGGACCGAGTCGTTCAACCAGCGGCTGGTCGGCATCGCCGCCGCCGGCGCCCGCGCCGCCGGCGCCGAGGTCACCCTCGTCAACCTGGCGGACTACCCCATGCCGTTCTTCAACCAGGATCTGGAAGATCGCGACGGCATGCCGGAGCACGCCCGCGCCTTCAAGCGGCTGCTCGCCGCCCACGACGGCTTCCTCATCGCGTCGCCCGAGTACAACAGCGCCTTCACGCCGCTGCTCAAGAACACCCTGGACTGGGCCTCCCGCACCGAGAGCGACGACGAGCCGGGGTTGATGGCGTTCAAGGGCAAGGTGGCGGTCATCATGGCCGCCTCGCCGGGCGGCTTCGGCGGCATCCGCAGCCTGATGCTGCTCCGGCTGTTTCTCAACCATCTGGCCGTGCTGGTGCTCCCGGACCAGCTGGTCGTTCCCTTCGCCCACAAGGCCTTCAATCCCGACGGCTCGCTGGCCAAGGCCAGCGAGCAGGAGGCGGCGCTGGCGCTCGGGCGGCGGCTGGCCGAAGCACTGGGCCGGCGGGCGTGAGCATCGCCGGGCGCGCACTGTATTTCTGACCACTGATCATCGGACACTGTCATCAGTCACACACATGCTGGATGGGAGCCATCGTCGCAAGGGTGTCGTGGTAATACTTCTTCCCCCGCGCGACATCAATCACCACGCGGGCAAACAAATTCATCACCATGACCGGCGGCAGCCACCCGGCGGACTCGCTGACGCCGGGGATCGCCACAAGGGGGGACGCATACAATGGCTGATGAACAATTGCCTGATCCGACGCAACCCGCTTCGGAGGACGACCTCGAAGAGGCGCGCCGGCACTGGGAACAACTCCACGACGACGAGTGCTACCGCGACGTGCACGGCGTGCCGACAGGCTCGTGTCTCAGCCTCGTGCTCGCGATTGTGATCGTACTCGTGATCATAATCATGATCGTGATCTAGAGCCCAATTCCGCGGAGCTGGAATCCTGCGATCGTTCGGGTGGCGGAGCGTGCCAGCAGGCATCACCTCACACTGGATGCGCCCGTGTATCTACGCCCCGCCGGTATCCCTCCGGCGACCCGCGGCACGCGGGTCGAATATGGGTAGCCCCGGGTGAAACCCGGGGTCTGTTCGGCCACGTCTTGAGCCGGAGCGACCCGCGAAGCGGGTCGAATGTGCCGGGGGCGTGAAGATCGCCTGGGCAGTTCCGCTGCCTCATGGCCACCTATCCGTGGCTCTCCACAATTGCCCTCGTGGGCTGAACCACGTTCGACCCGCTTTGCGGGTTGCGCCTTGGCGATGGTCGGCGACACGAACCCCGGGCTCGCTCCCGGGGCTACCAATGTTCGACCCGCCCGGCGGGCCGGGGGCTTGAGCTGTTCCTGTTTCCAGGTGCGGTCCCACATTCGCGGGACTGCGCCTTGCTAATGGCATCCCAAGCGTGTGGATAGTGCCGAGCGATGATGGGGTGGGCGACCCGGCCGATGACGCTGTGAACATCCTGCCTGTAATAAACAGAATATCGAGAATATCTGAGTCACCGGGACTTGGTGTTTGGCGTGATTGTCCGAAGATTAGGCGTGGGACTTAAGAACCAAGAGGTATCGACTCAGCGTCGCCTCCGGCGAGATAGTCATTCCGACTATTCATTGACCGTTGACAACTCAAACACCCCCTGCAGCTCGCCGATGATCTCGCCCAGATCGTTGCGGTTGGGCGCCGCCGCGAACTCGGCCAGGGCCGCGGCGTCGTCCGGCGTGAGCACGCCCAGCAGCACCAGCGCGCGCATCGCCGCCGGCGGCACCGCCCGGAGCGTGCCGTCCTCGATCTTGAGGGCGATGCCCAGGTTCGGCTTTCTCACCCCGATGCAGTAGACCCCCTCGGCGCCGAGCTTGTTCACCCAGCGGCCGCCTCCGGCGGCGGCCAGGGCGGTGCAGAAACCGCCGGTGCCGGCCAGCATGAACGGATGGGCGGTCATGGCGCCGGCGATCCGCCGGGCCGCGGCGGCCAGTTCCGGCGGCAGGCCGGACGGCTCGGCCAGCCGCGCGTAGGCCCGCGCCATCTGTCGCAGCGGCAGGGCGAACACCGGCACCGAGCAGCCGTCCACGCCCACGCCGATCGACGCCTCCGGCTCGCCGCTCACCGCGGCCAGGATGCCGCGGATCATGCGCTGGACCGGATGGTCGGGCCGGTGGTAGCCGTCCACTGGAAAGCCCCGGTGGACGCACACCGCCAGGATGCCGGCGTGTTTGCCCGAGCAGTCGCTCACCAGCGGCGTGCGCGCTTCCCCCGCCCGGGCCTGCGCCAGGGCGATCTCGGCCCGGATCGACGGCGGGGCGCCGCAGTGCAGCGCCGACGGTCCCAGTTCGATCTTGTCCAGAATCGACGCCACCGTCCGCCGGTGGTCCGGTTCGCCGTAGTGGGAGGCGCACATGACCGCCAGCTCCTCGTCGGTGAAGGCGAAGCGGTCGGCGGCGCCGCTGGCCACCACCGCCAGGGCCTGAATCGGCTTGGCAGCCGAGCGCATGTAGGTGACCGTGTCCGGGTCGCCGGCCCGGCGGATGAGGCGGCCGCCGCCGTCCACGACGGCGACGCTGCCGCGGTGGCGGCATTCCACACGGCCGCTGCGGGTGACGGTGACGAGCACTTCGGGGGTTGCGTTCATGGATCCTTCCTGCCCTGGCTTAGGCAGGACATTTCATCACACCCGCGGGGCGTTCGCCAAGGGAAGAATGGTATCGGGCGGCACCGTTTCGGGACCAGCCGAACGCTGCCGGCGGCGGCGTCTCCGGCCGCCAGTCCGGCGTCCTTCGCCTCAGGCCAAGTCGACCTTGAAGCGGCAGGCCTTGCCGCCGGTACGGAGCGACTCCAGCAACGCCACGCGGACCGGCCGGCCGAGGCCGGTTTCGAACAGTTGGGTCACGTACCCCACCGAGCAGAGGCAGAAGGTGGGCGAGAGTTTCGCCGGCCCCTTCTCCACCAGCGGGCAGAGGCAGCCCCCGTCCGGACCCGCCTTGTAGGTGAAAACGACCGTGTCTCCGTCCCGCCGGCAGCCGTCCGGCCCGGCCCAGGTCTGGAGTTTGGCCACGAGTTCGTCCACTGGCATCGGCTTGACCTCCCGGCCCGCGTGCGACTCCTGGTAGCAGGCCCGGCCGTTGGCGGTCATGAGTCGGCGGCGCGTCGCCTCGTCCACCTGTCCGTCCAGCGTCTCGAAGAACCGGCGGGTCCAGTTCTCGGTCCATTCCAGCCGCTTCTCGCACGGGGTTTTCGGCGGCTCGCCCGCGGCCGTCTGAGCCAGGCAGGCGCCCGCGCCGCCAACTCCCAGGCATCCGGCCGCCAGTCCGGCGCCGGCCGCCCTGAGGCACAATTCGCGACGGTCCATCATGTCCGCTCCTCCATTGGTGAGACTGGCAGAGTATACGGATCAGCGCAGAACGGGTTCCACCCATCTTGCCATTACCGGCTCGCGCCGGACATGGCTGACCGAAGGTCGCGCAAAATGGGTTACAATGCTGCCGCCAGTCCGACCGAGGAGCGCGCCCATGAATGATCGACCTGCCGACACGTCCACCGTCGCCCCGGCGGAATTAACCCCGCAGCTCGCGGACGTGCGGGCCGCCGCCGAGCGGATCCGCCCGTACGCCCACCGCACCCCCGTGCTCACGTGCGCCGGCCTCGACGCGCTGGCCGGCGCCCGGCTCCACTTCAAGTGCGAGAACCTGCAGAAGGTGGGCGCCTTCAAGTTCCGCGGCGCGTGCAACGCCGTCTTCTCCCTGTCCCAAGAAGAGCTCCGCCGAGGCGTGGCCACCCACTCGTCGGGCAACCACGCCGCCGCCCTGGCCCTGGCCGCCCGGCTGCGGGGCGCGACGGCGCACATCGTCATGCCCCGCACGGCGCCGGCGGTGAAACAGGCGGCCGTGGCCGGCTACGGCGGCCGGATCGTCTTTTGCGAGCCCACCCTGGCGGCGCGCGAGTCGGCCCTGGCCGAAGTGACCGCGGCCACCGGCGCCGTTTTCATCCACCCGTACAACGACCCGCGCGTCATCACCGGTCAGGGCACCGCGGCGCTGGAGCTGCTGGCCGACGCGCCCGCGCTCGACATCGTCATCACCCCGGTGGGCGGCGGCGGACTGCTCAGCGGCACGGCCATCGCCGCGAGCGGCGCCGCGCCCGGCATCCGGGTGCTGGCCGGCGAGCCGGCGGCCGCCGACGACGCCTGCCGGTCGCTCCAGGCGGGCCGGATCCTCCCCTCCCTCGACCCGGTCACCGTGGCCGACGGTCTGCGCACCTCGCTCGGCGACCGGACCTTTCCCATCATCCGCCGGCTGGTGGAGCGAATCCTCACCGTCAGCGAAGACGGCATCATCCGGGCCATGCGCCTGGTCTGGGAGCGCATGAAGATCGTCGTGGAGCCTTCCGCCGCGGTGCCGCTGGCGGCCGTCCTGGAGCACCCCGAGGTGTTCCGGGACCGGCGGGTGGGCATCATCCTCTCAGGCGGGAACGTCGACCTCGATCATCTGCCATGGGGAGTTGATGGTTGATGGTTGATGGTTGATGGTTGATCTTGATTCGTAATCGTAATTCGTAATCGTAATTCGTAATCGTAATTCGTAATCGTGATCGTAATCGGGGCTCGGGACTCGGGGTTCGGGACTCGAGACTCGAGACTCGAGGCTCGTTCTTGTAACGCGGACATCGGATTTTGGACAGCGGAATTCGGGTTTCGCGGCTCGGGGTTCGCGGCTCGGGTCTTCCCGTTCGTCTGACGTTTAACGTCTGGCGTCTCCCGTTTCCCGACTCACCAATTCACCGTCTAGTTGAATCCCGGCGCGCTGACGTCGATCACATGAAAGTTGCCGAATTTTTCGAGCTGCTTCCGGATCGCCTCGGCCTTGCCCAGGACCACGAGGACATAGGCATCGCTCGGGAGATATTGTTTGGCGGCGGCGTTCGCGGCATCCGGTGACACCGTGCCGACTGCATCCAGGAATCGGGCGTAGTGGTCAAAGCCCAGTCCGCCCGCCGCCAGCCGCACGTACGCATCGGCCTTGGCGCCCCCCCCCTCGAACCGGGGCGGGAACTGGCCCAGGATGTACGTGCGGGCGCTGGCCACCTCGTCCGCGGCGAATCCCTGCCGCCGCGCCTTGTGAAGCAGATCCCGGGTGATGTCCAGCATGTCGCCGATCGCCTCGCTACGGGTGTAGGAATTGAGCTCGAACATGCCGGCGCCGCGCCAGGATTCGAAATCGCTGTGGGCGCCGTAGGTCAGGCCGCGCTTGATCCGCAGCTCGGTGTTGAGCCATGAGGTGAAGCGGCCGCCGAAGATGGTGTTCAGCACCTCCGCCGCCGGTTCCCCCGGATCGCCCAGCGGCAGGCCCCGCACGACCATCATGAAATTGGCCTGGGTCGCCTCGGGCATGTTCACCAGCAGCCGGACCGGCTCCGCCGGCGGGACCGGCGGCAGAGCCAGGCCGGGCGCCGCCTCGTCCGGCTTCGGCCACGCCCCCAGCGTGGCCTGCAGCCGGGTGGCGAGTTCCTCGGGATTGAAATGCCCCACCACGGCCAGGATGCAGCGGTCCGGGCGGACGTGCCGGCGGTAGAACTGCCGGACGTCGGTGTGGCCGATGATGGGCAGGGAGGCCTCCGTGCCCATGACGGAACGCCCGAGCGGGTGTTCGCCGAAGTACGCCCGGCGGCCGTAGAGGGCGATGACCTCGCCGGGATTGTCCTTGATGGCGCGCACCTGCTCCAGCTGCCGGTTGCGTTCCTTGATGAACTCCTCCTCGGCCAGCTGCGGCGCGATCACACTGCCCGCCAGGATCTCCAGCAGGCGCGGCAGGTGCTCGGCGAGGCACTGCCCGCTGAGCCGGATGTGCTCGGCGTCGGTCTCCACCTCGAGCGCGGCACCCAGGAAGTCCAGCTCCTCGGCCAGGGCGTCGGCGTTCAGGCCGGCGGTCCCCCGGAGCAGCAGCCGCCCCGTCAACTCGGCCAGGCCGCCCCGATCGGCCGGCTCGAAGGCGGTGCCGGCGCCGACGAGCAGGCACGAGACGTGCACCACCGGCAGGGAATCGTCACGGTGGACGAGCACCGTCAGCCCGTTGTCCAGCCGCTGCTCCGCCGGGGGGCGCAACTGGAAGCCGTTCGCCGCGGCGAACGCGGCCAGCGCGAGAATCAGCCATCCGGTGAGAGTCGTTCTGTGGTTCATGGCGGTCTACTCCGGTTGGAGCACGGCCAACGTGGCCGCTCGGGGATTGAGATACTTCCGGGCCACTGCCTGAATCTGTTCGTGGGGGACGGACCGGTATCGGTCAGCCAGGGTGAACAGGTTGCGCCAGCCGCCGTGGTACATCTCGGCCAGGCCCAGTTGCAGGGCCTTGCCGCTGATGCTGTCGAGGCCGTCGTAGAAAGCGGCCCGCCGCATGTTCAGCGCCTTCTGGTACTCGCGGGCCGACACGCCTTCGCGGCGCACCCGCTCCAGCTCCTCCCAGATCACGGCTTCGATCCGGGCCGGGTCGGCGCCCGCCACCGGCTTGACATCAACAGTGAACAGATTGGGATCGAGGTTGTCCGGCATGCCGCCCGTCACGGCGGTGGCCAGCTTCTCCTCGCGGACCAGGCGGCGATACAGGCGGGAGCTCTCCCCTTCCAGCAGGATGTTGTCCAGCAGCTGCAGGGCAAAGTAGTCGGCGTCGCCTGTCCCCGGCACCAGGAAGGCCAGTCTGAAGAGCGGTGTCATGGCCTGGCGGCGGAGCAGCACGCGCTTGGCGGCCACCGCCTCGGGTTCCCGCGTGGTCACCGGCGGCGGCTCGGGGCTGGCCGGGATCTCGCCGTAATGCCGGCGGACCAGCTCCAGCGCGGCCGTCGGCTCGAAATCGCCCACCACCACCAGCACGGCGTTGTTGGGCGCGTAATAAAGGCGGAAGTAGTCCATGACCTCGGGACGCCGCCAGCTCAGGATGTCGCTCATCCAGCCGATCACGCCCCAGTGGTACGGATGGGCGGCGATGGCCGTGGAGCGGAGCAGCTCGTCCAACAAGCCGTCGTTGCTGTTCTCCACCGCCATGCGACGCTCCGAGGCGATCACGCCCCGCTCCGACTCGAAGACCTCGGGCACGAAGCTGATGCCCCGCATCCGGTCGGCTTCCATAGCCACCATCTCTGCCAGGCCGCCGGCCGGGAACCAGTCGGTGTAGGCGGTGATGTCCTCGCTGGTAAACGCGTTGTTGCTGCCGCCCAGCCCTTCCATCCGGCGGTCGAATTCACCAGGGCCGATCGCGGCGGTGCCGTTGAACATCATGTGTTCGATGAAATGGGACACTCCGGTCAGGCCGGGCCGCTCGTTGCGGGAACCCACCCGAAAGAAAGTGTAATAGGCGATGTTGGGAATCGAGGCATCGCGCACCAACAGGACCTTCAGGCCGTTGTCGAGGCGGTGCTCCTGCACGTCCGCCGGGCCGAAGGCTCCGGCGGCCGGCAGCGCGGCCGCGATCAGGATCAGGCCGAGTGTCAGGCTTCGGATATGCCGCATGGTAGCCCCCGCAGTCGGGTTAAAAACCGATCATTGTAGTCCGGGCCACCCGGGAAGACAAGCCTTTCTCGCGACGCCGGACACCGCGGATCAGGCCGTCCGGAACGGTGACCGACGGCCGAGAAAGAAGCGGAAGGCCGACGCCAGGTTGTGCTGGAGGTCGGGCTTGGAGCCAAGCAGCACCAAGGCATCGCGCCAGGCGAAGATCTCCCCTTCGAGCCGAGTCAGGCGTTCGGCTCCGCCAACTGCCCCCGCGAGCGCCTCCTCCACCATGGGCGCCATTTTGTCGCCGAGACGCAGGTGGGTGTCCTCGATGATCAGGGCGAAACGCGGCTGCAGGGCGAAGAGCCGGCCGATGCAGGCGTCGATCTCGCCCTGGTGGATGTGCTTCGGCGGCGACGACTTGATCTCCGCCACCAGCAGGCCGCCCTCCAGGAGCGCCACCAGGTCCAGGTCGCCGCTCACCGGCGAATTCTTGAGCCGGACTCCCCGCAGGGTGGGCAGGGCGAACTCGCGGTACAGCATCTCCTCGACGAACCATTCACAGAGCCCGCCCATGTTCTCGGCCAGCTCCGCCCGGGTGCGCGCCGCTCCGCCCGGCCCGAAGATCGCGGCCATCTCGGCGGCGTACTCGGCGGCTATCTCCGCGGTGTAGAAGCGGCGGCCGCGCAGCACGCGGGTCTCGTCCTGAAGGAGGTAGTCGCGCAGGAAGAGCCGGAAGGAGTACCGCTTCAGCAGCGCGTAGAAGCGGTCCCGGCGCGGCCGCGGCAGCCGGGCTGCGGCCGGCGGGCGGCCGGCCGAGGCCTCGCCGGCAAAGTCGAAACCCCGCCGCCGCAGGCTGTCGCGAACCGCCTGCCGGCCCGCCTCTCTCTCCCGATCCGTCGGAGTTCCCATGGCGAATATTATGCCACATTCCGAGAGGTTTCATGGGCTCGGGGTTAATAGTTGATGGTTGATGGTTGGTGGTTGATGGTTGATGGTTGATAGTCGAGAAGTGAGGGTTCGTGCTCGTAATCGTAATTCGTAATCGTAATCGTGATCGCACTAGTGTCCTAAATAATCTTTTAGGGATCACTGTAACACAAGCAATATCATCAAGATAAATCCTGTCTGGCGATTTATCGATTTGAATTCCAGCCGGCTCTCCGCCCATACTCTTGGGATCT
>Ga0209201_1000551_pt1 | contig 51237 bp, 44 predicted proteins | sample AD_UKC055_MetaG_FD_184411 | JGI IMG/M metagenome (GOLD analysis project Ga0209201, IMG submission 184411) | Active sludge microbial communities of municipal wastewater-treating anaerobic digesters from USA - AD_UKC055_MetaG (SPAdes) (version 2) | ecosystem: Engineered > Bioreactor > Anaerobic >... | reverse complement strand
CCGGAACCTGTCCCTGTCCCTGCCCCTGTCCCTGTCCCTGTCCCTGTCCCTGACCCTGCCCCTGTCCCTGTCCCTGTCCCTGACCCTGTCGCAGAAGGGCGAATTGGCATTCGCCCCTACGCCGGACCCCGTCCCTGACCCTGTCCCTGTCCCTGTCCCTGTCCCTGACCCTGTCGCAGAAGGGCGAATTGTCATTCGCCCCTACGCCGGAACCCGTCCCCGTCCCTGTCCCTGACCCTGTCCCTGACCCCGTCCCTGACCCCGTCCCTGACCCTGTCGCAGAAGGGCGAATTGTCATTCGCCCCTACGCCGGAACCTGTCCCTGACCCTGCCCCTGTCCCTGCCCCTGCCCCTGTCCCTGTCCCTGACCCTGTCCCTAACCCTGTCCCTGACCCTGTCGCAGAAGGGCGAATTGTCATTCGCCCCTACGCCGGAACCTGTCCCTGACCCTGTCCCTGCCCCTGTCCCTGTCCCTGTCCCTGCCCCTGTCCCTGTCCCTGCGCCACAAGCGCCCCGGCCCTGGTCAATTCAGTTGGAACGACCAGTTGAATTCGGTGCTGACCCCGACGACCTTCACGTCTTTCACCGACACGTTGAAGGAGTCGTCACTGCCCGTATTGCCGACCTGCCATCGGAGATTGTTCGGAACGCCATAACCATCGTTATCCCAGGCCACGTTGCTGACCGGAAGGGACATACCATGCGCGCCGGTTACCTCTATCGTCGCCCCGGAGAAATCGACAGTCTGATTGGCATCGGCGAACTTCTGCCTCCGATCCGCGACCACCGACAGCGACATCATCACGTCGTCGTTGAAAAGCTCGGATGGATAGTTCTCGAAAGGATAGGCCACAAACTCGATGTCGCTGTCGCTGATGTCCTGCTGACGACCGCCGATGACCTGAATCGCCGCACCGGTCGTATTCGAACCAAACGTGTTCCCATCCACGCGACCAAAAGATATTTCGCTCAGCCATGGGTCGATCAGCCAGCGGCGATGTCCAAGCGTGGCGACTCCCTCGTCGGTCATGAAGGCATCCACCACGGACAGGCTGTCGAACTGGTTCCTGTTTCGACCCCACTGCACATAGATATTGCTGGAGTTACAACCGTCGTAAGCATCCTGGGACCAGCATGACCATGTTTTGGGCGGTTGATGACTCAACTCACGCCTTGCCGCTATGACCAGGGAACATTCGGCCGTCTGCGAGTCTCCACCACCTGCGTATGAAACAGGGCGCAGCCGATGCAACGACCTGATGTAGTTGACCCTGTCCAGCACCCTCTGCTTCTCGTAATCGCTGACCATGCCCGCGATACAATTCCCCACATCGGGTTCCTCGGAATAGAGACCGGTGAAAACAACATCAAGCTGCGTATCGACGCCGATCTGAAGGTCCGGCATCGTCGTGTCGGACACTCCCTGGTCGAGCTCCGCGTCCTGCCAACCCGAACCGTCCACCAACACCGAATCAGAACCGATCACGTCCAGAACCGTCACGTCATGGTCGTCCATGACGTCGACGAAGGCCCCGGAATCATCGCCATCGACACCTTCACCGCAAGCGGTGGCCACCGCCGCGAACCCCGCAACAACCAGGCGCTTCCAAAACCGCATCGCACCGTCCCGAAACAGAAGACGGCCGGGATTATAGCAACTCGAGCGTCCGGCATCCGACGTACTTGCACGAGGACGGCTCTGCAAATACGATCCGGCTTCCTTTCAGGGGCATTGGGCAATGCGTTCAGGACTTCTGAAGACCATCGAATCGATCACGGATGCCGGGAGCGGGCCGGCCGAGACAGTGCAGGCCGCGATGGACGCAATCAAGCAGACATTCAAGGAATTCTACTGGGTTGGCGTGTACCTGCTGCGCGACGACGAACTGATCCTGGGACCCTGCTCGGGCCCCGCGACAGAACACACCCGCATCCCGGTGGGTCGGGGAGTCTGCGGTACCGCGGTGTCACAGAACAAAAATCAAATTGTTGACGACGTCCGCGAACTTCAGAACTACCTGGCCTGCAACCTGGCTACCCGCTCCGAAATCGTGGTCCTCGTCCGGGATCCCGAATCCGGCATGACCATCGGCCAGATCGACATAGACTGCACCGAAGTCGGCAGATTTGGAGTTGAGGACGAGGCGTTGCTGGAGTCGGTCGGACGGATGATCGCGCCGTCGATGAAGGCGTTGGCGGCCGCCGCCGCGCCGTGAATCCATCGGATGATAAAACGCCATCAACCGTAAGCATTTCGCGTTCGCACCGTTTGCGCGACGCGCCTTCCGGCCGCCCCGGAATGTCTCTTTTCACCATCGTGCCGTCCGCCCGTCCAGGTCCTGCCGACACGCCGGATTGTACACGAAGAATTGTCCGGGCTTCCCGCAGGTGCTAATCTGCGCGAGTTCAGTCTCGGAGGCAGGATTTCCGAATGGTTGAAAAGGTCGCGGACGATGTGTTCAGGATCAGGATCCCCCTGCCGGGAAACCCTCTGAAGGAGTTGAACTCCTGGGTGATCAGTTCTCTGGGCGAGTACCTCGTCATAGACACCGGGTTCAACCGTCCCGAATGCCTGGATGCACTGAAGGCCGGTCTGGAAGAACTGGCCGTCCCGATGTCGAAAACGTCGTTCATGCTGACGCACATGCACTCCGACCACACTGGACTGATTGCGCGCCTTGCCACGCAGGAAACACGCGTGTACTTCGGCAGGATTGACGCCCGGGTGTTCAACGGGGAAATCGACTGGAAGGCCATCATGCTCAACGCGATTCGCCACGGATTCGACGCGGTCGAACTGGAGACGGCGCTACGCATGCATCCCGGGATCAAGTACCGCCCCGAGACCGTGCCGACATTCACGCTGCTGGACGACGGAGACATTATTCAGGTCGGCGACTGGCGACTGCGTGCCATGCTGACTCCCGGGCACACTGCCGGGCACATCTGCCTGTACGAACCGGATCATCGCGTGCTGGTTTCCGGGGATCACGTCCTGGGCGACGTCACGCCGCACATCGAGTCCTGGCAGGACGAGGCAGACACGCTGAAGGAATATCTGGGGAGCCTGGACAGGGTTTCCCGGCTCCCGGTCGACATCGTGCTGCCGGGCCACCGAACCCCGGTGTACAACCTTCAGGAGCGTGTCGCCGAACTCATCGCACACCATCTGCGTCGCGCGGACGAATCAGTGTCCGTGCTTGGCGACGAATCACTCGATTCCTGCCAGGTTGCGGCCAGAATGACCTGGAATATCCGGTGCCGAAGCTGGGAAGAGTTTCCAATCACGCAGAAGTGGTTCGCGGTAGGCGAGACCCTGGCACATCTTTTCTATCTGGAATCAACCGGGCGGGTAGCCCGCGTGGACGACGGCACCACGATCCGCTTCAAGCGAGCCTGAACAACAGGTCGATAACCTGATCCAGCACTTCGCGGGAAGGTATGGTGCCGCGGTGTGCCACGGTGTGCGTGCCGCAGCATCTATAGGACGGACGATTCTGGGACACGGGGGCAAACTGTTCCCCATCCGATCAAGTACTTCAAGGAGGGCGCCGGTCCCGCAGCCGATATGGCAAACCGATTTGAAGTCGGAATCCAGCGCCTTGAAGATGCTCTGGTATAAGGAAGGACACACTGAAGGAACCGCGCCGCCGCCCCTGTAACCCGGCATCGGTGCACCGACTTCAAGCTCCATCAGCCTGTCCAGCCAGGACAGCCCCTCAGGTCCGGCAACCTGGACCAGCCTGGCGTCGATAGCGGGTTACACGCCCGTCCCTGACGAAGACGCAGCCTGTGAAGTTGGCCTTCGCGCCTTCCGGATCGTAATAATCGTAGCCGCACATCGAATCGAAGTTCCCGCAGCGGCCGTTCATCAGGAATGCCTCGACCTCGACGTCGGGGACCTCATCGCAGACTGTCGCGATCTCGTCGGGAGTCAGATGCCGTGAGACGATCACGCGATACACGCCGAGCTCCTTGAAAAAACGGACCGTTCTTGAATTCAGGACGCCAAGGCCGACGCTGGCGACGAGGCGCATCCCGGGAAAACGCTGCCGGGCAATCATCAGGCCGTTCAGGGAACCGACTATGACGGCGTCGATCCCGCAATCCGCGGCGATCAGCAACTGACGCACGAAACGATCAACGTAGGATTCCGCCAGAAGCCGGGTGTTGGCGGCAAGAAAAATTTCGTGCCCGCGGCCATGCACCAGCGTAACCGCCGTGCCAGCTCCTCGACGCTGGCAAAACTCGATCGGTCGCTCTGACGCTGGTTCAGACCACCGCCGCCAAAGGTTCCAGGCTGATCGTTCAGGCCGCAATAGAAGGCATCGGCGCCTGCCGATACCAACCGGTTCACGTCGTCGACGCACCGCAGCGGCGTATTGATCCTGAACATGAAAAGCGCCCCGCCGGAAGGCTTGACGATTGTAACCGATCCAGACGTTCGATCAGCAAATCCGTCCGGACGCGACAGGATTTCGTAATGGAATCGGACCTGGACGCCGGACAGGCCGCGTCCGTTTCATTGCCGGCAGGAGTTCAGGATGCACCAATCGATACGTTCAATGCTGAAAAGGCGAGCCGGTATCCCAGGACGAGATCCGCGAGGCCGAATTCTGAAGCAATTCAGAGCACTTGACTCCAACGCGCCGAAATCACCCGGCTATTTTCTGATTGAAATGTGAAGATCGCGGAGCTGGTCGTCGTCCACGTCGGACGGAGAATCGGTCATCAGATCGGACGCGCTGGTCGTCTTCGGGAAGGCGATCACGTCGCGGATCGACGGGGCGCCGGTCATCAACATGATCATGCGGTCAAGACCAAGCGCGATGCCTCCGTGCGGCGGCGGACCGTATTCAAACGCATCGAGCAGGAACCCGAATTTCACCCTGGCCGCCTCATCCGAGATACGCATCGCCTTGAAAACCCGCCGCTGAACATCCGAAGAATGAATTCGGATCGAGCCGCCACCCAGTTCGGTGCCGTTCAGGACCACGTCATAGGCGCGTGCCCTCACCTTCAAGGGATCGCTCTCAAGGATCGGCAGGTCGTCCGGAACAGGAGATGTGAACGGATGGTGGGTTGCGACCGGCCGCTGCGACTCCTCGTCGAACTCGAACATCGGGAACTCCGTGACCCACAGGAAAGCCATCTTCTTCGGATCACGCAGCCCCAGCCTGTCGCCGACCTTCAACCGGACCGCGCCCATGGCCTGGCGCGCCTTGGCCGGTCTGGCGTCCGCCACAACAAGGATCATGTCGCCGGAAACGGCCTGCATTGCCCCGGCAATCACCGCCTTGTCTTCATCGGACAGGAACTTGGCCGCGGATCCCTGCCATCCGTCCGGGGCCAGCTTGAACCACGCCAGGCCCTTCGCACCATTGTCAGTCGCGACCTGGGTCAGGCCATCGATGTCCTTTCTGGACCACTTCTCGGCCTCTGGAACCTTGATGGCCGTGACAACGCCACCAGCCGCGGTCGCGTCGGTGAACACCTTGAAACCGCTGTTCCTGACCAGTTCGGTGATCGTCACCATCTGCATCCCGAAACGCAGGTCGGGCTTGTCCGAGCCATATCGTTCCATCGCCTCGGAGTATGGCATCCGCTGGAAAGGCGTCTGGACATCGATCCCCAGCGCATGCTTCCAGACGTGCTTCAGCATGCCTTCAATGATCGCGTAGATCAGTTCAGGCACGGCGAACGAGATCTCCATGTCGATCTGGGTGAACTCGGGCTGTCGGTCGGCCCGCAGGTCCTCGTCCCGGAAGCAGCGCGCGATCTGGTAGTATCGGTCGAAACCGGACACCATCAGAAGCTGCTTGAAGGTCTGTGGCGACTGCGGGAGCGCGTAGAACTGCCCGGGATGAACGCGCGACGGAACGAGAAAGTCACGCGCGCCCTCGGGCGTGCTCTTCATCAGAATCGGCGTCTCGATCTCAAGGAAATCCTGACCCTGCAAGTAGTCGCGAATCAGCTTGCAGACAGTCGAACGCATCACGATATTCGAATTCAATGGCCCGCGGCGCAGGTCCAGGTAACGGTAGGTCAACCTGGTCACTTCCTGGGCGTCGACCTCGTCGGCAATCGGGAAGGGGAGCGGCCGCGAAACGCTCAGAACGATTATCGATCCGGCGTCGACCTCGATCTCTCCTGTCGGGATTCGACTGTTCGCATTGGCCCCGCGCGAGACGACAGTGCCGGAAACCTCGACAACGGACTCGGCCTTGACCCCGACCGCGATCGCGAAGGCGTCGGGGTTGGTCGCGGAATCAAACTTGATCTGTGTCGTCCCGAACCTGTCGCGCAGATTTATGAACGCGCAGCCCCCGTGATCCCTGACGCTGGCCGCCCAGCCTTGCAGCATTACCGCCGAACCGATATCGGACGCCCTGAGTTCTCCGCAGTTATGTGTACGCACGCCTTCCATGTGAAGCGACCTCCAACCGTGTGTTTCAGTGATTATTCCCCACCAAGAGGGGCACAGACTATCTGGATTGAATCAAGGAACTTGCCGGCGCCGCCCCGGACTCCGACCATAACGAAACCCTTTGGACAAACCTCGTTGTACTCGATGTCCCCGCCTGGCCCGCCCACTCTGTCGCCATAGCGACGGGTCCTGCCGATGGCAACCGAGCCCTGGCCGCCGCCGCCACCCTCCTCGAGAACCTTCTTGACAAGGTCATCGGCGGTAAAGTTCTGCAGGCGGTCACAATTGTTCGCGTGTTCGGCCGAGACTGCGTAACCTGCCGAATCCGCATATTTGACCGATCCCGTGTTCGCGGCGGGGACGTGTTCCTTCCCCTCCACGAGCTTGACGTCAGCGACGGTGCCAGCCTTTTTCTCCATGTCCGCCGCAACTCTGGCCGCGGTCTTGGCATCCATGAACGGCTGGCGCGAAAGCTCGACGCCCTTGATCTCGACGACAAGGGTCAGTTTCGTGAAGTCCTGGTTGCGCGGAAGCAACTTGGAGGCGCCGATCCCGACGCTGTACGCACCGTCCACGACGCTGACCCACATCCGGTCTGACCAGACCAGCCTGGAGGACTTTGCGCCGCCGAACAACTTGAAGGAAATAGGATAGACGCCCGAAACCGGACGGCCGTTCTCGTCCACCATCCGGCCGGAATACTCAACGACCGTCGGCGCAACAGGTGCGGCAGGCCGCTCCCTGCCCGTCTGCGCCAATGCGACAGTCGAAACGGAACCTGCCACCAGCAGCGCCAGTGGCAGCAGGGCGGTCAGAAGACATCGTTTCACCAGTTCCTCCCCTCCCCCCGCCATGGGACATCGCCGGCGTCCGGTACCAGTGCTTCCGCCGGCGAAGCATCCTCAAGCGGAGGAATCAACGCGCCGTGAACCCCGTCGTCGCCATGACCGACCGATCGGCCCGACACCACGACAACGCGGGCGAGTATATCATGCAGCATGCGTCTTTTAGGGTCTACAACAGTCCAGAGGGGGCCGGCAAAAGCGACCAGCGCGAAGACCAGTCCCGTCAACGTCCACACGAACGCCCTGAACCAGCCGACAGGTTCACCGGCCATGTTTCTGGCCGTTATCGAAAACAGGCGCGAAACAGGCGTATTTCCTACGCATGCCGTGAAAACCGTGCCGGAAACGACGTACATGGCCACGAACACCGTGGCGGGGAAGAGCATGAAAGACGGCTTCTGGTTGAAGACGTCCACAAAGTAGTCCAGGTAGTTCCAGTAGCGGACAGGCAACTCCGTGACGTCCGGGTATCCGGCGGTCACACAGACCAGAAGAGTCAGACCAATCGGAATGACGAGATCGACGATACCCGCGAGAAACCTCAGGAGCGACGATGCCGCCCTGACGCCTTTCTCGCCGGGTTGCAGCACGAACGTCCGTTTCATCCCATGTCCCCGCCCGCGACCTGAACCGCCATGACAGCGGCTATGACGGCCGTTTCTGCCTTCAGGACCCTCGGCCCCAGTCCTGCCGGAACAAACCCGGCAGCGAGAAGCATAGCGCGTTCCGTGTCCGTAAACGAGCCTTCCGGTCCCACCGCCAGCGTGACGGGTCCGGGGCTGACGGCAAGCCTGACCAACGGCTCGACAACGCCAATCTCAGACAGGAGATATCGGGATCCGTCTTCCGGCAGGGCAGCCACGGCGGACTGCAGCGAGTCGTACATCGCAAGAGCGGGGAGTAAAGCGCGGTCGCACTGGCGACACGCCTCCTCGGCGACCTTCCTGTACCTGTCCAGTCTCGCGTTCTCACGCGCGCCCGGCCTGGGAATCGATCTGTCGGCAAAATACAGAAACAGCGACGTCGCGCCAAGTTCGGTCGCCTTCTGGATCGCGATCTCGTGCCGATCCACCTTCAACATCGGCACCAGCGCGGTAATCCGGCGCCCGTCGGGGGCCACCCTGACACCCTCTTCCACCCGCTCCACCTCAAGTCCAAGCCCGGAATCGCTGCCAGTCAACACGGCGCGCCAGGCGACGCTGCCACCGTCCAGCAGAAGGACAGGATCTCCGGGTTTAAGCCTCAGAACTCTTCGAAGATAGTGCAGGACTTCGTTTTCCGGGATGAATGAAGAACCGGGACGGAGGTTCCGTCCCGGCTCAAACAGTCGGGGAATCGTCACTTCGCAACAACCCGGACCTTCACTTCAGCCGTCACATCGGTGGTCAGCTTAATCTCGACCTTGAAGGTTCCGAGCGTCTTAATCGGGGTTTCAAGAAGGATCTTGCGATGATCCACGTCAAAACCCTCGACAGCGAGAGCCTCGGCGATGTCACGGTTCGTGACCGAACCGAACAGCTTCTCTTCCTCGCCGGCCTCACGCACGATGTTGCAGGCGACCTTTTCGATCGCGGCCTTCAGGGCATCGGCGGTCTTGCGCTCACGCAGCAGTCTGGCCTGAACCTCGCGCCGCGAGTGCTCAAGTTCGCGAACCGACCTGGTCGTCGCCAGAACGGCCTTTCCCTGGGGAATCAGGAAATTCCTGGCGAATCCGTCGGCGACTTCAACGATCTCGCCGGCCTTTCCCAGGTGATCGATATGCTCGTTAAGAATGACTTTCATTCCTTGATCTCCATCGCTGTCCGGCCATGCCGGACCAGCGTCAACCGTCCTACGGCATCGCCTTGGCAGAGTACGGCATCAGGGCGATATGCCTTGCCCGCTTGATTGCCAGGGCGACCTCGCGCTGGTGCTTCGCGCAGACGCCGGAAATGCGCCTCGGCACGATCTTGCCGCGCTCGGTGACGAGCCGCTTCAGGGCGGCGGGATTCTTGTAGTCAATCTTCGAGTTCTTGTCCTGGCAGAACGGGCAAACCTTGCGCCGGGGCGGTCCACGGCGCTTTTTCTTGTCACGATTCACGGAGGTATTCGACTTCATCATGATTACTCGTCCTCCTCTGCATCGTCTTCGTCGTCTTCTTCGTCTTCGTCTTCGTCCTCGTCGTCGTCACCGGCGGCCATTTCGGCAGCGGCTTCGGCATCCCATCCAGTGGTCGAGCGATTGCGATCGCCGTGATCATCCGGATCGGGGAGCTTGTCGAAGTGCTCTTCGCCAGCAAAGTCGTAGGTCTCGATGTTGACGTCGGAGTCCAGAAGAATCGTCATGTAACGGAGGATGTTCGGGTTGATCCGGATATTCCGGGTCATCTCTTCGACCATCTCTTCACCGGCGAGGTACACATAGTAAAGGTAGACACCCTTTGTGCACTTGCGGATGGTGAAGGCCAGACGGCGCTTTCCCCACACCTCGAACCTGACCATCTTGCCACCATGCTTCTCGACAAGTTCAAGGAACTTCTCGTGAAGGCGATGCATGGCATCCTGACCGATATCGCTTTTGACAACGATAACGGTCTCGTACTTTCGCACCAGAGCCGTACTCATTAAACCTCCTCACGGTCTTTCGGCCCGCCGGCACCATCCGACGGGCAAGAAGGCTCGGACCGCTTCGGGTTGCCCCTGCGGTTCACCAGATTCTGGGCCTTGGGGACACCCCCGCGGACCCACTCGCGAATTGCCACGGATGTCGCTTTCACGGCCTCCGACAAATCCCTTTCCTCGGAATCGGAAAATCGCTGCAGAACGTAGTCCACAACGTCGGGCCCCTGTCCATCGGGCCTTCCGACACCAATCCTGACCCTTGCAAAATCCCTCGTACCGAGTTGCTCGATGACCGACCGAACTCCTTTGTGACCGCCATCGCCGCCACCCATCTTGACCATTACCCTGCCGAGCGGCAGGTCGATGTCGTCATGGATGACCAGGATGTCCTGCGGACCGATTCTGTAGAAGCCACCGGCCCGCGTGACGGCGAAACCAGACAGGTTCATGTACGTCAACGGCTCCACGACGATGACCTGCTGACCCTCAAGGTCAATCCTGGCCACCCTTGCGTCCCACTTCTCGATCCAACCGGGATTCTGCGTTTCAAAGAGCGCTTCAACGGCAATGAAGCCTACGTTGTGCCGCGTTCCGGCGTATCGGTTTCCCGGATTGCCAAGCCCGCACACAAGCTTCACGAATGGCCTCTCAGACCGTCACGGGACGATCGTCACTTGGCCTCGGCAGCCGGGGCTGCCGCAGCCTCGCCAGCTTCTGCCGCCGGGGCGGCTGCCGGAGTCTCTTCTTCCTCGGCCTTCGGCATCGTCACGATAATGACCTTGTTGTCGCGCACGAACACCGGAGTCGCGCCTTCCGGCAGCGGAAGCTCGGAGATCTTGAGAACATCGCCCATCTTGAGCGCTTCGCCGTTGACGACGATGGACTCCGGAACCCTGGCGGCCGGGCAGCGGATGGTGATGAAACGCATCGTGCGCTTGATCACGGCGCCCAGCTTCTCGGCTTCGCTCTTGCCGACGACGACCACGGGAACCTTGACCAGGATCGGCGACTCTTCGGTGACCCTCAGGAAATCGCAGTGCAGAATGTTGCGCTTGATCGGATCAAGCTGGAACTCGCGCACGACCGCGAGACATTCCTCGTTCTTGGTGCCTTCAATCGACAGACGGATGATCCTGTTGCGACCACCATCGGCGCGAAGGACGTTTCCAATCATCTTCGGATCGACCACGATGTTACGACCCGCGCCCTCACCACCGTACACAACGGCGGGAACGTAACCGAGTTCCCTGATCTTGCGAGCGATTCCGGTTCCGACGAAGGCTCTCTCTTTTGCCCTGATAACCGGGTATTCCATAGTTTCCTCCTCGAAGCCCCGACCTGTCGTCGCAGGTAACCATGGGGCATCAAAAGACGTTTCCAACCTGAAAGGCACGCGCGATTTCGCCAGGCAGGATTACCCGGGACATCGCGGCCGCGACAGCGCGGGCAGACACCATGTCGCCGCAGACGCCGTAAACAGCCGCCCCCGAACCGGTCACCGCCGCCACACTGGCGCCGCAACCGACAAGCAGTCGTGACAGCTCGGCAGCACGGGGACAAAGTTCGAAAACCGCATCGGACAGGTCGTTTTCAAAAAACTCCGGCGGCGGCGCGAACCCGGATCGGGCGGACGCAGACACCGAAAGGCAGGGATTTATAGCACCCGGGGGTGATACCGTCAAGCGATTACGGTCGGTTCCGCTGGAATCCCGACGTTCGTCCCAAAGCGCGAACACCGCTGCGGTCGAAAGCCGAGTGGAAGGCACTGCAACCACCACGGCCAGTGACACATCGAACCCGGCGGGAACGAAACGCTCGCCACGCCCCTGGATACGGGCCGGTTCCGGATCCAGGAAGAACACCGTGTCGGAACCGAGACAGGCTGCCATGTCCCTGATTTCGTCATCAGAAAACGGCTCCAGCCCGGACTCGGTCACGATACCGTTCAGAGCCAGAAGGGTGCCGGCCGCGTCGGACGAGGCGCCACCAAGTCCGGTGCCGGACGGGATCCTTTTGATCAATTTGATGGCCACCCGGGGACGAAAATCGCCGAAACTTTCCGCGGCACGCCCCAGAAATTCCCTGGCGGCTCGAACCACGATGTTGTCCGCACCCTGCGGAGCCTCGAGCGTCATGGACTGTCCGTCCCCCGAAAGCACCAGATCGACCTGCTCATTCGGCGGACCGGTCCACTGATCGTCCATCTCCACGTCGACGCGGTCGAACCACGGCAGACCGACCATCAGTCCGTCCAGGTCATGAAAACCGTCGGGACGCCTCCCGAGAACCCTCAGGCCAAGATTAAGCTTGGCCGGACAAATCACTGATATCATTGATATAACAATCCGGTTGAACAGAAAGGAGATGGCTCATGCCGGTTCTGACGATGGCGCACGGAACGCCGGCGTTCCTGGCAGTGTGAACGTCGGTGTCGAAGTCCCCAACCATCAATGCGCGCTGCGGCACCGTATGGAAGACCTCGCTTACGATGTGCAGAAGACATGTCGGATCCGGCTTTGCCGGAAAAAGATCATCCTGGCCGCGGACCATCTCGAACATTCCGGACACGCCCAGACGATCGAGCAGTTCCACGCAGGCATCGTGCGGCTTGTTCGACAGGACGGCAAGGTGACGGTCGGACAGCGCTTCCAGGGTGGACCTGACGTTGGGATACAGACGGCTGCGGTCGCAGATGTGAGCCCGGTAATAACGCCGGAACTCTTCGACAAGCCTGTCCTCTTCATCTAAAGGAAATACGCCCATCGACTTCTGGACAAGCTGTCGAACCCCGTGTCCGACGTTTCCACGGACGGTCTCGAGGTCCAGCGCCTCCAGGCCCATGCCCGCGCGCACAAGGTTGATGGCGGTCCTGAGATCATCAAACGTGTCAACCAGCGTTCCGTCGAGATCGAACACGAATCCTTCGAACCTGGAAAAGTCCATTCGACACCTATCCATCGTATCTGGTGGCGAGGAAATCCGAATCCTCGCAACCGGTTATCATGACCTGGCAGACCGCGTCGTCGTCGCCCGACAAGCCGTCAATCACGGTCACTCCATCCACCTCCGGGGCCTGAAACCACGAACGCCCGATCACGCGGCCGGAGTCCTCGTCGACAGACTCCGCCACGGCCTGGACCACCGTGCCAATCATCTCCAAGCGTCTTGTCGCGGCAATGCCGGACAGAACCGACTCGAGTTCGACCCGGCGCGCGGAAGCGACATCCGGGGAAACCTGTCCCGGCAGGCGTGCGGCGGCTGAACCCGGTTCAGGCGAAAATTCGAACACTCCAACCATGTCGAAGCGCACCTGCTCGACGAAATCCTTCAGATTGGCAAATGCAGCATCGGTCTCGCCGGGGAAACCGGTCATCAGCGTGGTGCGAAGGACCAGACCGGGAATTCGATCCCTGAGTCGGCCGAACAGCTTTTCAAGCCCTCGTCTGGTGGTGTTGCGCCTCATGGCGGCCAGAACCGAGTCGTCGGCATGCTGGACAGGTATATCGAGATACGGAAGGCAGTTCCTTGATTCAGCAATCGCATCAAGCAGTTCGTCGGGAATATCGGACGGGAACAGGTACATCAGCCTTACCCAGTCGATGCCGTCGACACCGGAAAGGCCGCGGACGAGAGCGACAAGATCCGTCTTATCATCAAGATCGCGCCCGTAACGCGAAAGATCCTGCGCCACGACAACGATCTCCCTGACGCCTGTGCTGGCCAGCCCACGCGCCTCGTTAACCAGGTCTTGAACCGGTCGACTCTTCTGGCGACCCTTGATCGATGGAATCAGGCAGTAGGCGCAGCGCCGGTTGCAGCCGTCCGCGACCTTCAGGTAAGCCACCGCGCCGGTCGTCACAAGCCTGGGATTGGACGAGTCCGGCAGGACGCAAGGCCCCCTGTTCCCGCCCTGGAGCATCCTTCGGATGTCAAGCAGGCTGCGGACACCGCACACGATGTCCACCGAGGGGACGCGAGCCCTGATCTCGGCCTCGAATTTCTCGGCCATGCAGCCGGCGGCGACCAGCCTCGCGCCACGTTTCATGGAAGATGCCATGGCGACAAGGGTGTCGATCGATTCCTGCCTCGCGGAGGCCAGAAAGCCGCATGTGTTGACGATGACGACGTCGGCCTCGTCCGGAGAATCGAACAGTTCAAACCCGTTCGAAAGGAGATCCCCGAGAATGAACTCGGTGTCGACGCGGTTCTTGGGACAGCCGAGCGTGACCGCGTACACCCCGCTGGGCCTGCTGTTCGTGGAATTCATCATATTGTCCGGGTAGTTACTATCACCTGACCTGTCCCTTGCCGGCACGATCCGCAGTCAAATCCTGAACCTTGACGCCTGCAGGAACCGAGAACTGGAACGCGGAGGCCGGAATCGGGACATACCTGGGCGACTCGAAACGAATCCTGGAGACGTTTCCGGCCGGGTCCAGCACCTCGGTCTCGACCACCTCTCCAGTGGAATCCTTCACGAGCAGCACCAGATGCCTGAAGGATGCGCCGGCCGTCAATGGCAGCAGTTTAACGCTGGAAAAACCGGGTGTTCCGGAAGGCTCGACCTGCGCGGAGAACGACTCGGCGAGAGCCGACGTTCCGGACAGAAATCCGAGGGCCGAATACAGTTCCGAATCCGCCACGTTCATCTTCAAGGCAGAGCCGTCCTCGGAATCGTAGACCCACAGGATGCCGCCCGAACTGACGTAATTCACCACGCCCGGCTCGGAGTAATCCCATCGCATCATTCCTGGCCTCTTGAAGTACGCGTTACCGCCACGACGGAACGATCGCTTCGGGGACTTTGTCTCCACGACCTGCTTGAACGAAGCGGCAAAATCAGTCGTGCCGGCATAGAAAGAGTTCAGCCGCAGAAGGACCGGATTGGTCGACCACTCCGACGCCTGCGTCCCGGGCTGCGCCACGGTCGCGGTGGCACCGGAAGAAACCGGGGTCTGAGATGTCGCGTCAAACGGCTGTGCCAGAACAAAAACGGTCAGAAACAAGGTTGTGAATCGAGTTTTCATGGGCCGAATGTTAACCGTTTTCCGATCATCTTTCCAGAAACGGCAAGACATCCGGCCCAGTGTTCAACCTGCTACCTGGCCTTTACCTTGACGTCGATCTTGCGGGGCTGGGTCTCCTCGCGCTTCGGGAGCTTCAGGGTCAGAATTCCGGCCTCGTACTCCGCCTGCACGGCCGCCGAATCAACGTAGCGCGGCACCACGAACGAACGGCTGAACCGGCCGTAGTAGCGCTCGACGCGCAGGTACTGCGGCCCTTCCTTCTTCTCGTCCACGCTCTCGGGCTTCTTCTCGCCGGTGATCGAAAGCACGCCGTCCTCGACCTTCACTTCCACGTCCGCCGGATTGACACCAGGCAACTCGACCTTGATCAGGACCTCTCTGGGGCTTTCCAGGATGTCCACCGGCACGGCGCAGGACGGAGTGCCCGAAGCCCTCCTGACCTGCCATCCACCGTTGAAGACCTTGTCCATCTCCTCATGCAGCCTGTCGATTTCGTAGAACGGATCCCACTTCTGAATTGCCATGATTAACCTCCTGCCCTACGGGCGCACCGATGGAGTCCCGTACGGGCATTCCACCGATAGAAAAAAATGTGATTCGTCATGCGGTCAGCCACGGAATTATTCCGTTACCACGGGGTCTTACGAACCCGCTGGCGACCTGACAGAAACAATTTGTTCACGTGAACCGGTTGTCAAGAGGCAGCGACAGCCAGGTGTTTTCCGAAGACTAAATCGAGCCGGCAAGAGCCCGCTGGAGATTGGCGTACGCGATGTAGTACTGGTTCACCGACACGGCCAGGTTGGCCCTGGCGAGGTTCAACGAAGACTGCGCGGACAGGACCTCGACCGATGTCGCGGCCGCCGCCTCGTACTTCTTTTCAACGACCCGCAGGTTTTCCTCGGCCGACTCGACGGCCTTCTTGTAGGACATGATCTGGGAACGCGCCGAACGGAGGTCGATCAGTGCCTTGCGGACATCCAGCCCGATCAGCTCTCGCGCCATGTCCAAACCGGCGCGCGCCATTTCAAGATCCTTCTCGGCCGCCTTCATCTCGAACCACTTCTGTCCCATCCCCCAGAGATCCCACTGGAGAACCGCACCGATGAAGGCGGTGTTCTCACGCTGAAATTCACTGCCCTGGAACCACTGATACCTGAAGACCCCGGCGATCACGGGAACCAGTTGTCCCACTCTGGCCACCCTCGCGGCGTCGGCCATCCGCTCCTGCGCCCGGAGTCGACCGGTCTCGGGACGGTTTTCCAGGGCACGATCGATCGCTTCCTCGACCGAGATGTCCAGTTCAGGCGGATCGTCGGGGAAGTCGCCGACCGGGACGATCGGATCCGTTGGCGACCGGCCCATCATCGTATTCAGAGCGGCCCTGGCGAGTTCGACACCATGACGCGCGAGGTCGTACTGCGCGCTGATCTCCGCCAGCGCGGTCTCGGCGCGCAACACGTCGTCCCTTCCGACCATCTCCGCCTTAAGGAAGCTGCGGGCCATCTTCAGATGTGCCTCGACCAGCGCCACGCCCTGCGCGGCGACATCGGTCATCCTGAGGGCTGACATGAGCTGGAAAAAGAGCTGCGTGACCTCAAAAGTCACCTCGCTGCGCGCTGCAACGACTTCAAGGCGGGCTGCCTCTTCGGCGGCGCCATAAACGCGGTAAAGAGCCGCGAGCGATATAAGCGGTGTCAAAGGCTGGACGACCTGTATCGTCACCTGGCCAGTCAACTGGTCCTGGATCTGGTAGTCGCGCATCTTCCCGAAGCCCTTCAACAGTTTGTCGAAGGTTGCCTTCGACTCCTCGGGAAGCAACCCCGAGATCGGGTCGATGGCGGCGGCAAGTTCCTCGTCCGACGGCATATCGCTGCCAAGAAAGTCAATCCTGGTAGCGTCGTCCCAGTACTGGACGCTCGCATCAAGCGTCACGTTCGGAACCATCGGACCAATCGCGCCCTTCCTGACGTCCGACGCCTTGCGGACCCCTATCTCGGCAATCCGGACCTTCGGTGAGTGTTCAAGCGCGGCCGTCACCGCCTCGTCCAGCGTCAGCGGCATGTCAACCGGCTGCGCCGCCGCGGAAAGATGGACGAGAGACGTCAGAACGACGGCGAAGGACACGGAAATCATGGAACACAGACGCATTGCAGCCCCGCGGGCACCCGTGGCCCGTTGTTCAGAAGTCGACATATTATAGCACCTGTTTTTTAACCGGCGAGCATGTCCCGACAAGGGCACACTGGACGGGGTGTACCCGGACTGTCAGGCGGGCGCTCCCCACGATTCTCGAATATTCGGGATTGACAACAGCGGGGTCAATGACTTTTATTACGCACGCGATGGGCGAGACAGACTACTACAGCGTGCTTGGGGTCCAGAGGGACGCGGATGCGGCCGAGATAAAGAAGGCCTACAGACGTCTTGCAGTCCAGTATCACCCCGACCGGAACCCGGACAATCCCGAGGCCGAGGAGAAGTTCAAACAGCTTGCCGAGGCCTATGATGTCCTGTCCGACCCGTCCAAGCGGCAAATCTACGATCAGTACGGAGCGGCTGGGCTCAAGGGACGTGGGTACGACTTCCGCCCGGACGATTTTTTCTCATCGTTCATGGACGTATTCAGCGGTGCCTTCGGTGGCGGTTTCGGAGACGTTTTCGGAGGGGGAAGGCGAGGCGCTCCCTCGCGTGGACGCGACCAGCAGACCGGTCTTTCCATTTCCCTCGAGGAGGCGGCGGCCGGAATCGACAAGGAACTCCACCTCCGCAAGGAAGAGGTCTGCGAGAAATGCTCCGGTTCAGGAGCGCGCCCAGGCTCCTCGCCTGAGACCTGCCGAACCTGTGGCGGACGCGGCCATGTGGCCCACAGCGCAAGTTTCTTCTCGATCAGCGCGACATGTTCCGCGTGCGGCGGCACTGGCCGGGTGATTCGCGACAAGTGTGAGGACTGCCACGGCTCCGGCCGGGTCATGGCCGACAAGGTGTACAAGGTCAGAATCCCCGCCGGCATCGACAGCGGAAATTCGATCAAGGTCAAAGGCGCCGGAGGACCGGGGCCTGGCGGCGCGCCGGCCGGCGACCTGTACGTGGTAATCGACGTCGGTGAACACGAAAGGTTCCGTCGCGAGGGAGACGATCTGGTGATGGAGATGGAGCTCGACGTGCCGGACGCGGTACTCGGCTGCACCAGAACGGTCAAGGACATACTCAACGACGAAGTTCGGATCTCAATCCCGGCGGGGTCGCAACCCGACGAACTGATCCAGGTTCATGGAAAAGGGATGCCGCGCCTGCAGGCTAACGGTCGTGGAGATCTGTGGGTGCAGGCCAGGATCAAGATCCCGATGTCCGTCTCCCGGGCCCAGAAAAAACTCTACGAGCAACTCAGGGATCTCAAAGGATGACTCCTCCCGGAATCAGACTCCTGCGCCCGCTATCGCTGGCGCTGGAGAATGAGACGTGGGCCGGAGACCTCGACGGAATGAAGGTTCTTGTCAAGAGGTACTGCCCACGCCCGGACGCAAGGGTCTTTCCGATTCCGGACACCGCGCTGCTGGTCAGCATCGTGCATCCACTCATCCAGCGCCTGCTGTGGTCCGGCTCGGACGAAGACGGCGCCACGGTTCACGTGCTTGAGTGGCTGCCGGGCGTGCCCCTTGCGGAAGCGATGCGGACTCCGTCGAACCCTGGCGGACTACCTTCCAGGTCCATCACCGGCCTGCTCGCCGACGGCCTCGCGGCGCTTAAGTACCTGCATTTGCGTGGCGACCGCCCGCATCTGCTGCACGGCGACGTTACTCCGTCCAACATGCTCGTGGATGCCGGTCCGGATCGCCCCACCATGAGACTGGTCGACGTCATGGCGATACCGCCGGGCACGCGGCTTTCCGGTAGACCGGACGTGACCCTCGGATCACTGTATTTCATCCCGGACGAGGTTCTCGAGGGCGCTCCACCCGAGACCTCCTCCGAGGTATGGTCCCTGGCGGCGGCGGTCGCTTCCGCGTGTGGCGCCGTTCTGCCGTGGAACGGGGCCGACAGTCCGTCGGGAGTGCTCGCTGCCCGTCGCAATCTGCGCCCTGAAGACTACCTCGACCTGCCTGCCGATCTTCCTTCCGGCCTGGGCTGCCTGTTGACGGCCATGCTGGAAAGCGATCCGACCAGACGCCCCGACGCAGCGCGGGCGCTGTCGATTCTCGAAGAACTGACCGATTGACTGTGATGCGTCATGAAGCCGGTGTGATTACCAGCGGGTCTTGCCTTCCCACCCGGAATCATCGGCCATTCCGTACCGGTTGCCATGAACCAGGCGCCTGATGACCTCCCAGTTCTGACGATCCTTGTAGCGTTCGTGATTGTTGTCCCCGACCTCGTTCATCCGGAAGGTTTCCTCGTCGAACATCTGGAACTCGACCTGGATGTAAACCAGAGAGCCAAGCTCAGCGACGACAGGATCATCCTTGGGAATCATCTCGCGGACCTTGATCGGAAGTTCGACCACGAAGTTGATCATCCTGAATGTGGCGCCGGAGAAGGTGTTCACCTCGTTGTCGCTCTCTTCCGCGTCCTCATAGTAGAACCGGTTCACAAGACCCGGATCGCGATCGCGCATCCCGGGAATCGCCTCAAGCAGATCCAGCGTCGATACTATCTGGTTCCGTGACTGATCCGGGACGACATAGTTGTACGGGAAAAGATGATCCTTCATGTAGGAAAGGACCGGGACGATGTCTTCCGACTTGTTCGTGATGACCCTGAAACGCAGACGGTCGTACACCTGTGCCGCGAAGGTGGTCTTCTTTGACAGCAGTTTGGTGATCAGGGAATCGCGAGCCTTTCGGTTCGCGGCATACCGGACGATCGGAGCACCTGCCGCCTTCATCGCCGCAACCGTCTGGTTGACTCTTCCGACCGCGATCTGGAACAACTGATCCTCGGATACCGGCAACCTGAACCGAAGCTGCTGCGCCTCGACATGGTTGACGACGTGCATCACTTTCAGAATGACACACGCCAGTTTCTGATATTCGGAAGACCCCGAGGCCACCAGCAGGAGGTCCTGGATCGATCCGGGAACCTTCAGGCACTCCGGAAAATGGTGGTTGAAGTTCGACTCGAGGTAGACGACCGCGACCTTCAGAAGCTGTCGCAGGCGCTTCTCGTCAGCGGGGTCGGCCACGTCGAACCCGTTGACCAGCAGGAACCTGTCGACCTCGTCACGCCCCTCGATGCTCAGTTTATGCCAGTCGACGACCGACCCTCCGCCAAGGATCAACCGGACCGCCTCAAGGTCGGCCAGGTCGATCGACCCGAGCGAAAAGCAGTTAGTCCCGTTTCTGGACAAAGGCATCGCAATCCCCGAATGCTGGGAAGAAAAAGCCCGCGCCGGGCGCGGACGTCCGGATTGTAGTCTCCAGCATTAACCTTTACAACCACCACGCTCCCTGTTAGCTTTTATGCGATGATCAAGACGTTTTTCGCCTGTCCGGCGAAACGTGGCATGTGGTTTGCTAGGCCGGGCTCACAAAGCGCGTTCTAAACGTGGAATGTCCCCGGCAGGGATTGCGTAATGGACATCAGGCAGGAACTCGGGACGAAGCTGCAGCAACGCCTGATTCCTACACCTCAATTACAGATCGCGATCCGCCTTCTTCAGCTTTCCAGGCTGGAACTCGTCGAGGAAATACGTCAGCAGCTGGACGCGAACCCGGCCCTTGAGGAACTTGAGATCCCCGACACCACCGTGTCTCTGGACGCCCCGACGCGCGAACTGGACGAGACCGCCGAGGCGGCCGAGGCCAGGCCGGAGCAGACGCCCGCCCCCAGGGACCCCGACGATCTTCACGCGGCAAACGAGGCAGACTCGATGTCACGCGGGGACTCGATGGACTGGGAGAAGTTCATCGAGGGTTACTCCACGTTTTCCCACGGGCCGCAGGTACGGGTCTCCAACGACGAATATCCTTCGGTCGAGGCGACGGTAGGCAACCGCAGCAGCCTGACCGACCATCTCAACTGGCAGCTTCAGCTCTCCGACATGCCCGACGCGTCCCGTCTGGTCGGCGAATACATCATCGGCAACATCAACGAGGACGGATACCTTGTCGATGTGACCGACGAAGAAATCGCCGACGCGACCGGCGCCACAGTGCAGCATGTGCGTGAGGTGCTGGCGCGGGTTCGAAACTTCGATCCGCCCGGGGTCGCGTCAAGGACCCTGGGGGAGTGTCTCCTGGCACAGGTCGAGCTTCGTTTTCCAGATAACCATAAGCTTCGGCAGATGATCGCGAACCACCTTCCCGACCTGGAGAAAAGGAACTTCGCGGCCATCGCGCGCGGACTGAAGCTCGGACACGATGAACTCAGGGATCTGATCGCGGAGCTTCAGTCTCTGGAACCCAGGCCGGGGCGTCAGTACTCCAGCGACGACGTCATCTACATTCAGCCCGATGTGTACGTAATCAAGGTCGGCGACGATTACATGGTTGTCGTCAACGACGACGGATTGCCGCGCCTGAAGATCAGCCAGTTCTATGAAAAGACGCTTTCACGAACGACTACCGGCGAGGCGCGCGATTTCGTCAAGGAAAAGCTGCGCGCCGCGACCTGGTTGATTAAGTCCATCAACCAGCGTCAGTCCACTATACGCCGCGTTACCGAGTCGATAATGAAGTTCCAGCGCGACTTCCTGGAAAACGGGGTGGAACACCTGCGGCCACTGGTCCTTCGCGAAGTGGCCGATGATGTGGGCATGCATGAGTCCACGGTCAGCAGGGTCACGACGAACAAGTACGTGCACACTCCGCGAGGCATCTTCGAACTCAAGTTCTTCTTCAACAGCAGAATCACGGCGGCCTGGGGCATTGAGGACCACTCCTCGATGAGCGTCAAGACCAGGATCAAGACGCTGATTGACGGAGAAAACACCGCGAGCCCCTTGTCGGACCAGGAGATCGTGCAGATACTGGGGAAGGAAGGCGTGATTATCGCGCGGCGCACCGTCGCGAAATACCGCGAGGCGATGGGAATTGCCCCGTCGTCCCGCAGGAAGGAATTGAAATGACACCGCCGCGGATCGACCATGGCTGTGTCCGGCAAATGCATCTTTTTGCGCGGTCCCGTCAGTCCGGTACCGCCGACAGGAGTGAGATATGAAGATTGGTTACACCCTCCGCCAGTTCAATGCATCGGATGCCCTTCGCGAGCTGATCGAATCCAAGATCGACAAGCACCTCGGTCAGTACCTTCCGGAGGACGCAGACGTCAAGATAACGCTTGAAATGGAGAAAGCCTGGGCCGTGTTCGACCTCATGGTTCAGTACAAGGGCGAGACGTTCAAGGCATCGGAAAAGGCCACGGATGTCTACCCCATCCTCGACACCGTCATTGAGAAGGTCGAGCGCCAGTGCGCGAAACACCGCGAAATGCTGGTGGAAAAGCGCCATCGCTGATCGGAGGCGGCAGCCCTTGAATTCCGAACATATAGTCATCGTCACCGGCCTGTCCGGATCGGGCAAGACAACGGTCATCAAGGCCATGGAGGATCTCGGATTCTTCTGTGTCGACAACCTGCCGCTGCCACTGCTCGACAAGATTCTCTTCCTTGCCGAGACACATTCGGAGGTGTCGCGCATCTGCATCGGAATCGACGTGCGTGAGCGTTCGATGCTGGACGCGTTCCCGACCGAAGTCTCGAAAGTCAGGGAACTCGGGCACAGACTGGAAATCATCTACCTTGAGGCATCCGAGGACGCCATCGTCCGAAGGTATTCCGAGACAAGGCGCAGGCACCCGCTTGAGTCTGTGGCGACCACCGTCCGTGAAGGCATTGCGCGTGAAAGCGCGATCCTCGCCAACATCAAACGGATGGCCGACTGGGTGATCGACACGACGGACATCAACATTCACGACCTGACCGCCAAGATTCAAAGGGCTTACGACAAATCCTCGTCGAGCAGGATGGCGGTTGAAGTCGTCTCGTTCGGATTCCGTGACGGCGTGCCCAGGGACGCGTCGTATGTTTTCGACTGCCGCGTTCTGGACAATCCACATTTCGTCGAGGCTCTGCGCCCGCTGACCGGCGCGCATGTCGAAATCCTCGAGTACCTGAAGAACACCGCCGCGTGGAGGCCATTCCTGGACAGGATTCTTTCACTGCTGGAATTCAGCCTGCCGCTTCACGAGCGGGAATCAAGACCGATTGTGACCGTGGCCTTCGGCTGTACCGGCGGAAGACATCGTTCGGTGGCCGTCGCGGAGACAGTTGCCGGTATGCTGTCAGGATTCGGTTACCGGGTGCGCGTGGGTCACAGGAACCAGGAAGTTGCGGAAGAAATCGCGCTGCTGAAGGCCGGCGCCGAAAACAAGCCTGAGGAAACGATATGAAAGACATTAACAGTCCTGAAGTAGAAGAAATCCTCGCGGAGGCGGAAGACGATCTGTCGGACGCGGTGACTCTCGCCAACAGGAGTGCCCCTGCCGCGCGTTATGCCGCGTCCCAGTCCGCCGAAAAGTATCTCAGGGCCTTGTGCGAGGCGGCTGATCGCCCGGCCGGCGTCATGTGGGACATCGCCAAGCTGCACGATACCGTCGCGGATATCGGAGCCATGTCGGAACTGGGCGAGGCCGTCGAACTGCTGTCGCGCTTCACTACCCCTGCAAGGGCAGGCTCGGCCGGCGCGGTCAGGATGCAGCAGGTTCTGTTCGCGGCCAGGCTGGTTCGTTGGGCTGTGCGCCGGGAACTCGGAGTTGAGGAACAGCCACCGGAGCGGCCGCCGGAGTCAGGCGCCGAGTCCGGTGTCAGCGAGGTTCTGGACACCGCCGTAATACCGGTCGATGACGACATGATTCCGACCGTGATGCCCGAGGACGTGAACCAGCCCGCCCCGCCCGCTCCAGCACCGGCGCCGTCTTCCGGCCGCGGGGACGTGGACTCGCGCTATTCCGGCCGGTCGCGGCAGGAACGCGAAACGTCCTTCGTGAAGATGTTCCTGGTGTGTGACCGCTGTGGAGTCAGAATCCCGCGAACCCGTCAGACCGCGACCGGTCGCGTGCCGTGCTCCATGTGCGGACGCCCGATGAAGTTGCAGAAGTAACCTGTCGTCTTCTTGGCCCGATCCGGTCTATCCCCCTAGAATCCAATGAGGAACGGTCTATGTGGCGGAGGGTGCCATTCATTTCTACTGTCGAAAGTGCGGCCACGTATTCGCGGCCGAGGATCCGGCCGCCTGCCCTGTGGACGGCGGACTCCTGATCCGTTTCGCGACCGGCATGCCGCTGGTGGGCGAGATGATCGGCTTCCGATATCTTCTGACCGGCATGATTGGCGAGGGCGGCATCTGCTCCATCTTCGCCGCGCTGGACAAGGCCACGAAACAGCGCGTGGCGATCAAGGTAATGCGCCCCGTCAAGGCCATTCAGGACGGCTGGCGCCATGCGCTGCTGAACGAAGTCTCCCTGGCCCGCTCCATATCACAGGAAAATCTCGTCAAGGTGTTTCAGGGCGGCATATCGCAGGGAGGCTACGTCTTTCTGTCGATGGAACTGCTTGAGGGGGAATCCCTTGCAGCCAGGCTGGCCAGGCAGGGCCGGCTCGGGTTCGAGGACGCATGCAGGGTTGCCATCTCGGTGGCCAGGGCACTTGGCGCGATCCACGCATCGGGGCACGTTCATCGCGACGTCAAACCAGAAAACATCTTCCTCTGCGCGTCTGCTGCCACTCGCGAGCTCCTGCCCGGGAACATCAAGCTGATGGATCTCGGCGTGGCTCGGCCGATCAACGCTCCGGCGCAGGGCGCAAACGTCGAGGGAACTCCTGCCTACATGAGTCCGGAACAGGTCTCGGGGCACCAGATTGACCATCGTGGCGACATCTATTCGCTGGGCATCGTCCTTTTCGAGATGCTGTCCGGGAAGCCCTGTTTCGACGCTTGCGACGAACGCGAAGTAATGCTTGCCCACATCAGGGAACCCGCGCCCCTGCTGCCGGAATCGATCCTGGAAAGTCCGTCCGGACGCATGCTCGGCGACCTTGTCTCCAGAATGCTGGGCAAACAGGCGAACCAGCGCCCCGCGTCGACAACCGAAGTGGTTTGCGGACTCGATGCTATTCTGAAAGTCCGCCAGTCCGGCCAGGAATGGCCCGACGCGCTGCGAAGGTGTGTCTAGACCCGATCCGGGTCGCCCGCCACCGATATGCCTGTCCTGGCAATAACTTCGCGAGCCAGCTTGCGGTAGGCCTGCGCCCCGGTCGACGCGGGTTCGAAATCGAAGATCGACTGCCCGTTCATCTGCGCCCTGGCGAGCGCGCTGTTGCCGGGAATCGAGGTCCTGCATACTTGAGAACCCCAGGTGTGGTGAAGCTGCCTGAGAACTTCGTCCGTAAGGCGCCCGTTCCTTCTGTCGACCCTGGTCGGAAGGATCCCGACGACCTTAAGGTCATGCCTGAGTTGTTCGTTCACCGTGTCGATCACGCCGACGATGTCCGATACAGCGGCCAGGGAAAGAACGCTCATGTCGCATGGAATCAGCACATGCGTTGCCGCGGTCAGAACATTCAGCGTCAGATTCCCGACGTTTGGCGGACAGTCGAGCACGATGACATCGAACTCCGACATCGCGGGTCTGATCGCCGTCCTCAAAAGGAACTCCCGGCCGATCCGTCCCGAGATCACCCCTTCCGCGGCAGCCAGCCCCTTGTCCGAAGGAGTGACGTGCAGGCCCTCCTGGGAAGTGGCAACGACTATGTCCATCAAGTCGCGTCCGTACCTGGTGTCCCTGCCGCTTCCGAGCAGGATGTCGGAAAGAGCCGCTCCACCAGTTCCCGGAATGATCGAGGAAAGTGCCTCCTGCACATGGCCCTGACCGTCCATGTCGACCAGAAGCACCTTCAGTCCATGGAATCGTGCAAGCGCCACCGCCAGGCAGGTGGCGGTGGTCGTCTTCCCGACACCCCCCTTTCTGGCCGCCACCGCGAGCACCCTGGCACGTCCGGAGCCCGGCAGGGGTTCATCCTCCATTCCGACGATCTTACGTATCTGCTCGGCCAGCGACATCTTTCCCCCTGGACGACGGTCAGGCGTCACGACTCCCGACAAACGCCGCGACCGGAATGATGAACCACTCGCGCACGGCACGCGCTACATGCGGATGCCGTTCGATGAACGCAGCGAAAGGCGGTGAAGCCAGATAGTAGAACCGTATGGCCAGGCGCCCGGCCGCGCTTTTCGCAAGCACATCGTCCCTGAAATCACGCAGGGCATCTACCTCCGGAGCATCCGGATCCGCCATCGCGGCGGTCGCGATGAAGCAGCGGCGGTCACGCCTGGTCAATGGAGATGCCTCGGCGACGGCTCCGTGCAGTTCGACGGCGGCGGCATGGAGTTCCGACTCCTCGTCACCGACCATCTCGATCACCTTCTCAGCCGCGGCGCGAGCCTCTCCCACATCGCCCTTCGCCAGCCTGAGTTGACCGAACTTCAGCAGGATCGCCGGGTCCTGGCGAATCGTAAATGCCTCCTGAACGGCGACGAGAGCGTCCAGGATGTACTCGCGCTGCTCCTCGGAAACGACTTCGAGCCCGGACACCGGCTTGTCTACAAGAGCCGCCTGATCCAGAAGCAGATCCATCTCAAGCAGCCACGAGTCGACAAGCATCTGCTCGACATCCGAGCGACGTCCGCCCGGTGTCAGCGCGGGCCTGTCATCCGGCTGCGGCGGCGTGTCCCGGGCCTGGTCCGAGCCATCCGACGCAGCGCTCCGGATCCTGGCTCCCCAGACGATCGCGTCATCAAGGATCTGGGCGCCGAGTTCATCACGAACCTCTTCCAGAGAAGCCCTGACCTCTTCCACAATCGTCTCGGCATCAGACATCGATTCCGCGGACGCAATCCGGGCCCCAGACTCCCTGGCCGCTGTAATGGCGGACGCAGCGCGTGCGAGCCTGCCGGCCCGATCCTCACAGGGACCGTCGCCGGCCGAACGCATCAAATCTATCATCCTGTCCCTGTTCGCCACGACAAAATCGGTCACACCGATCAGGACGGCCAGCGCCAGTGTCTGTTGATGCTCCCCAAGGCTCGCTCTGACAAACGTTATTGCGGCATCAACCGGATCCGGGGCGCCGGTCACCTCGTCCGGGAACCCGGCGAACGGGGTCTCAAGCTTCAGTGCGGCCTCATTGAACGCCTCGAAAAATCCGTCGGTGATGAACCTGGATACCTCGTCGAACAAGCCGTCCAGGAGAACCGATGAAACCCTTGGGTCACCAAGTCCTTCAATCACGCCTTTAAGGAATGCCTGGTACTGTGAAACCGGACCCTCGCCGGAGTTCTGCCCCGGCACTTCAACCATGTCGCTGTCCATTAAATCCCCTGTCCTGTCGAAGGTCGCGAAAACTGCGCGCGCAGGCGCCCAATAATGTATTATATGCCGGTCGTAACTTTGTCGACTACAGAACGCAAAGCACGGCGCGATCCGGTAATGTGAAATCCGCCTCACGCGTGGCGGGTCAGAGGTGACGGATGGGACGCAAAGTCTTCAGGGCAACCCTTTTACTGGCAACGTTCGGGCTTATCGCCGCAGGGTGCGGCGGAGAGTCGAATCCGGATGTGATCGACGCGATCGGTGATGGAATCATCGATACCATCAGCCCTGACACATTCGACGTCCAGTCCCCCGATGTCCACCATGACACCGTCAACCTGGACGAGGGCCGGGACACTACCCAACAGGACACCGCTGATCCCGGCGATTCCACGGGCGACGACGCCACCGACGCAGTGACCCCCGACGAGACGGTTGCCGTCGACAATGGTGGGGACGGAACGATCGTCGACGCCCTGGACGACGCGCCTGACGGCGGCGACACTGAAGTTCAAGAGTGCCTCAGCGACGAGGAATGCATCGGCAAGATCACTCTGACCGCCTGCAAAACCCCGCACTGCAACGAAGACAACATCTGCGAGGCGATCAACCTCGATGACGACACCGAGTGTTCCGATAATTCCATTTGCACGACCGAAGACAAGTGCGTGGCCGGCGAATGCGTCGGAACGCCGGTCGACTGCAACGACAACCTCGAGTGCACACAGGATCTTTGCAGCGAGGCGAATTACTGCTACCACCGGCCTTACTACGGACCGTGCAATGACGCGAATGCCTGCACCGAGAATGACTCCTGCGCCACCGGCACGTGCATCGGCGTTGAGTTCACGTGCAATGACAACAACTCGTGCACAACCGATTTCTGCGATATCAACACGGGCTGCGGCGCGACCAAGCTGTCGGGAATCAAGTGCGATGACGGCGACTCATGCACCAAGGCAGACACTTGCGCGAACGGCGTGTGCGTCGGCACCTTTGACTGTGACGACGGCAATCCCTGCACCCTCGACGGCTGCAATGAACTTGGCTGCACCCACGAGGGACTGACCGGCGACATCTGCGACGACGGCCTGACCTGCACGGTCAACGACACCTGTCAGGCCGGCACCTGTCAGGGCACCGCGATGGTCTGCGATGACAGTGACCCGTGCACCGACGACTACTGTCAGGAAGGAGTCGGCTGCAAGACCCGGTTCAACACCGCAACCTGCGACGATGGAAACTCCTGCACCCGTTCCGACCGATGCCAGTATGGCCTGTGCAAGGGCACCAGCTACAGTTGTCCAATCCTCACCTGCATGGATGATAATCAATGCGACGGCGCGGGCGGTTGCGTGCCGGTCTTATCTGAATATGGCACTCCGTGCGCGGCTGACGCCAACCAGTGCACCGACGACATCTGTTCGAGTGGAGCCTGTATCCATCCGAATTCAACGGCTGGAACCGCCTGCAACGACAACAATCTGTGCACTCAGACGGACGAGTGCAGCAACGGCGTCTGTGTTGGCAAGAACCCCGTCGAATGCAATGTCGCCGACGCGTGCAAGGACCCGGGCACGTGCAACCCGGCGACCGGAACCTGCACCCTGGGTGTCCTGCCCGAAGGTTCCACCTGTAATGACGGTTTGATGTGCACCAGGAACGACCGCTGCACCAGCGGAGCCTGCACCGGGACCCCGGTTGTCTGCGTGGCGCCGTCGGACTGCCACCAGCCGGGTCAGTGCAACCCGGACGACGGCACCTGCAACGAGGTTTTCAAGGGTGACGGTTCGCCGTGCAACGACAGCAACCCCTGCACGCAGACCGACCAGTGCGTCCAGGGTTCATGCGTCGGCGGCAACCCGGTTCAATGCACCGCGCTGGATCAGTGTCACATCCCCGGCGCGTGCAACCCGTCAAACGGCCAGTGCAGCAATCCGAACGCCCCGAACGACACTGCCTGCAACGATGGACAGGCCTGCACGAAGGCCGACAAGTGCACCAACGGCTTCTGCGGCGGCCTTTCGTACACGTGCAACGACAACCTCAGCTGCACTAACGAAAGCTGTGACGGCACGGGCGGCTGCGTTGTCGACATCATCGACAACTGGTGCAGAATCAACAGCACCTGCGTCCTTCCGGACTCGGTCAACCCCGGCAATATGTGCCAGACGTGCAATCCGACGCTGAATCAGGAAGACTGGAGTCCGCTGAACGGTGGCTTCTGCAACGACTCGAACGACTGCACGCTCGATGATGTCTGCGTCGAGGGGGAATGCCTCGGCTCGATCTACTCCTGCGACGACGGCATATCCTGCACGTTTGATGTCTGCGACGGCATCGGCGGCTGCACGCACCCGATCGCGCCCGGGTACTGCCTGGTCGACAATCAGTGCTACATGAATGACCAGCAGGCGACAGGTTCTCCGTGCCTGAAATGCAACCCGTCGGTCTCCCAGACGCAGTTCACACCCAGACAGGACGGCGAGTCATGTGACGATGGCGTTGCCTGCACCCACACCGATCAGTGCGCATCCAACGTCTGTTCCGGCGTGGCTTACACCTGCGACGACTCGCTCGAATGCACGTCGGATTCGTGCCGCGGAGACGGCACCTGCCTGTTCATGGCCCTGCCCGGATACTGCCAGATCGCCGGCCAGTGCGTGGCCGCCAACACGGTCCAGCCCGGCAACCTCTGCGCGGCCTGTCTGCCCGGCCTCAGCGCCTACAACTGGTCGGCCTACCGCGAAGGCGAATCCTGCGACGACGGTTCCCTGTGCACTGACGGCGACAAGTGCGCTTCGGGCGTGTGCAGCGGTGCCGAGCGTTGCGACGATGAAATGGACTGCACCGACGATTTCTGCAACGCCGAAACCGGTGAATGCACGAACACGGTTCACGAAAATTACTGCACGATCAACGGTGGCTGCTATTTCTACGGCGACCAGAACGGCATGAACCAGTGCCTGCGCTGCATCCCGGATACCAATAACCGCGGATGGACCGAGACGACCGGTCGCGGGTGTTCCGACAACGATGCCTGCACTGTTGAAGACACCTGCCAGGGAGCCACTTGCGTCGGCACTCCGATGGGGTGTGACGACGGTCTGGCATGCACCTCTGATTTCTGTTCCTACGGTCTGTGCGGTACCGTTCCGGTCGATGGCTGGTGCGTGATCGGAAACGAGTGCATCACGGCCGGCATGTCGCCTGTGGACAATCCGTGTCTGGTCTGTGATCCGTCCGAGAACCCGTACGCATGGTCGTACACGCCGCTGAGTCCCTGCGACGATGGCGACGCCTGCTCCACCGACGACACCTGCGTCGCGGGCAGCTGCGTCGGCATAGCCTACGACTGCGGTGACGGCATCAACTGCACCGTCGACACTTGCGTGGGCAACGGCACATGTGAATACTCCATCGTGGCGGGCATGTGCCTGATCGAGGGCGGATGCTACGAGACCGGCGAACAGAGCCTTTTCAACGAGTGCGAGCATTGTGATCCGGCGACGGCTCAACTCGAATGGAGTCCAGACGACGGAGCTTCCTGCGACGACTTCAACGACTGCACCAGTCAGGATCAGTGCCTGGCCAGCGCTTGCGCGGGCGCGCCGTACGACTGCGACGACGGCAGGGCCTGCACGGCTGACGCGTGTAATGGCGACGGCACCTGCTCCAACACCCTGGTCGCCGGCTGGTGTCTGATCGATGAAACCTGTTATCGAGATCAGACACTTCAGCCAGGTAACATCTGCAGCGCATGCCTGTCGGCGACGAACAGTTCGGCCTGGTCGGCGAACAACGGGCTTCCGTGCGACGACGGCCTGGACTGCACCAAGATCGACACATGTACCAACAGTGCCTGCGTCGGCACTGCGTACACCTGCGACGACGGGAAGGTCTGCACCGCGGATGCCTGCGACGGCAAGGGCGGATGTACATCCTCGCTGATGCCGGGCTACTGCATGATCGATCATGTCTGCTACTCCAATAACCAGTTCAACCCGGACAACATCTGCGAGAAGTGTTCGGCGGGATCATCGACTTCGGAATGGACCCCGGCAGATGGATTCGCGTGTGACGACTTTGATTCCTGCACGATGAATACGACATGCTCGAACGGGACGTGCGGTGGCGGCACCGCGTATTCCTGCGACGATGGCATCATGTGCACGGTTGACAGTTGCGACGGCTCGGGTGGCTGCAACCCGTCGGTTCTGGCGAACGACGCCTGCTTCATTAACAATATCTGCTACAAGGCGGGCGACGAGAAGCCCGGAGTCCCGTGTGAGGCCTGTGACCCGTCGCGTGATAAATACGCGTGGACCGACCTCAGCCTGGGGGCCGTTGAGATCTGCAACGGCGTCGACGACGGCTGTGACGGCACCACCGACCCCGAAGGTTCGCTCGGCTGTGTGAACTACTACCGGGACAACGACATCGACGGTGTGGGCCAGACATCGGATTTCAAGTGCCTGTGCCAGCCCAACGAGATTTACCGTGCCACGGTGTCGGGCGACTGCGACGACAACGAACCGCAGGTGTACGCCGGCAGGCAGGAGGTCTGCGACGGACTCGACAACGACTGCGACGGCGTTACGGACGGTGAAAACACACTGGGTTGCCAGGTCTTCTTCTACGACGAGGACGGCGACACCTGGGGCATCGACTCGCTTGCGAAGTGTCTTTGCTCCCCAACGGGGCATTTCACAAGCCTGAACTCGGGCGACTGTGACGATACACGCACCGCTGTCAACCCGGCGATGACCGAGGTCTGCAACGCTCTGGACGACGACTGCGACGGCAGAACCGATCCGCCGAGTTCTCCCGGCTGCATCGCCTACTACCTCGATACCGACTCGGACGGGTTCGGCGATCCGACGGTTACCCGCTGCCTCTGCGCACCGACAACCGAGTTCCACGTTCTCAACAACACGGACTGCAACGACCTGGATGGAATGGTCAGTCCAATCGGAACAGAAACTTGCAACGGCATCGACGACGACTGCTCGGGTACCGCGGATGACGCTCCCCTGACCCAGCTCTGTCCACACAACCCGGAAGACATCCAGCACGCGACGGTGTCGTGCAGTGGTTCGTGCGTGGTCAACTGCGAGGGCGCGGATCAAGGCGCCGGTCAGGCCGGTTGGTACGACGTGGACAATGACCTGACCAACGGCTGCGAATGTCAGGGAGATGTGCTCCTGCTTCAAAGCACCATGTCGAGAGGCGACCCCTACAACCTCGGGCTCCTCACGGATGACAACGGCGACAAGGTGATCCAGACCGGTAAACTGAACGTCGCGGGTCACGAGGAATGGTTCGTTTTGACCGGTGTTGACCGTGACGACTACGCCATCACCAACAGATGCGATACGTTCAACCTCGATATCCGGATGCTCGACAACCCGGATGGTGAATTCGAATTCGACGTATACCGACTGTTGGAAATCAATGGAGTGCCAACGCTGACGCTCGAATGTGAAGGAACTGAACACTGGAACTTCTTCGAAGACTTCTACACCCCCGAAGCCGGCGAGTGTCCGTGCAGTTCGGCCTACGAGCCCAAATGCGATACTCCCCCGATAGCCGAGTGTGTAAGAGTCCACGGTGTAGATTCCGTCAACTACTGTAATGGATGCCCCGGACAGGCCACGGTGGGATCGCACTCGTGCGGAAACTCGTCCAGGACCATGTACATCAAGGTCCGACGCACCGACACAGCCACCCCGACCTGTTCAACCTTCCAATTCGAGGTCTCGAACGGCGTTTACTGAATCGGTCACGTTTTACAAAACTGTGCTCGGACGGCTGCGTCAGGACGTGTACAATCGCGACTTCGGCGCGTTCACCAGGCCGGCAACTAACGAGGCATGAATGCTCACACGGACACTGCTCGAGGTCACGCTCGTAGGAAGCGAGTGGATCCTTTACATTCTGGCGGTGCTTTCGGTCGCGTCGATCGCCATCATCGTCGATCGGGCCATCTTCTACGCGTCCAACCGGAAATCATGGGCCAAGCTTACCCGACGAATCGAACCGATGATGCACGCTGGAAAATGGGACGAGGTGAAACAGACGGTTGATTCCTGGCCCGGCCCCGAGGCGGAAGTCCTGCGGGCGGCGCTGGAAGGGATTGAACTGGGAGCGGAATCGGCGGACAAGCTGGTGGAATCAGCGCTGATGCTGGAGCAGCAGAGGCTGGATCGACGGCTGGCCTTCCTGGGAACGCTCGGGAACAATGCCCCTTTCATCGGACTGTTCGGTACCGTCCTGGGCATAATCAGGGCGTTTCACGATCTTTCCGGAAACCTTCAGGGTGGCGCGAACGTGGTCATGGCCGGAATCTCCGAGGCTCTGATCGCCACAGCGGTCGGCCTTTTCGTGGCCATCCCGGCAGTCATCGCCTTCAACTACTTCGGAAAATCCAGTTCAGCTGAATTGAATCGCGCCAGGGCATCGGTCAACGCTTTGATGGCAATGAAGCTGCCTGCGGTCGCAAGACCCTCGGCCACTTGCGCGCAACAGACAGGCATGTCCCCGCACACAACTGAATAGCCCCAGGGTTCAAAATTCATCGATGACGAGACATAGCGACCGTCAGGCTTGTCTCCCGAAAGTCGCCAGGATACGTTCCGCCGCGCGCCGGCAGTCGTCGACAGAGGGAACCAGCGCGAACCTGACATGGTCGCGGCCGGGGCTGCTGCCATCCGCGAGCGGCTCCCCGAGCGCCGGCCCCGGGGTACAGACGACCGCTGTTTCGGGAGAGAGCAGACGTTTCGCGAACGTCAGGCCGTCCATGCCTTCAGGAACCCGCGGCCACAGGTACAGCGTCGCGTCCGGGTCAGGGATAACGCAACCTACCGCCCTGAGCGCGGGAATCAGCACGTCCATCTTATCCCGGTAGAGTTGCCGCATGCGCTCCACATGGCTCTCGTCTCCGAGTGCGGCGACAGCGCCGTCCTGAATGAACGTCGCGGTGCCGGAATCGATGTTTGTCTTGAGCTTCTTGAACAACGCGACCACGCGCTCGTCCCCGCACACCCAGCCAACGCGATGGCAGGTCATGTTCGACCTTTTCGAAAGAGACTGGAATACGATGATACCGTCGCGTCCGAACTCCAGGATCGACCGTGGGCGTCGGTTGAACCAGACCTCGGAGTAAGCCTCGTCGGAACCGATGATAAGTCCGTATTTATTCGCGAAATCGATCAGACGCGGCCAGAAATCGTCGGGAGGCACCACGCCCGACGGCGAATTCGGGTAATTAACCCAGATGATCCTGGCTCGCGAGGCGACCTCGACAGGGATAGCGTCAAGATCGGGCAGGAAACCGCGCGCGGCTGTCAGAGGGTAGTACCACGGCACGCCACCCGCAAACAGGGTGCCGCGATTGTACGGTGGATAACCGGGACTCGGGCAGAGAACCACGTCACCCGGGTCGAGCACCGCGTTCGGAAAATTGAACACCGCCTCCTTGGAACCGATGGTCGCGCAGATTTCCTTTGAGGGGTCGAGTTCGACTCCAAAGCGCGCCGGCATCCATCGCGCCACCGCCTCGCGAAAGGCGGAATCCCCGATGTAACTGGGATAGCCGGACGATGCTCTTTCATCGACAGCGACCTTGACCGTGTTCCTGACGACCGCGGGGGTCGGCTCGGTCGGGTCGCCGACTCCGAAGTCGATCGGGTCATGACCACCGGCCCGGAGTTCACCAACCATGCGGTCGATTTCAGCGAACGGGTACGCCGGAATGGACTGTATTCGCTTTGAAGCCCTGATTTCCATCTTCGCCTCGGTACGGGCGGGTTCTCACGCCCAGAGTGAGCGAATTGTCACACCAATTGCGGACGAATTGTTATTCGATTTTATTGGTTCATGGAATTCAGGAACTGCTGGTTGGTATCGTAGCGGGAGAGCTTGTCCAGAAGGAATTCCATGGCGTCCAGGACGTTGAGCGGGTGCAGGAGCTGACGCAGGATCCACACGCGATTGAGCGTCATCGGGTCGAGCAGCAGTTCTTCCTTACGGGTACCCGACTTGTTGATGTCGAGCGTCGGGAAGATGCGCTTCTCCATCAGCTTGCGATCCAGGTGCAGTTCGCAGTTACCGGTGCCCTTGAATTCCTCGAAGATGACCTCGTCCATTCGCGAACCGGTATCGATCAGCGCGGTGCCGATGATGGTCAGCGAACCGCCGTCCTCGATGTTACGGGCGGCGCCAAAGAAGCGCTTCGGCTTGTGCAGGGCGTTGGAATCGACACCGCCGGAGAGGATCTTGCCGGACGGCGGAACAACCGTGTTGTAGGCACGCGCCAGACGCGTGATGGAGTCGATCAGGATGACCACGTCGCGCTTGTGCTCGACAAGGCGCTTGGCCTTCTCGATGACCATTTCCGCGACCTGGACGTGACGGGCGGCCGGCTCGTCGAAAGTCGACGAAATGACTTCGCCCTTGACCGACCTTTCCATGTCCGTGACTTCTTCCGGACGTTCATCGATGAGCAGGACTATCAGGTAAACTTCCTTGTGATTCGTGGCGATCGCGTGCGCGAGATCCTGCAGGACGACGGTCTTACCGGTCCTGGGCGCGGCGACAACCAGCGTACGCTGACCCTTTCCGAGCGGGCACAGCAGATCGATCACGCGGGTCGTGTAATTCTTGGGATCAAACTCGAGCTTGAACTTCTGGTCCGGGTAAAGCGGGGTCAGATTGTCGAACAGGGTCTTCGTCTTGGCAACATCGGGATCTTCGTAGTTGATGGTCTCGACCTTGAGAAGAGCGAAGTAGCGCTCGCCGTCCTTGGGGGGACGAATCTGACCTGAAACCGTGTCGCCGGTACGCAGGTTGAAACGACGAATCTGCGACGGGGAGACGTAGATATCGTCAGACCCGGGGAGGTAGCTCGTGTCCGGGGCACGCAGAAAGCCGAAGCCTTCCGGAAGGACCTGGAGCACGCCTTCCCCGTAGATGAAGCCGTTCTGTTCGGTCTGAGCCTGGAGAATCGCGAAAATCAGCTCCTGCTTGCGAAGGCCGCGAGCGTTTTCTACGTTCAGGTCCTTGGCCATTTCCAACAGATCCGCGATCTTCATCATCTTGAGTTCATTGAGGTTCAACTTAATTCCTCCGCACTGTTTTTGACCGGCGCTGATATTTTCTGAAGGAGGATGCCTTGCGCCTTTAGGGCATCGCTTCCTGGAACCCTGCGACCGCCGGGCCCCGAAACGCCAAAGTAAATGATGAAACAATCGACCCAAATCACCGTGAAATGACTGATTCACACGGGGGCTTGAATCGTGAAAACCGATATCCTGGAGAAAAAGCCGGGAGGCCCTTTCGGACATCCCTTTGGAACGGTTCTTTGTAAGTTTAGGTTTACGATTCCCGAATGTCAAGACTTTCGGCAGTTTTCGGGATTTTGTATCAGTCAGTATCCGTTTTTTGACTCGGCGAGCACCCGGCCGGCATCGATGTCCACACGCATCGCATCACCAGCCAGCCAGTCACGCAGACATGTCTCTGCCAGCAGGTTTTCACGGAAGAAGGCAACCAGATACTTGCGTGTCAAGGCCAGCGTCACCGTCGGATCATCGGTGCCCGAACGACACAAAAGGCTGCAAAATTCATCACATGCATCCAGGAATGACAGGTGATCGGCGCCGATTACCTCGATCTGGACGGCGGGACCGACAGCCGCGTCATAGTAGTCCGAAAACCGGTTGCCGGCAGGGGCGCACGACAGGGAATCGGACAGTTCACCGTCCAGAGTCTGGCCCAGCGCGACTATCGGGATTTCGATTCCTGGCATCAGTTCCGGAGTGACCGATGGCCAATCAGCGGGATCATAGTCGTCCATTGGCGGCCCGGCATCGACCGGATCAACCCCGAAGACGGCATCCACGCGCTCGTCGGAAGCCGCAAGCAGGAACGACAGCTTGCCGCCCATTGAGTGACCGGCAAGTCCTACCCGCCCGGGATCGACATGTCCCGCAAGTGGACCGTCAGCCGCATTCCCGGCACCGACCGCCCAGTCCAGCACGCCGCGCAGATATTCGGCCATGATGCGATGGGGCACGGGACTGAAGATGCCGCCGGGAATACTCGGCATGACCACGACCATTCCCCATGACGCAATGAACTCGCCGGTACCGATGTAGGCCGCCGGTTCCTGCGAGAACCCGTGAGTGAAGATGACCAGTGGCGCCACTCCCGACACATCCGGCATCAGGATGGTCACCGGGACGGTCGCCGCGTCTCCCTCGACCTCGAGGGTCAAGTCCGTGCGTGACGACACGACACCAAACGGACCCGGCAGAGAGGGATCGGCCACTTCCGAACAGTCGGGGCCACCACAGCCGGAAAGCGCCAGAATCACCAGAATCGACAACGGGATGCGACTCATCTTCGATAACCTGCCGTGCAAAGTGATTTAATATACATTGGCCGATTGAGGAGGACACATTCATGAGGCGGATTACCACATGTTTCTTAATGCTTGCGCTGGCATCCCTGACTGCCTGTTTCGAGATTGAGCAGACATCGGACACTGGAGCCGAGGACACGATCGTCTGGGATACGATTGTCGGGGAAACGATCTGCTTCGAAGAGGTTTCCGATCTGGCATGCCACCGGGACTCCGACTGCGCGGATGGACGCCACTGTTTCGCTCCGGGAGAACGCAACTGCGGGATATGCATGGAAGTCGAACAGCCCTGCGAGGTCGATGAAAACTGCACGTCGGCCCCCAACACGATCTGCGATTATCCGATGACTGACGAATGCTACTGCAACGTTGAAAAGCTCTGCATGCCGCCCTGTGGAATCGATGGCGGAACCATGTGCGACAGCCAGGATCGACCGACCTGCCTCAACGGTCACTGCGTGCAGAAACCATGCGAAACCGATGACGATTGTCCCGAAACGTTCCGCTGCATGGAGGACGACAACGGCATTCACTGCGAAAGACGGACCTGCACAGGTGACGAGGGGTGCGGCGACTGCGGCTGGTGCGTGGGGGGCGCCTGCTATGACGAACCCGGCCACTGTGACTACATGGCGCCTTGAGCCGGCTGCGATCGGGGTTCCCGCAATGCTGAAAAAAACTGTAGCGATTGGTTGTGTGACGTTGATACTGGCGTTGGCCTGCGGTTCAGGCCCGGATTCTCCGGATGACGCCATCGACGCCGGTCAGGATGCGGTCGAGGACACCGGCATCGACTCCGGGGACAAGGACACGTTCGAACTGGACTCGATCGATGATCCGGATATCGCTCAAATCGATGCCTTCGGGGACGTTCCGTCCGATGGCGACGTCGCCGACCTGCCATACACGGTGAACCCTGATTTCTTTCAGTTCGGACCAATCCCGACAGACTGCGTTTCCGGTGCCAGGTGCGAGGTCGCATTCACCATCGACGCCGAGCCGGACAACCCGTTCGACCCCGGCGAAATCATGGTTGACGTCGAGATCTCGGACGTCACGCAAGGTGATTCCTTCACGCGGCCGGCCTTTTACTATCAAGGTTTCGTGGACAACGACGGCGCGCCGGGGCAGCCGTATGGGACACCGGAATGGCGCGTCAGGTTTCGTCCGGACACCGCTGGGGCCTGGACGGTCACGGTTCTGACAACCACTGCCGATGACAGAATTTCCAGTAACCAGGTTGAGATCGAGGTCTTGAGCCGCCCCCTGGAATCGCCATGGCATGGACAGATCGTCAGGCATGATACCGACCGGCGTTACCTGATTTTCGAGGATGGCGCTCCGTTCTTCCCGGTCGGCGAAAACATGTGCTGGTGGAACGCGGATGTAACCGATTACACAGGTCTTGGCGACGAACCGGGCTGGATGCGGAAACTGGCAGACAACGGCGGCAACTTCATCCGGTTGTGGATGGCGACCTGGGGATTCTCTCCGGAATGGTCCTATCCCGAAGGTTCCCGGCTTGGCGACTACAGTGCCCGCCAGGATCGCGCATGGGCACTGGATCGGGTATTTGAACGCGCCGACGAACTCGGGCTGATGGTTCAGTTGTGCATGTTCAGCCACGGACAGTTTTCAACGCAGAACAACCCGGAGTGGGACGCCAACCCGTACAACGTCAGCAATGGCGGCTTCCTGAACGACCCCCGCGACTTTTTCACGGATCCGGAGGCCATGCGGCTTACCAGGAACCGTCTGCGCTACATCGTCGCCAGGTGGGGTGCGGAGCCGGCCCTGATGGCCTGGGAACTGTTCAACGAAATCGATCTCACCGACATCCCTGAAGACGCTTCCCAGTTCGCGGTCATCCAGGGCGAATGGCATCGTACCATGGCCGCGTGGCTGAAACGGATCGACGCCCCATACCGGCACATGGTCACGTCCAGCATCTCGTCTTTCGGGACCTTCTGGGGTCTGGACGAGGCAGTCTTCAGCCTCGACGACATAGATTTCGCGCAGGTTCATCACTACGGCAACGAGGTATTGCGGTTCAACATCGTCGATGAAGTGCCAGGGCTGGCCCGGAGTTACGCGCGGTTCGACAAGCCGGTGTTTTTCGCCGAACTCGGAGTGCACTCGGCGGGGCCCGCCGAAACAGCCGCGATCGACCCGTCGTTCATAGGCCTTCACGACCTGATCTGGGCGCCGGTGTTCGGTCCTTCCGCAGGTTCGGGCATGACCTGGTGGTGGGACAACTACATCGACCCGAATGACCAGTACTACCAGTTCAAGGCGCTGGCCGACTTCGTCGCCGGGATCGACTGGGCGCTCGAAGCCTTCGTGACGGCGCGTCCGGACACTTCGGACACCACGAACCTGACCGCGTTCGCGCTGTACGGGAACACCACCGCGCTGGTCTGGGTCAAGAACACGGCGGAGGACTACTCGACCCTGACCGAGGCCGCGGACCCTGCATTCATAGAAGGCGCGACCCTCGACCTGTCCGGCCTGCCCGACGGCAACTGGAACGCGCAATGGTTCGACACTTTCGGTTACACGAACCACGCGCCTGTTGAAGGCACCGTCGACAACACCGTGACCGCCCTGCCCGTCCCCGGCTTCTCCCACGACATCGCCCTCAGACTTTCAAGGACTGACCGCGCGCGATAGCCCCCGGATTTGACCAATCGGCGCGATGGAATAATATGGGGCGGCTTATGATGGTTTCCGATGGATCCCAGAACACCGATTGACCGGCTAAACAACACGCTGACCGCTGGCCAGCGATTCATGGACAAGGCGTTTGACCTGCGCGGACTGGCGCGCTGGCTGATGCTGGGGGTTCTGGTCGGACTGGTCGCCGGTGTGTCCGCCATCTTGTTCCACGTGGCACTCGACGGTCTGCGCTCGCTGAGCTTCCATGCGCTGATCGGTCTGTCGCCAGGGCGACCGGGGGGTGAAGAGGCCGTCTTCGAAATCCCTGTCGCGGGCCATGTGCGACACGTCCTGATCGTCTTGCTGCCGGCAGCGGGCGCTTTCCTTGCCGGCCTTCTGGTGCGCTATTTCGCGCCCGAGGCGAAAGGTCACGGCACCGACGCGGCCATCAACAGCTTCCATCGCAAAGGCGGCCACATCCGCAAACGCGTGCCGGTTGTCAAATTCTTCGCCACCATCCTGACCATGGGATCCGGCGGTTCTGGAGGCGCCGAAGGTCCGATTGCCCAGATAGGCGCAGGGTTCGGCAGTTTCATCGCGGATCGCCTGAAGCTGGGCCCCCGGGAGAAACGCCTGCTTATGATCTCGGGCGTGGGCGCGGGTGTCGGAGCCATCTTCCAGGTGCCTCTGGCCGGCGCCATCTTCGCCGCGGAAGTGCTGTATTCCGATCCTGACATCGAGACCGACGCCATCGTCCCCGCGTGCGTGTGCAGCATCGTCGCATACTGCGTCTATGGCGCCTGGCATGGTTTCGGGCACATGTTCCCGGTGTCCGGAATGTCGTTTTCAAACCCGGTCGAGCTGCTTCCCTACCTGTTGCTGGCCCTGCTCGTCACGGCCGGCGCCCTGCTCTACATCTGGGTTTTCTACGGCACCGAGGGCATATTCAACCGCCTGCGTCTGCCTTTCATAGTCAAACCGGTGATTGGCGGCCTTCTGACCGGCTCGACCGCGCTGGCATTGCTGCTGCTCGTCGGCGACAACCACGTTATCGACGTGATGTCCACCGGTTACGGCACCCTTCAGGACGCTCTGTCGGGTCGTATCGGCGAGATCGGCGTCCTGATCCTGCTGGCGGTCGCCATCGGCAAGATATTCACGACATCGTTCACCATCGCCTCGGGCGGCAGTGCCGGCGTCTTCGGGCCATCACTGGTCATCGGCGGCACGCTTGGCGGAGCGGCCGGACTCCTGTTTCACGGCTGGTGGCCCGGTCTGGTCCAGAATCCGTCCAGTTTCGCATTGGTCGGGATGGCCGGCTTTTTCGCTGCAGCGGCTAACACCCCGCTCTCCGCGGTCATCATGGTAAGCGAGATGACCGGAAACTACAGCCTGCTGGTTCCCGCGGTCTGGGTGTGCGCGATAACATTCCTGGCATCCCGGAGATGGACCATCTTCCGCAGCCAGGTGGAGTCCAGACTGCGGTCGCCCGCGCACATCGGGCAGTACGCCTTCGAGATGATGGGCAAGGCCAGGGTGGGCGACGTCTACAAGGAAACCCGACGATTCCTGCCTGTTGACGCGGATCTGCCGATCGGGCGTGTCCTGTCGGTCACCGGTTCGACCAGACAGCGTGTATTCCCGGTCGTCAATAACGGCAGGCTGGTCGGAGTGTTCTATCACAAGGATCTGATGGCCACGCTGGAAGAGTCCGGGGACCAGTCCGGCGCCTCCATGACTGTTGCCTCGCTCATGAGGCCGGTGTCGGTGTCGGCTCGATTTCCGGGCGTCCGGAAAGGAGATCCCGTGTCGCTCGCCCAGCGCAAAATGACCGGTCTGGACGTCGAGGAACTTCTGGTGATCAGCGACGAAATGGACGAGGTGATCGGTATTCTGACCGCCTCCGACGTGCTGCTGGCGTACAACCGGCGCATGGCAGAACTGTCTTCGGAAAGGCACGACGGGAATGTCCTTCCACCGCTGGAAGAAGATCATTCGAGTGACGACATCGAATCGGAACAAATCGTCAGGGCCGCGACCAGCGAAACGCCGGGTGACGCCCCCAGGATCTGACGAACACGCTGGAAATCAGTACCGCCGGGGGCAATGACCGTAATCGAAGGGCGTGCCGCCGTAGAATCGTTTCAGTTCGGCATAAAGGTCGGGAAGTCGGGTGCGCATCAGTCCCGGAGTCTCGAAAAACGCCTCGGTGGCCACCGAAAAAAACTCGGACGGGTTGGTGGCGCCATAATACCTCAACACCGACAGCTCCTCGGGATGACCATCGACCAGGCGCTGATAGTGAGCCCCCAGGACCGAAGCCCAGGGACCATAATCGCGCCGTGAACGCAGGACGGGCATTCCATTGAAGCTTCCCTCGTCGCGGTCGAGCACATGCGCGAACTCGTGGACCGCCGTGTTGCGCCCGTCGCACGGATCCATCAAGCCGGACACCACCGCGGGCCAGGACAGCACGACGGTTCCCCAGTGATGGGCCTCGCCCAGGATGGCGACGCCCTTCTCATCGTTGTGCTTGTACACGTAAGGATAAACGACGATCTCGGTCAGCCGGTCGTAGTAGGAAAGATCCAGGCGAAGCACCAGCCGGATCGCGCATCCCGCGATCACGACCTTGACCTCGTCCGTGATCGACATGCCGCCGGCCGCTATCCAGTGCCGTTCAGCGATGAAGATGCGCACCATCCGCTCGTATCGTCCACGCCACTCTTCAGGCATGTGCCGGTAACAGGCCAGGTACTTATGCAGATAACCGCGCCATTCCTCCGGGAACGGTTGCCTGTCCAGTCGCCACCTGCGAATTCTTCTAATCGGCCCAATCATGGCAGGATTGTAACATCGTCGAAGGCTTGATCCGCTGTCTGTTATGACGGAAATCCAGTAATCGAAGGGGAAGTGGTGGATTCAATCCAGGAAGTCGATCACTGCTCTTTCGCTTTGATGTTGGGAAGTTCCAGGCCGTAGCCATACTTCTTGTCGGTGGCCTTCAGGATGAATCCCAGCACCAGGGCCGCAACACCGAGCAGCGCCAGCATCAGCAGCGGGTACGTGTAGTCGTAGGAAATGGCGGCGACCTGCGGAGTGATCTTCTTTGCGGCCAGATCCGTCGCCACATCCGGGTTGGTGGCAGTAAGAATCTTGCCGATAAGAAGCGGGAACAGCCACAGCCCGATGTTCTGGACCCAGAAAATCAGGGCGTACGCAGAACCGATGACCTTCGAATCAACCAGCTTGGGAACGCTCGGCCACAGGGAGGCGGGAACCAGCGAGAAAGAGGAACCCAGGACAAGGATGGTCCCGAAAGCCAGGATCACGCCACCGATGTTGTTGCCCTTGAACATCGGCAACACGAAGGCGAACGTCAGGTGACAGACGATCAGCAGCAGCGAGCCGATCATCAGCATCGAAGCGGCTTTACCCTTGTTGTCCACGTACTTCCCGATGATCGGCGTGATTCCGACGGCCAGCAGCGGGAACACGGCGAAGATCGACTCGGCCGACTGGCGCATGTAGGCCATGAAGCAGAACACCAGCAGAAGCGCGACGGCGGTGGCCAGCAGGATGACACGCGGCAACGTCTTCTTCTGGAAGTTGCTCATGAACGCGCTGATCGCGACGATCAGCATCACGCCGTACTGAATCAGCATGATCTGCGTGGAAGCCCAGATCGAATCCTTCGGAACCTCGGTGAACGTCAGGTTGCACTGGAGCATGTTGACGGCGTACTTCTGGAACGGGAAGATGGCCGAGTAGTAGAGCACGCACAGAAGCGCGACCAGCCAGAATCCACGGCTGGTGAGGATCGCGCCGATGTCGCGGATGCGGAACGGATCGTCCTTCTCCTCGGTGTTCCCAATCTGGTCTTCCAGCTTCTTGTCCATGAAGAAGTAGACCACGAACATGATGAACGCGATCATCAGCAGGAGGACGCCGAACGCGACCGAACGCGAGACATCGATGTCGCCGCCCAGCTTGGCCACGGCCGGCGAGAAGATCATGCAGGTAGCGACGCCGAGGCGGGCCAGGGCCATCTCGGAACCCATCGCCAGGGCCATCTCACGTCCCTTGAACCATTTCACGATACCACGCGACACCGTGATGCCGGCCATCTCGACGCCACAGCCGAAGACCATGAAGCCTATGGCGGCGAACTTGGCCGACGCCGGCATCCCCCTGTAGAAAGGCGAAACGCCGAGCTCATCGAACCCCGGGATATAATTCAGGTTGTTGGTGAACCAGGTCTGCAGGGCCGAGGTCTGGAACGCCTCGGTCACGGCATACCAGTTGATCAGGGCGCCCAGCAGCATGACGGCGCCGGACAGCAACGCGGTGAAGCGCACGCCCATGCGATCCAGGATGATCCCGGCGAAAATCAGGAAGAATATGAAGACGTTCAGGAACGTCTCGGACCCCTGGTAGGTCCCGAACGCCGCGGAATCCCATCCCCTTGTCGTTTCCATCAAGTCCTTGATGGGCGACAGGATGTCCATGAAGATGTACGAAGAAAACATCGCCAGCGAAAGCAGAAGAAGTACGGTCCATCTGGCCGCCGCGCTCTCCCTGAGGTTGGCTATCTGTTTGGTCACGATGAGAACTCCTGTGAAATGCCGAGTCAATTACCCAGAAACGCACCTGGTGAACTTAAGCCAGAGGGTACACCAAAACCCGGCCCCGGCAACCATATTTTGGTTGCATGCGTCAACCGGCCACGCGACCGGCAATCCGGCGGACGGTGGCGATTTCGGCAGCGTAGTCCGGCAGGTCGTCGACCGGGGTTTCCAGTGAAATCGGCAGGCTGCGGACAAAGTCGTTGGCCAGCAGCGCCGATATCCCGGATTCCCCGATAAGTCCGCGCCCGATCAGTTCGTGGCGATCCTTGCGCGACCCCATCGGCATTCTGGAATCGTTCAGATGCATACAGCCGACGCGCGAAAGCCCGACCACGCGATCGTATTCGGCCAGCATCGCGGCGATGCCGCCGGGCGTGGTCACATCCCATCCGGCCGCGAACAGATGGCACGAGTCGAAACACATTCCCAGCCAGTCGTGGTCGCCAGCGGCGTGAATCAATCCCTTGATTTCGCCCGGCGTCGACCCCAGCACCGTGCCGGTGCCGGACATGCCCTCGAACAGAACCCTGGCGCCGCCGTCGTAACCGGCCAGTGCGGTGCGAAACAGGTTTCCGACGCGTTCGATGCCCGCCTCAACCCCCTGCCCCATGTGAGCGCCCGGGTGCAGGACTACAAAATCCGCGCCCATTTCGGCCGCGAACGGTATGTCTTCGGAAATGATCATGCGGGCAAAATCCGCGATGTGATCGACGGACGATGCGGGATTGACTACGTAAGGCAGGTGACAAATGACGGTCCGGATGCCGTATTCGACGCGGGCCTGCCTGCCTTCCGAAATCTCCGATGCCGAAATCTCCCGACGCGCCCCTCCTCTGGGGTTTCGCGGAAAATACTGGAAATTGGTCGCTCCCAGGTCGTGGGCAAATTTCATGGCCCGCGGAATCCCCTTGGAAATCGTGAGGTGCGCGCCGATGTTCAGGGCCACGGTGTTGTCTGACATGTTGGAAACCCTTGATTCAACCTTTGGAAAACGCCGGCGATAAAGATACCACGGTCCCCGCCGCTCGAACGCGGGAATGACGATTAGCCAGCCGGAAGGGGCACATCAGACACGAAATTGTGCACCAGTCGCCCGGACCAAAGTAGAATCCAGAAATGGCGGTCAATCGGAAAGGGGGACGCGGATGCTGATGGTGCTGATGGCGTTGGTGAGTCTCGGCAGGATGAAGATTCACGCGGCAACCAGATGGCTGTGGCTGGCGCTGTCCGGGGGGATGTTCGTGGCGGCGCCCATGGGCTGCGAAAGGAAGTGCGAATGCGAATGCGCGTGCGAATGCCCCGCCCCAGGCCCGAGCGCAGCGAGTGCCTGCCCTGAGCCCGAGGGCGAATTGTCATTCGCCCCTACGCCTGCCCCTGCCCCTGTCCCTGACCCTGTCCCTGACCCTGAGGGCGAATTGTCATTCGCCCCTACGCCTGCCCCCTCCGAAAAGCCCTCGCAGCCCAAAATCCGTCCCCCGAAGAAGGTGGCCCCGCCAGCCGTCAAACCACCTGAACCGACGCCGATCCCCGACGTGCCCCAGACGGCCTACGGTCCGCCCCCGACGTGGGAACGTGAACCGATCATGCAACCGATGTACGGGGCTCCGATCAACGATTTCAGAAAGGAATGACCAGGGGTTGAATCAGCACGAATGTCCGCAGACGCACCTGACCGCGGACTTGTAGCGGTTCAAGTATGCGTCGCGTTCTTCCTGAACAAACTGTGGACCGAAGCGATGATCCAGGGCGGCCAGTTCGCGCAGTCTGGGGACGTCCCACATTCCGATGCCGATGCCGGCCAGCATTGCCGCGCCCAGGGCCGTCGTCTCGATGTTCCTGGGACGGATGACCGGCACGTCCAGGATGTCGGCCTGGAACTGCATCATCAGGTTGTTGGCGCTCGCGCCACCGTCGACACGCAACTCGGTCAAAGGACGGCCGAGATCCTTCGCCATCGCGTCCAGAAGCTCGGCGATCTGCAGCGCGATACCTTCCAGAACGGCGCGCGAGATATGCGCCCTGGTAGCGCCGCGGGTGAGTCCGAAAAGACCGCCACGGGCCTCGGGGTCCCAGTACGGGGCGCCCAGTCCTGCCAGAGCCGGCACGAAAACGACCCCCGCCGAGTCGGGCACGCTGGCGGCCAGTTCCTCGACCTCGGGAGCCGTCTTGATGAATCCCAGTGAATCGCGCAGCCACTGAACCGCGGCGCCGGCGATGAAGGAGGAACCTTCCAGGACGTAGCTCGTTTTTCCGTTCACGGTCCAGCCGACAGAGGTCAACAGGCCGTGCGTCGACGGAACCATCTTTTCCCCGGTGTTCATCAACAGGAAAGCACCGGTGCCATACGTGCACTTGGACTGGCCGGCATCAAAACAGGTCTGGCCGAACAGGGCCGACTGCTGGTCGCCGCAAACCCCGGTGATCGGAATACCGTCGGGCAGGAAATCCAGCCCCTTCGTCACGCCGAAGGAACCGGCGGATGGCCTGACCTCGGGCATCAGGCTGCGCGGAATCTTCAGGACACCCAGGAGCGCGTCGTCGAACTGAAGGCGCTCGATGTTGAACAGCAGCGTACGGCTGGCGTTCGAAGGATCGGTGACGTGGGAAACCCCGCCCGTCAGTTTGTGAATCAGCCAGGTGTCTATGGTGCCGAAAGCGCACTTGCCGGCCTCGGCGTCGGCGCGCAGGCCGGGGACGTTGTCCAGCATCCAGCGGACCTTGGTCCCGGAGAAGTAAGGGTCAAGCACCAGACCAGTGCGATGGCGGAAGTACTGCTCGAGGCCTTCTTCCTTGGCCTTCTCGCAGAAGGCGGTGGTGCGTCGACACTGCCAGACAATCGCGTTGAAGCGTGGTTTTCCGGTGTCACGATCCCAGATGACCGACGTCTCGCGCTGATTGGTGATCGCGATGGCGGCGCAGTCATTCGGGTCTACACCTGCCTTTTCCAGGGCCTGTCTCGCCGACAGCACGGTCGCGGCCCATATCTCCTCCGGGTCATGCTCGACCCACCCGGGTTTAGGAAAAATCTGTCGAAATTCGTTGGCGGCCTTTGCCATGAACGTCAGATCCTGCGCCACTACCACGGCGGTGGAACCTGTCGTGCCTTCGTCAAGTGCCAGGATGAATTTTGCCATCAGCAATCCCCGTAAGGAAAACGCGGTCAGTTTAGCCGCTGTTCCGGGTGATGGGAAGCCCGCGGGACACACCGAAGCATTGAAGAAGGAGGTTCTACAGCCCCGAACCTGTCGAGTGCTTCGCCCCGAACCTGAGCATGATCGACAAGACCGTCCCGGTCAGAAGATACGCCACGGAGATCTCGATTGACTTCGACGCGCCGGCGATGGTCGGCAGGTAAATCGCGCCGCCCGGGGCGATCGAATGGATGATTCCGAACAGGCTGAACACGGCAAGGATCACAAACGTGACAATCAACGCGAGAGGCCTTTTATCGATGATAAAGACCATGGCGGCGCTCCACCCGAGCGCCGTGACTATGAAACCGTTGCCCAGGATCGACATGACGCCGAGTTGCGCGGCCAGCGACTGATCGAGCTGCAAACCACCGGCGGCCATCGCCCCCGCGAGCTGCCCGGTGTAGATGTTAACCAGGTAGGCCAGACAGGGGATGATGGCAAACGCCACCGCGGTCAGGTGTCTGCGGTCGGTCGCCCTGAACGCCTGGTCCGTGATGGCAAGGCCGACAAACAAAAGGATCGGCGCGACCACCACCTCGGGGACGTAGTCCACGATGAAACCCAGGACACCGGTCATTCCGGCGATGCCGATGACCAGACCGGTCAGCAGCGTGTAACCGGCTCGGGCGCCCATCGCCTTGTACGCCGGATGGCCGATGTACGGAGTCGACTGCGCCACGCCACCGAAGAAACCGGCAACCATCGTCGCGATCGACTCGATCAGAAGGATATCCCTGGTGCGGTAGTCGTCACCGGCAGCCTTGGCCGAGGCGGTGGTGTTGATGCCGCCTACGATTGTCAGAAGTCCGAACGGGATACTGATCGGAAGGAACCTGACCGCGCCGGCGAAACCAGAGGCAAGCGCGCCAGGGTCGACGACCGGCAGATGCAACCCGAGAGTGGCCGTGTGTGTTCCCGGCGCCGGAGACATCCCGGCAAGCGCCATGATCCAGTAGATCGCCAGCCCAGCCAGAACAGCCACCAGGGCCCCGGGCAAACCGAACGGCAGCCTGAAACCTCCGACAAACGCATAGATTACGATGCCGAGCGCGAACATCCCGGCGACGGGAGCCGAGAATATGCGCAGAGCGGGAATCAGGCCCAGCAGCGCCAGTCCGACGCCGGCGATCGATCCCAGAAGGGCGGCCAGGGGAATAGCCTTCTGAACCAGGTCGCCGAAGAACGATATGACCAGCTTGAACACGCCCATGATGAACAGCGTGGCGATACCTACCGCCCAGGCGATCCAGGGGTCGCCGGTCTCAAGAAAGACCGGACCGATCACCACAATGGTCATGCCGATTGTCGATGGCGTGTCCAGGCCAAGCGGCATCGCGGTCATGCGCCTGCCACCGCGGCACGCCAGCCAGGTATAGGCAAGATCGCCCACCATCACGCCAAGCGCAGTACCTGGAATCATGTGCGTCAGGATGAAGTCCTGTGGCATTTTGAACTGGTACACAAGGATGGCGCTCAGCATCACCAGATTGACGACGTTGTCGACAAACAGCGCGAAAAACGCGTTCAGGTCACCCGGAACGAACCAGCTTTCCCTTTTCGTCATTCACAATCCCCGTGAAGGTCGGTATTCCCGTCGATCCGGCGGGTCAGGAGGCGTCAGAAAGGAACGTCATCGTCCGAGATGGCGTTGGGGCTGGTGACGGGCATGCCTACCGGTTCGACGATTGGCGGTTCGGAGTAACTCTGGCCGGCATCCGAGGCCATGCTGCCACGCCCGCCAATCGACTGGACGCTGCTTGCCACGATCTCGGTCGTGTAGCGTTTCTGGCCTTCCTTGTCATCCCAGGACCTGGTCTGGATGCGTCCCTCGATGAAGACCGTGCTGCCCTTCTGAAGGTACTGACCGCAGAACTCCGCCTGACGGCCCCAGACGACGATCTTGTGCCACTCGGTGCGTTCCTGCTTCTGGCCCTGCTTGTCATTCCAGGACTCGTTCGTGGCAACGCTGAATGTCGCAACGGTCTGGCCGCCCGCAACCGACCTGACTTCGGGATTGGAGCCGAGGTTTCCAATGATGAGGACACGATTCAAAGACGCCATTTCACACCCCTCGAATTTAAGAAATAACCAAAATGCACCTGCCCGGCGCACATCCCGTATCTTCGAAAACCGGGCGGACTCTGTTACGCAAAGAATATCTCATGAAGCAGGCGCGTGAAATCATCAACGCTGCCGGCATCCACCAGAATCGTCGTCGCCGCCGGGGTGAGCATGAGTCCCCTGACGCCCGGCATCTGACGCAGGCGCTGCATGGCGCCAGGCCCCGCCGGATCCCCGAGTACATCCCCAACGACCGTCACGGCGCCAATATCGGTTACGAGGTCGGCGCCATCGGGCATAAGATTCCGTAAAGAACCATCCAGAGCCACGTTGTCGGAACGTGAAAACACCAGCCAGGTTCCACCTCCGCCCGCCGCACAGGCGAAACATGGTTTCAAGCCGCCATTGGATAGAAGGGCCAGCGCCGAATCAGCGACACCGCCTTCCGACGAAAACCTCATGGCAACGACATCCTTGCGGGCAGTCACGCCATACACTCCGCCGGGAGCCTTGTCCGGGTTTGAACGGACAACCGTCCCCTCGCGCCCGGGATCTATCGAGGATCTCGTGTAGATGGCTATTCCGGCACGCTTCGCGAACTCCACGGCTTCGGCGTTCAAGACCTTGGCCCCGTGACGCGACAACGCCAGCATCTGGTCATAATCAAGCTCGAGGAACTCGCGCGCCGAGATGACCACCCTGGGATCGGCCGAACAGACGAACAGGACATCCGAATAGATCTCGCAACGATCCGCGTTTAGCGCCGCGGCCAGCGCAACTGCCGTGGTGTCGCTGCCACCGCGTCCAAGAGTCGTGATTTCGCGTTTGTAGCTGGTGCCCTGGAACCCGGCGACGATGACGATGCGCCCAGCCTCGAGTTCGTCGGCCACGCGGAACGGCCGCACCTCCACGATTCTTGCGTGGCTGTGGGAGTGGTTCGTCATGATGCCGCACTGGGAGCCGGTCAGCGAGATGGCGTCTTCTCCAAGCGCCTGGATGGCGATTGACAG
>Ga0209201_1000550_pt1 | contig 51239 bp, 25 predicted proteins | sample AD_UKC055_MetaG_FD_184411 | JGI IMG/M metagenome (GOLD analysis project Ga0209201, IMG submission 184411) | Active sludge microbial communities of municipal wastewater-treating anaerobic digesters from USA - AD_UKC055_MetaG (SPAdes) (version 2) | ecosystem: Engineered > Bioreactor > Anaerobic >... | reverse complement strand
AACCCGATGACCTTTGCCACCGGCAACGCCCCCGCTACCTGCCAGACCATGGTCCAAGCCGCTGCCGCCTGATAAAACCCAAACCCTTTCGCCCAAGTCGCGCCTTCCAGAATGTCCAAACTCCAGGCCCCCGTCCCAATACCGTAGTACCTCTAACCCGGGGTTAGAGGTACTACGGTATTGGGACGGGGGGAGGACGGTGGGGAGAGGGTGGGAGATCGGGTCTTTCGGGGGGCAGAACTCGATTACACGTGGTAGGGACGCGTTCCACCGCGTCCCCATCTTTACCGAATGATTCAGGGACGCGGTGGAACGCGTCCCTACCGGGCGGCTTGGGTGCGCCGGTTCCTTGTCGGCCTGTGCCGTTCGTTGACACTGGTTGGCGCGGCTGGTAGGGTTGGCCTTCTTTAAGACGCTGCATGGACTACAAGAACACATTGAACCTGCCGCAGACCGATTTCCCGATGAAGGCGGACCTCATCACACGGGAGCCGGAGCGGCTGAAGAAGTGGGAAGGGGCGCGGCTATACGCCGCCATCCAGGCCCGGCGCGCCGGGGCGGAGCGGTTTGTCCTGCACGACGGGCCGCCCTTTGCCAATGGCGATGTGCACATCGGCACGGCCCTGAACAAGATTCTCAAGGACATAATCATCAAGTACAAGACCCTGCGGGGCTTCAGCGCGCCTTATGTGCCGGGCTGGGATTGCCACGGGTTGCCGATCGAGTTCAAGGTGATCCAGGACATGCGCAAAGCGGGCGACACCGCCACGGACGCGGCGGCCATCCGCAAGGCGTGCGAGGCCAGCGCGCGCAAGTACATTGACCTGCAGCGCGCGCAGTTCAAGCGGCTGGGCGTGCTCGGGGATTGGGAGAATCCCTACCTGACTTTCGCGAAGGAATACGAGGCCGACGAGCTGCGCCTGTTCGCGGACATTGTGGAGCAGGGATTTGTGTATCGCGGGAAGAAGCCGGTCTATTGGAGCATTCCCTGCCGCACCGCGCTGGCGGAGGCGGAGGTTGAATACAAGGACCACGTCAGCCAGAGCGTGTATGTGAAGTTCCCGCTGGTCGGGCACCCGGGCACGTCGGTGGTGATCTGGACCACGACGCCCTGGACGCTGCCGGCCAACCTGGCGGTGGCCTACAACTCGACGTTCAGCTATTCGCTGGTGCTGGTCGGAAGCGAGCAATACATCGTTTCGGCCCTGCTGCTGCCGGCGGTCGCCGCCAAATGCGGCTGGCAGGATTACCAGATCGTCCGCAGCCTCGACGGCGGGCACCTGGGCCAGATGGAATACCAGCACCCCTTCTGCCGCCGCACGGGGAAGTTCTTCAAGGGCGACAGCTTTGTGGACAACGTCACCGGCACCGGCTTCGTGCACTGCGCGCCGGGGCACGGCCTGGAGGATTACCACCTCGGCGCCGAGCAGGGCCTGCCCATCTACTCGCCGGTGGACGACGACGGGAAGTTCACCCATACCAGCGACCTGCCGCCCGAGCAGCAGATGCCGGCCGAAATGCTGGGCAAGTCCATTCTGGAGAAGCACGGCAAGAGCGAGGCGAACGAGGTGGTGCTGCACGAGCTGCGCGCGCGCAAAGCGCTCCTGCATCAGGAGAACTACCACCACAGTTATCCCCATTGCTGGCGCAGCAAGACGCCGATCATCTTCCGGGCCATGGACCAGTGGTTCATCAAGGTGGACCACGCGGGCTTCCGCGAGCGGGCGCTCGAAGAGATCAACCGCGTGAGCTGGGTGCCCGATTGGGGCAAGAGCCGCATCGAGGCCGCCGTCAAGGGCCGGCCGGACTGGTGCATCTCGCGCCAGCGCACCTGGGGCGTGCCGATCCCGGCGTTCTATGACGCGCGGGGCAACCCGATCCTCGACGCCCGGATCGTGCGCAACGCCGCCGCCCTGTTCGAGCGGCACGGATCGAATGCCTGGTTCGAGCAGTCCACCGCCGAGCTGTGGGCCGCGCTGAAGCCGGCGGACTGGAACGGCCCGGCGCCCGCCGCCAAGTCCAACGACACGCTCGACGTGTGGATTGACTCCGGTTCCTCCTCGCGCACCGTCATTGCGCGGCGGCCGGAAATCCGCGGCGGCGACAAACCCTTCCAGTGCGATATGTACCTGGAGGGCAGCGATCAGCACCGCGGCTGGTTTCAGTCGTCGCTGCTGTTGTCGCTGGCGGGCAACGGCGCCGCCCCTTACCGGACCGTGCTGACCCACGGCTTCATGGTGGATGCCGACCGCGAGAAGATCTCCAAGAGCAAGCAGACTCAGGGCGGCTACGAGAAGCCGCAGACCGCCGAGGCCTACGTCAAGAAGTGGGGCGCGGACATTGTCCGGCTCTGGGTCGCCTCGCAGGACTTCCGCAACGACATCATCGTCAGCGAGGAGCGCATCAAGACGGTGGCGGAGACCTACCGCGTGCTGCGCAACGCGCTGCGCTATGAGCTTTCCAACCTGGCCGACTTCCATCCGGCCAAACAGGCGGTGCCGGACGAGCAGTTGACGGGCCTGGACCGCTGGATTCTGGATGAATTCGCGCAACTGGAGCGCGAAGCCCTCGCCGCCTACGACCGCCACGAATTCCACGTGGTGTATCAGAAGGTCAGCCAGTTCGTGGCGGTCGAGCTCTCCGCCATTTACCATGATGTGGTGAAGGACCGGCTCTATACCGATCCGGCCAACGCCCCCCGCCGCCGCTCCACGCAGACGGCGCTGCACCGGCTGGTCGCCGGCCTCTGCCGAATGCTGGCGCCGATCCTGGCGTTCACGGCGGACGAGGCGTGGGAATTTGTGCCGGGCGCGGCGGTTCCTTCGGCGCACCTGCTCACCTGGGAGGCGCCCGGATTCGAGCGTCCCGAAGCCGAACGGGCCGCCTGGAGGGCGCTGTTTGAGCTGCGCGAGCGTGCTCTGCCCGAGCTGGAAAAGGCGCGCCAGGCCAAGGCAATCGGCAAGGCGCTGGAGGCGAAGCTGACCTTCGCCGGCTCGACGCCGGCCCTGGCGGCAGCCCAGGCGCACCTGGAGTCACTGAGAGAGTTGTTGAATGTCTCCCAGCTCGAAATCAAGCCGGCGGCGGAAGCGGACCTCACGGTCTCCGTCACCCGGGCCGCGGGCGAGAAATGCGAGCGCTGCTGGCATTGGGAGACCGATGTCGGCGCCGTCGCCGGGCATCCGACCCTTTGCGGCCGGTGTGTCAAGGCGGTGCAGCAAAGCGCGCCGGCCTGACCCGCGCAAGACCAAGGCGCCGGGTCTGGACAACGGCGGCGGGCAGCGCCTAGATTGGCCGCGATGCAAGAGCCATTCGTAAGACTGTCGCTGGCGTTCGCAGCGGGGTTGTGCGCGCTGCCAGGTTATGATTGCACCGGCGAGCCGGGCATGCCCGCCGGCTTCACGCGTCTGGAGCAACTGCCGGCGCCGAAGATTGTTGCGAGCGCGGAGGCTTACCCCGGCGGGCGCCATGACGCGGGCAACATCACCGACGCCGCCCCCCGGACCGAGTACTCCTCGAATTCCAAGGGCACCAATACCTTTATTGAGTTCGACTTCGGCGCGCCGGTCAGCGTGGCCGCTTTCCGCCACGTGGACCGCAATGACCCGGCTACGATCACGGCGTCCGAGCTGACGTTCCTGGACGCCGCGGGCGCGGTCGTCGGCACGGTGCCGGTCAGGCACGTGAACCAGCGCGGCGGGGTGACTTGCGCGGTGTTGCCCGCGCCCGTGACGGCGCGGCGGGCGCGCTGGCGGGTGACCGGGCTGGGAAGCGGGCATGGCACCGTCGGCGGGGCGGAGATCGTCTTCCTGGCCGCGGGGAAACGGGAATCGCTCCCCGGCGGGGCGACGCTCGAAGTCCAGGCCCCGCAATTGGCGGAGCGGGCGGGCCAGGGGCTGGTGCGGCCAATGAAGGTCATGGTCAATTACCCGTATGCCGAACCGGTAACGGGCGTGGTCCGGGTGGCGGGGGCGGAGGGGCGGCTGGTCCAGTTGCAGTTTGGGAGCCAGGCCGTTGAGCTGACGGCGCCGGCGGCGGAATCGGAGCAGACGGTCAGGGTTGAAATGGAGGTGGGCGGGTTGACGGTGGCCCGCCGCGAGGCGGCGCTCAAGCCGGTGCGCAGACTGGAGATATTCCTCCTGCCGCACTCGCACAACGACATCGGCTACACCGAGCTGCAAGCCGAGGTGGAGAAGAAGCAGAACCGCAACCTCGAGACCGGGCTGCGGCTGGCGCGCGCCACGGCCAGTTACCCGGAGGGGGCGCGTTTCAAGTGGAACGTCGAGGTGCTGTGGGGCGTGGAGAACTACTTGCGCGCGGCCACGCCGGAGCAGCGCGCGGCGTTCCGGGAGGCCGTCCAGGCCGGCCAGATTGGCCTGGATGCCTTCTACTGCAATATCCTGGCCGGCCTCTGCCGCCCGGAGGAACTGCTCGGGCTGATGAGTTATGCGACGCGGCTCTCGGCGGAGTGCGGCGTGCCGATCGAATCGGCGATGATCAGCGACGTGCCCGGCTATACCTGGAGCCTGGTGCCGGCCATGGCGCAGGCCGGGGTGAAGTATTTCTCATTTGCGCCGAACTACTTTGACCGGATGGGGGGCACGATGAAGGAATGGCAGAACCGGCCCTTCTGGTGGAAAGGCCCCGATGGCAAGAGCCGCGTGCTGTGCTGGTGTCCCTCGCGCGGCTATGCCCTGGGCCACCTCATCGGCGACGGCGAGGCGCTGGCGCGGTTCATCCCGGACTACCTGGTGGAGCTGGAGAACAATAGCTATCCCTACGACATCACTCACCTGCGGTGGAATGTGCACGGCGACAACGGGTCGCCCGACGAGAAGATCGCCGACGTGGTGCGCGACTGGAATGCCCGCTACGCCTGGCCGCGCCTGACCATTACCACCACGGCCGCCGCCTTCCGCGAGTTCGAGCGGCGCTACGGCGACCAGCTCCCCGAATACAGCGGCGACTACACCCCCTACTGGGAGGACGGCGCGGCCTCCTCGGCGCTGGAGACCGCCCTCAACCGCGCCTCCGCCGAACGCCTCGCGCAGGCCGAGACGCTCTGGGCCCTGCGCAGCCCGGGGCCATTCCCGGCCGCCGCCTTCCAGGAAGCCTGGCGCAATGTGCTGCTCTACAGCGAGCACACCTGGGGCGCGCACAACAGCATCAGCCAGCCCGACCTGCCCTTCGTCCGCGACCAGTGGAAGGTGAAGCAAGCCTTCGCGCTCGACGCCGACCGGCAATCGCGGGCGTTGCTGGCCGCGGCGCTGCGACGCGGAGCCGGCGCGGCGCCAGTCCCGGCCGAGTTGGACGTCTTCAACACCGCCTCGTGGGAGCGCACCGGCCTGGTGACGCTGTCGCGGGAACAGTCCGGGGCGGGTGACCGGGTGGTTGACGACCGCGGCAAGCCGGTGCCTTCGCAGCGGCTTTCCACGGGCGAACTGGTGTTCCTGGCGCGCAACGTGCCGCCCTTCGCGGCCAGGCGATTCCGGGTGGAAGCCGGGCCGGCGCCGGCGCAGGGCGCGGCGAAGGCGGAGGCGGCCGCGCTGTCGCACCCGGAGTTCAAGGTGCGGATTGACGAGCGCACGGGAGGCATCGCGAGCCTGTTCAGCCGGGACCTGAACCATGAGTGGGTGGATGCCAAAGCGGCGACCGCGCTCAACGATTACTTCTACCTGCCCGGCGCGGACCTCAAGGGCCTGCAACGCAACGGCGCGCCGCGCATCACGGTGAAAGAGCGCGGCCCCCTCGTGGCCTCGCTGCTCATCGAGTCCGACGCGCCGGGCTGCAAGCGCCTGCAGCGCGAGGTGCGCGTCGTGGACGGACTCGACTGCGTGGAGATCATCAACACCGTGGACAAGCTGGCCGTCCGCGCCAAGGAAGGCGTCCACTTCGGCTTCGGCTTCAACGTGCCCGACGGCACGGTGCGCCTGGATGTGGGGTGGGCGGTGGTGCGGCCCGAGCTGGACCAGATCCCCGCCTCCTGCAAGAACTGGTTCAGCGTTCAGCGCTGGGTGGACATCTCCAACGACCGCCTCGGCCTGACCTGGGCGCCGGTGGACGCGCCGCTGGTCCAGGTCGGCGGCATCACCGCCAACCTGATCGGCTCGCAGACCAATCCCGATGTCTGGATCCAGCACCTGCAACCGTCGCAGACGATCTACTCCTGGGTGATGAACAATCACTGGCACACCAACTACCGCGCCGAGCAGGAAGGCCCCACCGTCTTCCGCTATGCCATCCGCCCTCACAAGGGCTTTGCGGCGGAAGACGCGGCGAGATTCGGCGTTGCCTGCTCGCAGCCGCTGATCGTTGCGCCGGCGGCCGGCGCGGTGGCGGGCGAGCCGCGCCTCGAACTGTCCTCCAGGAAGGTCACGGTCTCCGCCTTCAAACCAAGCGACGACGGCAAGGGCTGGATCGTCCGCCTGTTCGGCGCCTCCGGCCGGCCCGAGAAGGTCAATCTCTCATGGGCCTACACGGTCCCGCAGCAACTCTGGCTGAGCGACACCGGCGAACAGCCGCGAGAGCGTGCGGGCGCTTCGATCACGGTGCCCGGCTGGGGGATTGTCACCCTGCGGGCCGAATGAGCCGGGGCGGCTGCGCGCCGGGGGCTCGCGCTCCGCAAGCCGCCGCCCGGGGGCATCACCAACGGGCGGAGCGCGCGGCATCAAACGGCAGGTTAGCCAAAGCCGTAAGTGTAATACATATTGCGGATTGACTTACTTCGAGCCGGGAGTATGCTTTTCTCATGAGCCAGGCAAGTCAATGGGACACCGTTCACTTCTCGGTAAAGGGCCAGGTGGTCATTCCGCGCTGGCTGCGCCGGGAGTTTGAAATCGAGGAAGGCACCCGCGCCCATGTGCGGGCCACCCCGCAGGGCATCCTCATCCAGCCGGTGACGGCCAAGCACATTCGCAGCCTCCGGGGCTCGCTCAAGGGGAGCAAGGCGATGGCGGTCTTCCTGGGCGAGCGCAGGAAAGAGCGGGAGTTGTGACATGGCCACCAAGGTTCTGGACAGTTGGGCGCTGATGGCCTTTCTCCACGACGCGCCGGCGGCGGCGGCGGTCGAGAAGCTGCTGCTCAAAGCCGCCGACGGGAAGCACAAGCTGCTGCTCAGCGTGGTGAACTGGGGCGAAGTTTATTACTCGGTCGCCCGGACCGAGGGGGAAGCCGTCGCCGAGCAGAAGGCGGTGGAACTGGCGACGCTGGCCATCGAGCTGGTTCCGGTGGACACGGACCTCAAACTGGCTCGCGAGGCGGCGAAGCTCAAAGCGACCCGGAAGATGGCTTATGCCGAGTGCTTCGCCGCGGCGCTGGCCAAGGTGCGCAACGCCGAACTGGTCACGGGCGACCCGGGGTTCAAGGAGGTCGAGGGCGACCTGAAGGTTTCCTGGCTGCCCGCCTGATATAGAAAGGACATTATGCCCCAAGCCATCATGGACCCCGAGCAGGTGCGGCGCTTCGCCGAGGAGCTCAAGCGGTTCAATAACGATCTGAAGGACAAGATCGTGTCGTTGCAGGCGCGGTTTGCGGCCCTGGGCGACACCTGGCAGGACCAGGAGCACACCAAGTTCGCCGAGGAGTTCAAGCAGACAATGAAGGCGTTGAGAAAGTTCGTCGAGGTGTCCAACCAGCATACGCCTTACCTGTTGCGCAAGGCCCAGCGGATCGAGGAATACCTCAACCAGCGTTAAGCTCATGCCCGAACGCGCCCATGTCACATCGTCGGATGCGCTGGAGTTGTTCCGGTCGAACCTCCTGATCTACCTGAGCAAGGCGCGCCCGGCGCTGGATGAGGTGGGCGCCGAGGTGATGCGGATGCGCAACTGGCTGGAAGACGAGCAGCGCGCGCATTGGGAGAACCAGGCGCGGCGGCGGCGGCGGGACTTTGACGAGGCGCAGCAGGCGCTGTTCAGCGCCAAGCTGTCCATCCTGAGCCGGGCCAGCTCGGCGGAGCAGATGGCGGTGCACCGGACCAAACGCGCGCTGGAGGAGGCCGAGGCGAAACTGCGGGTGATCAAACAGTGGGACCGCGTGTTCGACAACCGCGTGGGGCCGCTGGTCAAGCAGATGGAGAAGCTGCATACCGTGCTGGCGCACGACATGGTGCAGGCGGTGGCGTTTCTGACGCGGGCGATCGAAACACTCGAGGCATATCGGCGCCTGGCGCCTTCGCCGGCCGCCGCCGGAGCGGCCCGCGGCACCGGCCAAACCCCGCCGCCGGGGGGGGGCAAGCCATGAGGGGCAGCAGCGCGCGGCTGGGGGGCATCACCAAGGAACTGCGGGCCGAATGGCTGGACACCAAGAGCTGCTGGAGGGACGCCCAGTGCGAGGAGTTCGAGCACCGCTACATGGAAGAACTCTTTGCCAGCGTGGACCGCGCGGTTACAGTGATGGAGCAATTGGACAAACTCTTAACCAAGATCAAACAGGATTGTGAGTAGCAACCTGGGAGTCGGCAAGACACTCGAACTTCTGGAGCGGCTGAAAGGCACGGTCCGGGATTTTGCCGCCCGGGCCGAAAAGCTCAACGCGGACTACCACACCCGCACAGACCGGGAGCGGCGCCTCCGCGAGACGGCGCGCCAGAAGCAGGCGCAGGAGCTGGCGGCGGCCAACAGCCAGGCGGATGCGGCCTTCGCGGCCGAGAGCAGGGCTCTGCAGGCCAGGCACGAGGCGCGCAAGACCCGCATCGGCGCCGCTTACCAGGCCAGCAAAGAACAGCGCCTGGCGGACATTGATACCCGGACCGGCACGCGCAAATACGAACTGCAGAAGACCATGCTGCAAGCCGAACGCGACCGGGACGCAGGCCTGGCCGCCGCCGGGGCGGCGGTCGAAGAGTTCAGGAGCAACCTGGCGGCGGAGCAGGCGGCGCTTGCCGCCCAGGAAACAGCGGCGCAGAAGGCGTTCAAAGGCTACCGAAAGCTCGTCCGCCTCCTGGCCGGCGCCGGCCAGAAGGCGCCCGCGCCCGGCGCCGCTCCGGATGAGCATCAACTGCTGGCGGAACTGCGCGAACGCCTGGCCAAAACGCAGGACGACCTGCGCCGCTTCGGCGGGTTCCGGCCGCTGCGCTTGTTCAAGCACCTGCCGGTGTGGGTGCTGATCGTCCTGGGCTCAATCCCGCTGTTGCTCCGGCAGTTTGGCTCGGACTCCGCCGCTTACTGGAAAGCGGGCCTGTGCGCGGCCGGGGGCGTGGCGGTCATCCTGATCGCCCGCGGCATGGCGCAGCACCGGGCCAGGCGGGTGGCCGCGTCCATCGCCGACGGACTCGCGCAGGCGCGCCGCCTGCACGACACCGCCGCGGAGCGCGCTGAGGCTCATTACCAACAGGAACTGGGGCGCATCGGGGGCGAATTCGAGAGCGCCACCCAAACTGTGGATCAGAGGTTAAAGCAGGCGCTGGCCGAGGCCGGCGAGCGGCGAGTGGCCTGCCGCATGGGGAGCGATGATAAGGCGTCGCGCGCCTTGGCGAAGAATGACCAACTCCACCGGGCGAGGCAGGAACGGCTGCAGCGGCAGCAGGCGGAGTCCCGCGAGCGGTTGGGCCGGGCAGTGGCAACGCGCAGCCAGGCGGAGACTGAGGCCAGCGAAAAGCGCGAGGCCGGGCTCAACGCGAATTACCAGGCCGAGTGGCAGAAGCTGGCCGAGGAGTGGAAGAGCGCGACCGGGCCGATCTACGAGCGTATCCAGTCCGCAAATGCACTGGCGGAAAAGCTGTTTCCGCCGTGGCAGGCCCCCGTGCTCGAGGCGTGGAAGCCGCCCGCCCGGTTTGCCGCCGCGGCGAAGTTCGGCCGGATGGACGTTGAGGTGGAGAAGCTCGCGCAGATCACGCTCAAGGACGGGCGCCTAGTCTTGCCGGGCCCGGCCCGGTTCTCGCTGCCGGCGTGCCTGGCGTACCCGGAGCAAGGCTCGATCCTGTTCGAGACGGCGGACCAGGGGCACGAAGAAGCCATTGGCGCGCTCAACAACCTCATGCTGCGCCTGTTGGCGACCGCCCCGCCCGGGCGGCTCAACTTCACCATCCTTGACCCGGTGGGCCTCGGGCAGAACTTCGCCGGCATCATGCACCTGGCGGACCACGAAGCGCAGCTCATCAACAACCGCATCTGGACCCAGTCGGGCCAAATCGAGCAGAAGCTGGCCGACCTGAACGAGCACATGGAAAAGGTCATCCAGATGTACCTGCGCAATGAATACGCCACGATTGCCGAATACAACGAGCAGGCGGGCGTGATTGCGGAGAAGTATCACCTGCTGGTGATCGCGGATTTCCCGGTGAACTTCACCGAGACCGCGGCCAAGCGGCTGTTGAGCATTGCCGCCAGCGGGGCGCGCTGCGGCGTGTACATGCTCATTCACTGGGACCAGCGACTGGCCCTGCCGCCCGAGTTCATTCCGGACGAATTGCGGGCCAGCAGCGTTTGCCTGAGCGCCAGAGGGAAGCAGTTTCTGCTGGGCGGCAAGGCAATCCCGGGCGCCGACCTGGTTCTGGATGCGCCGCCGCCGCCGGAGTTCGCCATCGAGTTCGTCAACAAGGTGGGCCTGAGCAGCCGCGATTCCAGCCGGGTCGAGGTGCCCTTCGCGCACGTGGCGCCGCCCGAGGCGGAGATTTGGAGCCAGGACACCGCCAAAGAGCTGCTCGTCCCGATCGGGCGCACCGGCGCGACCAAGTTCCAATACCTCGCCATCGGCAAGGGGACCTGCCAGCACGCGCTGATCGCGGGCAAGACCGGTTCGGGCAAGTCCACCCTGTTCCACGTTGTCATCACCAACCTGGCGCTGTGGTGCAGCCCCGAGCAGGTGGAGTTTTACCTGGTGGACTTCAAGAAGGGCGTCGAGTTCAAATGCTACGCGACCCACCGCCTGCCTCATGCGCGCGTGGTGGCCATCGAGAGCGACCGCGAGTTCGGCCTGAGCGTGTTGCAGCGCGTGGACGACGAGCTGAAGCGCCGCGGCGACCTGTTCCGCCAGCTCGGCGTGCAGGACGTCGCCGGATACAAGCGGGCGGGTGGGGCGGAGCCAATCCCCCGCTCGCTGCTGATCATTGACGAGTTCCAGGAGTTCTTTGTCGAGGACGACCGCATCTCGCAGACGGCGTCGCTGCTGCTGGATCGGCTGGTGCGGCAGGGGCGGGCGTTCGGCATCCATGTGCTGCTTGGTTCGCAGACGTTGGGCGGGGCCTACACGGTCGCGCGCACCACGCTCGGCCAGATGGTCATCCGCATCGCCCTCCAGTGCAACGAGGCCGACGCCTACCTGATCATGGACGAGAACAACCCCGCGCCGCGCCTGCTGTCGCGGCCCGGCGAAGGCATCTACAACGACATGGCCGGCATGATCGAAGGCAACAGCCCGTTCCAGGTGGTCTGGCTGCCGGACCAGGTGCGGGAGGCCAACCTGGCCAAGGTGCGGGCCAGGGCCAACGAGGAGGAGGGCAGAAGGCAGAAGGCGGAAGGCATAAAAACGGGCGCTGAGGGTGGGCCGGTTTACCCGGGGCCGATTGTCTTCGAGGGCAATGCGCCCGCGGATGTGCGGGAGAACGCGCTGCTGCTGCGGCTGCTGGAGGCGCCGGCGCTCACAACGGCGGCGGCGGCGGGCCGCATTTGGCTGGGGGCGCCCAACTCGATCAAAGGCCCCACGGAAGCCGTCTTCCAGCGCCAGAGCGGGAGCAACCTGTTGCTGGTGGGGCAGCGCGACGAAACGCTTCTGGGCCTGCTCTCCATCGGGCTCGTCTCGCTGGCCGGCCAGTACCCGCTCGGCACGGCGCGGTTCATTCTGTGCGACGGCACCGCGCCTGGCACGTCCCAACGGCAGCACATGGAGCAGGTCGTCCGGGCGATTCCGCACCCGCTCACCCAGGCCAGGGCGGGCGACCTGGGCGAAGTGATCCGGGACCTGGCGGCGGAGATGAAGCAGCGGGCTGAGGCGGCGGACTCCGAGGCCGCCCCGCCGGTTTTCCTTTTCATTCACGGCCTGCAGAAATACGGCAAGCTGCGTTACGAGGAAGACTTTGGCTTCTCCAGCGGCGACGCCGAAGCCGAAGCCAATCCCGCCGTGCTGCTGAACAACATCATCTGTGAGGGGACCCGGCTCGGGTGCCATGTGATCGCCACCTGCGACACCTACAACAACGTCAATCGTTACCTCAGCCGGAAAGCCTTCAGCGAGTTCGAGATGCGCGTGCTCTTCCAGATGAGCGCCAATGATTCCGCCAGCCTCATTGACAGTCCGAAGGCCAGCCTGCTGGGGCTCCATCGCGCCCTCTTTTTCAATGCGCAGGAGGGCTACCTCGAAACCTTCCGCCCCTACGCGCTGCCCGGCAGCGAGTGGCTCGAACAGGCGGCGCGGAACCTTGCCCGGCTCCTCAAGCAGGAAAACCGCGCCGCAACCGCCGGGACGGAATGAAACTGGCCGCGTGCGGGCTGTTGATCGTCGGGTTGAGCGCCGCGGCAGCGCAAACCAAACTGTGGTACACCAGGCCGGCAACCAACTGGGAGATGGAAGCGCTGCCCATCGGCAACGGCCGCCTGGCCGCCATGATCTTCGGCGGCGCGCCGCAGGAGCGCATCCAGTTCAACGAGGAAACGCTTTGGATCGGCGATGAGACCGATACCGGCGCCTACCAGGCATTCGGCGACGTGTGGGTTGACCTGGCGCATGGCGAGGTGTCCGGCTATCGGCGCGAGCTGGACCTTGAACGCGCCACGCACACTGTCACCTATGAAAGCGGCGGCGTGAAGTACCACCGCGAGGCCTTCGCCAGCTTCCCGGCCCGGGTGCTCGTCTTCCGGTTCGCCGCCAGCCAACCCGGCAAGCTCACCGGCTCCGTCCGGCTCTCGGACATGCACAGCGGCCGCCCCGGCGCAACGACCAACCGGCTGACGGCCGCCGGCTCGCTGGCCGGCTACCAGTACGAGGGGACCAACCCTTACGCCATCGCCTTGAGCTACGAGGCCCAGTTGCTGGTCCTCAACCGCGGCGGCACGATTGAATCAGCCGACAACCGGATCACATTCAGGAATGCGGATTCGGTGATCCTGCTGCTGGATGCCGGAACGGACTTCGTTCAGGATCGCAGCCGGGGCTGGCGCGGAGACCTGCCCCACGACGCCATCGCGTCCCGGTTGAAAGCGGCGGCGCAAACCCCTTACCCGGAGCTGCTGGTCCGCCACCTCTGGGACTACCAGCAACTGTTTGGCCGCGTGGCACTCGACTTGGGGCCGAGCCCGACGGCTGCCCTGCCGACCGATGAGCGGCTCGTGCGGCTGAACACGACGCACACCCCCGACCCGGGGCTGGAGGCGCTGTTGTTCCAGTATGGCCGCTACCTGCTAATCGCCTCGTCGCGCGCCGGCGGACTGCCGGCCAACCTGCAAGGCAAATGGAACCACAGCAACCGGCCCCCCTGGCGCAGCGACTACCACACCGATATCAACGTGCAGATGAACTACTGGCCCGCCGGCCCGGCCAACCTGGGCGAGTGTTTCCTGCCCTATGCCAACTGGCTGAACTCCATCCGCGACGTGCGCAAGGCCGCCACCCGGGAAGCCTTCCACACACGCGGATGGACGATGCGGGCCGAGAACGGCATCTTCGGCGGCTCCACCTGGGAATGGGTCCAGTCCGGCAGCGCCTGGTGCATGCAGAATATCTGGGAACACTACGCCTTCAGCGGCGACCAGCAGTATCTGCGCGCGCTGGCCTACCCCATGATGAAGGAAGTCTGCGAATTCTGGCTTGACCGGCTCAAGCCCCTCCCCGACGGCGCCCTCGTGGCGCCCGACGGCTATTCGCCCGAACACGGCCCGCGCGAAGACGGCGTCTCGCATGACCAGCAACTGGTCTGGGACCTGTTCAACAACACGGTCGAGGCCGCCACCGCCCTGGGCTGCGACCGCGAGTTCCGCCAAACCGTCGCCGCCAAACGCGACAAGCTGCTCGGCCCGAAGATCGGCCGCTGGGGCCAACTGCAGGAGTGGATGGTGGACCGCGACGACCCGAAGGACACGCACCGGCATCTTTCCCATCTGGTCGCGCTGCATCCCGGGCGGCAAATCGCGCCGCGCACCACACCGCAACTGGCCAGCGCCGCCCGCGTCTCGCTCAACGCCCGCGGCGACGTCAGCACCGGCTGGAGCACCGCCTGGAAGATCAACCTCTGGGCACGCCTGCACGATGGAGACCGCGCCCACAAACTCGTCGGCAACCTGTTGCGGCTCGTCGGGGACTCCCGCATCAACTACCGGGACGGCGGCGGCATCTACGCCAATCTCCTCGATGCCCATCCCCCCTTCCAGATTGACGGCAACTTCGGCTACACCGCAGGCGTCTGCGAGATGTTGCTGCAGTCCCATGCCGGCGAGATCGAACTGCTGCCGGCGCTGCCCAAAGCCTGGCCCGACGGCAGCGTCCGGGGTCTCCGCGCCCGGGGCGGCTGCACGGTGGATATTGAATGGAGGCAAGGCAGGGTCACCCACTACCGCATCACCTCGCCCGATCGGCAGAAGCTCAAAGTCCGGGTCAACGGCGAAACCAGGCCCGTGACCTCAGCCAGGCCCTGATACGGCGGCAGGCCGCAGGATGTCGCGGACTGGCAACAGGCCCGAGCAGCTAACCTGCATGTCTCATACCCCGATGGAAACGGCCACCGTGCGCCGCGTGAGGGCACGCGGCCTACATGGAAAAGCGGGGGACGCCTGCAGGCCGCGTGCCCTCACGCGGCGTTGGGTGTGAAATAGGCGGGCCAGGCCGTCCGGGCAAGGGGACAGGGCAGGCGTTCAAGCTCAATGCCCGGCCAGATTTGGCGCCTGCACATTTTTCAATTCCCCCCTTTACAGACCCCCGGAGTTAGCTAAGATGCAAGGTAGAAACGAAAACATATGCGTAACACATTTCCCCTCCTCGCCAGCTTGGCCATCGCCGGCGCTTTGCTGTCCGGCTGCGCCAACACGGAGACAAAGCTCGGGCGCGGCATGAGCAACATGACCGAGTTCGCTCGCCTTGGAGAGATGCGCCGCAGCATCGAGCAAACCGCCTTGTTCGATCAACCGGGCGGCCACTATGCCACCGGCTTTATTCGCGGCCTGAATAAGACGCTCGCGCGAACCGGCGTGGGCATCTATGAAGTCGTCACCGCCCCCTTCCCGCCCTATGATCCGGTCTTTACCGGCTACCTCTCGCCTAACCCCGTGTATCCGGACAACTACCGGCCCGGCATCCTCGATGACACGATGTTCGCCACCGACGCCAACATGGGTTTCAGCGGCGGCGACGTATTCCCGTATATCCCGGGCAGCCGGTTCAAGATTTTCGAGACTCACTAACTTCATTGGTTTGTCCTTTCGCGGCGCGCCGGCACCCCCGTGCCGGCGTTGCTGTGTACGCGTCGCGGCCCCCGGCCCTCTTTCCTCGGAACTTTTTATGTCTTTTTGCGCCGGGTTGTGGCAAATGACTTGGCGTGGCGCTTGAAAAGCAATCTCCCGGCAAGGTCAACCTGCTGCTGAACATTCTCGGCCGGCGCCCGGACGGTTTCCACGAGCTGGAAACGGTGTTCTATCCGATCCGGGTGTTCGACCGGCTGCGGTTCGCGCGGGGCGGCCAGCGCATTCAACTGAGCTGCAGCGAGCCCGGGCTGCCCACGGACGCGCGCAACCTGGTCTATCGCGCCGCGGCGATGTTTCTCGAGGCGGCGGGAATCAAGGACGGCGTACGCCTGGAACTCCAGAAGAACATCCCGCTGGCGGCGGGCTTGGGCGGGGGCAGCAGCAACGCGGCCACCACCCTGCTGGGCCTCAACGAACTCTTCGGTCAGCCGCTCGCGCCCGGGCAGTTGCATCGCCTGGCCGCCGACCTCGGCTCCGATGTGCCGTTCTTCCTGCAAAGCCGTCCGGCGCTGGCGGGCGGCCGCGGCGAGCGGCTCGAGCCGCTCGGATCATTCCCCGCCTTGAACGGCGCGGCCTTCGTGCTGGTTCATCCCGGCTTTGGCATCTCCACCGCCTGGGCCTATCGGCAACTGGCGCGGTTCCCCGACGCGCTCAACGGGCGCCCCGGCCGCGCGCGGCAGCTCGTCACTCGGCTGCAGGCAACAGACCTAAAAGCGGCGGGCGCGGAGTTCTACAACTCCCTCGAAGCGCCGGCGCTGCAAAAGCACCCGCTGCTGGCCCTGTTCCAGGAGTTCTTCCGCGCCCACGGCGCGGCGGCAACGCTCATGTCCGGCAGCGGCTCGACCACCTTTGCGGTAGTTCAGGGGCTGGACGCCGCCGGAGAGCTGGCGGAGAGCTTCAGAGCCAAATTCGGCGCGAGCAATTGGCTCGCCGTGCGCCCGGCCTGAACCGCCCGCCAAACCCTGCCTGCAGTCAGCGGCCCGGTGGGTGACAGCATTCTTGACAGGGAAAGGGAATGGTCGGAGGATGGGGCCATGCTTTGGAAAGGCCGGGAACAAAGTCAGAATGTTGAGGATCGCCGGGGACGCGGGGGTGCTAAGATGGCCGTTGGCGGCGGGGCGGGCGTGCTGGTGGTCGTGGCGCTGGTGTGGCTGCTGGGCGGCAACCCCTCTGAGGTCCTCAATTCGCTTCAAACCACCGGGGGCGGCGGCGCGCCTGATCCGGCCGTCGCACAGGCCGAAGCGGAATTAAGCCAGTTCGCCTCGGTTGTCCTGAAGGACACAGAAGACATCTGGCACGCGCTGTTCCGGCAGAACGGCAAGGCTTACCGGGAGCCCAAGCTGGTGCTCTTCACGGGGTCGGTTGATTCCGCTTGCGGTTACGCCGGATCAGCCACCGGTCCGTTCTATTGTCCGGGAGATGACCGGGTTTACATTGATCTGTCGTTCCTCGCCGCGCTGCAGAAACGGCTGGGCGCCGTCGGTGATTTTGCCATGGCCTACATCATTGCCCATGAGGTGGGGCACCACGTGCAAAATCAACTGGGCATATCGGAACAGTTGCAGAGCCAGCGGGGGCGGATCAGCGAGGCGGAATACAACCGGCAACTGGTCCAGCTCGAGCTGCAGGCCGATTTCCTTGCGGGCATTTGGGCGCACTACGCGCAGAAGACCAAGGGCATCCTGGAGGAAGGGGACGTGGAAGAAGCCGTGAACGCCGCCGGTGCCGTCGGCGACGACCGCATCCAGATGAAATCGCAGGGGTATGTCGTGCCCGACTCATTCACGCACGGCACCTCCGACCAGCGCAAGAGCTCGTTCCTCAAAGGGTTCAAGACCGGCGATCCGACCCTGGGCGGGCTTAACCTCCGGGCGCGGCCCTGACGCGACCTGCTGCGCGTCCGGCTTGACCCTGCGCGGAATCTTCCCGATGCCACCGCGGGGCTGTTTTCTTCAGGAATCTCGCGTTTTCTGCCACAAGGGTGCGCTTGGTGGCAGCAGGAACAGCCGGCGATAATTCCTCCGTGTCAGGAGTTGCTCGCCTGGCAAATAGCTGCCATCACCGCAGTGCCAGGCGGTTGACACCGTAGTGTCCCCGTCCCTCCTCCGTTCCACCTCCGTTCTACCTCCGTTCTACCTCCCACCGCCTGTCGGAGGAGGGACGGAGGAGGGACGGGGGTGCCAGGGCTGAAGGAGGGGGTAGGGTGAGGAGGGAATTGGACTTGCGTTGTTTCCAACGGGTCAGGATGTCTGCTGTTACATGGGGCGCGCAAGCCCGGCCGAGCAACCCTGGCTCGGCCTCGCCAGGAAGAGCCACAGTGTGGCTCCTGAATAGCTTGACCTGAATGACACCCAAAAAGGGCTTGCCGGGGTGGGAAACGGGTGTAAGGTTTAGAGGACGGGACTGACGCGGCAGCAGCTTTGGCACAAGACTGCGGCGGTAACAAGGCAGGGTCCCACGGATGAGTCCAAAACCTAACACAAACCTATAAGTTACCAGATCGTATGAACATCATTGAAATGATCCTCAAACTAGTGGGCAGTGGAAACATGCTTGGTCGAATCTCATCGCTTTTGGGCGTCAACCAGGAGCAAGCCGGGAAGGCGGTCAACGCCGCCGTGCCCTCGTTGTTGGCGGGGCTGATTGGCTCCGCCTCGAAGCCCGACGGGGCCGCGCGTCTCTCGGGCCTTCTGTCCAAGCAGGATCCGGGCCTGCTCGATAACCTTCCGAATCTGCTTTCCCAGGGGGCGTCAGCCGGCGCGGGGGCGTCCAACCCGCTCAGTTCTCTGCTGGGCGGCGGTGGTCTGGGGCAAATGGCCGGCGTGCTCTCGAAGTTCACCGGCGTGGGTGAAGGCGGCGCCGGGAAGCTGCTTGGGATGCTCGCCCCGGTGGTGCTGGGGGTTGTTGGCAAGCAGGCTAAAGGTCTTGATGCGTCGGGCCTGGCCAACATGCTTGCCGGTCAGAAGGCCAACGTGGCGGCGGCCATGCCCGCCGGGCTCGGAAACCTGCTTTCATCGGCCGTGCCGGGTCTTGGCGACATCATGGGGGGAGCCTCCAAGGCTGCCTCGGCGGTTGCGGACACCGCCTCTTCGGCGGCGAAGGCCGCCGGCGCCGCAGCGCAGCAAGCCGGGCGAGCGACAGAAGCCGCCGGGTCTTCGGTCATGAAATGGCTGCTGCCGATCATCATCGTGGTGCTTGCCGTGGTGTTGTTACCCAGGCTCTTTTGCAGCAAAGCCCCGACGCCGAGCGGCGTCGCGGAGCCGGGCAGCGCCGCATTCGTTGGCGACGTCACCGACGTGATCAAGAGCGCGACCGAAGGGGTAGCCTCGATCAAAGACGAGGCCAGTGCCGCGGCGGCCCTGCCCAAACTGCAGGACCTCAACGCCAAACTGGCGGGCCTGAAATCCACCTGGTCGGCGCTGCCGGCCTCGGCGCAGACTGCCGCTTCCGCCACCTTGCGGCCTCTCGTCGCCAAACTGCGCGACACGTTGAAGCCGGTGCTCGACCTGCCCATCGTCGGTGATAAGGTCAAGCCAGTGGTTAACGAGATGCTCGGTTCCCTCGATACGTTCGCCCCGGCGGCGCCGTAACAGTAGCCCCGGGACCGCCTGCAGCGGGCCAGGGGGTAACGCAAACAAAAGCACAAAAGGATAAACGAATGAGCGCGGAACAACTGATAGCGTTCTTGTTGATCGGCGGCATTGCCGGCTGGTTGGCCGGCCTGATTACGAAAGGCAGCGGTTTCGGCATCCTCGGCAACATCGTTGCCGGCATCATCGGGGCGCTGGTAGGCGGCTGGGTGTTTTCGATGGTGGGCATCTCCGTCGGGGGGAAATGGGTGGGGCCAATCCTCACGGCGACGGTGGGGGCGGTGTTGCTGCTTTTCGTCATAAGCCTGGTGCGGAAGAAGTAGCCGCCTGCCCGCCCAGCCCGTCCGCCGCTGGCTGTCCGCCCTGAGGGCGGCGCCAACGGCGGCCGGGGCGGCGGGCCGCGGGGTTGGCTGCCGGCGCGCGGATGTGACCTGCGTCCAACGCATGACGTACGATGGCGAAACGGCGCAAACCGTGTTGGTGGGGTGCCTTCCGCGGTGATGTTGTGTGGGATGGCCTGGAGGAACGCGATGGGGGAAAGCCTGGCGGCGGCGGGTTCGCCGAGTGGGCGTCTTTCGCCCCGCAGGTTAAGGTTTATAGTCGGACGCGGGGGCGGTGTTTTCACGTGCGGCTGAGCGGCGGACGGGTCGGGATATTCGTGCTCTACAACCGCGGCGAGAGGTGGGGGGAGAGCATCCGCGCGCATGAGCGGCACCACGTCGTGGCGCACATGCGACCCGCGTATGCGGATTACCGGCGGGCCGCGGCCGCGCTGGGGCGGGTGTGCATGAGCCGGCCAAGAGCCGAGTGGGTTGGCGCGGTCATACTGAACCAGTTGCGGGCGGAATACATCGCCCGCAGTTACCGCGATGCAACCCGCCACGATTGGGAGGCCTACGGCCGGAGGGCCAGTGCGGAGGTGCGGCGCGATGCGTGGGAGCGGATGACGACCTGGTCCAGGCGCTATGCGACCGCGCGCAAGGCGACCGCGGTTGCGCTTGCCGCCGGTCCCGTCGACTGAGAGGGCAACATTCGCCGGCGGCGGGGGCGTTGCAGCCGGTGCAGGACTTTGAGTTGTCCGCAACCCGGCAGCAAGTGGCAGGTTGTGCGCGGGAGGGGCGCATTTTGCGTGAGGTTCACTCGATACGGTGCGGCGTTGTTGCGGAATTCAAGCAAAACCGCATTGGCACGATTTGTGTTAGGGAAGATGGTTTAATCATGAAACCGCGCGGCATGATGCTGGGCTTATCGTTTTGGCAGCCTCATTCTGGGGGTATTTTTCTCTTTCCATTTGACTGGAGGTGGAGTTTTCTGTAACCACCATCGGCTGCTTGCCGGTTAACCCAACCATGGCGGCCAAAGTTTTGTCGGCATCAAGCCACGACAGCAATGCTGAATACTAAGTCATTCTTAACGGTTGATTTCGGAGCGGGCAGTCTCAAGCTGGCCGAGTTCGAGGTCAACGAGGCGGGCGGGTTGCGCCTGAAGCAATACGGCCTCAAACCGCTCGGCGCGGAGGGGGCGCAGGAAAGCACGCGCGAGGCGGCGACACTCAAGGCATTGCAGGAGATGATGACCGAGAAGGGCATCAAGGCCCGGACGGTCAATGTCAGCGCGCCGGGTTTCCATGTCTTTTCCAAGTTTGTCAAGCTGCCGCCGGTGGATGCGGGCAAGGTGACGCAGATCATCCAATATGAAGCCCAGCAGAACGTGCCGTTCCCGCTGGAGGAGGTGGTGTGGGATTACCAGATACTCGGGACGACTCCCGGGGGCGAACTGGAGGTGATGCTGGTCGCCATCAAGGCGGACGTGGTGGAGGGGCTGTTCCGGGTGACGGAGGCGGCGGGGCTGCACCTGCAGTTGGCGGATGTCTCGCCGGCGGCGCTCTGCAACGCGTTCCGCTACAACTATGGCGATCTGGAGGATTGCACGATGCTGCTGGACATCGGCGCCAAGACCAGCAACCTGCTGTTCTTCGAGAAGGGCAAGGTCTTTTCCCGCAGCATCAACCTGGGCGCCAACTCCATCACGCAGGACTTCGCCAACGAATCGAAGCTGAAGTTTGACGTGGCGGAAAAGCTCAAGATTGATGAGGGATTCGTGAGCCTGGGTGGCGCGTATGAGGAACCGGAGAATCCGCACCAGGCGGCGATTTCCAAGATCGCCCGGCAGTTCATGACGCGGCTGCATATCCAGGTCAATCAGACCATGCAGTTCTACCGGGGCCAGCAGGGCGGCTCGGCGCCGCAGCGGCTGTTCCTGTCCGGCGGCGCGTCGGTGATGCCCTACACGGCCCAGTTCTTCGCCGAGAAGCTGAACGTTCCGGTCGAGTATTTCAACCCGCTGCGCAACATTCAGCTCGACCCGGCGCTCAACCTCGAGGAGCTGGCGCGGGTGGCGCATTCGCTTGGCGAGGTTGTGGGATTGGGGCTGCGCAACCTGGCGCACTGCCCGGTGGAGCTCAATTTGATGCCGGAGAGCACGCTCCGCTGGCAGAGCTTCAACCAGAAGAAACCTTATTTGCTGGCAACGGTCTGCAGCCTGGTGGCGGTGGTGGCGGCGATGGGGTTCCTGTTCGACAGGCTGGCCGGCGTCAAGAAGGAGGTTTTGGCCGCAGCCCAGAGCGACGTCAAGCCGCTGGAGGACAAGGATCGAAAGTTCAAGACGGCCTACGGTGATTTGAAGAAGACGCAGGCGGAGGTTGATCAAGTCGTAGGCTGGATACAGGACCGCTACTATTGGGCGGATGTGTTGAGCGAGCTCCGGCAGGTGCTGGTGAAAGTGGAGCAGACGACCAAGAGCAAGCTGCGAACCGACGCCGGCGTGTGGATTGAGTATTTGACGACGACCACTCCCAGGCCGGTAGAAGAGGCGGGGCCGGGATTGGCGGCCGAGCCGCAGCAGGAAGCCCCGTCTCCGGATGACGCTTACGCCAGGCGCTATCATCTGGAACAGTCAGCAGAGCCGGCGCCCGCGGGGGCAATGCCCGTGCCGCGCCCTTCCACGGATGTTCCCACGGATGTGCCGCCTGATCAAATGGCCCCAGCCGGCACCAATGAAGTTGGCACCATCAACCTTGCGTTCCGTGCCGTGAGTCTGAAGGACGTCTCGGGACAGGCCGATGCCGACAAGGGCATCGCCTACACCGTGCTGCAGGAATTGCAGAACAGTCCGCTGTTTGACCCGGCCCCACAAGCGACCCGGATCTCGAGTGAATTGACCCATGATGAGCCGACGGGCACGTTCACATTCAGCATCATCGCCAAGCTCAAGCGCCCCCTAAAGTTATAGGTTATGGACTGGATCAAGCGTAATTTGTACTTCCTGGTCGGGGGTCTCCTGGCGTTGGTGTTGATGGCCCTGGCCGGCTGGTATCTATACTCGAAGTGGCGGTCCAACGCCGAGACCCTTGTCAAACTCGAGGAGCAATACGACAAGCTCAAACGCTTGAATGAACAGAAGCCCCATCCCGGGTCCGGGACGGTGGACAACATCAAAGCTGCCGAAGAACAGCAGGTTGAGCTGCGCGCCTACCTGCAGAAGGCCCGCGAGTATTTCAAGAAATGCCCCCGCATCCCCGATCCCGAGTCAGGCCCGGTAACCAGCCAGGACTTCAGCTCGGCGCTGAGCCGGACAATTGACGATCTGCAGCGGGCCGCCGACAAAGCCAGCGTGAGGCTGCCGGCCCGGGAGAGCACCGGCGCCGGCTCATACAGTTTTTCGTTCGCGGCCCAAAGGTACCAGCTGGAATATGCCCCGGGCAGCCCCGACCAGCTCGCGACGCAATTGGGCGAGGTCAAAACCATCTGCGAGGTTTTGTTCCAGGCGAAGGTCAACTCACTGGAAAGCCTGCGGCGCGAGCGAGTTTCGGCGGACGATCTCAAAGGCCCGCAAAATGACTACTTGCCTGATAAATCGGTGACCAATGAACTGGCGGTGCTCTCGCCCTATGAAGTGGTGTTTCATGGCTTCAGTTCGGAATTGGCCGCGGTGCTGGCGGGTTTCGCCAGCTCGCCTTTCGGTTTGCAGGTGATCTCCATCAACGTCGAGCCCGCCCCGGCAGTGGTTGCCGCCCCCGGGCAACCGGCGCCGTTGGTTTACGGCACCATGCCCGCGCCAGCGTATACCCCGCCCCAGGCCGAGGCTGCGCCGCCGATGGCGGCCGAGCCGCCCATGTCGTTTGCCGAGCGTTACGAACGCGGCGGCCGCGGGGGTGCCCCGCCTCCGCCTCCGGCGCAGGTGCGCTACGCTCAGCCCACGGCTCGGGCGGCCTCGCCGGCCAGCCGGGGACCGGTGCCGCCGGCGCTCAACGAGAGGCAACTCAAGGTTACCTTGCTGCTGAACGTGGTGAAACTGCTTCCTCCCATTCCTCCCAAGTAAAATGGACTTCCTGAAGAAACATTACGAGAAGGTCCTGCTGGGCGTGGTGCTGCTGGGCCTGGCGGTGGCGGTGGCCTTTCTGCCGCTCAAGATTGCCGGCGAGAAACAGACGCTCGAGGAGATGCGCACCAGACTCATCCATCCCGACGTCCAGGAGCTCACCAACCTGGACCTGAGCATGGCGGATAACGCGCTCAAGCGGATGGCCGTGCCCGCAGTGGTGGATTTTTCCGCCCCGAACAAGCTGTTCAATCCGATGACGTGGCAGAAGACGCCCGAAGGGCGGCTGATCAAGGCGGATGCTGCCAGCGTCGGCCCGAATGCCGTGGCCATTACCCGGCTGACCCCCCTCTATCTGAAGCTGACCCTGGACGAGGTGACGGCGACCGATTCGGGATTGCGCTGCAAGATCGGGGTCGAGAACGAGGCCGCGCTGAACCTCAGGGACCGCAAGAAACAGCGGTATTGCAGGCTTGGCGACAAGAACGACACATTCGTCGTGCGCGATGTCAGGGAGGCGCCGAACAACCCCACCAACGCGACGGTGGTGCTCGAATTGAACGACGGCGGGCAGCGCGTGGAAGTGAGCAGGGAGCAGCCGTTCCGGCGCGTCGCGGACTACACGGTGGATTTGAAGTACGGCCCGGAAAACAAGGTATGGACCGCGCGCCGGGTTGGCGCGCTGCTGGCTTTCGGTGGCGAGGAATACAATATCGTTGCTATCACGGAGGACGAGGTAGTATTGTCCGCCAAGTCGAATTCGAAGAAATGGACCATCAAAAACAGTGCTACTGCCGCCCCTTGAACCGCGTTTGCCGCTTGTCTAAACGCATCCGAAACCATGAATAAAGCAGCCATTCTCTCCCTCGCATTGATACTCCTGTTCATCGCCGCTCCGGCTTCCCGCGCGCAGATGCAGCCGCAGGACGTAGCGGTCAACGAAGCGGTTTACCGCCAGGCCAATCGCATCACGCTGCGCCAGAAACTGGCCGATGCCCGGGCCGCGCAGGACCGCCAGGCGCTGGCTTCCGCCGCCAAGCTTTACGACGACTCCTGGGAGCTGGTGCAGAAGATCGGGTCCGGCGTGGAGGCGGAGCGGGACCAGACGGTTGCCGGCCTGGCCGCCGTCCGGCTGGAGCTGGCCCGGGTTGCCCAACGGCGCGGCGATTACCGGGAGGCCCGGACGCAAGTGGATGACGTGCTGCGGGTGGACCCCACAAACGCGGCTGCGGTCGAATTCAAGCGCGGCAACGAGAAGCTGCTCGCCGCGCAGCGGGGCTCGATTCCCAGCGAAGAGGTTCGCAGCCAGGTGCCGGCGGTGGTTGAAGAGAGGATCACAGCCAGCACGCTGGTGCATGACGGCAAGCTGCTTTACGAAATGGACAAGCTGGATGAGGCCGAGGCCAAGCTCAAACAGGCCCTCCTGTTGGACAAGCAGAATGAAGCCGCCCTCTACTATCTGAACCTGGTGTCGGAAGCCAAGTTTATCCGGGCCGCAAAAAGGCACGAGGTGACGATGCGGGAAGACATCCGCGCCGTGGAGCAGGCCTGGGCCAACCCGGTCAGCCGCGAGAAGCTTCTCGTTCCCAATCCCTACGCCCAGACCAACCTGGTCCACACCAGCCAGGGACGCCAGTCCATCATGATCAAGCTCGATCGCATCCGGCTCGACAGTGTGAAGTATGACAACCTGCCGCTGGGAGAGGTTATCATCAACCTGAACGATGAGTGCAAGAAACGCGACCCCGAGAAGCGCGGCATTAACTTCCTCATCCACTTTGCCGGGGAAGCCGCCAGCACAGGTCCGCAGCCGCTGATTCTCGGCCCGGACGGCAATCCTCTCCCGCCGCCCATGCCGGACCAGGTGGACATGAGCGCCATCGCCATCAAGATTAATCCGGCCCTGACCGACATCCGGCTGGCGGATGTGTTGGACGCGATTGTGCGGGTGGCCGACCGGCCGATCAAATACTCCATCGAGGATTATGCCGTGGTGTTCTCATTGAAGCCGCTGGAGGCGACCCCCGTTCCGTTGTTCATTCGCACGTTCAATGTTGATCCGAACACGTTCTACCAGGGCCTGCAAGGGGTGGGCGCGTACGTGTTTGGCGAGTCTATGAACGTGGGGCAGAACCAGGGCGGCGGCGGCTTCGGCGGCGCCCAGGGCGGCATGACCGGCGGGCAGAACCAGAACCAAATCTCGGGCGCGATTATGTCCCGTGTCCGGGTCGCGGGCGGCACGGTGATGGGAGGCCGGCAGGGCGGAGGTGGGATGGCCGGTGGAGAGACCTCCGGGGGCTTGAATTTCCTTACCCGGACCAACGACATGTCGGATGTGTCGCGCGCGGCCATCAACTTCTTCTCCAGCCTGGGGGTGGACCTCGATCCTTCGAGGAATCCCGGCAAGGCGCTGTTCTTCAACGATCGTCAGGGCATTCTCATCGTCCGGGCCACGCTGCAGGATTTGGACATGATCGAGGCGGCGATCCAGGTGCTCAACACTGTGCCGCCCCAGATCAACATCAAGTCGAAGATCATCGAGGTATCGCAGAATGACACCAAGGCCCTGGGGTTCGATTGGTTCCTGGGAAACACGCTGATTAACAACGGCAAGATTGGCGGGCAAGCCGGCACCGCTCCTTCTTTTGTTGGCGAGCCGACCGCCGCCAATCCCGTTGGGGTGTTCCCCGGGAATCCCTATGCGTCACCGCCGACAACCATCGCGCCCACCGCCACTGATACGCTCCTGACTTCCGGCCTGCGCAACCCGTCCACGACGCTCTTCACGCTCACCGGCATCCTGACGGACCCGCAGTTTCGCCTGGTAATCAAAGCGCTGCAGCAGCGGCAGGGGGCGGAGCTGCTGGCTCAGCCCGAGGTCACCACCACCAGCGGCCGGCAGGCGCAAATGAAGGCTGCCGACGTCAAGAGCATCGTTACCAGCTACAGCTTCAGCCAGGCTCAGGCCACCGGCGTGGCGACGGGCACGGGAACCACTGTCAACCAGGCACAGCCCACCGTGGTGTACCCGATTCCGGAGCAGATGGAGTTGGGGCCGGTGTTGGACGTGATTCCTTGCGTGCTGTCGGATGGCTATACCATCAACCTGACTTTGATCCCCACGCTGACGGAGTTTGTCGGCTACGACAACCCCAATGAGGTGGGGGCCTCCACGGCGATCAACCAGTCATTGGCGGGGGGCTTGATCATGGTGCCCACCGTGCTGCCGCATTTCACCGTGCGGCAGGTGGTCTCCACCGTCAATGTGTGGGACGGCCAGACAGTGGTTCTGGGCGGGCTGCTTTCCGAAACGGTGACAACGATCAAGGATCAGGTGCCGGTGCTTGGCGACCTGCCGCTGGTGGGGCGGCTCTTCCGCAGCGAGTCCAAGACCTCCGGAAAGAAGAACCTGTTGATCTTCGTGACCCCGACCCTCATTGATCCCGCCGGCAACCGGTTGCACACGGACGACGAAATGCCATTTGCGCAGACTGGCATTCCAACGCAGCCGCCGGTGGTGGCGGGGGCGGAAAGGAACTGACGAACGTGACCCGCTGGCCCGTTGAACTTGCCCAGGCTGTGAGCGTCACACCATAGGTCATCGCAATGCGTGAATGTATGTCTTTGCCACTGTTTGTCCGGTCCCTGGTAGTTGGAACTCTGGCCGTTGCCTTCCCTGCCGTTGTTCTTGCCCAGACCAACTCATACAAGACCAATGGTGTGGAGTACGCCATCGCCGGGGCTTTGCCCGGAGACCAGGTCCATCCCGGCCTTACCATCAGGAATACCGGCGGCTACCTCGTTTGGGAGGATAACCTCACGGACGGCGATGGCCTGGGTATCAGCGCCCTGCAACTCAACAGCAGCCTCTCCGGGACCTATTCGCCGTTCCGCGTTAACGCGGTTGGCGCGGGCGACCAGGAGCATCCCCAGGTCTGCCGGCTGAGCGGCGGCGGGACGGCTTTTGTCTGGCAGGGGGGCCGGCGGGGCTATCAGAATATCTACGCCCGGTTCCTGTCGTCCGGCGGCACATGGGTGACGCCTTCGAGCGACGTGTTGGTCAATACCTTCACCAACAACTTCCAAATCACGCCGGCCGCCGCGCCGCTGGTTAATGGCAACGTGGTGGTAACCTGGGGCAGTTACAACCAGTTCAGCGGCAACAGCCTCCAGGATGTTTACGCGCAGATTCTCACGCCGACCGGCCAGAAGGTGGGCGGCGCGGTGCTCGTCAACCAGTTCACCAGCTTTAACCAGCGCACGCCGTCCGTCGCGGCGTTGAGCGATGGGCGGTTTGTCGTGGCGTGGGTATCCGAGCAGCAGCGCTTTGACAACAGCATTGACCTTTACGCCCGGATCTTCAGCGCGAACGGCTCGTCCGCCGGCGGCGAGTTTGCCGTCAATACCTTCACCAATGTGTGCGCCAACCCGAACGTCGTGGCTGCTCCCAACGGCGGGTTCATTGTTGCCTGGTCTGAGAAGGACCTGACCAGTTTCCGGACCAACAGTTGGGACGTCTATGCCCGCGCCTTCCAGAACACCGGCGCCCCCGCCGGGACGGCGGTCCGCCTGAACCAGCAACGCTTCGGGGACCAGTTCGCGCCGACCCTGACGGCGATTGGCTCGGATGTGATGGCGGTCTGGACCAGCCTCAGCCAGGACAACTCGAGCGCGGGAGTGGTTGGCCGGTTTTTGGGCAGCGATCTGACGCTGCCGGGCGATGAATTCCGCGTCAACACCACGACGGTCGGGTCGCAGATTCATTGCGCGGTCGCCTCAGACAAAGCCGACCGGTTTCTGGTGGTGTGGAGCAGTTTTGCGGGCCTGAGCTCGGGCTTCAACCTTTACGCCCAGCGTTATGCCCGCCTGGTCCAGCCGCTGGCCGCGCCGGATCCGCCTTTTGTGACCGTCTTGAGTTCGAACGCTTTGAGCGTGACCTGGCCGCCCCTGGCCGGGTTCAACGTGGCCTCTTACGAGGTCTATGCCGACGGGGCGGAAACGCCGACCGCGGTGGTTACCAACACATGGTGGACAATGACCGGCCTGGCGCCCAGCTCCACACACAGCTTCCGTTTGGCTTACGTTTTGACCGATGGCCGCACCTCGCCCATCTCCGGCGCGACCACCAACACCACCTACGGCACGCTTACCTGGGGCGGCATTCCTTACGAGTGGATGGTTTATTATTTTGGCACCGACCTTTATAGCTGGTTCTGGATCTATCCGCCGCATGCGGATACCGACGGGGACGGCGCCTCGAACCTCAACGAGTTCCTCGCCGGCACCTCCCCGATCAGCGCGGCCAGCGTCCTGCGCGTCAAGCTCCAACCCACCTTGCAGGGGGCGTTCCTGGACTGGAACACCCAACCGGGCCTCATCTACCAGGTGCAGAGCTCGGCCAACCTCAAGAACTGGACCAACCTCGGGGGGATGCGATTCGCCCCGGGCACGCTCGACTCTATGTATGTCGGCGGCACGACGGCCGGTTACTACCGGGTGTTGCGGATGCGCTAACGGAACCTCTCATATGTCGCGTTTTCTCAATCATTGTGGCGGCTGGATGGTCGGGCTGAGCCTGGCGGTCGCCGCGCAGTCGGCTTCAGCCTTCTCGATGCTCGGCCCGGGCGAAGACTGGCAGGAGCTCACGATGGGCTACCAGAAGTTTCACTACATATCCTTGCCGGCCAGCGGCTGGACGATACACGGCGATGACTTCGCCTGGCATCCGCAGAACAAGGGGGAGGAATTCCGCTGGAACACCAAGGTGTTGTATTATGCCTGTGACCAGAGCTTCCTGGACTATTTCGGCGCCAACGGCGTGGCGGCGGTTGACGCGGCAGTGGCTGTTTTCAACAGCCTGCCGAATGCGTCCGACGCCGATCTCAACGCGTTTCCACTCGAGGCGAGCCGCATCAATTACACTGCCTCCGCCCTGCACCTCTATGATTTGAAGTCCACGGTCATGGAGCTGCTTATCGAGCGGCTTGGGTTGATTGATCCGGAACGCTGGACGTGGTGTATCCGCGCCCGGGTTCTGCCGCCTACCCTGTCCTGTCCGCAGTTTGATTTCGCGGTCGTCCAGCGCAACTTCGATCCCCTGACCGGGGAGCCGTCTCGTTATGTCAACGGCACGTTGTTCACCTATGAAATCGAGCAGGTCTGCGATCCGTATGATTTCGGCGATGCCGTGGAGTTTCTGGTGGACCCGAACGCGGAGGCCTCGGCGAGATACAGCGCGCTGGCCACGCCCAAGCTCTCGCTGCCCGACGAGACCTTTTATGGCTGGTTTCACACCGGCCTGACCCGCGATGACATGGGGGGGCTGCGCCACCTCTACGCCACCAACAACGTCAACATCGAGGGCGGCGGGACCAACGCGGTTACCTACGTGGTGGACACCAGCACGACGAACCTGTTGTTCATGTCAAACCTGACATTCCTGGCTTCGCAGGCGGTGACCAACAATGCGGCGGCGTTGCAGGGGCTCTTTCCGGGCTTGAGCATCGCCTCCTCGATCCCGGTCTTCACCAACGTCTTTGTTACCAACATCACGGCCTACTTTACCAACTACCCGTTTGATCAGATCGGCACGCCCCAGCACTTGGAGTTTGCGACCAACCGCACGCTCACCGTCCAGACCTGGTATCACCACACCTTTAACAACCTGGCGACGGTTAAGATGATTAACGGCGTTTGGACCGTGGTCCCGCTGCCGGACATTTCCGACCACACCAACAGCATTTGGCTTACGGTCGAAACGACCTATATCACCAATCGCCCCTGGAGCCCCGCGGGAAGCCCGCTGGTTACCAATGTTACCAGCGTCACATTCCAGACCAACATGGTGGCAGGACAATACTTCGTGCTGCCGACCAACGCGTGCGGCGTTTCGATTGCCACGTGGCAGGCCACGCTGACCAATTTCTACACCAACGCGGTGTTGTCGGCAACCAACACGCCGACTGGCGATACAAATTCACCGGCGGGCAATACCAACATTTTCAATCAGATCGTCATTGAGTATTTCACCAACGACGTCTTTCAAATCAACCCCGTGCTGTGCGTGTCCAACAGCATCGGGCTGCGGCAGGGGATAGAGAAGGTCACGTTCATCCGGCGGGATTACGACTCTCTGCTGGGCCAGTTCTATAGCCCGATTACGAACAACTACACCCTGACCCTGGTGACCAATGAACTGGTCAACGGCACCAACAGAACTATTCTTGTCCCGCAAAAGGTACAGCGCGTGGTAACCACCCCGGACATATTGTTCACGGCATCCGATCTCGCGGGGGGATTCCCCTCCATCCCGACGGTCATTCGTTCCACCCCGAGTTTTGACCTCACCGGCGCGCAGCCCAACCTGGCGGGGCCGGGCGTCATCCGCGGGCCGGTCACCTTCCAGTTCAACAAGGTGGGGCCGATTTATGTCAATGGCACCTATCCGCTCTTCGTGGACGAGGCCGGTGCGCTGCTCAATTTCACCTGGGCGTCCTATGACGCCAGCACAAACGCGCCGGTCGTCTATCCGAGCGGCACAAGCATCGCCAGCTTGGAAAACCAGGTGTTGATCCAGGTTTCTCCGCCGTATCTGCCGGATGCCACCACTGGCATCTACTATAACGTCCAGCTATACACCACCGCAGCCACGCCAAGCTGGCAAACCCCTGTTACCTGGTCGTTGGCGGCGGGTTCACCGGCCCTGCCGCCGGGGCTGGCTCTTACGGCTGGCGGGCGCATCTCGGGCACGCCAAACCAGATGGGCTTCTTTAATTTTGTCATTGTGGCAAGGGATGCTGTTGGCCGCACCGTTCAGCAGAGCTATGTTATCAACGTGGCAGCGTCTCCGTGACCACTGCGAACCGGCCGGGGCGCCCCGTCTGAGAGATTCTTTATGAAGCAGAAGTCAATTTTGGCCCTGATGGTGCTGACCCTGGTGTCGAAGGCCTTTAGCCAGACATACGAGAACTGGACTGTCGTCCAGTGTCCGCCGGAAATCCCGCCTAACATCGTCGCGACCACTTTCATCAACCACGCCGAGTTCGGCATTAACTTCACCAATTTCAACATGTGGGCTCTTCCGGTCACTACGCCACCTTACAGAGGTTGGTCGGAGACGTTGGATTTCATTAACGATTTCGGCGCAACCATGAGCTGTAATACCGGGTTTGATATCCAGACCTTCCCCCTGTCTGGTTCCGGGAAGCGAGCCTCCAGCCTTCACAACAGCGGCACTATTGACTGTGGCACTCTGGGGACATCCAATGTCTTCAACATCGGCGGCTTTCTGTTTAACCTGGTTGGCTCGGGCGAAGGGGTTAAGTGCAAGGTTAACGCGACTAACATTGTCAACCCCGGCACCATCAACATGGGCTATAACAGCCTGCTGACCCTCAAGGGCGAGAGAATTGACCTGGCCTACGGAACCCTGGCAATGGAGAGCAGCGGCTTCAGCGGCCAGAATGGCGGCATCTTCTTCAATGCCGGCTTCTTCGACGGTTACTGGGGGCTGGGCGATCCGGTTACCCAGCGCCCGTTGTTTTACCCCAATGGGATTAACCCGGTGTTCTACTACGAAATGGCTCCGCCTCTTACGCAGTACCACATCGTTACCAACCGGAGTTATGTGGTTACCGAACAGCAGTTGGGCGGCGCCAGCTTTGTGCCGTACTTGCTGGACGTGACCGATCTGTCCGGCTCCAATCGGACCGTCCGGGCGGTGTTTCTCAGCAACACCAACCCGGCGATAGAGGCTAAAGTCTATTTCCCGGCCTTCACTGGCGGTCCCTATGATCTGGGGCCGGATATTGTGGAATGGTCATGGTTGTCCACCAACGCCCTGGGAGTTGCGACCAATTACATGTACCTCGAGGATGACTTTCTGTCCTACACGAACTTCCAGCTTCTCTGGAACGGGTACGCGGGCATCGGGTATAACCGCCCGACCTATATCCCGTGGAACTACACTTTCTACCGGGGCGAACGTTTCTCGCTGGGCACTCCCGCCGAGCCGACGATTATCCCGGAGGGCACGTTTGAATCTGGCACTCCAAATGGCGCCGTCACCAACGAATGGACCGCCTACCAGGCGGTTTTCCAGCCCGCCTCGACCCTCATGGGTGAGGTTGCCGGCCAGAACGTGACCAACCTGCCGGGGCGCATCGAGTTGACGGCGGACAAATACATGGTCCTGTCCAACTCGCAAATCAGCAGCGTGAGCTATGTCCTCCTGAAAGCGACCAACCACTTCGGCGGCAGCGCCGGCGCGGAGATTGCCGCGCCGTATGCCGACCTTTACCTTCGGAGCACCAACGGCATGTTGGACATTACCAACGTGCTGGTGCCTTACCTGCCCCGCCCGATTGGTATCTGCGACCTGTTCAGCGCGCGCTGGACCAACATTATTGACAACATCACCAACCGGTTCCACGTGCTCTTCGTGGATACCCAGCTTGAACCCTCCTCGCCGCTGCTGGTGCAAACCCTCAACCTCAGCTCCACCAATGCCGCGACGCACGACGACAGCATCCTCATCAGCGATGTCTTCAACGTCACCTCCAACCTGCTGATTAACACGCGGCGGCTGACCCTGACCACCAACGAGCCGGGTGCTGCCACTCCCGCCGGAATCCTCAACTACCTTAATCCGGCAGTGCTGTGGCCGGCAGCGACGCTGCGGCTGCAATATCTCACCAATCATGGCGGCATCCGCGCCCAGAATCTTATTGTGTTCGGCGGATCACAAACCTCGCCCTACACCGGCCCGACCAATTCCTCCAACCCTTACGCCGTCTTCGTAAACACCGGTGGTGTCACCAACTACGGCAGCTTCATCTTCGCCAGCACTTTCCAGAACAGCGGCACTTTCCTGGCCACCGGCGGCACCCTCCAGTTGCGGCAGGCGCAGACCGCGGTTCTCACCAATGGGGAATTCCTGGCGCCGGGTCCTGCAGGCTCCATCGTCATCCAAGCCGGCAGCCTGGTGGTGAGCAACCATGTGCTGCACGCCGGCAATTCACTCACCCTTTCCGTCACCAACTCCCTCGACGATGGCAGCCTGAGTGGCGGGGCCGATTCCGTCATCCGCAGGAATGTTTGGAATGTGGGCTACGGGATTAACCTGATGAGACTCCCTACCCAGAGCAGCCTCCTGGCCACGACCATCACCAACACCGGGCTTCCCGGGGCTCAGGTCCCCAACAGTTGGGCCGGGTGGGACCGGGGGCCGGTTGCGGCGGGCTACACGAATAACGCGGCGATCGGGCGGCTTATCCTCGATGGCCTCACGAATACCACTCGATTCCAGTTCCAGCCCGCTGCGGGAGTCAACGCGCTCTACGTGGATTGCCTCGAACTCCGGAATCACATGACCAAGATTGATAGCAGCGGCAACGTCGCAAATCTCCAGTTCCTGCCAGGCATGAAGATCTATTACGCGCAGCTTCTCATCAATGGCGTCTCCTGGGCTGAGAAGCTCAACGGCAAGAACGGCGGCGGATTGAACTGGGTTCCCTCCTACGCGGGGACCTTCAGCTCCACGAACCTGGTCTATCCCAACGGCACGACCAACCGGGTGAACCTGGCTCTGGTTCAAAGCTGCACCCTGGATTCCGATGGCGACGGCATCCTTAACTGCCAGGATCCCACGCCAGTGTTCGTGCCGTCCCTGGTGGGCCTGTCCGCCGTGCTGGCCAATCTGCCCCAGCCGGGTGTGGTGCTTTCCTGGAACAGCATTCCATACTCGACCAACACGGTGTTCTACAAGCCGACGCTCCAAACCGCCAATTGGCAGGTCTTGACCCAATTTGTCCTCGGTTCAGCCGGTGGCCGCCAGCAAATCGTGCAACCACCAGCCGCTGGCAGCCGGTTCTATCGTGTGCGCGTGGACGCCGCGATGCCGTGATCGGCCCGAGTTGCGGGCGCCGCCGGATGGAGTCGAGGCCTGGATTTTTACGGGTGCGCAGGGAATGAGTTTGTGCGCGCCTGAACGCAATGAAGTGTTATGCGAAGATTACGAATGAATACCTCAATCTTCAACCGGCTGGCAATTTTGCCGCTCTGGCTGTTTGCCTGGCTCGGTTTGACTGCGGCCGCCCTTGCAGCGGCGCCCGAGAACGACAATTTCGCCAGTGCCACCGTCATCTCCGGCTTTTGGGGCACGACAAACATTGACACTCCCGAGGCGACCGCCGAAGCGGGTGAACCAAACCATGCGGGCGCGGCCGCTGCCAATTCCGTTTGGCACAAGCTCATTGGCATCCAGGACGGCACAGTTACGATGCATACCTACGGCAGCGCCGTTGATACCCGCCTGGCGGTCTATGCGGTTCCGGCTAACACCAACGCCGCGGTTGACGGCCCCCTCTTTCCCCTGGCCGCCAATGACGATATGGACCTGAGCCAAGGATTCGGCCCCACAGTGGCGGGCGGGCCGAGCGCTGTTACTTTTCCCGTCAAGCAAGGCGGCACCTACTACGTGGCGGTGGATAGCAATGGAGGTGGCGGCCAGGTCCAGTTAACCTGGGGCTATAACTTCGGCGGGCTATTCTACTTTGCCAAACCGCAGGTCGAAGCCGGCAAGAACGAGGGAGCCATCCAATTCGCTGTTGGTCGCGCCTTTGGGTACTCAGGCCGGGTGCTGGTGGACGTGGTGACCACCAACTACACCGGTGAATTGACTCCGGCCACTGAGGGTGTTGATTACGAACCGGTTAATGTGACGCTCGTCTTCGATGATTTCGAAATGCTCAAGACGTTCCAGGTGCCGATTATGGACGCCCCTTTTGCAGGCGACCCCGAGGATACCAACGCGGCGCCCTTCAATCCCAATTACCACTTTGGAGTGCAAGTCGTCGCGGTGCGCTTTGACCCGCAGGAAAACACCAATCTGCTCGCGCCGCCGGCGATCCTGGCCGGCCAGGATACGAGTGTGGGCCGCATGCTCGAAACCAACATCAGAAATGGCTTCGGCGATCCGGAAGAGCCGCCCGTTCCTTTCTTCGCTGCCGCCACCAACATCATTAACTTCGCTGTCAAACATCATATAGTCCTTTCGGAGGTGTATGGGGACAGGCATGGGCACGATGGCTATGCGCATGTCGTGTTCACGCGCGGCGGCGCTGGCGACCCCAGTCAAAGTTGCGAGATCCGGTGGGGGATTAACAGTCTGATCAACCTCGGGGACCTGCGTAATAACATATTCGACTTGTCGCCTGAGTCGGATTACGCCACCCCGGACCCGCCCGATAGCTCTCCGCGCGGCGTTGGCCCGTGGGATTTCGGCGGCCCTTACAGCGGCACGGTCAAGTGGGATGCATTTGATTTCATTCCCAAGGAAATCCTGATCCCAATCAATAACGACAGCCTAGTTGAATTCAATGAAGACTTCCTAGTCGAGTTGTCGGATGCGGGCGCTCAGAACTGCAAGAAGGGCGAAGTGGATTCCTGTGTCGTAACTATCCCGTTTGATGGCAACGATCAACCTGCCGGCGCCCTCGAGGCGGGCTTTAACCCGCACACCCAGCCGCCCGGCAACCCCTTCCCCGGCGCCAACGCCGTCATTTTCGCCCTCGCGATCCAGCCGGACGGGCGCGCCGTGATCGGCGGCGGTTTCACCGCCTATAACGCCTTTTTGCGCAACCGCATCGCTCGCGTCAATCTCAATGGCACGATTGATGAGAGCTTTGACCCAGGCAACGGCGCCGATGGGCTGGTGACCTCGTTGGCGTTGCAGACCGACGGCAATATACTTATGGGCGGCGACTTCCGTGCGGTCAATGGCGTCAATCGTTACCGGGTAGCACGGCTCACACCGTCTGGCGGCGTGGACCTCTCCTTCAACCCGGGCGTGGGCGTTGATGACATCGTCTGGTCGCTCGCCCTGAGCACTAACGACAGCGTCGTGATTGGTGGCCAGTTTGACAACTGCAACAACTACCCGCGCGATCACGTTGCCCGCCTCGATGCCCTGGGTAATGTGGACCTCACCTTTGACACCAGCGGCCTCGGACTCAATGGCACTGTCTGGGCCGTGGCGCCGCAGAGTGATGGCAAGGTGGTCATTGGCGGAGATTTTACCGTGGCCGGCGGTTTCTTGCGCTCCCGCATCGCGCGGCTCAATGCCGATGGCTCGTTGGATACCACGTTCGACCCCGGCCTGGGGGCCAATGACACCATTTATACGGTGCTCGTCCAGCCCGACGGCAAAATCCTCGTCGGGGGCGCCTTTACCCAGTTCCACACGGCCAGCCACCATGGCCTGACGCGTCTATCGGCGACCGGGGCCCTCGACCCGACTTTCAGCCCCGGCTCCAGCGCCAACGATGCTGTCTATTCGGTTCTCTTTTCGCCTGTTGACTCCAGAATATACATCGGAGGCATGTTCACCGCCTTCAACGGCACGCGCCGCGTGGGGTTGGCCCGTTTGTTTGCCGATGGTGCGGTTGATACCAGTTTCCTGGACATGGCCTACAACCACTTCGCGGGCCTGGGCAATCCGCTGTTCAACCCCGACCTCTATCCGCACAACGTCGTTTACGCCCTTGGCCTGAATCAGGTTATAGTGAACGGGGAGGCTGTGCACGATGTCCTCATCGGGGGTAGCTTCTCCCTCGTGGGGGGAGGCGGTGGCGCTCGGCGATCCCGCGATAACCGGGAGAACTTGGCCCTCCTCCGCGGCGGTTCTACCACTGGCCCCGGCAATATTACCATCACCTATCCCAGCGGTTCCGGTTTCAATAATGCGAATAAGAATGGCCAACGCCTCCGGGTGACCATCACGCGCGCCAACGGCACGCTGGGGACGATCTCGTCGCGCTTCTCGCCTGATCCCCTGCCGGTCGGTCCCGGGGCGGCGATCTACGGCCAGGACTACACCTATGATCCCATCACCTTTGGCCAGGCCTCGTTCGGCTCCACCTGGTCCTATACGCGCATGGTGAGCGATGGCATCTGGGGCACGAATTATCCCGTCTCCCTTACCGTGTTCCCCGACCTCTTTGTTGTGGGGATCCCTATGCCCGAGGTCAGTATCATCAATAACACGAGCTCCTCCGGCAACCGGTCGTATGACCTCAACCTGAGTATCCCGGCACAGGCGGACACATTCTTCCTGGGTGGCGCCAACGTTCCGCTTGGCACGGCGCTCGGGCCGCAACCTTCCACCCCGTCATTGATTATTGATAACCGCGACCCGCCGGGCACCTTTACCTTCATCACGACGAACTATACGGTCAGTGAAACGATGACCAGCGCCTCCATCATGGTCATCCGCACCAACGGCAGCGGGGATACCGTCACTTTGAAGTACATGACTTTTGATCTCCCGGGCACCCCGCCGCTGGGCATTGGCTTCGCCCGTTCCAACGTCAACTACTACGCGACCAGCGGCACGTTGACGTTCTATCCTGGGATCACCAACCAGAGCTTCAACGTCGGCATCCGGCGGAACGGGCAGGTCGACCCGGACCTGGCACTGCTGCTGGTGATCACCAACATCGTCGCCCAGCACCCCATGAACGGCACTGCGCTGGGCGGCATCACCAACGCTTGGCTGACCATTGTTGATGGTGACTTCCCCCAGGGCCGCCTGAACTTTAGTGTGACATCATTCGCAACCAACGAGGACGCAGGCCACGCGCTCATTACCGTGACTCGCACCGGCGGCAGCCAGGGAACCATGACAGTGCTTTGTTCCACCACCAATACCCCGGCCAGTGCCACCAACACCCCCGCCGTGCCCAACGTCAATTATTTGCCGGTAACCAACGTGCTGCTCACCTGGGCCAACGGAGACAGCACCCCGAAATCGTTTGTCGTCCCGGTGCTGCACGACAACCAAATCACCTCTGATCTTACGGTTGGTCTCCAGCTATCCACACCGGTTTTGAACGGCATGACCAACTACACGGCCCTGGGCCAGGTCAGCAACGCCGTAATGACCATCCTGAACGTGGACAAACTCGGCACTCTATCCTTCAGCAGCCCGACCTACGCCCAAAGCGAGAGCGGCGGCTTCGCCATTATCCCGGTCGTGCGCCGGGAGGGCAGCGTGGGCACTGTTAGCGCAACCTTTAATGCCTCAACCGGCATCAACGCGGCTCCTGGTGCGGATTTCGTTCCCACGAATGGCTCCCTCACCTTTGGTCCGGGAGAGGTCAGCAAGGTCTTCACTGTTCAGTTAATTGATAACCCGACAAACAATATGGCGAACCGCTCGGTCGTGCTGCAGTTGACTGATCCTGTGCCGCCCGGAGTCCTGAGTCCCCCCACTACCGCCTCGCTTGCGCTGGTGGATGATGAGACGTTCAACCTGCCGCCCGGCGGAGTTGATCCCAATTTTCAGCCTCTCTTCAACGGCGCCGTCAATGCCGTGGCCTTGCAGCCTAACGGGGCCATAGTCGCCGCCGGCAGCTTCACGCTGGCCAATTATATCACCCGCCATCGTGTCGCCCGCCTCAATGCGGATGGCACGCTTGATATCACTTTTGCGTCCAAACCGGGCGGCGCCGATGACACGGTTCGCGCTCTCGCGCTTCAAACCGATGGCCGCATGCTGATCGGCGGGGATTTCCTACGTTACGACGGCATCAACCGCAGCCACTTCGCGCGCCTGAACCTGGACGGCACGCTCGACTGGCAGTTCGATCCGGGCTCCGCGCTGAACGAAAGCGCCTACGCAATCGCCGAGACGTTCGCCGACAGCAACCGGACCGTGCGCAAGATTCTCGTCGGCGGCACTTTCACACTGGCGAATGGCGCGCCCCGTCGCTACCTGGCCCAGTTCACCGACAGCGGATCAGTGGACCTTGGCTTCAATGCTGACACTGGCGCCAACGGCATTGACGGGCCGGTCTGGGCCATCGCGGTCCAGGCCGATCGCAAGATCATCATCGGCGGCGATTTCACCTCGATCAACGGCGTAGCGCGCAACCACATCGCCCGGCTCAACGCCGACGGGTCTTTAGACGCCAGCTTCAACAATCCGGGGACTGGCGCGAACGATTCCGTTCGCGCCCTGGCCATTCAGTTGGATGGCCGCATTCTCGTCGGCGGACTGTTCACCAGCTTCGACGGCACGCCTCAGAATCGTATCGCCCGGCTCAACCCCGACGGCTCCCTCGACGCGAGCTTTGACGGGGCTGTGGGGGCCGACGGCGCGGTTTATGCCATCGCCCTGCAACCCGACAACCGGATTCTGCTCGGGGGCGGCTTTACCCGCTACGGCAACGTGGAGCGCAACCATCTGACGCGCATCAACCCGGATGGGTCCGTTGATCCTACCATTAACTTTGGCGCCGGCTGCAACAACTTCGTTGCATCAATCGTAGTGCAGCCCGACGATGCGATTCTACTGGGTGGCGGTTTTACCACCTACGACAATGCGAGCGCGCCATACCTGACGCGCATCTATGGGCGTTCCGTCACTGGCTCCGGCACCTTTGAGTTTACCGCCGCGACCTTTGGCGCCGATGAGACCGCGCCGAATGCCGTCATCACTGTGCGGCGGCGCGGCGGCACCAGCGCGCCGGCCGGCGGGCCCAATGTTTATGTTACTGTGTCCGCCACCGACGGCGCGCCGCCCAACGGGGCTGTGAACGGCATCAACTATGATGGCGGTTTGTTCACGACCACCTTCCCGCCCGGCGAGACCTTCGGGACTGTCCTCATCCCCCTTCGGCATGATTTTCAGGTCGCGCCGGATCTGGCCGTGAGCCTGCAGTTAACCAATATCGAACCCTTGGGCCTTGCCGGGCTCGGCAACCAGCCTATCGCCACGCTCTGGGTCAGCAACGTGGACAGCGCGGTGCGCTTCTCGTCGCCTTCCTACTCCATCGCCAAGAATGCGCAAGAGGGCCGCGCGACGGTAACGATTGAGCGCTTCGGCAGCACCGTTGGCTCCGCCCAGGTGGATTTCATGACCACGGGGGGCGGCACTGCCCAGCCCTACGAGCGGTACATTCCGGTGGAGACGAACGTCGTCTTCAGCCCCGGCCAGACGGTTCAGAACGTCTTCATTCCGATCCTTAACGATACGCAAGTTCTGGGCAACCAGACGGTGACGATGGCGCTGGCCAACCCGACCAATGCCCTGTTGTCAACGCCGGCGGCCGCCACGCTGACAATCCTGGAAACCAGCACCTCTCCGGGAACCCTCGCGTTCAGTTCGCCCAGCTATGTGGTCAGCGAAGGAAACCTCTTCGCCCTCTTGGATGTCCTCCGCACCGGCGGTTCCGCCGGGACTGTGACGGCCGACTACTATACCCGCGACGGAACGGCATTGGCCGGCGTGAAATACATCGCTACGAACGGTGCGGTTGTTTTTGCCGATGGGGAGACCCGCAAGACCATCGCGGTGCCCATGATCAATAATAGCAGCGTCGAGGTGAATGTGGCGTTCTCGGTGGTGCTAACGAATGCCACTGGCGGGGCGGCTTTGACGGGGCCCACGATTGTCCCCGTCACAATCGTGGATGATGACGTAGGGATCACATTCGCGGCGCCGATTTATGCCGTTTCAGAAACCGCCGGGTCGGTGTCTCTGCAGGTTCTGCGCCAGAACGGCACCAACCTGACTACGACCGTCCAGTATGCCACCACCAACCTGACAGCCTTGGCCGGCACCAACTATGTTGGAATCCCGAGCGGCACTCTTACCTTCAACCCCGGTGAGACGGCCAAAGCCATCGTGGTGCGGGTCTTGCGTGATCCCAGGGTCACTGGCGACCTGCAATTCATGGTGAACCTTCGCGATCCGTCAGCTCCCGCGCAGCTCTTCAACTACAGCTCGACCGTGGTAAATGTCCTCGATAGAGATACCGGCTTTGCTTTTGCCACTACCAACCGACTGGTGATCACCAACGCCGACCTATCCACGTTAACCACCGCCAGCTACGGGGTGTTTAAGAGCAGCAGTAACCTGCTCGTTACTATCGTGCGCTCCAACGCCAACACCGGCACTGTTTCTGTCAACTACGCCACGGCGACCTACGATAATGACACCGCAGTCCCCGGGGTGGATTATGCTTCTACCAGCGGCTTGTTGACTTTTAGCAACAATGTTCCGTTGCAGTCGTTCGTGGTGCCGATTCTCAACAACCGGCAACCCGAAGGGCACCGGACCTTCAGCATCAATCTCTTCAACCCCACCGCTGGCGCCCAGTTGATTCCGCCCACCACCGCCACGGTTACCATCACCGACGACCTCGCCGCCATCAGCTTCTCAAGCCCGGACTACCGCGTGAACGAGAATGGCGGCTTCGCCACAATTACCGTCCTGCGCAGCAACTACACCAACAGCGTTGTCTCGGTGAATTACGCCACCGCCCCGCTGAGCGCCATTCCGGGCGTCAATTATACCAATGTCAGCGGAACCCTGACTTTCAACCGCGGGGAGACGGTCAAGACCTTCACCGTGCCGGTCCTGGACGACGGCGTGCTTCGCGGCGACACCACCGTTCAACTTGGGCTGAGCAACCCGGTCGGCAACGCCGTGTTCATTAATCCCAGCGCGGCCACCCTGACGATCCTGGAAACCGATGGCAGTTTGATTGTCAATGCCGGTACGGCTCTTATTAGGGAAAGTGGCCCAACCAACGGCGTCATTGACCCGGGCGAGACGGTGACACTGCTCTTCGCCCTGCGAAACAAGCTCGGCACCAATACCAGCAGCCTGGTCGCCACGCTCCTGGCCACCAACGGCATCGCCAATCCCAAAGCGAACTTCACCAACACTCCGGCGGCCAACAACTATGGCGCGCTCGTGCCCCGCGGTCCTTCGGCATCAAGGCCCTTCACGTTCACCGCCGCCGGGACCAACGGCCAGACCATCACCGCAACCTTCCAACTCTACGACGGCGCTACCGATCTCGGACAGGTCCTGTTCAGCTTTGCGCTGGGGCAGTCCCCGATCCGCTTCGCCAATCCCGCGGCTATTACCATCAACGATTATTCCAGCGCCACGCCCTATCCCTCAATAATCAACGTCAGCGGCCTGGCTGGCTTGGTGTCCAAAACCACGGTGACCTTGTCAAATCTGAGCCATGCCTGGCCCAGCGACATTGCCGCCGTGCTCTTCTCGCCCAGCGGCCAGAAATCCTTCCTTATGGCCAAGTGCGGCGGCAGCTACACCCTGGATGATGTCACCCTGACTTTCGACGAAGCGGCCGCAAACAGCGTGACGAACGGGAAATCTGGCCCGATCGTTTCCGGCACCAATCGCCCCACCTCCTACGCGCTGGCGACGCCCCCCTTCCTGCCAGCCATCACCCCACCCGCGTATTACAGCACCAACCTGTCGGTCTTTAACGGCATAGATCCCAATGGCGCGTGGTCGCTCTACGTAATTGACGACAGCCCGGGGGCTGACGGTGTCATTTCCAATGGCTGGTCCATCAACCTGGTCACTGCGGGTGTTGTCCCGGCCGCCGCGGACGTGGGCCTTACGATGACGGCTTCGCCCCTCACCAACGTCGTCAACGACAGCCTGACCTTTACCCTCTCGCTCACCAACTACGGTCCCTCGCGCGCCACCAATATCGTCGTAACCGACATCTTGCCCGCCGGGATGGTCTATGTGAGCAGCTCCCGCTCAACGGGCAGCATAACCAACAGCGACGGCGTGTTCACCTGGACCGTGCCCTGGCTCGAAACAAACGCCTGGGCCACCAGCGCGCTTACCGTGCGAGTCACCAATACCGGCGTCTTTACCAACACGGCGGCGTTGACGACCAGCACCTCCGACCTGAATCCGGATGACGACATCGCCTCGGCGGTTGTGTCGGTCCTCACCCCGACTGCCAATCTGGTCCTCACACTTGCCGGGACACCCAATCCGGTGTGGCTGACGAATTATTTGACCTATACGATGACCATCTCGAACCTCGGTCCGGCGATCGCCACCGGGGTGATTGCCTCCAACACTCTGCCGCCCGCCGTCACATTCTTCTCGGCATCGCCGGGAGGCGCCAACTACACCGCCGCCTACACTCCCTCCGGCCGGCTGATCATCCTGTTCACCAATCTGGGGAGCCTGGCCCCTGGTGCCCGGACCAACCTCACCATCACCGTCAAGACCGAGGCCCCCGGCACCATCACCGACACCGCCGGCTGCCGCTCCGATATCGTTGATCCCTTCAAGGCGAACAATTCGGCAGCCGTCAAGACCATCGTTCAACCGGTGGCGATGCCGCTCGCCCTGGCGCGCCGCAACGGCGGGCTGGCGATTTCGTGGCCGGCCTACGCCGGGTACTATCTGGAAAGCACGGCGGATTTGGCGCCGCCCGTCATTTGGGAGCCGGTGACCGATGCGCAGGTGTCTCTGGCCGGCGGGACGATTACCGCTGTCGTGCCTATCGGTTTCGACAACCGGTTCTTCCGGTTGAATTGGACCTCCGAGCCAACGCCATTGCCGCTCAGCATCTCTCGCGCCGGTGCCAACGTGACCATCGCCTGGCCAGCCGACGTGTGGAATTACAGCTTGGAAAGCACGCCTACCTTGAGTCCGCCGATGGTTTGGACTCGCGTTACCAGTCCGGCGCCGGTTCTGGTGAACGGACTGAACACGGTTACGCTGCCCATCGGCGGCGGCCAGATATTCCGGCTCCACGCGCAGCAACCGTGAGCCGCTTTTTTGTCTTATGCGCCCTATTCCCAACATGAAGTCCTCCCTTCACCTTGTCCACCGCCCGGGGAGCCTCGCGCGTTGCGCTCGCCTTGCCTTTGTCGGGCTTCTTCTGGCCTTTACCCAACTCGCACCAGGCGCTGATTACATCAAAACCAACCTGCTGGTCCGGTTTGATGCCCAGGTCCAGTCGGCGCAGCGCGCGAGTATTCTCAACGCGCTGGGCGGGGCCACGATCAAGCAGGATTACAGGCTGGTTCCCGGCTTGTGCCTGGTGACATTGCCTGCCGGTCAGGAGGTTGACCAGGTCCTGGCAACCTACAACAGCACTCCCGGCATCCGTTACGCCGAGGCCAACTTCGTGGACAGAATCGCCGCGACCGCCCCGAATGATCCCCGCTTCAGCGAGCTCTGGGGCATGCACAACACCGGCCAGACTGGCGGCACTCCCGGGGCCGATATCAATGCCCCCGAGGCCTGGGACTTCAATACCGGCAGCCGCGAAATCATCGTCGCCGTCATTGACACCGGCGTGGACTACACCCACCTCGACTTGACCAATAACATCTGGACCAACCTGGGCGAGACACCAGGCGACGGCATGGATAACGACGGCAATGGTTACGTGGATGACTTCTTTGGCTACGACTTCGTCAACGACGACGCCGACCCGACCGACGACCACGGCCATGGCACTCACTGCTCCGGCACCATCGGCGGCGAGGGCAACAACGCGATCGGCGTCGCCGGGGTCTGCTGGCAGGTGCGCATAATGTCCATCAAGTGCTTCACCGCCGAGGGCTTTGGCAACACCGCCGATGAAATCTCTTCTATTGAATACGCCACGCTCATGGGCGCGCGGGTAATGAATGCCTCCTGGGGCGGCACCGGCTACAGCCAGGCGCTCAAGGATGTCATTGATGCGGCAGGCGCTGCCGGCATCCTTTTCGCGGCAGCCGCCGGCAACAGCGCTACCGACAACGACATCATCCCCCATTATCCGTCGAGCTACGACTCGACCAACATCATCGCCGTGATGTCCACCGATGACCACGATGTCCGCTCGGGCTTCTCCTGCTACGGCTTGACTTCGGTAGATCTGGCGGCGCCCGGCAGCGACATCCTCAGTTGCGAGCCCGGAGGCGGCTATCAGTACATGAGCGGCACCTCCATGGCCACTCCGCACGTTGCGGGCGCTTGCGCCTTCCTGCTCGCCGCCGACACCAATCTCACCGTGGTCCAGGTCAAGCAAACCTTGCTCTCGACCGTTGATCCGGTCGTGCCGGGGCTTTGCGTTTCGGGTGGCCGCCTCAACTTGAGCCGGGCGCTCGCCAGCCTCCTGCCGCAGGGGCCGCCGCTAATGGTCTCTACTAATTATGTGACTGGCGGCAATGGCAATGGCATTGTCGAGGCTGACGAGTGCAATACCCTCGATCTGGTTCTTTCCAACCTGGGCATGACTAATGTCACCGGCCTTACCGTCACGCTCTCGACCACCAATGCCGAGGTCGCCATCGCCCAGGACACCTCCGCCTATCCCGTTCTTCCCGCCGGCGCCTCCGCCACCAATCTGGTGCCGTTCAAGATCAGCACGTCGCCCGAGTTCATTTGCGGCACCCCCATTGAGTTTTCGCTGGTCGTGCGGTCCGATCTCGGCGTCAGCCTCCTCGAATTCAGCCTCCCAACCGGTGTTCCGGGAATCCCTATCCGGTTCGACAACAACTCCCCGGCTCAAATCCCCGCCCTCGGGGCGACTAATTCCGCCATTGTCGTCTCCAATATCGCTTTGGCTCTCAACAAGGTCACCGTGGCCCTGTTCGTCGAAGAGCCTTATGACTATTTCCTCAAACTGGAACTGATCGGCCCGGACGGCACCACCAACCTCCTCACGGCCAACAACGGCTACCTGGGCGAGAACTACGGCTTGGCCTGCAGCCCCGACTCTCAGCGGACCACTTTCGACGATGACGCGCTCACGCCCATCGGCTCCGGCGTGCCGCCTTTTGCCGGCAGCTACCGCCCCGCCAAACCGCTCTCGGTTTTTGCCGGCAAGTCCGGCACGAATGTTAATGGCACCTGGCAACTCCTCGCCACCGACTCGAGCGGGCTCGGCATCGCCTCGATTCAATGCTGGTCCCTGTTCCTCACGCCCACGCTCTGCGCCGACGGAGGCGGGCAATGCCCCGGCGCCGATATGGCCGTTGGCATCGTTGGCCAGCCCGCCACCGTGATCGCCGAGAACAACCTGACATACAATATCGCGGTGACCAACCTCGGCCCCAGCAGCACGACGAACGTCACGGTGACGCACCTGCTGCCCCCAAGCACGGCTTTCATTTCCGCCACCACATCGCAAGGAGCCTGGTCGCAACAGGGCGGAGTGGTTACATTCACTCTCGGGTCAATGCCCGCTCGATCCGTGGCCAGCCTCTCGGTCATCGTGCAGCCGGCTGATCTGGGCACCAATTACACCATTTACTCGACCGCGACCGTCGCTTCGGGCCAGCCGGATTTTGTTCCAGGCAACAATTCGGCTACTGCCAGGAACCAGGTGACGCCTCCCACGGCGGACCTGGCCGTGGGAATTGCCGCCGTGCCCAACCCGGTTTTGATCGGGGGCACCCTGACTTACACAGTCTCGCTGGCCAACAACGGCCCCAGCCCCGCCCCGGCCATCACCGTGACCAATGTGCTGCCGCCGAGCGCCGCGATTCAGTCGGTGACCGTCTCGCGAGGCACCGTCAGCATCCTCGGCAACGTGGTCCTCTGGACCCTGACCAACAAGCTCGCCATGGGCGCCTCGGCTACCGCCACGATCAAAGTGATCCCAACCGTCGAGGAACTGCTCCAGGCTACCGCGACGGCAGGCGCGGGCGGGTTTGATCCAATCACATCCAATAACTCCGCGTCGGTTATTACCGCCGTCGGTCCCGCCGCCGACCTCGCCCTCAGCCTTGCCGGCCTTCCGAACCCGGTCGTCGCCGGCAGCAACGTCACTTACAAGATTTCGGTGTCCAACCTGGGGCCCAGCACGGCCTCGGGCGTCATCGTTAATAGCGCGCTCCCGGCGGAGGTGGCGGTGCTCTCTACCAGCGCAACGCAGGGGTCTGGGTCGGTTTCCAACCGCACCCTCATCTGGAATCTCGGCACATTGTCCGGCGGCGCGGAGGCATCAATCACCATCGTTGCTGCCACTATCACCAACGGTGTGATTAGCAGCACTGCCAGCGTCCTGGCCGCCCAGGCGGATCCCAATCCAACCAACAACACCGCCAGCCTGCTGATCACTGTGACCGCGCCGTTTATCAATGTCGTATCCGCGGGCGCCACCTTGACCTATGAGAGCGGACCCGCCAACGGGGCGGTTGATCTGGGTGAAACCGTCACCATGACGCTGCGCCTGCGCAATGCCGGCAACAGCAGCACCCGCAACCTGGTCGCCACCTTGCTGGCCACCAATGGAGTAGTGCCGGTTCCTCCCAACAACCCGCAGTCCTACGGCATCCTCTTCCCGAGTGGCCTCTCGGTCGGGCGCCCCTTCAGTTTCGTTGCCAACGGCCCCGCCGGCGGCACCGTCAGCGCCACGCTCCAGCTCCAGGATGGGACAAATACTTACCCGCCGGTCCTCTTTACTTTCACCCTGCCGGCCCCGCAGGCTTTTGCCAATGCCGAGCCCATTAACATCCCGGACCCGGCGGCGCCGAATCCCCCCTATGAACAGCAGTCCGGCCCGGCGAAGCCGTACCCGTCCGTCATCAACGTCTCCAACTTTGCCGGCACCCTCGGCAGGGTGGCTGTCACCCTCTCGAACCTGAGCCACAGTTTTCCGGCTGACGTGAGCGTTCTGGTCGTCGCCCCAAGTGGCGGCAAGGCGCTGGTGATGTCGGGTGCTGGCGACCAGGCGGTTCAAAACGGCATCACTTTGACCTTCGACGACTCCGCCTCGACAACTCTGCCTGAATTTGGCCAGCTCGTATCAGGCAGCTACCGGCCGGCCGCCTACGGCACGATGCCCATCTTCCCGACCAATGCCCCGCCCGGCCCTTACTCGACAGGGCTTTCGGCCCTCAACAGCGTGAATCCAAATGGCCCGTGGAAGCTCTATGTTTACGACGGCGGCTCCGGCGATGACGGCATCATCTTCAACGGCTGGAGCCTGACCCTCACCAGCATCAGCCCGGTTAACCGCCTGGCGGACCTGGCTTTGACTGCGGTCGCCGCGCCGAACCCGGCTTGGGTCGGCGGCACTCTCACCTATGTTTACACCATCACCAACGGCGGGCCGAACGCAGCGCAAGCGGTCGCCTTCACCAATGTCCTGCCGGCGGGGGTGACGCTGGTTTCAGCCAGCGCATCGCAGGGGAGTGTGTTCGCCAATCCCGGCAGTGTTACCGTCAGCCTCGGCAACGTCAACGCCGGCGCCATCGCCAGGGTGACCAACGTGGTGGCGTTGACTGGCACGGTCATTCCCCAGGGAGCAACCAATGGCACCGTTACGAGTTTCGCCGGCGTGGGCGCCTACGAGCAGGACCTGAATCCGGGCAATAACTCCGTCTCCGTCGCCACCACCGTTAACCGGCCATTCGCGGACTTGTGCCTGGCTCACAGCCTGGCGCCCAACCCCGTGGTTCTCGGCTATTCCCTGACCAACATCGTCCTGGTCACGAATCTCGGCCCCGCCCCGGCCGTCAGTGCTGTCCTGACGCAACCGCTGCCAGCCGGCGCCGGATTCATCGCCGCCAGTTCGAGCACAACCATCGGGGTGATCACCAACACAGGCGGTTCCATTACCTGCCTCCTGGGCGACCTGGCTTCGAACGCCACGGCGACGGTCTCCATTGTCCTGACCAGCTCGACCGCCGGCTTCATGACCAATGCCGTCAGCCTCAGCAGCGGCTCCTACGATCCGGTCCCCGCCAACAACAGCTCAACCCATGTGGCCACGGTCGTGAATCCGGCTCCACAGATCATTGATGCTGGCGCCGTGCTGACTTATGAAAGCGGCCCGGTCAATGGCGCGATTGATCCCGGCGAGAACGTGACGCTGTCCCTGGCGCTCGCAAACATCGGCACCCTGGACACCGCCAACCTGAAGGCAACCCTGGTGAATACAGGGGGTGTTACCTCTGCGAGCATCCCTCAGTATTATCCTAACCTGCCCCAGGGCGGCGGCACCATGGCGCGCAGTTTCAGCTTCAAGGCTGCGTCAGCCCTCGGCAGCGGGCTTATTGCGACTCTGCAGCTCCGGGATGAACGCCCGGGAGTGACCAATGTTCTCCCGAACGCCGTGTTTACCTTTGTCGCGCCTGTTACATCGAGCTACTTCAACTCGGCGGCGATTACCATCCCCGATCGCGGCGGCGGCACCCCGTATCCTTCCGTGATCAACGTCGAGGGCATGACGGGCCGGGTCAGCAAAGCCACCGTCACTCTCCACGGCTTCGGCCACCAGTTCCCGCACGACGTGAGCGTCCTGCTGGTCAGTCCGTCAGGCACCAATGTGCTCCTGATGGCGCACACGGGCGGCGGTTATGCCACGAACAACCTCACCCTGACCTTCGACGACGAGGCCACGAACAATTTGCCTAACTGGGACCGACTCGCCAGCGGCACTTTCCGGCCCACCTTCTATGAAGGGGCGGTGACACTGCCTGGCACCATTCCGTCCAAATACTACCAACATAGCCTCTCCGCACTGAACTGGAGCAACCCGAACGGCGCCTGGGCGCTTTACGTTTACGATCAAGCGACCGGCGACTCTGGCCTCATCACCGGCGGATGGAGCCTGAACCTGAAGACGGTCGTGACGGTGGGTAACGTAGTGAACCTGGCGGTCGGGTTGACATCCCCCGCGGAGCTCAACCTCGGCAGCGCTCTGACCAACATTATCCGCCTCACAAACTCGGGGCCGGATGTGGCGACCGGCGTGGTTCTCACGAATTTCCTGCCCGCAAGCGCCGACCTTCTCTGGGCCTCGCCTGAAGCCAGCTTCACCTACCCCGACGGCGTGATGGCCTGGAACTTTGGCGACCTCGCGCCCGGCAGCTCGGCGGAAATCGTCGTCGTTACCCTGCCGGCGCTGGCGGGGACATTCACTAATGCCGTCAGCCTTGTCGCCAACGAGGAAGACCTCGGCCCGGCCAACAATTCGGCCCAAACAACGACCACCGTTTACTACGCGGGGCCGGCGATTCTGAGCGGCCTCTACTCCGGCGGCCAGTTCCACCTGACTGTCACTGCCCAGCGGGGCTTCGATTACGTGGTTCAGGGCTCGACCAATCTCACCTCCTGGGTGTCGCTGAGCACCAACGCCAACCCGGCGGGCACCTTCATCTTTACCGACAACACCACGCCGGCTCTTCGCTACCGCTTCTACCGCACCTTGCGCCGTTGAGGCTGCGGACCTCATTCCGGCCGTGGCTATGAAAGTCATCGGTCTAACGGGCGGCATCGGCATGGGCAAGTCCACCTGTGCCCAACTGCTCCACGATCGCGGGCTCCCCGTGGTGGACACAGACGACCTGGCGCGCGAGGTGGTCGAGCCGGGCCAGCCTGCCCTGGTGCAGGTCATTGAAGCCTTTGGAGCGGACATCGTGGGGCCCGACGGGCGGCTGCGGCGGGGTGAGCTGGCGCGGCGCGTTTTTGCCGATGACGCCGCCCGGGCCCGGCTGGAGAGCATCCTCCACCCCCCTATTCGCGCGCTTTGGCGCGCCCGGATGGAGACCTGGCGCGGGGCGGCGCATCCGCTGGCGGTGGTGGTGATTCCCCTGCTCTTCGAGACCGGCGCCGAGTCGGAGTTGGACACGACAATCTGCGTTGCCTGCTCCGCGGCCACCCAGCGCGCGCGCCTCCTGGCCCGGGGCTGGCCGCCCGGGCACATCGAGCAGCGCGTGCGGGCCCAATGGCCCATCGAGCAGAAGATGGACCATGCCGATTACCTGGTGTGGACGGAGGCCGGGTTGGACGTGCACGCCGCGCAGATCGAGCGCATCCTGCAATCGCTGGCTTAGCCTGCATATTCCGCAGCCTGATGGAAACGGCAACCTGCGCCGCGTGAGGGCACACGGCCTACAGGCCTCCCCCCTTCCCTGTAGGCTGGGTGCCCTCACCCGGCGGCAGGTGTCAAGTATGCGGGTTTGGGAAAGCGCCAAGCGAAGCTTGGCTGGTTCTAGTTAACTGAGATGAGTTAATCGTGATAATTGGTCGAGAGTCATGTAGCCAACCCCAAAGCGAATGGGGGCGACCCTGCTCGCTGAAGCTGGGGGA
>Ga0209201_1000549_pt1 | contig 51266 bp, 43 predicted proteins | sample AD_UKC055_MetaG_FD_184411 | JGI IMG/M metagenome (GOLD analysis project Ga0209201, IMG submission 184411) | Active sludge microbial communities of municipal wastewater-treating anaerobic digesters from USA - AD_UKC055_MetaG (SPAdes) (version 2) | ecosystem: Engineered > Bioreactor > Anaerobic >... | reverse complement strand
CTGACCGGCACCGTCTACACCCGCGGCAACGTGCTCTTCCTCCAGTCGCCGCGCCCCTCCCCCTGGACGCTGCTGCTGTCCTACGACATGGCCACCCACCGCGCCAACGCCTACCTGGTGTACCCGGAGAAGGGCGTGCGCTCGGTGCTCTACGACCGGAACACGCTGAACGACGGCGCCTGCGGCAACTAGGCGCACCGGCGCCCTGACCATGCACTCAACCGGGGCGGCCCATTCGGGGCCGCCCCGTTCGTTTTATGGAGCCGGTTTGGTTTCGGTGTTGTCAGCGTGGGGGGCACGAGTACGATTACGAGCACGATTACGATGACGATTACGAATTACGAGCACGAAATCCGAAGTCCGATGTCCGGGACGGTTGATGGTTGATGGTTGATGGTTGATGGTTAATCGTTGGGAACGAGCCTCGAGTCTCGAGCCTCGATTACGATTACGATGACGATCACGATTACGAGCACGATCACGAGCACGCACAAACGGCCGGCAGGCGGCGGCGTCCGGGCACGATCCCGGCCCGCCAGGGCCGGAATTCATTAGCCAGGGGCGCAGCCCCTGGTAAGCCGGAAATCCTGATGAATCGGCCTTTTCTCCGCTTGAGCCCCAACGGGGCGGCACATGAACCATGCATAATGGCGGCGGCAACGCGCCATCGTGTGCCCGCCCGGACAGTGTTCGGGATGCCCGATGTCGCCCCGGTGGGGCTCCGGGTGATTCGATCAATCGACGGGCGCCTCACCGCCGGACCAGGGGCTGCGCCCCTGGCTATTCCCCTCCGTCCCTCCGGGCCGAGTGCTTGCCCCCAGGCGGTGTGATCGGGAAAGCGCAGGGTGATTCCGGCTCCTCCGGGTCGGGAGTCCGATCACGAATTACGAGCACGATTATGAGTTACGAGCACGAATTCCGATGGCCGAAGTTCGATATCCGATGTCCGCGTTACGGGAACGAGCCTCTAGCCTCGAGTCTCAAGCCTCGATTACGATTACGATTACGATGACGATTACGAATTACGAGTACGATTACGAGCACGATGACGAGTACGCGCTCGATTGGGCTCACGGCACCCAACCGACAATTTTCCGTTGACAGCACCGACGCCTAGCGTTATTAGTGTAATTACCACGACCGCAAGGTCATCACCAACTGGTTCGCTTACAGCTATGACTTCAAACCATTCCATTCCAATAGGTTTTGGAGGCAAGATGAAACACACATTGCGTTTGCTGGCGGTGCTCGGGGCGCTCCTGCTCCTGGCCGGCCTGGCGCCGGTGCTGGCGGGCGACTCGGCCCGCGGCGGCTCGGGGACGGGGCTCCAGATCGTGGGCGGGTTGACCGACCACAATTTTCTCTACGACAGCGACTACAACCCGCCCGAACGGCGGCACACGCTGACGCGGTCCAAGTCGTCCGGCACCACGCTGGCCGGCGGGACCGTGTGCCTGTTCAAAGACAGCGACCCGTGGGGCTACACCGCTTGGGAGCAGGTCTGCCTGGCCAACGGCATTCCGTATGAGATCCACACCTCGTCAGAGTTCGCCACGCTGGACTTCAGCCAGTTCCAGGTGATCGTCGTCTGCAGCGTGCAGGGTGACACGTATTACGCGAACTACATGGCCAACGCGGCGAAGTTCGTCAACTACGTGACCAGCGGCGGCTACCTCTTCTATGCCGGCTGCACCCAGTCGAGCATGATCTGGCCGCCCTTTCTTCCCGGGACTACCATCAACAACCTTTACACAGGGAACGATTACAACGTCATCGACGATCCCACCCACCCGGCCGTGGCCGGGATGCCCAGCCCCATTTATGGAACTTGGGCCAGTCACAACTATTTCACCAACGTGCCCGCCGGGGTGCACGTCATCTGCCACGGGCAGGGCCACGGTTATCCCACTTTGGTTGAGTACGGATTGGGAGCAGGTATCGTCCTGGCATCCGGCCAGACGTTGGAATTCGGATACGCAAACTCCCAAGGGGCCGGCCAAATTCTGATCAACGGCCTGCTGTACCTGTACTCTCTGGAGCCGCCGTTCGAGCTGACCTTCGACGATGATTACGGCCGCGCCCAGCTTTGCCTCAACCCGGAGACCGGCGAGTTCCTCTACCGGGTCCTCACCGGCGCCGGCGCCGGCGAGTACGCGCTGACCGGCACCGTCTACACCCGCGGCAACGTGCTCTTCCTCCAGTCGCCGCGCCCCTCCCCCTGGACGCTGCTGCTGTCCTACGACATGGCCACCCACCGCGCCAACGCCTACCTGGTGTACCCGGAGAAGGGCGTGCGCTCGGTGCTCTACGACCGGAACACGCTGAACGACGGCGCCTGCGGCAACTAGGCGCACCGGCGCATTGACCTTGCACTCAACCGGGGCGGCCCATTCGGGGCCGCCCCGTTCGTTTTATGGAGCCGGTTTGGTTTCGGTGTTGTCCGGATGGGGGCTCGAGCACGATTACGAGCACGATTACGAGCACGATTACGAATTACGAGCACGAAATCCGAAGTCCGATGTCCGGGACGGTTGATGGTTGATGGTTGATGGTTAATCGTTGGGAACGAGCCTCTAGCCTCGAGTCTCGAGCCTCGATTACGATTACGATGACGATGACGATTACGAATTACGAGCACGATTACGAGCACGATTACGAATTACGAGCACGAAATCCGAAGTCCGATGTCCGGGACGGTTGATGGTTGATGGTTGATGGTTGATGGTTAATCGTTGGGAACGAGCCTCTAGCCTCGAGTCTCGAGCCTCGATTACGATTACGATGACGATTACGAATTACGAGCACGATTACGAGCACGCGCTAATGGCCGGCAGGCGGCGGCGTCCGGGCACGATCCCGGCCCGCCAGGGCCGGAATTCATTAGCCAGGGGCGCCGCCCCTGGTAAGCCGGAAACCCTGATGAATCGGCTTTTTCTCCGCCTTGAGCCCCACCGGGGCGGCACATGAACCATGCATAATGGCAGCGGCAACGCGTCCTCATGAGCCCGCCCGGTCGGTTTCCGGGATGCCCGATGTCGCCCCGGTGGGGCTCCGGGTGATTCGATCATTCGACGGACGCATCACCGCCGGACCAGGGGCGCCGCCCCTGGCTATTCCCCGCCGTCCCTCCGGGCCGGGCCCTTGCCCCCAGGCGGTGTGATCGGGTGATCGCAGGGTGATTCCGGCTCCGCCGGGTCGGGAGTCCGATCACGAATTACGAGTATGATTTCGATTACGCGCACGATTACGAATTACGATCACGATTACGATTACGATAACGAATTACGAGCACGATTACGAGCGAATGTCACTCCTTGAGGATATGCCGCAGTTTGGCGCGCAGGATGGCCAGGCGGTACGGCTTCTGGATGAAGGCGTCGGGGCCGTCGTCACCGAAGCGCCGGCTCACGTCCACCTCGTCATAGCCGCTGGCGAGCAGGACGCGCACTCCCGGATCCGCCGCCCGCAGGGCGCGCAGCGTCTCGCCACCGTCCATGGCGGGCATGGTGAGGTCGAGCACCACCGCCGTGATCTCCCGGCCGCTCGCCCGGAACAGCTCGATGGCCGACGCGCCGTCGGCGGCCGTGATCACCGCGAAGCCCAGCCGGCGCAGCATCCGCTCGGCCAGGATGCGCACCGCCTCCTCGTCGTCCACCAGCAGGACGGTTCCCTGCCCCCGCCACGGTTCCGCACGGGCCGGCGGTTCCGACTCGGCGGCGGCGGCCGCCGGTTCGGCGTCCTCCGCCGGGGGCAGCAGCACCGTCACCGCCGTGCCCCGCCCCGGTTCGCTGCGCACCCGGATGCCGCCGTGGTGGCCGCGGATGATCCCCAGCACCGCCGACATCCCCAGACCGCGGCCGGTGAACTTGGTGCTGAAGAATGGATCGAAGAGGCGCGCCTGGGTGGCGGCGTCCATGCCGCAGCCGGTGTCGGCCACCTCCAGGCAAACGTAGCGCCCCGGCGCCAGCTTTTCCCCCGGCAGGGCGCCGAACCGCTCGCCGCCGCGGAAATGGCGCGTCCCCGTGACCAGGCTGATGACGCCGCTGCCGTCGCCCAACGCGTCGGAGGCGTTGGTGATGAGGTTCATCACCACCTGGCGGAGCTGGGTGGCGTCGCCGCGGACCGGCGGCAGCCCGGGGCTGAGGTCGTATCGCAGCACCGCTTTCTTGGTGATGGAGACTTCCAGAATGTGGGTCATTTCCCGCACCAGCTCGTTGAGGTCGAGGGTGTCGATTCGGAAGTGCCCCCGCCCCGAGTAGGCCAGCATCTGCTGGCAGAGACCCGCGGCGCGGAGCGAGGCCTTGATGATGTCCTCGACATACGGCCGGGCAGGGTGGGCGGCGGCAGTCTCCAGCAGCGCCAGGTCGGCGTTGCCCAGGATGGCCATCAACAGGTTATTGAAGTCGTGCGCGATCCCGCCGGCCAGCACGCCGAGGCTCTCCAGCTTCTGGGCATGCTGCAGCTGCCGCTCCAGATTCAGGCTCGCCTCCTCGCCGCGGAGGCGCTCCAGCTCGGCGGCGGCGCGGTTGGAGAAGATCCGCAGCAGCGAACCCGCCAGGGTCGAGTCCTCCCGGGGGCGGGTGTCCATGACCGCCAGGACGCCGATCCGGTTGCCCCGGGTGTCAACGAGCGCGGCGCCGAAATAGCTTTCCAAGGGCACGTCCACGCATCCCTTGAAATTCGGGAAGCGGCGCCGCAGGTCCCGCGGGCAGATGCAGGCGCCCCGGTCCACCGCCTCGCCGCACGGGGTGCCGGACAACGGGTATTCGAAGTTCTCGACGATGCGGTCGTCCATCCAGGCGGCCAGCGTGCGCATACAGCCGTCGTCCGGCCCCACGAGCTCGGCGACGAGGGCGCAGCGAAAATCCAGCGCTTCCGCCAGGCTCCGGACCAAGTGGCTGAAGAAATCGGCTCCGGTCGCGCCGGCCGTGCTCTCCACCAGGACGCGGAGCGCCTCCTGGGCGCGGCGCGGCTCGGTGATGTCACGGGCCGCCCCGTAGACGAGCTGCTGGGCGGAGGGCGACACCGCCCACTCCAGCCACCGCCACCCGCCGTCGCGGCAGCGGAACCGGTTGACCAGGCCGCGGACACTCTCGCCGCCGGTCAGCCGGACCAGGGCGGCGGCCGCCGCCGGCCGGTCGTCGGGATGCAACAGGTCGAGCAGATTGCTCGCCTCCAGCTCGGCGGCGTCATAGCCCAGCGTCTCGGTCCAGGTTCCGTTCAGGCGGCGGAACCGGCCGTCCAAGCCGACGATGCACAGCAGGTCCGGGGTGAGGGAGAAGAACCGGTCCAGCTCATCGGTCTTTTCCCGCAGGGCCTCCTCGATCCGCTTGCGCTCGGTGATGTCCTCGTAGGTCCCCAGCATGCCGATCACCTGGCCTGCGTCGTCGCGCAGCGGGCACTTGCTGGTTCGCAACCAGATGCGCCCGCCCTCGGGAGTCGTCTGGGGTTCCTCGTAATTCACCTTGGCGACGCCGCTGGCCATGACCTGGCGGTCGTCGGCCCGGTAGAGCTCCGCCTGGTCCCGCCAGCCCAGGTCGAAGTCATTCCGGCCGATGATCGCCTCGGGCGCCGCCAGGCCGGCGTCGATGGCGCACAGCCGGTTGCACCCCAGGTAAATCGAATCGCGGTCCTTCCAGAACACCCGCACCGGGATGGCGTCCAGCACGAGCTGAAGCATCCGCCGGGACACTTCGGCTTCCGGCAACTCGGCGGCCCGGCGGCGGGCCGGCCGGGACGGACGCTTCGACGCGCCGGATCCGGACGCCGCGTCATGTTTGGCCATGGTCCCGTCCTCCGCTCGAGGAGCAAGCAACACCGCCGGCTGCGGCCGCCGTTCACCGCCCGGAGCGCCGCGGCCGTCGATCACAGGTTCACTGCCTGGTCAACTGCATCCATTATAGATATCGTGCAACCCCGGGTCAAAAGAATCGGCGGCGCGCCCCGCGCAAAAAGATTGCCGTCGCGTCGCCTTGGGTGTATATTCAAGAAAAACCGAAGGCTCTGTACTCGAGGTGCCGATGTCCCAGCATCACACCAAGGCGCGCCGGTATCCCCGCTTCGAGGTCCATGACGTCGAAGGCGTGGTCCTGTACAATCTGCAGGCGGAAGTGATCAACATGAGCATCGGCGGGATGGCGCTGGAAACCAACCGGCCGCTCGACGTCGGCCGCACCTACAATTTCACCATCCGCCAAAGCGCCACCGAAGGCGAGGTCCGCATGCCCGGCGTGGTGGTCTGGTGCATGCTGCAGCGGACCCGGCGGATCTCCGACTCCGAAGTCGCGCCCGTTTACCAGGCCGGCGTCAATTTCAACGACGTGCTGTCGGACAAGGCCTCCGCCCTGCTCCAGATCATCGAGGAAAGTGTCACCCTGGACGTGAACCGCCGGATTTTCGGGCGGTTCAAGCCCAACGGCAGCGCCACCGTGATCGTCAAGAGCCAGATCGACTTTGAGGTGCAGAAGATCAGCCTGTCCGGCATGCTCATCGAGACACCGATGCGGGCCGAACAGGAGGACTTCCTGCCCATGGAAATCCAGTTGCCGCAGGGCCGCATCGCCTTCCGCGGCCGGGTGGCCTACATCAAGGCTAACATCGGAACCGACGATTCGCCGCCACACTACCACCTGGGCATCGAGTTCCATGACCTGACGCCGGTCGACCGGGAGCATCTGGAAAAATTCATCGCCGAGATGGTGCAGAGTCTGAGCAAGGACCAGCCGCCGCCGGCGAAAAAGTGATGGCTTCGCCCACCGGCCAGCAATTCTCGCCCGCCGTCCGTCCGATAGCCCGCGCGAGGTTCGGCTGCGCCCGCCCGTGCCCGGCCTTAACCGGGATCGCTCGTCCGGCGGGCAGGGGGTGATGCGTGCTGCGCGGATCCCTGGACGTGGTGGGCTGCGGCATCCGGGCCGTCACCCAGTTGACCCTCGAGGCGCGGCGCTGCATCGAGTCGGCGGATCTGGTGTGCTACGCCGTCAGCGACCGGGTCTCCGCCCGCTGGCTGGAGCGGCGCCACCCCGCCGCCGTGTCGCTGTCGGTGCACTACCGGGAGGGGAATGACCGCCTGGAGACCTATCGTCGCATGATCGATGCCCTGGTGGGACCGGTGCGCGCCGGCCGGCGCGTCTGTGCGGTGTTTTACGGCCACCCCGGCGTGTTCGTCCATCCCTCCCACGAGGCGATCCGGCGGCTCCGTGCCGAGGGGCTGCCTGCCAGGATGTTACCAGGCATCTCCGCCGCCGACTGCCTGTTCACCGATCTGGGCGTGGACCCCGGCGGCGGTTTCCAGACGTTTTCCGCGACGGATTTCGTGCGGCGCCCCCGCCACCTCGATCCGTCGGCCCATGTGATCTTCTGGCAGATCGACAGCATCGGCGACAACAGCTATCGGAGCACCGGCAACGACGCCCGCAACCTGCCCCTGCTGCTGAACGCCCTGGCCGACCATTATCCGCCCGGCCAGCCGGCGTGCCTGTACGAGGCCGTGGTGCTGCCCGTGGGTCGGCCCGTCATGCGCTGGCTCGCGCTTCGGGAATTGTGGGGCGGGGCCGCCGTGCTCGACGGCATGAGCACGCTCTACATTCCGCCCATCCGGGCCCCGCAGCCCGATCCGGAGATGAGTCAACGTCTGGGTTTGCCGGTACGCTGAGTCAAAAACGTCCCCGGCATCTCACAGGGAATGCTTCCGGTTCTTGGCGACCGACGACACATCCGGGGCAGATGAGCGCTCGCTCGGGGACGATTCCACAGCGGACCCAGCTTCATCCGGCGATCGTTTGATCGCCTGCGCCGCGCCATCCGGGGCCAGTTTCATCGCGCTCAATCCTTCGTCCGGCGCCGCCTTCGCCGCGCTCAACCCGTCCTCCGGCGCCAGCTTCAGCGCCTGCAGCCCGTCCGGCGACAGCTTCGCGGCACCCAGACCCGCGTCCGGCGACAGTTTCATTGCCTGCAGTCCGTCCGGCGACAGCAGCACGGCGTTCAACCCCGCGTCCGGCGCCGCCTTCGCCGCGCTCAACCCGTCCTCCGGCGCCAGCTTCAGCGCCTGCAGCCCGTCCGGCGACAGCTTCGCGGCACCCAGACCCGCGTCCGGCGACAGTTTCATTGCCTGCAGTCCGTCCGGCGACAGCAGCACGGCGTTCAACCCCGCGTCCGGCGCCGCCTTCGCCGCGCTCAACCCGTCCTCCGGCGCCAGCTTCAGCGCCTGCAGCCCGTCCGGCGACAGCTTCGCGGCACCCAGACCCGCGTCCGGCGCCGCCTTCGCCGCGCTCAGCCCGTCCTCCGGCGCCAGCTTCAGCGCCTGCAGCCCGTCCGGCGACAGCTTCGCCGCGCTGACGCCTTCTTCGCCGGCCGTCGGGGTGCGAGCGGCCGCCGCCTGCTGCCAGCCGAGATCGAAGGCGGCCGGGAACTTCTCCAACCGGTCGGGTTGGGCGGCCTCGTCACGCGCCGGCGGCTGCCGGCGCACCGTCTTGGCGTCCGGGGTTCCTTCGGGCTCATCGGGAGAAACAGGCGGTATGCCGGCATCACCGATCTTCATCTGCCCCTCCATGTCCAGTCGGTATTGGATGTATTGTACCACACCGCGACACAGCGGACCGGTTGCAATGCGCCGCCTTCAGGGCTAGCATAGGAGAGACTCCCTGCCTCACAACCTCGAACCGGAGGGCGGACGGATGAACCAGCGGCTGGCTGATTTTCTCATCGATCTGGCGGAGAACGCCGATGTGCGGGCGGCCTTCGAGAGAGATCCGGCCGGCACGATGGCGCAGGCCGGCTTGAGCGCCGCCGAGCAGGCCGCCGTCCGCAGCCGGGACCAGCGGCAGATCCGGCTCCTGCTCAGCCGGGCGCCGGCCGGGCGCCTGACGGTGGTGGGCGCCGGCATCCGGCCTTCGCATCTCACCCCGGAGATCCGGGACGCGATCGCCGGCGCCAACCGCGTTTTCCACCAACTGCCGCCGGGGCTCGCCGCCGGCATCCAGCCGCTGAATCCCCGCATCGAGTCGCTGCTCGACCTCTACGCGCCGGACCGGTCGCCGGGCGCGGTCACCGCCGCCATCGTGGAGCGCCTGCTGGCGCCGGCGCGGGCCGGCGAGTCGGTGTGCGCCGTGTTCCACGGTCACCCCGGGGTACTCTGCTACCCCGCCGGTGCCGCCATCCGGCAGGCTCATCGGGAGGGGCTGGAGGCGGCGATGCTTCCCGGCGTGTCGGCCGAGGACTGCCTCTACGCCGACCTGGGCATCGATCCCGCCACCCATGGTTCCCAGAGCTACGAGGCCACGGACTTCCTCGTCCACCGCCGGCAATTCGACGTCCGCAGCCTGCTGCTGCTCTGGCAGGTGGGTGGCCTCGGCATCCCCGGCCGCCCCCCGGAGCATCCCGACCATGGGCTGGCCGTGCTGGCCGAGACGCTCCGCGGCCACTACCCGCCGGACCACCGCGTGGCCGCCTATGAGGCGGCGGCGGACGACGCGTCGCCGCCGGCCGTCCGGTGGCTGACGCTGGCCGAGCTGCCGGGCCAGGCGCTGTCGCCGTTCACCACCCTGTACGTGCCGCCGCTGGAGAAGCCCGTCGCCGATCCGGAAGTCATCGCCCGGCTCCAGGCGGACGCCGGCGCCCCGCGTGACCCCCGATGAGCGGCGGTTCGCTGGACGTCGTGGGCACCGGAATCCGGGCCGTCGCCCAGGTGACGGCCGAGGCCCGGCGCCGCATCGAGGCGGCCGACCTCGTCCTCTTCGCCACGGACCCGGTGACCGCCCGCTGGATCGAGCGGCTCAATCCCCGCGCCGAGTCGCTGGACCGGCTTTACGCGCCCGGCGAACCCCGCCGGGTGACCTACGACCGGACCGTGGCCCGGATCCTGGATGCGGTCCGGCAGGGGCGGCGCGTGTGCGCGGCGTACTACGGACACCCCGGCGTCTTCGTGTACGCCACTCACGCGTCGCTGCGGTTGGCGCGCGCCGAAGGCTACCCGGCGCGGATGCTGCCGGCGGTCTCGGCGTCCGACTGCCTGTTCGCCGACCTGGGCGTCGATCCGGGCCTCCGGGGCTGCCAGAGCCACGAGGCCACCGACTTCCTCTCCCATCACACGGTGTTCGATCCGGCGGTGCCGCTGATCCTCTGGCAGGTGGGCATTATCGGGGACTGGGGCTACGGCGGGCGCCCCAACCGCACGGGCCGGCGGATGCTGCTGGAGAAGCTGCTCCCCGTCTACGGACCCGAGCATGAAATCATTCTGTACCAGGCCGCTCAGTATGCCGCCTGTCCCTTTCTCTCGGCCCGCTTCCCCCTGCGCCGGCTCGAGGCCGTGCCCGGCGACCCGTACTGCACGCTGTGCGTGCCGCCGACGGGCGCCGGCCGGCCGGACCGCGGAGTCGCGGCGCGGCTGGGACTGGCGCTGCCAGGGGAGTGATCGGCCCCCCGCGCGCACCAGGCGCGGATTCGGGCCCGTCGGGATCTCACGATGTGCGGATACAGGTGGCCGGTCGGGTTGCGGGGATGGTGAGACCGGCCGCCATCGCGCAGACGGAATCCGCGGCCGTCAGGCCGCGAGTTACCGGCACTAGCCGCGGGTCATCGAATCCAGAAAGTCCTTGTTGGACTCTGTCTTGCGCAGTTTGTCCGCCAGCAGCTCCATGGCTTCCACCGTGGAGAGCGGGCTCAGCACCTTGCGCAGCACCCAGATCTTGTTCAGCTCCTCCTTCGACTGGAGCAGCTCTTCCTTGCGGGTGCCGGACTTGTTGATGTCCATGGCCGGGAAGATGCGGCGCTCGACCAGCTTGCGGTCGAGGTTGATTTCCATGTTGCCGGTGCCCTTGAACTCTTCGAAGATCACGTCGTCCATGCGGCTGCCGGTGTCCACCAGGGCGGTGGCCATGATGGTGAGCGAGCCGCCCTCCTCGATGTTGCGCGCCGAGCCGAAGAAGCGCTTCGGGCGCTGCAGGGCGTTGGAGTCGATACCGCCGGAGAGCACCTTGCCGCTGGGCGGCACGATGGAGTTGTAAGCGCGGGCCAGGCGGGTGATGGAGTCGAGCACGATCACCACGTCCTTGCCGTACTCGACCAGGCGCTTGGCCTTCTCGATGACCATCTCGGCGACCTGGACGTGCCGGGACGCCGGCTCGTCGAACGTGGAGCTGACCACCTCGCCGTCGACCGAGCGGCGCATGTCGGTGACCTCCTCGGGGCGCTCGTCGATGAGCAGCACGATGAGGTAGATCTCCGGATGGTTGGCGGTGATGGAGTTGGCGATGGATTGCATGAGCATGGTCTTGCCGGTGCGGGGCGCGGCGACGATGAGCCCGCGCTGCCCCTTGCCGATGGGCGCCAGCAGGTCCAGCACCCGGCCGGTCAGATTGTCCGGCGTCGTCTCCAGCTTGATGCGCTTGTCGGGGTAGACCGGCGTCAGGTTGTCGAAGAAGATCTTGTTCCGCACCTCGCTGGGGTGCTCGAAGTTGATCGCCTCGACCTTGATCAGGGCGAAGTAGCGCTCCCCTTCCTTCGGGGGGCGGATCTGGCCCGAGATGGTGTCGCCGGTGCGCAGGTCGAATTTGCGGATCTGAGAGGGCGACACGTAGATATCGTCCGGTCCGGGCAGGTAGTTGTAGTCGGGCGAGCGGAGGAAGCCGAAGCCGTCGGACAGGATCTCCAGCACGCCCTCCGAGAAGATCAGGCCGCTCTTCTCGGTCTGCGCCTTCAGGATCTGGAAAATCAGTTCCTGCTTGCGCATGCCGGAGACACCCAGGATGCCGAGATCCTTGGCGATGCGGGTGAGCTCGCCGATGGACATCTCCTTCAGCACCGCGATATTGAATGCCTTCTCGTCGCTTTCCGTCTCCATCTCGTTTTCGTTGTAATCGATGTCGGACATGGGAACCTCCTTATATGTCCTGTGATTGATCATTCCTGATGAAGCGCTGCAGCCGCCCCAGCAGCTCCAGCCGGCCGAGCTCCGTCAGCGCGGAGAACGGCAGGATCTCCCGGCCGGGGAACGCCGCCCGCAGTTCGCGCAGGCTGGCGGTCCGGGCGTTGCCGGACAGCTTGTCGGCCTTGGTGGCCACGACCACGTATTCGGTCGACTGCGCCTCCAGCCACTCCTGCAGGGTCCGGTCCAGTGGCGAGAGCGCGTGGCGGATGTCCACGAGCAGGATCACCAGCCGGCGCCGCGAGCTGTCGGCGAAATACTCCCGGATCATCCGGTCCCAGGAGCGGCGCTCGGCTTCGGCGATCTTCGCGTAGCCGTAGCCGGGCAAATCCACCAGATAAAAAGAACCGTTGATCCTGAAATAATTGATCCCGCGGGTCTTGCCCGGGGTACCGCTGACCTTGGCGACGCCACGCCGCTTCAGCAGCGTGTTGATCAGGCTCGACTTGCCCACGTTGGACCGGCCGACGACGGCGATCTCCGGGAGACGTTCCCGCGGATAGCCGGACGCCGACCGCGCGCTGGTCACAAACTCGACCGCCGTGAATTTCACCCGTTGAATCCCGGTCAGTTGGCGATGTGCCCTTCCTTGACCTCACCGTCGATCGCGGCAGGGGCTTTCTTGTCAAGGGTCTGCAGGGGGCCGGGCAGCCGCTCGAGGGCCAGGCCCAGGACCTCATCCATGGTCTCGACGAAGTGGACCTCCAGCTCGTCCCGGACTTCCTCCGGGATTTCCTGGATGTCCTTGCGGTTATCGGTGGGCAGCGCCACGAGCTTGATGCCCGCCCGGTGGGCGGCCAGTATCTTTTCCTTCACGCCGCCGATGGGCAGCACCTGACCGCGCAGGGTGATCTCACCGGTCAGGGCCACGTCCCGGCGGACGGGGATCCCGGTCAGGGACGAGACAATGGCGGTGGCCATGGTGATCCCCGCGCTGGGACCGTCCTTGGGAATCGCCCCTTCGGGGATGTGCACGTGGATGTCTTCGTTCTTGTAGAATTCGGGGTTGATGTGGAAGGTCTCCGCCCGCGAGCGGACATAGCTCAATGCGGCGTGAGCCGACTCCTGCATCACCTCGCCGATCTTGCCCGTCAGGGTCAGCTTGCCGGTGCCCGGCATCCGGGTGACCTCGGTGAGCAGGATCTCGCCGCCCATGTCGGTCCAGGCCATGCCGGTGGCCACGCCCACCTCGCTCTTCTCCTGCGATTTCTGCAGGCGGAAGCGGATGGGGCCGAGCAGCATCTCCAGCAGCGGCGGGTCCACCGCCACCCGGTGGGAGCGGCCCTTGGAGAGAATCTCGCGGACCACCTTGCGACAGACGCGGCCGATCTCGCGCTCCAGGTTGCGCACGCCCGATTCGCGGGTGTAGTGGCGGATAATCCCCAGCAGCGCCTCGTCGGTGAAGACGATCTGCCGCTCGGACAGCCCGCTGGCCTCGCGCTGCTTCCCGACCAGGAAGCGCTTGGCGATTTCCAGTTTCTCCCGCTCGGTGTAGCCGGAGATCTCCAGAATTTCCATCCGGTCCTGCAGCGGGCGCGGGATGGCGTGGAGCACGTTGGCCGTGCAGATGAACATGACCCGGCTCAGGTCATACTCGGTGTCGATGAAGTGGTCCAGGAAGTGCGAGTTCTGCTCCGGATCGAGCACCTCGAGCAGCGCCGCCGACGGGTCGCCGCGGAAGTCCACGCTCATCTTGTCCACTTCGTCCAGCACGAACACCGGGTTCTGCGTCCCCGCCTTCTTCATCATCTGGATGATCTGGCCGGGGAAGGCGCCGATGTAGGTGCGTCGGTGGCCGCGGATCTCCGCTTCGTCGCGGACGCCGCCGAGCGACAGCCGCACGAACTGGCGGCCCGTGGCGCGGGCGATGGAGCGCCCCAGCGACGTCTTGCCCACACCGGGCGGGCCGACGAAGCAGAGGATGCTGCCCTGGCTCTTGCGCGACATCTGGCGCACGGCCAGGTACTCAAGGATGCGCTCCTTGATTTTCTCCAACCCATAGTGGTCGGCTTCCAGGATCTTCTCCGCCTTGCCGATGTCGCGGATCTCGCGCGACTTTTTGTCCCACGGCAGGCTCAGGAGCCAGTCCACGTAGTTGCGGGAGACCGTGGACTCGGCCGACATGGACGGCATCGCTTCGAGGCGGCGGATTTCCTTCAGGACCTTGGCCTCGGCATCCTCGGTCATGCCGGCTTTGGCCACCTTTTCCTTCAGCTCGTCGATCTCGGATGTCTGCTGGTCCTCGCCGAGCTCCTTCTGGATGGCCCGGATCTTCTCGTGCAGGTAGTACTCTTTCTGGGCCTTCTCCATCTGCTCCCGAACCCGGCCCTGGATCGATTTGTCCAGCTTGAGCTTCTCGATCTCGAAGCGGATCAGCTCGATGATCTTCGCGAAGCGCTCCTCGGGGTGATCGATCTCCAGGAGCTCCTGCTTTTCCTTGATGCCGATGGGGATGTTGCCGCTGATCGTGTCGGCCACCTTGTTGAGGTCGGGTCCCTTGATCACGCGGCTCATGGCGTCGGCATTGAAGCTGGGGTTGATCTTGACGTATTCGCCGAACACCTCGAGCAGCTGTTCGCGGATGGACTCCGCCCGGTCGGGGCTCACCTGCTCCGGCTCCAGGAGTTCGGTCTCCACCATGAAGAAGCCCGGGTCGTTAATGGTGGCGACGATCCGGCCCCGCTGCAGCCCCTCGACCAGCACCTTGATGTTGCCGTCGGGCAGCTTCAGGTTCTGGATGATCAGGGCCATGGTGCCCACGGTGAAGATGTCGCCGGCCTGCGGCTCGTCGATGGCCGGGTCCTTCTGGGTGGCCAGGAAGAGGTAGCGTTCGTTGCGCAGGGCGTACTCCAGCGCCTTGACCGACGACTCGCGGCCGATGATGAACGGGAACATGGTCTGGGGGAACACGACCACGTCGCGGATGGGAATCAGGGGCAGCTTCATCATGCGGCTGGTGGCCACGGCGGACGACTCCTCAACTGGCTTTGCGGAGCAGCTTGCGGATCAGCTCCTTGTTGCGCACCGCCTCGGCGGTGATGCGGATCCCCGCGGAGACCTGGCTGGACGGCAGCTCGAACATCAGGTCGAGCATCAGATCCTCCAGGATCATCCGCAGGCCGCGGGCGCCGAGCTTTCGTTCAATGGCCATGTCGGCCACCGTCTCGAGGGCCGCCGGCTCGAACTCCAGCTCCGCACCCTCGAATTCGAACACTTTCTTGTACTGGCGCACCAGGGCGTTCTTCGGTTCGGTCAGGATCTGGATCAGCGCATCGCGCTCCAGCTCCTCCAGGACGCCCAGCACCGGCACGCGCCCGACGAATTCCGGGATCATCCCGTACTTGATCAGGTCCTGGGGCTGCGTCTGGGCCATCAGGTAGCCCTGGTACTCCTGGACGGAGGCGTCCGCCTCCTCGGAGCGTACGAAGCCGATGCTCTTCTTGCCGACGCGCCGCTCGATGAGCTTCTCCAGCCCGACGAAGGCGCCGCCGCAGATGAACAGGATGTTCGTGGTGTCCATCTGGATGAACTCCTGGTGGGGGTGCTTGCGGCCCCCCTGCGGCGGGACGTTGGCCACGGTCCCCTCCAGGATCTTGAGCAGCGCCTGCTGCACTCCCTCGCCGCTGACGTCCCGGGTGATGGACGGATTCTCGTCCTTCCGGGCGACCTTGTCGATCTCGTCGATGTAGATGATCCCGCACTGGGCCCGCTCCAGGTTGCCGTCGGCGTTCTGCAGCAGCCGGAGCAGGATGTTCTCCACGTCCTCGCCCACGTAGCCGGCCTCGGTCAGGGTGGTGGCGTCGGCGATGGCGAAGGGGACGCTCAGCTTCTTGGCCAGCGTCTGCGCCAGCAGCGTCTTGCCCGAGCCGGTGGGCCCGATGAGCAGGATGTTGCTCTTCTGGAGCTCGACGTCGGCGGCGTCGCGTTTGCCCTTGCGGTAGTGCTCGATGCGCCGGTAGTGGTTGTACACGGCCACGGCCAGCTTCTTCTTGGCGAGCTCCTGGCCGATGACGTATTCGTCGAGGAACTTCTTGATCTCCTTCGGCCGGGGGATCTCCTCCTTGAGGATGTCGAGGTCGGCGTAGGAGTCCTCGGCGATGATCTCCTCGCAGATGCGCACGCAGTCGTCGCAGATAAAGACCGACGGGCCGGCGATCAGCTTGCGGACCTCCTTCTGCGACTTGCCGCAGAAGGAGCAGTTCAGGTTGCTGCCGCGGGTTTGATCCTTGATCATCGTCACGCTCCGGTTCAGGCTCCCTGCTTGGTGATGACCTTGTCGATCAGGCCGTAAGCCACCGCCTCGTCCGCGCCCATGATGTAGTCGCGCTCCACGTCGCGGAGGATCTTCTCCATGGGCTGCTTCGTGTGCCGGCACAGGATGTCGCAGGTGATCTCCTTGAGGCGGAGGATCTCCTTGGCGTGAATGTCGATGTCGGTGGCCTGGCCCGACAGGCCGGACATGAACGGCTGATGGATGAGGATGCGGCAGTTGGGCAGGGCGTACCGCTTGCCGGCCGCGCCGGCGGCCAGCAGCAGGGCGGCCATGCTCGCCGCCTGGCCGATGCAGATGGTCACCACGTCGGGCTTGATGAACTGGATCGTGTCGTAGATGGCCAGTCCCGCCGTGATGGACCCGCCCGGCGAGTTGATGTAGAGGGAGATGTCCTTCTCGGGGTCCTCGGCCTGGAGGAACAGCATCTGGGCGATCACCAGGTTGGCGATCTCGTCCGTCACGGGGGTGCCCAGGAAGATGATGTTGTCCTTGAGCAGCCGCGAATAGATGTCGTACGCCCGTTCGCCCCGGTTGGTCTGTTCGACGACGATGGGAACCAGTGCCACGGTCAACCTCCTGCGGTTGGGGCCGGCGCCGGCGGCCGGCCATCAGGTATTAGATGTCGGAACCGGCCGCGGAGTTTACTCCGCGGCCTCCTGGGTCTTGCCTTTCGCCTTGCTCCGGGGCCTGGCCTTGGGCTTGGCCTCGGCCTGGGGGGCGTGGTCGTGGTCATGCGCATGGTCGTGGTCATGCGCGTGGTCGTGGCCGCAGCCGGGGCCGTGCACATGCTCCGCCTCGGCCGGCGGTTCGGTGATCCGGGCGGCGGCGACGACCACCGCCAGCGCCCGGCGCAGCTTCAGGCTGTTCTTGAGCCGGTTCAGCGCCTCTTCGTCGCGGATCATCTCCGCCTTCAGCGCCTCGGGTGTCTGGCCGCGGGCGGCGGCGACGCGGGCCATCTCGGCCTCAACGTCCGCGTCGGTGATCGTGACGCCTTCCTTCTCGGCAATCCGGTTCAGCACCATGGTCTCGCGGACCGCCCGCTGCAGGTTGGGCGCCTGTTCCGCCCGGATCGCCTGCCAGTCGAGCTTGCCCACGTCCGTGGCGCTCATGCCGCGCTGCATCAGGTCGTTGACCGCCGGCAGCGCGAAATCGGAGAAGGCGGCCTCGGTCAGGGTGTCCGGCACGGGGAAGTCGTAGCCGGCCACCAGGGCCTCGGTCACTCGGCGCTCCAGCTCGTGACGGTTGTGCTCGGCCACCGCCTCGCGGAGCTCCGTCTCGACGCGGGCGCGGAACTCGTCGAAAGTCTTGAAGTCGCCCATCGACTGGGCGAACGCGTCGTCGAGCGCCGGCAGCACGCGCTCCTTGATCTCCTGGACCGTCAGCCGGACGTTCGCAGTCTTGCCGGCCAGGCGGTTGTCATGGTAGTCGGCGGGGAAGTCGAGGTCGAACGTCCGTGTCTCGCCGATAGCCTGCCCCTCGGCCTGCAGGGCCACCAGCGAGTTCTTCAGGTTTTCCTCCACGAGCAGGTACATCCGCTCGTCCCGGACCGGCTCGGCCTGCCCGGCCACGGCGGCCTCGAACGCGGCGGCGAGGAAGTCGCCCCGCTGCGCGGGCCGGCCCGTGACCTCCTGGAGCGACGCGCGGGCCTGGCACCGCCGCTGGATCTCGTGCTCCACGAGCTGCGGGTCGAAGGCGGCGTCGCGGTGGGCGACTTCCAGGCCCTGGTAATCCTTCAACTCAAACTCGGGCAGCACCTCAAAGGCCACCATGGCCTTAAGCGCGCCGCCGAAGTCGTAGTCGGACTCCACCACCTCCGGCGTGCTCACCGGCTTGAGGCCGGTCTCCTCGAGGGCCTTGGGCAGGGAGTCCTTCATCACCTGCTCCACCACCTCCTGGACGATGGCGGTCTTGAACCGCCGCTCCAGCAGGCCCACCGGAGCCCGACCCGGCCGGAAACCGGGCAGGACAGCGATCTTCTTCATGTCATCGATCACCTTCCGCCGGACCGCTTCCGTCTCATCAGGCGCGATCTCCAGATTCAGAACCTTGCGGCATCCGCTGCTTTCACCCAACGTTACCTTCACGTGCGACCTTCCTTTCGATATGGTGTGGAATTCGTCATGGCGGGAACGGGCCAAAAATTTGGTGCGAAAGGGGGGAGTTGAACCCCCACACCCTTGCGGGTACTAGATCCTAAGTCTAGCGCGTCTGCCAATTCCGCCACTTTCGCAGACACAGGCGACTGTCTCTATAGATGCATGATACGACATTCGGGTGTAGGTATCCAACTTGATATCCGGAAGATGGGCGGCAAATCCCGATCGCTGAATTGAGTTGAATAAAGGAAATATGGTGAGCCGTGGAGGAATCGAACCTCCAACCTAGTGATTAAGAGTCACTTGCTCTACCAATTGAGCTAACGGCCCACCGAATGTAAATAACAACCTGTGATTCTGACGGTTGCCCGGGGATGGAAGCGGGTGTTCCCGAAGCAAGATCCTAACTATACGCGAACTTCCCGGTTTGTCAATGGGAAAATCGCCCGCCGTCACCCGCGCCCGCTCTCGCGGCTTGACAGCCGGGGGCATCTTCCTGATAATGGGAGCCCGCTTGACACAAGCCCTTCAAGGAGAACGGCATGGACCCCAAGACGCTCATCGATCCGGCCGCCGGAGTCTTCTATTTCCTGTTCCTGGCCATGAGTCTGGCCGGAGTGGGCATCTTCGTCTGGCGCCTTCGCGGCAAGTGGCTGCTGCTGCGCCGCGCCGCGCCGGAGGACCGCTTCAACCGCTGGGGGGAACGCATCCGGGCGACCCTGGTCCATGTCGTCGCCCAGGCCCGCATCCTGCGGGATCCGGCCACGGGGCTCATGCATGCGTTCATCTTCTGGGGTTTCTGCGTGCTGGCCATCCACACCGCCTCGCTGTTTCTGGGCACGTGGATCCCGGGCCTGGACTTCGAACGGCGCCTCGGCGCGGCCTACGCCTGGCCCAAGGACCTGTTCATCGTGCTGGTAGCCCTGGCTGTGCTCTGGGCCGTCTTCCGCCGCGCCGTGCTCCGGCCGGCGCGGGTGGAGTCGTCGGGCGAGGCCTACCTGGTGCTGGGCCTGATCCTGCTCCTGATGCTCACCGACATGGGCGCCGAGGCCGCCCTGCACGCCGCCGGCGTCCCCACCTACGGCTTCCTGGGCGCCGCCCTGGGCTCGCTCGTCGCCGGCTGGAGCCGGACGGGCCTGCAGGCGCTCTACGCCGGCTCCTTCTGGATCCAGGCCGCCACGATCCTGTGCTTCCTCAACATCCTCCCCGGGTCGAAACACTTCCACGTCATCACCTCGCTGCCCAACGTCTTCTTCCGAAAGCTCGAACCGGCCGGGCGGCTCCGGACGCTGAACCTGGAGGACGAGAACGCCGAGAGCTTCGGCGTGGCCAAGGCCCAGGAGCTGGACTGGAAGGTGCTCCTGGACGTCTACTCCTGCACCGAGTGCGGCCGCTGCCACGAGCACTGCCCCACGCACACCACCGACAAGCCGCTGTCCCCCAAGCGGATGAACGACCACCTGAAGGAGTTCGTCTACAAGCACGAGCAGGCGCTCACCGGCGCGTCGACCGGCGAGGTACCCGACCTGTTCACCGCCGGCGCCGTGGGCGAGGACGAGATCTGGGCCTGCACCACCTGCGGCTTCTGCGAGGACGCCTGTCCGCTGTTCATCGAGGAGGTCCAGTGGATCGTGGACTTCCGTCGCTACAAGACCCTCACCGAGAGCCACTTCCCCGAGGAGCTGACCAAGGCGTTCCGCGGGCTGGAGACGAACTCCAACCCGTGGGGGATCGGCGCCCACAAGCGGGCCGAGTGGGCCGCGGGACTCGGTGTCCCCACGGTGGGCGAGGCCGAGTCGTTCGAGTGGCTCTTCTTCGTGGGCTGCTCCGGCAGCTTCGACGAGCGGAACCGCAAGGTGGCCCAGGCGTTCGCCCGGCTGCTCCAGAAGGCGGGTGTCTCGTTCGCCATCCTGGGCGAGGCGGAGGGGTGCTGCGGCGACGCCGCCCGGCGCACCGGCAACGAATACCTGTTCCAGACCCTGGCCCAGGCCAACATCGAGATCTTCAAGGAGGCCGGAGTTCGAAAAATCGTCACCGCCTGCCCCCACGGCTTCAACACCCTCAAGCACGAGTACCCGCAGTTCGGCGGCGAGTTCGAAGTCTGGCACCATTCCCAGCTCCTCGAGAAGCTGGTGCTGGAAGGGAAGCTCAAGCCCAGCCGCAAGCTGGACCTGGACGTGGCCTTCCACGATTCCTGCTACCTGGGGCGGTACAACGGCATCTACGATGCGCCCCGCAACGTGATGGCCGGCATCGCCGGAGTGAAGGTGTCGGAGCTCGCGCTGCACCACCGCCAGGGGTTCTGCTGCGGCGGCGGCGGCGGCCGCATTTTCATGGAGGAAAGCCTCGGCTCCCGCATCAACCACCGCCGGATCGAGCAGGTGCGCGACTCCGGCTGCTCCACCGTGGCCCTGGCCTGTCCGTTCTGCAACACCATGCTCTCCGACGCGGTGAAGGAGAAGGAGCTGGAGGGCGTCGCGGTCCGCGACATCGCCGAAATCCTGCTGGAAGCGGTCGAGTAGCCGGTTCGCCGGACGGGTGCCGGGCTAGGATTTCCCGCCGTCCCGGCCGCGCGGGAGCAGGCCGTACAGGCGGCGCTTTTCCAGCAGCGTCTTGCGGTGGATGCCCAGGATTTTCGCCGCCTCCCCCTTGCGGCCGCCGGTGGCCCGCAGCACCCGCACGATGTGATCCCGTTCCACCTCGGCCAGCGACCGGAGGCGGTCCGCCGCCTCCACCCCCGGCTGGGCCGGCAGCTCGGACCGCGGCACCGCCCCGCCCGGATAGAGCAGCACCCAGCGCCGCACCAGATTCTGCAGCTCCCGGATGTTGCCGGGGAATGGATGGCGGGCGAGCTGGCGCACGAAGTCGGGCGCCAGTTCCGGCTCGCCTGCGCGCGCCCGGCGCGCCTCGTTCCGGATGCAGAAAACCAGCCAGTCGGGGAAACCGGCGGGGTCGTCCCGCAGCGGCGGCAGTCCCAGCGCGAACAGGGCCAGCCGGTAGTAGAGCTCCTGCCGCAGGACACCCCGGCGGACCAGCTCGCCCGGCTCGCCCTGGGTCAGCCCGATGAAGCGGGTGTTGAGGACGATCTCGGCGCGTCCGCCCATGGGGGTGAAGCGCCCTTGTTCCACCACGCGCAGGAGCTTGGCCTGCGCCGCGAGCGACAGCGAATCCAGCTCATCAAACACCAGGGTGCCGCCGTTGGCCTGCAGCAGCCAGCCGTCGTGATCGTCGGCGGCGCCGGTGAAGGCGCCGCGGACGTAGCCGAACAGCTCGGTCTCGATGAGCGGGTCGGGCAGCGAGGCGCAGCCGATCTCGATGTACGGGCCGTCGCGGCGGGGTCCCAGGCGGTGGGCCAGGTAGGCGAACAGGTTCTTGCCGGTGCCGCTCTCTCCCCAGATGAGGCAGTTGGTGTCGGCGGCGGCGATCCGGCGTAAGGTATCAAACGCCGGCCGGAGCGGCCCCGCCCCGATGTGCACTTCGGCGGCCAGCTCCGGCGGAATCACGCCCGCGGGTTCGGGCGGCGGCATGGCGCCTCCTCGTCAGGGCAGCGCGCGGACGTCCACGACCTTGCCGTCCGCCCAGAGCCGCTCGAGTTCGTAGTACTCCCGGGTCTCGATGGAAAAGATGTGGACGATGAAATCGAAGTAGTCGAGGAGCACCCACTCGGCGTTCTGGTAGCCTTCGACGTGGGCGGTCTCGATCCCCTTCTCCCCCAGTTTTTTCTGCAGTTCGTCGGCCAGCGTCTGGATGTGCTTCTCGTTGGCTCCCGAGCAGATGATGAAATAGTTGGTGAAATTGGAGATTCTGGAGATGTCGATGATCCGGACATCAATGGCTTTCTTGCTGTCCAGGATCTCGTGGATGGTGACGAGTGTCTCTTTCATTCTCCTCCATACAGGTCCGCTTTTTGAATGTAGCGGCGGACCGGCTCCGGGATGAGGTCCGCGCAGTCTGCGTGGGATTGTAGCATAACCCGCAGCCCGGTTGAAGACACATCGGGCATGCCCAGCTCGGCCAGGACGGCGCGGGCGCCTCCGGTCAACGCCGCGCGGAGGCGCGCCGGCGCCCAGCTCCGGCCGTCCGCCACCCGGCCGGCGGCCAGCAGCGCGGCGACCTCCGTTCCGAGGGTCACGCCCGGCCTGGCCACGAAGAGGAACCGGTACGTCGCGAGCAGCCGTTCCCACTCCCGCCAGTGCCGGAAGTCGCGGAGCGAGTCGCCGCCGGCGATGAACACCGTCGCGGCGGCGGGCACGCCGTAGGCTGTGCCGAACCGGGCCAGCGTGTCGATCGTGTACGAGGGGCCGGGCACCTCCAGCTCCAGCGGACACGGCACCCAGTCGGACCGGTGGGCCGTGGCCAGGGCCACCATGGCGTAGCGGTGCCACGCCGAGGTGACCGCCGCCTCGGGCTTGTGGGGCGGCGTGTGGTTGACGATGAAGTAGATCCGGTCCAGGCCCAGCGCCGCCTGGGCCTGCTCGGCCATCCGCAGGTGGGCGATGTGAACGGGATCGAACGTCCCGCCCAGGATGCCGGCGGACAGGCTCACAGCGCCACCGCCAGCATCTCGCCCAGAGTCCGGACCAGCTCCGGCAGACCGTCGCCGCTGACGGCGGAAATGGCCAGGAACGGCAGCTTGCGCCCGCGGCAGTACAGCCGCAGCCGCTTGAGCTGGGCGTCGTCGGACAGGGCGTCGAGCTTCGTGGCCACGACCAGCTGCGGCTTGTCGGCCAGCGCCGGGTTGAACAGCGCCAGCTCGCGGTTGATGGCCTTGAGGCGCTCCACCGGATCGCGCGGTTCCAGCCCGGAGACGTCCACCAGGTGGACCAGCACCCGGGTGCGCTCCACGTGGCGGAGGAACCGGTCGCCCAGGCCGGCGCCCGCGTGCGCCCCTTCGATGAGGCCGGGGATGTCGGCCACGACGAAGGAGCGCCAGTCGTCGCAGCGGACGACTCCCAGATGGGGTGCCAGGGTGGTGAACGGGTAGTCCGCGATCTTGGGCCGGGCGGCCGAGATGCGGGAGATGAGAGTGGATTTGCCGGCGTTGGGATAGCCCACCAGGCCGACGTCGGAGAGGAGCTTCAGCTCCAGCACCAGCTCCCGCTCCACGCCGGCGCGGCCCGGCTCGGCGTTGCGGGGCGCCTGGTTGGTGGCGGTGGCGAAGCGGGCGTTGCCCCGGCCGCCCCGCCCGCCCCGGGCGGCCACGAAGCGCTGGTCGGGCGCGGTGAAGTCGAACAGCACCGCTTCGGTCTCCGGGTCGCGCGCCACCGTCCCCACGGGCACGATCACGACGCAGTCGTCGCCGTCGCGGCCGTGCCGGTTGCTGCCCTCGCCGTGCCCGCCGCGGCCGGCGCGGAATTCGCGCTGGTAACGGAAATCCAGCAGCGTGTTGAGCTGGCTGGAGCTGACGAGCACCACGTCGCCGCCCTTGCCGCCGTCGCCGCCGCTGGGGCCGCCGCGCGGGACGAATTTCTCCCGCCGGAAGGCGATGCAGCCGTTGCCGCCGGCGCCGGCTCTGATCTGGATGGTGGCGTAATCGATGAACATGATCCGATCAATCACCTGAAAAAAAAGAAATACAGGCGGAGCGCCTGTATTTCATTCTAGCCCGGTGTCGGGGGAAAGGAAACGGGTTTACTCGGCCTGGGGGATGATGCTCACGAACTTGCCACGGATGCCGCGATCGCGGAATGCCACGATCCCGGTCACCTTGGCGTACAGGGTATCGTCCTTGCCGCGGCCGACGTTGAGACCCGGCTTGAGCGGGGTGCCCCGCTGCCGGACCAGGATGCTGCCGCCGGAGACCAGCTCGCCGGCGAAGCGCTTGATCCCCAGCCGCTGCGAGTGGCTGTCGCGCCCGTTTCTGGAGCTGCCCACACCTTTCTTATGTGCCATGGCGTCTCACTCCGTCTTCATGGAAATTTTGTCGATCTTCAGAGCGGTGAACGGCTGGCGGTGACCGTTGAAGCGCTTGTACTGCTTACGGATCTTCTTCTTGAAGACGATCACCTTGTCTGCCTGGCCGTGCTCCATCACGGTCGCCTGGACGGCGGCGTTCTGGATGGTGGGGGTGCCCACCAGGACCGCGTCGTCGGTATCGAGCAACAGGACATCGTCGATGGTGACGTGCTCGCCTACGGGAACGTCGAGCAACTCCACCCGGACCACCTGCCCTTCTGCCGCCTTGTACTGCTTGCCGCCGGAACGAATGATCGCAAACACGGGAGGATACCTCCATCGATTTTCGAGCGGTGGATTATAGCCAGCCGCCGATGGGATGTCAATCAGAATGTTGTACGAATTTACTGCGCCGGGTGCTCCCCGGATTCATCCGGCCCCGGCGCCGCCGGCCCGGTCCCGATCTTGGCCAGCTCTTCCTGCGCCCAGAGCGGGTACTTCTCCTCGGCCAGCTCCACAGTGATCTTGCCGTGCAGCCAGCTCAGGTTCATGGGGTATTCCTCGGGATGCATGATCACGAAGAAGAAGTGCCAGACCAGGATCGCCAGGGTGGCCAGGATGGCTTCGTAGTAATGGATCACCTCGCTGACCCGGATGATCCAGAAGGGGAAGATCCCGGTGGCTTCCACGGGAAACCACAACACGAAACCCGTCACGGCCATGACCGCCGTCCCCCAGACCAGCGCCCAGTATTCGGCCTTCTCGGAGTAATCGTACCGCCGGAAGAGCGGCCGCTCCTTCGCCAGGCCGAGGTGGTACCGGAGGTTGACGACGGTCAGGCGCAGGTCCTCCCAGCGGAGCCAGAGCGCTTTCAGCTGGGCCCGGCCCTTGACGCTGAACGCCAGATACGCCAGATGCCAGATGCCGGTGGCGAGCAGGCCCACGGCGAAGATGCGGTGCAGCACCGAGCGCACCGGCTCGGTCATGCCCAGCGCCCGCAGCCACTCGAAGAAGAAGCTGTCGGAGAACTTGAGCGCAAAACCGGTCACCGCCAGCCCGATGAAGGTGATGGTGAGCAGGATGTGCATCCAGATTTCCTGCGCGTGGAACCGGGTCAGGCGCGGCGCCCGGCTCTCGTGATGGTGCTTGCGGCGGAAGAAATAATACAGGATCAGCACGTTGTGGACCACCATGCTGCCGATGACCGCGAGGATCATCAGGACGTAGAAGGTCTGGAAGAAACCGGCCAGGCGGTTCTCATGCAGATTGGCCGTGGCGTGGGTGTAGCTGCGGGCGAACTCCGGCGTGGCGCCCGGGTGGCAGCGGGCGCAGGTGCCCGTCACGTTGCCGGCCGCGACCGTGGAGGCCGGATCCCGCTTGGGCCGGATCTCGTGGGATTTGTGGCAACTGACGCAGGTGGCTGCGCGCGGGCTGTTGAGCTTGAGGCTCAGGCCGTGGTACGAATCCACGAACTCAGCGGCAGCGCCCATCCGGGAGCCGTACTTGCGCAGAATCTTCGGGCTGGTGTGGCAATCGAGGCAGAGCTGGAAGCTGATCTGCCGGTTGAAGGTGGCCGAATCGGCCGCGTCGCGCCCCAGGATCTCATGCTCGCCGTGACAGTTGGTGCAGGTGGGCGAATCCGAGATGCCCAGCTTGAACGCCTTGCCGTGGATGCCCGCCAGATATTCCTCGTTGACCTTCGGATGGCACCGGCCGCAGGTTTCCGGGATCTTCCACCGATGGATGCTGCTCTCGGTGTCGGCGGAGCCGCGCAAGTCGTGGGTGCCGTGGCAGTCGGCGCAGGAGGCCGCCTGCATGTTCCCCTGGCCGATGCGCTTGGCATGCACGCTGCGGGAGTAGCTCTCAAAGACGTAAGGCAGGAGGACCTCCCGGTCCTTCAAGCCGTTCATGCCGTGGCATTTTCCGCACAGCTGGGATTCGTTGGACTTGTGGGTGGGCGATTTGGGATCGCTGGCCGGCAGCATGTCGTGAACGCCGTGGCAGCTGGCGCAGGTGGGCGCCGCCCCTTTCCCCAGCGCGGAGGTCTGGGCGTGGATGCTCCGTGCGTAGTCGGTCGTCACCTCTTCGTGGCAGGACCCGCAGTCGGCCGGCCGCAATTTTTCCGCGTGGGGAAACTCGGTGACGCCCTGCAGGCTGGTGTGGCAGTCCACGCACGCCATGCCCGCCTGACCGTGAACGGAGGCCTCGTACTGTTTCGGGTCCACGGTGTCGTGGCACTGGAGGCATGTCGCGGTGTCGGCCAGAGCCAGTCCGCAACCCGCAATCCAAAGCGCCGCCAGCGGCAGCAACCGGCTGAATTTCATAATGACGTATCCTCGATCGGCGTTCTGTATTCTGACGTACAGATAATATTCCACCTCGACTGGACTCGCAATCCCCAATTTGATCTTGACCGATGAGTTTCGTGGCTTTGCCGCGTTTTGGCCCGAAGCCACAAGGCCTCGAAAACGTCTTGAGTTTCCGGCAAATTCCATATATGTATTGAACATTAACCGATTTTCCGCCAGGCGGTGACGCATGAAAATCATTCAAGACCTCGCCAAGAATCTCTGGATCAGCAAGTTCAGCCTGCTGGGCGCCACCATGGTCACGGTCTCGGCCGTGCTCATCATCACCGCCTGGATTCTGGACATGCTGGGCGTGGCCAGCGGCCCCTACCGCGACCTGTTCGCCTACGGCTTCCTGCCCGGGGTGTTTTTGGTCGGCCTGGCGTTCATTCCGCTGGGCATCTGGTTCGCCCGCCGGAAGGCCCGCCGTGACGGAACGGAGATCCGCCCGCTGGTGATCGACCTGAGCCGGCCCGAGCACCGCCACCGCGCCGTGCTGATCCTCGCCCTGACTCTGGTCAACTCCATCATCCTGTCGGTGGCCATGTACGAGGGGTACCACTACACCGATTCCGACGAGTTCTGCGGCACACTCTGCCACACGGTCATGGAGCCCGAGTTCACCGCCTACCAGCGCTCGCCCCATGCCCGGGTGGGCTGCGTGGCCTGCCACATCGGGGGCGGCGCCTCCTGGTTCGTCAAATCGAAGCTCTCCGGCCTGCGCCAGGTCTACGCGGTCATGGCCCACACCTACAGCCGGCCCATCCCCTCGCCCGTGGCCGACCTCCGGCCGGCCCGCGAAACCTGCGAGGCGTGCCACTGGCCGCAGTTCTTCCACGGCAAGCAAACGGTGGTCCGGCGCAAGCTGGACGACACGGCTGACGTGAACAATCCCCTGGTCTCGGTGCTGCTGCTCGACATCGGCGGTTTCAACGCCAAATCGAATCGCTACGAGGGCATTCACTGGCACGTGAGCCGGCACGCCCGGGTGGAGTATCTCCCGGCCGATCCGAAGCGCGCCCGGATCCACCGCGTCCGGTCCGTCCGCGAGGACGGCACGGTACACGAGTATGCCCCGCCCGACAGCATCCCCGCACCGCCACCCGGGACCGAGTGGCGGACCATGGATTGCGTCGACTGCCACAACCGGCCCACCCACATCTTCGATGAGCCGCAGGCGGCCGTGGACCGAGCCCTGCTGGACGGCAAGATCCCGGCCACGCTGCCGGGGATCCGCCCCCAGGCTCTCCGGCTCCTCACCACCGCCTACCCTTCGCACGCCGCGGCGCGCGAGGGGATCCGCGCCGGGTTGGCGCGGCACTACGGCGCGTCGGGCGACGGAGCCGCGATCCGCCAGGCCGCCGACGGGATCTTCGCCATCTACCGGCTGAACGTGTTTCCCGACATGAAGATGACCTTCGGCGTGCATCGCAGCCACCTGGGGCATCCCGATGACGCCGGCGGCTGCTTCCGGTGCCACGACGGGGAGCACGCCACGGCGGACGGCCTGACGCTGTCGCAGGACTGCGAGCTCTGCCACCAGGTGCTGGCCCAGGAAGAACCGGAAAAAAGTCTGGACAAAGCGATCGCCGACATCTTCCGCTAGGGACTGGCATCGGCACACGTGCCCGACGGTCGACAACCGCGCCAAGGATAAAGATCGGCATGATCTGGCAGCCCAAGCGATTCTGCGCCTACTGCGGCGCCCCCCTGCATCCTGAGGGCGAGGGCGCCGGCCGCTGCGCCACTTGCGCCACGACGTTTTACGACAATCCGGTGCCGGCCGTGGCCGCCCTGGTGCGCGACGCCGCCGGCGCCATCCTCCTGGTGGAGCGCGCCAGGGAGCCGCAGGCGGGGCGCTGGGCGCTGCCGGGCGGATTCATCGAGATCACGGAGTCCACCGCCGACGCCCTGCGGCGCGAGTTGCGGGAGGAGACCGGTCTCGAGGCGGACCGCGTGGAATTGTTCGGGGTTGAAGACGAACCCAGCCGCCGGTACGGGCGGGTGATCGTGATCTGCTACCGGGTCGCCGGCTACCGGGGCGAACCGATCGCCGGCGACGACGCGCGCGCACTGGCGTTCTTTCCGCCCGACGCGCTCCCCGACCTGGCCTTCGTCAGCCACCGCCGCTTCATCGAACAAGCCATCCGGTCCGGGTGAGAACGGACATGCGTCCGCTGCCACGCCGGCCGCCTGAAGCGCCCGCTTCGCACCGATCCGGCCACGGCGAATCGGTTTCATTCCGCCATACCCCAAGAATGTTTTTGACACAGGCTCCAAAATTAAATATCATTACCTGAACTATAGATTGCAAGGTGGATTGAAATGAGGGAATTAGGCAACGGTAGAATGAAAATCGGCCACGTGGCCCGGATGCTGAATGTTTCCGTTCCCACGCTACGCATGTACGAGCGGGAAGGCATCCTGATCCCGTGGAAATCGGCCGGCGGGACCCGCTATTTCGACGAGCAAGACGTCGAGTGGATTCGCTGCATCCGCCGCATGATTTCCGGACTCGGGCTCAACATCGAAGGGATCCGGCGGTTGCTGGCCCTGATTCCCTGCCACGAGCTGCGCGGTTGCACCGCCACCCAGTACGCACACTGCCCCACCTACCACGATTCCAGCCGGCCCTGCTGGAGTGTCGCCGGCGCCTGTCGCCGGTCCTCCCACGCGGAATGCCACGACTGCCCGGCGTACCGGACCTCGATCAGCTGCCAAAATCTCAAAGGATTGTTTGAAATCCGGCTCCGCCAGCTGGCCGGAGCCGACCACGGGCCCGCCCCGGATCAGACGTCCTGACCGTCGCCGGCCATCGGCGGCAGGTATTTGTCCAGATCCACTTTTTCCAGGTAAGCCGGAATCTGTACCGGCCAGCCGAGCCGTTCGCGGATCTGCGCCTCCAGCGCCCGCATCTGCTCCCACTCGCCGTGCACGAGGAAGGTCATGCGCGGCGGCCGCCGGAAGTTGCCCAGCCAGCGGAAGAGCTCGCCGGAGTCGGCGTGGGCGCTGAACGCGTCGATGGACCGGATCTCCGCCCGGACCGGGACGTTTTCGCCGTGGATCTTGACCTCGCGCTCCCCGTCCAGGATCCGGCGGCCCCGCGTCCCCTCGGCCTGATAGCCCACAAACAGCACGGTGTTGCGCCGGTCCGGGAGCTTGAGCTTCAGATGGTGGAGGATCCGGCCCGCCTCGCACATGCCGCTGGCGGAGATGATGATCACCGGCTCGTCGATGGTGTTGATGGCCATGGAATCCTGGACGGTGCTGGCCACGTGCAGGTTGTGGCAGAGCAGGCGGCAGTCGCCCGGCCGGCTCCCCCGCGACACCTCCGGATCGAAGCGCTCCGGGTAGTCGCAGAAAATTTTCGTCGCCTTGATGGCCAGCGGACTGTCGATGTACACCTGGATCTTCGGGATCCGCTTCGCCTCCTGCAGCGCGCGGAGCTGGTAGAGGATCTCCTGGGTGCGGCCCACCGCGAACGCCGGGATGACCACCTTGCCGCCGCGCCGGACGGTCCGGTTGATGATGTCGTCCAGCTCGGCCTGGATGTCCACGTCCTGGTGGGTGCGGTCGCCGTAGGTGGATTCCATGATGAGGAAGTCGGCCTCGTCGATCGCCGACGGGTCGGGGAGGATGCTCTCGCCGTACCGGCCGAGGTCGCCGCTGAACACCACGCGGAACGAGGATTCGTCCTCGCGACGCATGGTCAGACGCACGATGGCCGAACCCAGGATGTGCCCCGCGTCCACGAATTCGAACTGGATGTTCTTGTTGATGGGGAACGCGCTGCCGTAGGGCACGTCCTGAAACTTCTCCAGCACCCGCTCGGCGTCGTCGGTGGTGTAGAGCGGCTCGGCGGGCGCGTGTTTGGAGAAGCCCTCCTTGTTGGCGTAGCGCGCGTCTTCCTCCTGGATATGGGCCGAGTCGGGGAGCATGATCTCGCACAGGTCGTGGGTGCTCGGGGTGGTGAAGATCCGGCCGTCGAAGCCGTGGGCGAAAAAGCGCGGCAGGAACCCGGTGTGGTCGATGTGGGCGTGGCTCAGGATGATATCGTCCACGTACCCGGCCGGCAGGGGGAAGGGCTCCCAGTTGCGGACGCGCAGTTCCTTGAGCCCCTGGAACAGGCCGCAGTCCAGCATGACCACCTTGCCCCGGTGCTGGATGATGTGCTTCGTCCCGGTGACGGTCCGGGTGGCGCCGGCGAACTGGAGAAAACTGCCCATGAGCCGCTCCTGTGCAAAAATCGATCAACGCCATTATAGGGTCTTTCCCGCCGGCTTTCCACTTCCAACATCCGCCCCGCGTCGCGCCGGCGCGCGAACAGCCGCGCGAATGCTTGACAATCTCCCGAGGATTCTATATGTTACCGGATTGCCCGGGAGACCGATCAAGGAGACTCGCATGCGCCTGAGCCACTACTTCATGCCCACCCTGCGCGAGGTGCCCGCCGAGGCCGACGTGGTGAGCCACGTCCTGCTGCTGCGCGGCGGATTCATCCGCCAGCTGGCGGCGGGTGTCTACTCCCACTTGCCGCTGGCCCAGCGCGCCCTGCTCCGCATCCGGCAGATCATCCGCGAGGAGATGAACCGGATCGGGGGCCAGGAGTTCCACCTCCCGGCCATCCACCCGGCGGAGGTCTGGCAGGCCACCGGCCGCTGGGAGGTCATGGGCGACAACATGTTCCGCCTCAAGGACCGCTGGGGCCGCGACATGTGCCTGGGCATGACCCACGAGGAGGTCTTCACCTCCATCGCCCGCAACGAGCTGCGCTCCTACCGGCAGCTTCCCCAGATCTGGTACCAGATCCAGACGAAGTTCCGCGACGAGCCCCGGCCCAAGTCGGGCCTGCTGCGGGTGCGCGAGTTCACCATGAAGGACTCGTACTCGTTCGACGTCGACCGGGACGGCCTGGACACGAGCTACCGCCTGCACTACGACGCCTACTGCCGCATCTACGCCCGCTGCGGGCTGGACTACTTCGCCGTGGAGGCCCACTCCGGCTCCATGGGCGGGAGCCAGTCTCACGAGTTCATGGTCCGCTCCGACGCCGGCGAGGACCTGGTGGCCCGCTGCGCGGCGTGCGGCTACGCGGCCAACCTGGAGAAGGCCACGAACCGGCTCGCCCCCGTCGCCGACACCGAGCCCGCCGGGCCCGAACCGGTGCGTGTGGCCACGCCCGGGCAGAAGACCATCGAGGAGATCGCGAACTTCCTCGGCGTGCCGGCGCCCAACCAGATCAAGACGCTGGTCTACATGGTCGATTCGAAACCCACGCTCATCCTGATGCGCGGCGACCACCAGCTCAACGAGGCCAAGCTCGAGGCCGTCACCGGGACCGGCCTGCTGCGCCCCGCCACCGCCGAGGAGATCGTCGCCGCCATGGGCGCCGACGCCGGCAGCCTGGGCCCCGTGGGCGTGCAGCACCTCACCATCCTGGCCGACGAGGCGCTGCGCGGCCGGCGCAACATGACCACCGGCGCCAACGCCACCGACTTCCACATCCAGGGCGTCACCCCCGACGTGCACTTCACCGCGGCGTACCACGACCTGCGCACCGTCGCCGACGGCGACCTCTGCCCCGGGTGCGGCGCCGCGCTGGGCGTGTTCAAGTCCATCGAGGTGGGGCACATCTTCAAGCTGGGCACCAAGTACAGCGATGCGCTGGGCGCCACGGTGCTCAACCGGGACGGCCAGTCCGTTCCCATCGTCATGGGCAGCTACGGCATCGGCGCCGAGCGGATCCTGTCGGCCGCGGTGGAGCAGTGCCACGACGACAAGGGCATCATCTTCCCCGCCACCATCGCCCCCTTCGACGTGATCATCGTCCCCGTGAGCATGGAGGACAGCCGGCTGGTCGAGACCGCCGACCGGTTCTACGCGGAGCTCCGCGCGGCCGGCCTCGAGGTGCTCTACGACGACCGGCCCGAGCGGCCGGGCGTCAAGTTCAACGACGCCGACCTGGTGGGCATCCCCGTCCGCATCACCCTCGGGACGAAGAAGCTCGCCCAGGGGCTGGCCGAGGTGACGGTGCGCCGCGAGGCCAAGGCCGTCGACTGCCCCGTGGGCGAGGTGACGGGCCGCGTGACCGCCGCGCTGGCGGCGCTGCGCGCCGAGATCGAGGCCCGCGCCCGCGACATCCGTTCGCTGCAGTGACCGGAGGAGCGGCCATGAACCAGTCCCTGTCGATGGAGATCACCTTTCCCGACGGCAAACGCCTGAGCATCCGGAAGGGGTCCACCCTGCTGGACATCCTGCGTCGCTCGCGGCTCCAGAGCGCCATGCCGGTGGTGGCGGCCAAGATCAACAACCGCCTCACCAACCTCCGCCACAAGCTGCGCGTCGACTCGCGGGTGGAGTTCATCGACTGCGTCCACCCCGAGGGCTTCCGCGTCTACCAGAGCTCGCTGGTCTACCTCCTCGGCATGGTGGTGGAGCGGCTTTTCCCCCGCGCCGAGATGAAGGTGGAGCACTCCCTGAGCAAGGGGCTCTACTGCGAGCTGATGAAGGAAACCACCCTGACGAAGGACGAGCTGCGGCGCATCGAAACCGAGATGCGCGACCTCATCGCGCAGGACCTGCGGCTGGACAAGGAGAAGACCTACCTCGACGAAGCTCGCCAGTTCTTCCGCGCCACCGGCCAGGAGGACAAGATCCGGCTCTTCCGCCACTCCAACCCCCACACCATCGACATCTACTTCTGCAACGGCTACCAGAACTACTCCGACTGCCCGCTGGTGCCCAGCACGGGGCTGCTGAACCTCTTCAGCCTGGTCTACTACTCGCCCGGCTTCATCCTGATCATGCCCGAGCCGTACGCGGTGGAGGTGGGCGAGGCGGCGACCGTGCCCGAGTTCATCTCGCAGCCCAACCTGTTCCGCGTCTTCCAGGAGTACGGTCAGTGGCTCGACATCCTGGGCCTGGGCGAGGTGGGCGAGCTCAACGAGCGGGTGGTGGCCGGCGCCGCCCCGGAGATCATCCGGATCAGCGAGGCGCTCCACGAGAAGAAGATCGCCCAGCTCGCCGACCAGTCGGTGGGGAGCCGGATCGTGCTCATCGCCGGGCCGTCGTCGTCGGGCAAGACCACCTTCGCCAAGCGGCTGGCCGACCAGCTGCGGGTGGACGGCCTGCAGCCCGAGGTCATCTCGCTGGACGACTACTTCCTCGACCGCGAGCAGACGCCCAAGGACAGCCACGGCCAGTACGACTTCGAAAGCATCCGCGCCCTGAACATCGACCTGCTCCACGAGCACTTCGAGCGGCTCCTCGAGGGCCAGCCCGTCTCGATGCCCCGCTATAACTTCCACACCGGCCGCTCGGAGCCGGACCACCGGACCATCACGCCGTCGGCGACCACCATCCTGCTGTACGAGGGGATCCACGCGATCAACCCGGAGCTGATGCGCGATCTGCCCATGCACCAGATCAAGCGGATCTACGTCTCGCCCCTGACCGCGCTGAGCATGGACCACCACAACCGCATCCCCACCACCGACGTCCGGATGCTGCGCCGGATCGTCCGCGACTACCTCTTCCGCGGCTACGACGCGCTGGTCACCCTGCAGCGCTGGCGCTCGGTGCGCCGCGGCGAGACCGCCTACATCTTCCCGTACCAGAAGGACGCCGACCTGTTCTTCAACTCGTCGCTGGTGTACGAGCTGGCGGTGCTCAAGCGCTGCGCCGAGCCGCTGCTGCTGCGCATCAGCACCGAGCACAGCGAGTACTCCGAGGCGCGGCGCCTGCTCAAATTCCTGTCCTACTTCCAGGACATCCCGCCCGACTCGGTGCCCGACAACTCCATTCTGCGGGAGTTCATCGGCGCCAGCGCGTTCCGCTACTGACGCGGCAGCGGGCGGACGGCTCCCAGGAGCGCCCCGTGTCCAACCGGCAGCACGAATCGCCCGAAGACGCCATGCGCCGCGTGACCGCGGAGATCGTGGGCCGCGCCGCCCGCCACGCCCGCCGCCGCGGCCTGGATATCCGTATCTCCAAGACGTCGCGGGGCGCGGGCACGCCCGTGCTGGAGCTCGACCCCGCCACCCCGGACGGCGCCGCGCGCCTGGCCGAGTACCTCGCCCGGCCGGCCCGCCACTACACCCTCTCGGGGCTCGGCGCGCCCGAGGACCCCAACGCCGTGAACTGGCGTCTGGTGAACCTGCCCGCCGGCCGCCGCACCCTGCTCACGGCCATGGTGGGAATTTCGTTCCTGCTCAAGGGCACGCCGTTCAAGAACCGCTGGTTCCGCTGGATGGGCGTCCACGTGGGCCGCAACGTGGAGATCATGCAGATGGTCTGGCTGGACCACTTCCGCCCCGAGCTGATCTTCATCGGCGACCGCACCCTGGTGGGCGCCTTCAGCCAGTTCACCGTGCACGCCTACGAGGGGTGCGGCCGCTTCCGATTCGGGCTGGTGGAAGTGGGCCGCAACTGCACCATCGGCGCCGGCGCCGGCCTCGGGATGATCAAGGTCGAGGACGACGTCCGCATCCTGCCGGGCACAGTGGTCTCGCCCTACTACCCCCGCATCAAGGCGGGCACGGTCGTGGGCTACGACCCGCCGCCGAAATCGGCGCCTGTCACGCAGGAGCAGACCGAAACCGTTGATAGTTGATGGTTGATGGTTGATGGTTCGTGCTCGTAATCGTGATCGTAATCGTGATCGAACCGTTTGAAGGTTGGAAGGTTGGAAGGTTCAGAGGTTCGCAGGTTTTCAAGTTCACAAATTCGCAGATTTGTGGAGCCCAATCGGTTGAAACGTGATCGTTGATGTTCGATGGTTGAGCATCTGAACTCGTAGCGCTGATCACGATCGATGAGCTGGATACAGTCTGAATGAAAATAGTGATGAGTCCAAATCATCTGAAGCAATCGTTTGAATCCGATTGAACATCAGTAAGGAGACTGGTATGTCTGTTGTCGACAAGATCATCTGGGGTTTGATCTTTCTCGCTGTTGCCGGCATTCAGTTTGTTTTATCTCCGCACCAGTCAACTCCGTTTAAAGTTAGAGGAGTTTTTATCGGCGGCGTAATTTTCACCGGAATCGCCCTCTGGATTTTTTTTAAGGCGTGGCGGAATCGACAGCATCTTGGAAAAGGACCTTGCGATCTTTGTGGTCGGCAGGCCCGCCCTCTCAAGGTGTACCGAGTGATAGACAAAGCTCCAGATGATTCCATCCACATTGTCTGCTGGATCTGCGAGATGCAAAAATATCTCTTCCTGCTTGTCTGCACAGCGCTCGTAGTAGGTCTTGGTTATGTTATCGACGCGCTGAAAGTGTACTTTCCAAGCGGCCGCGAATCCATTATGTCGCCCGACCGATACGATCCTTATATGACCGTCGGAATCATCGCTTGGCTGGTGGGCAGCATAGCCCTGTACTTCCTGGTCAGATCCATGCTGCCTGCCGAAATTCTGAGACGCAGGGCTTCTGAATCGGAGATTAAACCATATGGCCCGGAATCCGAGATCTTCGCCCGGTTGCAAGAGCTCAACGCAGAATTGATGGCCTGGACCCACGACGACGGCTTGCCCAAGTTGGAACAGCTAAATCTCGAAGCCCGGAAAATTGGTCGGGTCCTCCACCGCGAAGGAGGCAAGGAGCGCATGCTGGAGGTTTTCAGAGCGCTGGATCTGGGCCGCCCCATCGAGAGCGCTTGGGATGGAATTGGGCAGTGGCGGGGGTAATTCGGCAGTACCACCTGTGGTGACCGGGGTTGGCATCGCAATCATTGTTGCGGGGGTATTGGAAAAATGCACCCAAACTCACCGGAACACATGAATTCGGTTATTACCTACTAAAACACAACCTCCCTCGCTAGTGGCTGGATCCCGATCCTCGGACTTCGGACTTCGGACCTGGGACCTAGGTCCTGGGTCCTCTTTCCCAGCACCCAGGTCCCATCAACGACACGAATGAATTCGTATCCAAATAGCCAATTAAATATAAGCAATAATCAATGACCAATAATTCCAACAATCCGAAATGACCAATGAAATTTGATCAATGAAAGGTGATCAATGAGTGCTGCCTTGTCCCCATTCACCCATTCACCACTTATTCGATATTCTGGATCTGCTCCCGGAGCTTTTCGATGTCGGCCTTGAGGTCGATGCCGAGGCGGCTGATCTCGATCAGGTCGGTCTTCGACAGGATGGTGTTCGCCTCGCGGTTGAGCTCCTGCAGGATGAAGTCCAGCTTCTTCCCGGCCGGCCCGCCGGCGGCGAGCACGTCGCGGAATTGCTGCAGGTGGGAGCGGAAGCGGTCCAGCTCCTCGGCGATGTCGGCGCGCTCCGCCTGGTAGGCCGCCTCCTGGAGCAGCCGCGCCGGGTCCGGCTCCCCCGCCCCGGCCAGCAGCTCCCCCAGCCGCTTCTGCCAGCGCTCCAGGCAGTGCTGCCGCACCGTCTCCTGGTGCGCGGTGATCTCGCCGATCCGCGCCGCCACCGCCGCGAGGATCTCCCCCATGGCGCGGCGCAGGTTCTCCCCCTCGCGGGCGCGCATCGCGGCGAAGGCGGCCAGCACCTCGCGGAGCAGCTCCAGCAGCCCGGCCTGGAACGCGGCATCGGCCGTCGTCGACTCGGCGGACGCCTTGAGGACGCCGGGCAGGGTGAGCAGGTCCCGCATCTGCAAGGCCAGATTCAACTCGATCGCCAACGGCGCGAGCTGGGCGTGGAACTGGCGGACGAGGTCGGTGTTGAGCGGCGGCGCGCCGCCGGCGGCCGGCTGCAGCTCCACCCAGACGTCCACCCGGCCGCGATGCAGTGCCGCCTTGACGGTGTCGCGCACCGCCTGCTCCAGCTCCACGGTGGCCGCCGGAAACTTGAGGAAGATGTCCAGGTAGCGGTTGTTCACCGCCTTCATCTGGATCGAGACCAGATAGCCGCCGATGGCCCGGGAGCCGCTGGCGAAACCGGTCATGGAATGGAGTGTGCCCATCGCGTCCTCACGCTTCGTTGCGGAATTGGATGTCGTGCAGCTTCTTGTACACCGCGCCCAGGGCCAAGAGCTCGTCGTGGGTGCCCGTCTCCACGATGCGGCCGCGGTCCAGCACGATGATCCGGCCGGCGTTGCGCACAGTGCTCAGCCGGTGGGCGATGACGAACGTCGTCCGGTTCTGCATCAGGTTGGCCAGCGCCTGCTGGACCAGGCTCTCCGACTCGCTGTCCAGCGACGAGGTGGCCTCGTCGAGCACCAGCAGCGGCGCGTCGCGGAGCAGCGCCCGGGCGATGGCCAGCCGCTGGCGCTCGCCCCCCGAGAGCCGCGCTCCGCGCTCGCCGATGACCGTGTCATACCCCTGGGGCATCTTGACGATGAAGTCGTGGGCCAGCGCCGCCCGCGCCGCCGCCTCGAGCCGCTCGGCGGTCACGTCGCCGGAGCCGTAGCACAAGTTATTGCGCACCGTGTCGTTGAAGAGGAAGGTCTCCTGGGTGACGATGGCGATCTGGCGGCGCAGCGACTCGAGGCGCACGTCGCGCAGGTCGACGCCGTCGATCCGGATGGCGCCGGCGGTGGGATCGAAGAACCGCGGGATCAGGTTGGCCAGCGTGCTCTTGCCCGCCCCCGAGCTGCCGACGATGGCCAGTACCTCGCCCCGGGGCACCCGCAGGTCGATCGCCTCGAGCACCGGCACCGGCTCGTCGCCCTGCCGCTCGTAATGGAACGACACGGTGTCGAAGACGATGTCACGGCGCATGGGCGGCAGCTCCGCGGCGTCGGGCTTCTCGGCAACCCGCTCGTCCTCCTCGAGCACCTCGAAGATGCGGTCCACCGAGGCGAACGTCTGCTGGAAGCCCAGGTGCATCCGCGAAATGCGGCGCACCGGATCGTAGAGCCGCACCAGCGAGGTCAGGAACACGGCGAACGCGCCCACGGTCAGGTGCCCATCCTGGATCCGGAAATGGGCGTACACCAGAAAGGGGACGAAGATCAGGACGCCGATCAGCTCCATGAGCGGCGGGTTGATGGAGACGATCCGGCCCGCCTTCAGGTTGAAGCGGAGCAGTCCGTCGGTCATGCGGCGGAACCGCGACGACTCCCCGGCCTCCATGCCGAAGCCCTGCACCACGCGGTGGCCCGACATGGTCTCCTGGAGCATGTTGGTCATCTCGGCCACGTGCTCCTGGCTGTGCCAGCCGTAACCCTTGATCCGCCGGCCCAGGAAGCCGGTGATCCCCGCCACCACCGGTCCCACCACGAGGGTGGCCCCGGCCAGGTACGGGTCGATGTAGAACAGCAGCACGACGAACGCCACCATGGTGAGCACCTGGCGGGCGAAGTCGGCCAGCGAGCGCGAGACCGTCTCCTGGATCTTGTCCACGTCGTTGACGATCCGGCTGGTGAGCTTGCCGGTGGAGTGGCGCGCGAAGAACAGGGTGGACTGCCGGACGATGTGGTCGAACAGGTCGTTGCGGACGTGTTGGATGATCTTCTGGCCCGTGTAAATCGTGGCGTAGTCGGCGAAGTAGAGGCAGACGCACTTCAGGAAGGTCAGGATGAGGATGCCCAGGGCGACCTTCAGGTAGATGTCGGGCCCGCGCAGGTCGAACCAGTCGTACAGGAACTGGAACTTGGCCGCCGCGCCGGAGAGCGCCGTGTGCTGCGCCAGCACCGAGTTGAAGATGGGCTCGATGAGCATCATGATGAGGCCCTCGAGGGCGCTCACCACGGCCAGCAGCACCAGCGACACCGCCAACAGGGGCAGGTACGGCTTCAGGTAGACCATCAATTTGCGTAGTTCGTTCATGTCCGGACGGCCTTTGCCGGCGGGGCGCCAGCGTCCCATCGTAGTACGGCCGGGCAGGAAAGTAAAGGCCGGCAGGGCGCCGGAGCCACCGCAAGCACGGCGGTGCATTGGGATTCGGGGCTCGGGGCTCGGGGTTCGGGGTTCGGGGCTCGGGGTTCGGGGCTCGTTCCCATTCGTCGAGGATTGAAAGTTGAGGGTTGAAAGTTGAGGGTTGAGAGTTCGTGCTCGTAATCGTAATTCGTAATCGTAATTCGTAATCGTAATTCGTAATCGTAATTCGTAATCGTAATCGTAATCGTGATCGTGATCGAATCGTTTGATTTGAACGTGTGAGCGTTTGAAGGTTCTCAGGTTCTCAGGTTCACAGGTTTGCAGGTTCGCGGAGAGCGGACATCGGAATTCGGACATCGAAAATCGGACCTGGGACCCGGGTTCTGGATTCTGGCTCACAGAACCCAGATTCTGATACCGATTCATCTATTCACCCATTCACCCATTCACCCATTCACCGATCCCTCTACTCACCCTCCGCATTGATCAACGATAAATGACCAATGAAAAATGATCAATGAGTCCAATTGAATCCTTTGTGTCCTCTGTGTCCTCTGTGCCTTCGTGGTGAATCCGGCTCCGCCACATCGCCGTCTCGCCGCTCCGCCGATTCACCGGTTCGAGTCTTCAGGCGGGACGCCTGAGCCACGCCGGTTCGCCGTTTCGCCGGTTCCGTCATATAATGGCAGGATCAAGGGAGCGACACATGGGCCGCAAGCTGGCGGAGCTGATCGACCTCTTCCTCGAACACCTGAAGTTCGAGCGGAACATGTCTGCCCACACGGCGCGCAACTACGAGGCGGACCTGCGCCAGTTCACCGCCTTCTTCACCCGGACCGACAGCCGCGGCCACGCCGTGGAACCGGCGGTCGAGGCGATCGACCCCCTGTCCATCCGCGAATTTCTCGGTTTCCTGTACCAGAAGAACCTGGCCAAGACCACCATCTGCCGCAAAGTGTCGACGCTGCGGTCCTTCTTCAAGCACCTGGTGCGGATCGGCGTGCTGGTCAAGAACCCGGCCCTGTCGGTGAGTATGCCCCGCACCCCGCGCCGGATCCCGGTGCACCTGGAGCTGGACCAGGTGCAGGCGCTGGTGGAGGCGCCCGACCCGGGCACCCGCAAGGGCCGGCGCGACCGGGCCCTGCTGGAGCTGCTGTACGCCACCGGGATGCGCGTCAGCGAACTGGTGGGGCTCAACACGGCGGACATCCACCCCGCCGAGGAGATGATCCGCGTGCGCGGCAAGGGGAAGAAGGAGCGGCTGGTGCCGTTCGGCGAGGCCGCGGCGCAGGCCCTGGCGGCGTGGTGGCCCGAACGCCAGCTCATCCTGGCCGCTGCGCCCGCCGAAGGCCGCGAGGGGCAGGCCGTCTTCCTCAACCTGTGGGGCGGGCGCCTGACGGACCGCTCGGTGCGGCGGATCCTGAACAGCTACATCCACCGCGTGGCCGTCCGGCTCAAGATCAGCCCCCACACGCTGCGCCATACGTTCGCCACCCACCTGCTGAACGCCGGCGCCGACCTGCGGGTGATCCAGGAGCTGCTGGGCCACGCCAGCCTGTCCACCACCCAGAAGTACACCCACCTGTCCATCGAACATTTGATCAAGGTGTATCAGCAGGCCCATCCCCACGCGAAGAGCCGGAAGGGGCGGGGCTAGAGGCTCGGGGCTAGAGGCTCGGGGCTAGAGGCTAGGGGGACGGGCCGCGACCAGCGGGAGACCCAGAATCAGGAAGACGGTGCGGTTGACATGGGTCATTTTTCATTGGTCATTTCGGATTATTGGTTTTTGGTGATTGCTTAATTATTATTGGTTATTTGAAGTCGAGTCGGGGCTTGCGGGACGAGGCTGGATGGGAAATGGGTGAATGGGTGAATGGGTGAATCGGTGAATCGGAGTGTTGAAGACAGTTTCAGATCCGGGCTAAATCATAAACAGACTCTGTGTCCTCTGTGCCTCTGTGGTGAAGATGGACTGCCCGAAGGTGGGTGCCGCCGCACGTCGCCAGGACGCGACCCGCAAGGCGGGTCGAATGTGGTTTGGAATTCAAGAGAGATGATGACGCGCCACCGGCAGTCGGCCTCGGGCTTCGGGACAACCCATACTCACTCGCACTCGATCATATTCGACCCGCTTTGCGGGTCGCCCCGGATCACGACGGGACGGAACGGACCCCGGGTTTCACCCGGGGCTACCCATGTTCGACCCGCGTCCCGCGGGTCGCCGGAGGATTTCAATGACAAATGAAAAATGATCAATGACAAATGACAAATGGAAATGACTCTTTGTGCCCTTTGTGACTTCGTGGTGAATGTCCGGCTCCCCCGAAGTCCGATGTCCGCGTTACGAGAACGAGCCTCGAGCCTCGATTACGATCACGATTACGAATTACGAATCACGAATGAGAGTCTTCCGAACTCCTAGCCCCTCACTCCTGACTTTTTTCCAGCTCCAGCGAACGGACGCGGACCAGCAGCTCCTCCGCCAGCCGCCGGTTGGTGGCGGACAGATGAGCCAGCAGGCCGGTGAGAAACAGCTGGAAGCCCCCCAGCAGGAGCACCGCGGCCAGGATCAGCGACTGGATGTGCCCCTTCCCCTCTCCCAGGGCGTAGAAATAGATGAACCGCGCCCCCAGGGCCACGCCGGGCGTGAAGAGCAGCGCGCCCAGCGTGCTGAAAAACGCGAACGGCCGATAGACCACGAACACGCGTCCGATGGTGCCGGCGCTCCGCAGAAGAAAGGTGGCGGTGGAGCGGAACAGCCGCGACGGGCGGGTGGCCGGGTTGGTGCGGATGGGCACGCAGGCGATAGCCAGCCCCTTGGTCGGCGCCTGGATGATGGTCTCGAGGGTGTACGAAAACCGGCTGGTGACGAGCAGCCGCTTGGCCGCCTCCCGCGAGAAGGCGCGGAAGCCGCTCGCCGCGTCGGGCACGCGCACCCCGGCCAGCAGGCTCACCGTGGCCGAGCCGAGCCGTTGGAGGAGCTTCTTCAGCGGCGAGAAGTCGGCGATCTCGCCGATGGGCCGGATGCCGATGACCATGTCGGCGCGCCCCTCCAGGATCGGCGCCACGAGATCCGCCACGTCCTCGCCGCGATACTGGTTGTCGCCGTCGGTGTTGACCACGGCGTCGGCCCCGCGCTTAAGGGCGGCGTCGAGACCGGCGGCGAAGGCGAAGGCGAGGCCGCGATTGCGGGGCAGGCTCACCACGTGGTGGACGCCGCAGGCACGGGCGGCCGCCGCCGTGCCGTCGGTGGAGCCATCGTCCACCACCAGGTACTCGACGGCGTCGAAACCGGCCACCGTCCGGGGCAGGTCGCCGACGGTCGCGGCCAGCGTGTGCTCCTCGTTGAAACAGGGGATCTGGATGATCAGTTTCATCGCGGCCGCCCTCGGTGTGCGCTGTGGATCAGGGATATCGGAACACGGCCACTATACGCCAACGGAACGGCGGATGGCAAGGACAGGGCGCAAAAACGCGCCGGAGGAGTCACCACAATGGCACGAAGGACACAAAGGGATCACTTGGCTCACCTTGATCATTTTTCATTGACCATTTGTCATCGGGCATTTCGGATTATTGGTTATTGGTAATTGCTTAATTGTGATTGGTTATTTGAAGCCGGGCCGGGGCTTGCGGGACGAGGTTGGAATGGAAATGGGTGAATCGGTGGATCGGAGTGTTGGTCAGAGTTTCAGATCCAGGCTAAATCAGAAACAAACTCTGTGTCCTCTGTGCCTCTGTGGTGAAGATGGACTGCCCGAAGTCCGATGTCCGCGTTACGGGAACGAGCCTCGAGTCTCGAGCCTCGATACGATTACGATCACGATTACGAATGACGATTACGGGCACGAATTACGATCAGGAGGGCCTCTTCCCCTATCTCCTGACTCCTCTCTCTAATCTCCTCACGTCCCCCTACTTTCCGCCGCCGACGATCTTCTCGGCGAGATGGACGGGCACCGGCTCGTACTGGTGGAAGTGCATGGTGTAGGTGGCGCGCCCCTGGGTCAGGGAGCGCAGGTCGGTGGCGTAGCCGAACATCTCGGCCAGCGGCACCATGGCGGTGACCACCTGGGTGCTGCCGCGGTGCTCCATATGGGTGATGCGGCCGCGGCGGGCGTTGATGTTGCCGATCACGTCGCCCATGTACTCCTCGGGGGTAACCACCTCGACCTTCATCACCGGCTCCAGCAGCACCGGCGCGGCCCGGCGCGCCCCCTCCTTGAAGCCCATGGAACCGGCGATCTTGAAGGCCATCTCGGACGAGTCCACCTCGTGATAGGCGCCGTCATAGAGGGTCACCTTGACGTCCACCATCTCGTAGCCCGCCAGCACGCCGTTCTCCAGGGCCTCGCGGACGCCCTTCTCCACCGCCGGGATGTACTCCCGCGGCACCGTGCCGCCGAAAACGTCGTTGACAAACTCGAAGCCGCCGCCGGACGGCTGCGGCTCGACCTTCAGCTTGACCACGCCGAACTGGCCGTGGCCGCCGGTCTGGCGCACGAAGCGGCCCTCCGCCTCGACCGCCTTGGTGATGGTCTCGCGGTAGGCGACCTGGGGGCGGCCCACCCGCGCCTCGACGCCGAACTCGCGCATGAGGCGGTCGACGATGATCTCGAGGTGCAGCTCGCCCATGCCGGAGATGATGGTCTGGCCGGTCTCGTCGTCCACCTTCACGCGGAAGGTGGGATCCTCGGCCATGAGCTTGCCGAGCGAGCCGCTCATCTTGTCGATGTCGGCCTGGGTCTTCGGCTCGATGGCCACGCTGATGACCGGCGCCGGGAACTCGATCGCCTCCAGCAGGACCGGGTCGTCCCGGTCGCAAATGGTGTCGCCGGTGCTCACCTTCTTCAGGCCCACCGCGGCGGCGATGTCGCCGGCCCAGATCTCGGGGATCTCCTCGCGCTTGTTGGCGTGCATCTTGAGGAGCCGGCCGATCCGCTCGTTGGCCCGCCGGGTGGAGTTGTAGACGGTGGTGCCGTTGGCGAGCCGGCCGCTGTACACCCGCATGAAGGCGAGGGAGCCGACGTACGGGTCGGTCATGATCTTGAACACCAGCGCGGCGAACGGCGCGTCGTCGCTGCAGGGGCGCGGCACCGTCTCGCCCCGCTCGTCCTGGCCTTCCACCGGCGGCACGTCCAGGGGCGACGGCAGGTAGTCCACCACGGCGTCGAGCAGCGGCTGGATGCCCTTGTTCTTGAAGGACGCGCCGCAGAGCACGGGGGTGAAGCGTAGCGCCACGGTACCCTTCCGGATGCAGGCCTTGAGCTCCGCCTCGGTGATGGAAGCGCCCTCGAGGTACTTGCCCAGCACCGCGTCGTCCAGCTCGACGGCCGTCTCCAGCAGTCGTTCGCGGAAACTCTCCGCCTCGGTCAGGTGCTCCGCCGGGATGTCGGTCTCGTGGTAGTGGGCGCCCTTCGTTTCGTCGTCGTAGATGTAGGCCTTCATGCGCACGAGGTCGATCACCCCGCGGAAGGCGTCCTCGGCCCCCAGCGGCAGTTGGACGGCCAGCGGGGCGGTGTCGAGGCGGGCCCGCATCATGGCCATGCAATTGATGAAGTCGGCCCCGGGCCGGTCCATCTTGTTGACGAAGGCGATGCGCGGCACGTTGTACCGGTCGGCCTGGCGCCAGACGGTCTCGGACTGCGGCTCCACCCCGCCCACGGCGCAAAACACGGCCACGGCGCCGTCCAGCACGCGGAGCGAGCGCTCCACCTCGGCGGTGAAATCGACGTGGCCCGGTGTGTCGATGATGTTGACCCGGTGGTCCTGCCAGAAGCAGGTGGTGGCGGCTGAGGTGATGGTGATGCCGCGCTCCTGCTCCTGGACCATCCAGTCCATGGTCGCGGTCCCCTCGTGCACCTCGCCGAGGCGGTGGGTGATCCCGGTGTAGAAGAGGATGCGCTCGGTGGTGGTGGTCTTTCCGGCGTCGATGTGGGCCATGATCCCGATGTTGCGGGTTTTTTCCAGAGGGGTTTGGCGCGCCACGGCATTACTCCTGTGTCAGGGCAGCCGGCCGGCCGGGACCCCGCTTCGGGTCAGGCCTCGCGCTCCGGGCGGCGCGGCTGGGGGTATAAACAGATGCAGTCCGGACGGCCGGACTGCTCGATCGCTCATTGCATGCGGAAAAAGCGGCGGATTACCAGCGGAAGTGGGCGAACGCCTTGTTGGCTTCGGCCATCTTGTGGGTGTCTTCCTTCTTCTTGATGGTGGCGCCGCGCTCGTTAAAGGCGTCGATCAGCTCGTTGGCCAGACGCTCCTTCATGGTCTTCTCGCCGCGCTGGCGGGAGTAACCGATGAGCCAGCGGATGGCCAGCGACTGCTGCCGGGTGGGGCTCACCTCGATCGGGACCTGGTAGTTGGCGCCGCCCACGCGGCGGGTCTTCACTTCCACCTGGGGCTTGCTGTTCTGGACGGCCCGCTTGAAGATCTTCAGGGGATCGTCCTTGGCCTTCTTGGAGATGATGTCCATCGCCGCGTAGAAACTGCCCTCGGCGGTGGTCTTCTTGCCCTTCTCCATCATGCAGTTGATGAACTTGGTCACGAGCTCGCTGTTATAAATCGGATCCGGCGGGGTGGCGCGCTTGGCGACTTCTCTTCTTCTCGGCATCCTCGTACTCCGTTCCTGTGGTTATTTCTTGGGCCGCTTGGTGCCGTACTTGGAGCGGGAGTTGGCCCGCTTGTCGACGCCGCCGCAGTCCAGCGTGCCGCGGACGATGTGGTAACGCACACCCGGCAGATCCTTGACGCGGCCGCCGCGGACCAGCACGATGTTGTGTTCCTGAAGGCTGTGGCCTTCGCCGGGGATGTAGGTGGTGATTTCGATCCCGTTGGTCAGGCGGACGCGGGCCACCTTGCGCAAGGCGGAATTGGGCTTCTTCGGCGTGGTGGTGTACACGCGGGTGCACACGCCCCGGCGCTGAGGACAACGCTGCAATGCGGGCGCCTTGGTCTTGTTCCGGACCTGCGCTCTGCTCTTGCGGACGAGCTGATTGATCGTCGGCACAGTCAACTCCTTGAACGAATTACCCGGATCCACACCAGGGGTCCGGTGCACGAAAGAGTCGGCACTATAGCAAAAGCCCCCCCGGGTGTCAAGCACTTTCGTCCCCTGGCGGAACGGCCCCGCCCAGGCCCCCGGCGGCGGCGCCCGCCCCCGGCCGGCGAGGCGGAACCGGTCCTCGGAAGGGTCAGTTTCGGTCCGCCGGCGGCGCCGCGTCCGCCGCCCCTCGGCGGGCGGCGCAACGGGCGTTCTGGGGCACCAGGCGCCCCAGTTGCCGGCAGTGGAGCGCGCGGAACGTCCGGCACGACAGGGAGCCGTCCACGGCCACGTCGTCCGGGAACTCGGCCCACGGGCAGGACAGGTCGCACCAGCGCTCCTCGACCGCAGCCGGTTCCGCCCGCCCGGGCCGCTGGTTCATGATCCGACCTCCACCCGTTCATTTTCGTGGCATGATAGCATTTTTTTAAATATAATTCGGGACGAGGTTCATCGTCCGTGATCAAAGCGATCCTGAGCCAGTTGCTGTTGCTGCTCATCGTCGGGCTGCCCACCGGCTTCCTGCTGGGCGTCCTCATGAGTTGGGGATTCCTGAAGACCTCCCGCCGGATGGACGACCCGCCCAGCCGGCTGGCCCAGACCATGACGGTCCTCCTGACGCTGGTGCTGGCCACCGCGCTGGTGGGCCCCTTGTTCAGCCTGACCTATTCCATTTTGTTCTTCCGCTTGTTCGGCTATCACGCCGTCTGGATCTACGGCATGCTGGTGAGCCTGGTGCTGGCCGTCGCCATGAACCTGTACGCGCACTACCGCCGCATGCGCGACCTGCCGGTGATCGTGCGGATGAACCTCGGCGCGGCGTTCATCCTCGGCTGGCTGATCCCGCTCCTGCATTTCCTCTTCAAGCGCTGATCGCCCCCCTCTCTTAATCGTAATTCGTAATCGTAATCGTAATCGAGGCTCGAGGCTCGTTCTCGAAACGCGGACATCGGACTTCGGGCAGTCCATCTTCACCACAGAGGCACAGAGGACACAGAGTTTGTTTATGATTTAGCCTGGATCTGAAACTCTGACCAACACTCCGATCCACCGATTCACCCATTCACCGATTCACCCATTTCCATTCCAACCTCGTCCCGCAAGCCCCGGCTCGGCTTCAAATAACCAATCACAATTAAGCAATCACCAATAACCAATAATCCGAAATGCCCGATGACAAATGGTCAATGAAAAATGATCAAGGTGAGCCAAGTGATCCCTTTGTGTCCTCTGCGTTCTCTGCGGTGAAACTCGTTGCTCCGAATTCCCCCCGATTTCGCTACGACTTCATTCTATCTTCACACGCAGCCGCGATGATGGTCGCCGGCGGGACCCGTGACCGCCCACATTTCCACCGGAGGTGACCATGCGTCCCGTCTTCCGTATCCTGGCCATCGGACTGATCTTCGTCGCCACCGCCGTCGCCTGGCTGGCGCTGAGCGGCACCATCGTCTACCGGACCGACAGCCAGCAGGACAAGCTCCGCCACGCCGTGGGCCAGCTCTGGGGCTCCCCCCAGACCCAGCCGGCGCCCGAAGCCGGCTACACCGAGCGCGTGCTCCGCGAAGTGACCGTTTGGCGCGACAAGCAGCCGGTCGTGGAACACAAGGAGGACGAGGTGAGCCACGTCCTCCCCCTGGCCGGGAGCGACATCAAGGTACGTCTCGCGGTGGACCACCGCCGCAAGGGTCTCCTCTGGTACGCCACCTACCGGGTGCATTTCGAGGCGGCCTACCGCTTCCGCAACACCACCGCCGAGGCGCGCGACGTGTGGATCACATTCCCCTTCCCCGCCGGCGACGCCCGGCTCGACAACTTCCGCCTGGCCGTGGCCGGCCGGCCCGTGACCGAGGTCCCCGTGACCGATGGCAAGATCCGGGTCCGCACGCGGGTGGCGCCGGGCGGCGAGACCCGGCTGGACGTGGCCTACGACTCGCAGGGTCTCGACGAGTGGTGGTACCGCTTCGGCGAGAAAGTCGCGCAGGTCCGGGACTTCACCCTGACCATGGACACCGACTTCGACGGCTTCGACTTTCCCGCCGGCGGCATCTCGCCCGCTGCCAAGGAGCACCGCGACGGCGGCTGGCGCCTGGCCTGGCGCTTCACCAACGTCTTCACTGACGACCGCGTGGGCATCGGCCTGCCCCACCGCCTGAACCCGGGGCCGTGGGTGGCCGCCGTCACCGCCGCGGCGCCCGTGTCGCTGTTTTTGTTCTTCTTCCTGGTGCTGGTGCTCACTACGCGGCGCGAGGTCAACCTGCACCCCATGCACTACTTCTTCCTCGCCGCGGCGTTCTTCAGCTTCCACCTGCTGCTGGCGTATCTGGTGGACCACGTGGACATCCACGCGGCGTTCGCCATCTGCGCCGCCGTCTCCGTGCTGCTGGTGTTCACCTACATGCGCCTCGTGGCGGGCGTGCGCTTCGCCCTGCTGGAGGTGGGCGTCTCCCAGCTCGTGTACCAGGTGGGCTTCTCCTACACGTTCTTCTTCGAGGGGTACACCGGCCTGGTGATCAGCGCGCTCTGCGTCGCCACCCTGTTCGCGACCATGCAACTCACCGCCCGGCTGAACTGGGACGAGGTCTTCCGGCGGCAGGCCTGAGCCGGACGGGCATCGGGAACGAGGCTCGGGGCTCGGGGCTTGTTACCGATCCCTTAGGAGATGGTTGATAGTTGATAGTTGATGGTTGGCGGTAGATCCCTCGACTGCGGGCCGGCTCGCCCCTTCGCTGCCTCGCCGGTTCACTCCCCGCCCCGGCGCGGCGCACCATCAGTCGTGCGGGCCGACGGAGATCCCGCTATCCCAGTGCGCCCTCGGCCGCCTCCCCTTTGGGAACTCGCGGCGCAGCGAGCGGCGGCGGGGCGCCAGGGCGGCCAGGGCCGGCACGATGGCGGCGCCGGCCTTGACCAGCGCCGCGGCCTCCGCCGCCGTGATGGGGAGCACCGTCCAGTCCTGGGGATCCTCACCGTCCGCCCAGTCAATGAGCTCCGTGAACACGATGACGAAGCGCTGTCCGCAGGCCGCGCAGGCGCGGATGGCGACGGCGAAGTGGGACTCGTCCACGAGCTCGGCCTCCACGGACAGCGCCAGGAACGCCTCCCAGGCCGCCGACGCCCACGGCGGCCAGCACCGATTGCAACCGAAGGTCTCCGCGTTCATCTCACGCTCCTCCGTCCGCCGGCACCCGGTTGGCAAGTCTCTTCAGTTCACAAGCCCGGGACAGTTGATAGTTGGTAGTTGATCGTTGATGGTCCGACGTTTCACCGGCATGCCGGGTTTGCTTCGACCCTACTCGCCTTTCCATAGACAAAAAAAATCCGCATGGCGTCTTGCCGCCTTCGCGAGCCGATTCACCGACTCACCTTGAGATATTCCCCGAACCGGACGGCGGCGACGTGCAGGAGGCGCACGAGCTGGCGGACGCTGGCCAGCTCCACCCACTCGTCCGCCTTGTGGCAGTCGCGCCCGAGCGGCGACAGGTTCAGGATGGGCACCTCCGGCCGGGCCATCGCGAAGAGGTTCTCGTCGGCGTTGGACCAGCCCATGTTGAACGCCCGGAAGCCCACCGTCTCGTCCACGACGCCGCGGACGAATCGCGTGAACGGATGGTCCGCCGGCGTGCAGAAGGCCTCGTTGAAGGGGGTGGGGCGCTGGCGCAGCGACACCCGCACGGGCCGGAACTCGCCGGACACCTTGATCCGCGCCAGCTCGCCGGAGGCGTACATCGCCGCCACCAGATCATCGAGGAGCTTGAGGCGGCTGGTCACGGTGACGCCGGGTGTGAGCTGGAAGCTCACCAGGATCCGCCCCGCTGACGGGATGGAGAGCGACCCGTCGCCCGCCTCCACGCGGCTCACGAAGGTGCTGCCGGAGATCTCCCCCGTGGCATCCGGGTCGGGCATGGGCTCGGCGCAGAACGTGAAGCGTTCCCGGTACTCGGCGCGGAGCCGCTCCAGCCGTGCGGCGATCTTCACCGTCTCGGCTGCGGCGCTCACGTGGGCCGGGTCGTGCGCCTGGGCGCCGTGTCCGCCCGTGCCGGGAACGTCGATGGCGCACTCGCACCGCCCCAGTCGGCCCAGGGTGATGGCGCCGGGGCCGTGGCGGGTGTTGGGGCCGTCGCCCGTCTCGGGGACCACGACGGCCCGGACGTCGTCGAGAAAATCGCTGCGCGACAGGACGTAGCCGCCCGTGGAGTAGAACTCCTCGTCCACGCCGAACGCCAGCTTGATGCGCCAGCGGTCGGGCTCGAGCGGCGCCAGCGCCTCGAGCGCCGCGGCCAGTCCCGCTTTCATGTCGTTGGCGCCGAGGCCGGTCATGATCTCGCGGTCGGTGCCGTCGATGCGGCGGATGCTCCGCACCGGCGTGAGGGCCTGCTCGCGGCTCAGCCACGGGCGCGCGGTGACCGTGTCCATGTGGCCGTAGAACAGGATCGATGCGGGGCCCCGACCCTTCTCCGCCAGGAGGTTGTGATGCACCGTGCCGTCGGGACCTGCGTGCACCGGTTGCCGCCGCACGGTGAAGCCCGCCTCACGGAGCCGGTCCTCCAGGTACGCGGCGATGCGGAGCTCGTTCCCCGCCAGCTTCCAGGTGGCGGGATCATCCGGGTCCGTCTCGTGGCAGACGAACGGGTTGACCGAATCGAACTGAATCAGCTGTTCCAGCAGGCGGACGGCATCCATGCCACTCTCCAAGCGCTTGTTGACGTAATCGTTATCGTAATCGTTATCGTAATCGTAATTCGTAATCGTAATTCGTAATCGAAATTCGTAATCGCGCCTCGTGTCGGCAATGCTCCAACGTTTGATGTGATGAGAAGAGCGCTCCTTTTAGCGCCACCGAGACACGAGATATAATCTCGTGGGTGATTGCTCCCGGGGTCACGACGCCAAAAGGAGCGCACA